>Ga0209487_1004066_pt1 | contig 11355 bp, 11 predicted proteins | sample Poulit2012_FD_187524 | JGI IMG/M metagenome (GOLD analysis project Ga0209487, IMG submission 187524) | Agricultural soil microbial communities from Georgia to study Nitrogen management - Poultry litter 2012 (SPAdes) (version 2) | ecosystem: Environmental > Terrestrial > Soil > Agricultural land... | reverse complement strand
TGGCACGGCCTCAGCCGTCTCCGGCAGGTCCGTGGCCGGGTCCTGGGTCTCGGAGGTGGGGTGGTCCTGGGTCATCGGTGTCCCTCCACTAGGGCGTCGCTGTCCATCACCAGGTCGAGCACCCGGTGCTCGTCGATCTCGGCCGTGGGTCCGGTGTGCACGATGCGGCCCTCGGCGACCACCAGCACGGTGTCCGCCAGGGCGAGCACCTCGGGGATCTCGCTGGAGACCACCACGATCGCGGTACCGCTGTCAGCGAGCTGACCGATCAGGTCGTAGATCTCCGCGCGGGCGCCCACGTCCACCCCGCGGGTGGGTTCGTCCAACAGCAGCACCCGGCAGCCGTGCTCCAGCCAGCGGCCGAGCATCACCTTCTGCTGGTTGCCGCCGGAGAGGGTGCGGATCGCCCGGTCCGGGTCGGCCGGCCGCAGCTCCAGGTTCCGCATCTGGGTGGCGGTGGCGGTCCGTTCGGCATGCTCGCGCAGGAACCCGCCCCGGGCGAAGCCTGCGAACGAGGACAGGGTGAGGTTCTTGAAGATCGGTTCATCCAGGATGAGCCCCTGGCTCTTCCGCTCCTCCGGGCACAGACCCACCCCTGCTGCCACCGCGCGCGGGACCGATCCGGGCGGCAACGCCACGCCGTCGACCGTGACCGTGCCGGCCGTGCGGCGGCGAGCGCCAGCGATGGTCTCCAGGATCTCGGAGCGTCCAGCACCGACCAGACCCGCCAGGCCGACGATCTGCCCGGCCCGGACCGTCAGGTCCACTCCGGAGAACAGCCCGTCCACGGCCAGGTCCGCCACCTGCAGGACATCCTCCGCCTCCGCCGGCACGTCACGGCGGGCGAAGGCGTACTCCCGGGTGCGGCCGGTCATCAGCGTGATCAGCTCGCGGGTGCTGGTCTGCGCTACCTGCAGCCCGGAGGCAACTGTGCGCCCGTCCTTGAGCACGGTGATGCGGTCACCGATCCGGCGGATCTCCTCCAACCGGTGGGAGATGTAGATGACGGCGATGCCCGACGTGGTCAGGTCCCGCACCACCCGGAAGAGATTGTCCACCTCTTCGGAGTCCAGCACGGCGGACGGCTCGTCCATGATCAGCAGCCGGGCGTCGCGGGAGAGGGCCCGGGCCATGGAGACCACCTGCTGCCCGGCAGCGGCCAGGGTACCGACCTCCGCGTGCGGGCTGATCTCCGGGTGGCCCAGACGCGCGAGCAGGTCCCGGGCGGCGTGCGCCGCGTCCTGCCGCCGGGTCAGACCGGCCACGGAGCGTTCGTTACCGAGGAAGATGTTCTCCGCCACCGTGAGCCCGGCCACCACGTCCAGCTCCTGGTACATGGTGGCGATCCCGGCGCGCAGTGCGGCTGCCGGGGTAGCCAAGGTGACTTCCTCGCCGTCGATGCGGATCTCACCGGCATCGTGGCTGTGCGCCCCGGAGAGCACCTTGATCAGGGTGGACTTCCCGGCACCGTTCTGCCCCAGCACACAGTGCACCTCGCCGGCGCGCACGTCCAGGTCGACGCCATCGAGCGCCTTGGCACCAGGGAAGTGCTTGACGATGCCGGTCATCGTGAGGAAGGGGTCCGCTGCGACCATGTGCCGACCATAACCAGGCTTTTGTGACTTGTCGATCAAAAGTCGGTCTGCGGGGTACGGTTGTGACCAACCTGTGATGAAGGAGAGCCTCGCGTGGTCGTTCCCCTGACGTCCCGACCGACTGGTTGTGGCGAGCTGCTGCAGATCCTGCGTGACGGCGTCCCGCGCAGCCGCGCGGACCTGGTGGCCATCACCGGGCACGCCCGGTCCACGATCGGCACCCGGATCGACGCGTTGCTGCCCACCGGGCTGGTACGCGCCGAGGCCGCCTCGTCCACCGGGGGCCGACCGCCGTCGGTGTATGCGTTCGACCCGAGCGCTCGGCTCGTGTTGGCGGTCGACCTCGGGGCAGTGCACCTGTCGGTCGCGGTGCTCGACCTGGCCGGCACGGTGCTCGCCGAGATCCGGGTCGACAACGACATCGCCGATGGGCCGGAGCCGGTGCTGGACCGGGTGGTCGGGCTCGGTCGGGCGCTGCTGGACCAGGTCGGACGGCCGGCCGGTGACCTGGTCGGCGTGGGCATCGGCGTACCCGGCCCGGTGCAGAAGGCCAGCGGCAGACCGATGAATCCGCCGATCATGCCGCGCTGGGACGGTGTGGACATCAAAGGCATCCTCGGCCACGAGCTCGGTGTCCCGGTGCTGGTGGACAACGACGTGGACCTGATGGCCATCGGTGAGCACACTGCCGCCTATCCGGACGTGTCTCACCTGTTGTTCGTCAAGGTGGCCACGGGGATCGGGGCGGGCATCGTCGCGAACCATGCGCTCGTGCGCGGCACCGACGGCGCTGCCGGGGACCTGGGGCATGTCGCAGTACCCGAGGGCCGCCCGGAGCTGTGCCACTGCGGGAACACCGGCTGCCTGGAGGCGGTGGCCAGCGGCGGCGCCCTGGTGCGCAGGCTGCAGGCAGATGGCGAGAAGGTGCGCACCAGCGCCGACGTGGTGGACCTGGTGCGCGGCGGTGACCAGCACGCTACGGCGCTGCTGCGGCACGCCGGCCGCGACCTCGGCGCCGTGCTGGCCGGGTGCGTCAACCTGCTCAACCCGTCGATCATCGTGATCGGCGGGGTGATCGCCCAGGCCGGGGAGCACCTGCTCGCCGGTATCCGGGAGGTCGTCTACCGGCGGTCCCTGCCGCTGGCCACGGAGAAGCTGCGGATCGTCACCGCGAGCACAGCCGGGCGTGCCGGGCTGCTGGGCGCCGGCCGGGTGGTCGCCGACCATGTGCTCGCCCCGGCTGCGGTGGACGCGCTCACTGAGGTGCACGCCCCGGCGTGAGCCGGCCGATTTGCCTCCACCGCCCGCGGGTGGGTGATACTCGGGCGGTGACTGCCGACACTGCCGCCAGCTACAACCTTGACGGCCTCGAGTTCCTGATGGTCTCCTCCACCGCCTCGACGGTGGACGAGGACGCCCCCACCCGGTTCCGGTACCACCAGGACGGTTCCCTGGTCTGGGGCGAGTACCTCGGCGACACCGTCACCCAGGGGCGCTTCGTCGGCGAGCTCCGGGAGGCCACGCTGGCGATCTCGTTCGCACACGAGCTGGTCTCGGACCGGTCCGTGGTGCGCGGCCAGGCGACCAGCCGGGTGGAGGACCGCGACGGTCGGCTGTACCTGGTGGAGGACTTCGCCATCGACGGGGTGGCGCACGAGAGCGTGTGCGTGCAGGCCTGAGTCAGATCCGGCTCGGCCGGTCCGGGTTGGTGCGGGTGAACCGCAGCAGCCCACGCTCCTCGGCCACATCCCCACGGTCCGGGATGTCGGTGGGCAGCAGGCGGCCGCGGTCGAACACCTCGTCCAGCACCAGCACCGTCTCCACACTCTTCACCTGCGGTAGGGCCGCGATCACCCCGACCACGAAGGCGTGCACGCCCTCCACACCCACACCGCGGATCAGCAGCATCACATCGTGCTCACCGGTGGTGATCTTCGCAGACTCCACATCCGGCATCGCCGAGATCTCCTCCAGGAAGGCCGGCCAGCTCTGTGGGTGCACGGTCACGAACACCAGCGCGCAGATGCCCAGGCCGGCACGCACCGGGTCGATCCGGGCACCGAACCCGGTGATCACTCCGGCCCGGGTGAGCGCCTCCACCCGTGCGTAGGCGTTCGACCGGGAGATGCCCACCTCGTGGGCGAGGGAGGCAATCGAGATCCTTCCGTTATCTCGCAGCACCCCGAGGATGCGATAGCCGATCTCATCGATCTCGGCGGCGGAACGTCCAGCAGCGGGCGAGGGCGTCTGACTCATGCTGGACATTCTGCCGCGAGCGGGCGCCCGGGTGGTGATCCTCACCACTACGCACCGGTCAGTTGGCCATATAGTGCAGAGGATCAGCCCTCATCTCTCCACCTGTCCACGGTGGGGAAACGTCAGTCGGAGGATTCGTGTCCCACCCTTCACGGCGCGCCACAGTGGCGCTCGGTATCGCTGCGAGCCTGGCCCTGGCCGGCTGCACTGGCGGGAACTCCGCCAACAACAGCTCCGGTGACGACGGCGACGCCGCGGGCGGGAACTCGTCGACGCTGGTGATCGACACAGCCTTCTCCCTGGAGACCGGCGACCCGGGCCGCAACTACGTCCCGACCGGGAACATGGTGCTGCACGCGGTCTACGACACTCTGCTCACCTTCGAGGGCTCTGAGGAAGAGGAGCCGGTGCCATCGCTGGCCACGATGGAGCAGAACGACGACGCCACCGAGTTCACCTTCACCCTCACCGGGGACCGTACGTTCTCCGACGGGTCGGTGGTGGACGCCGACGACGTGGTCTTCTCCCTCACCCGGGTCCAGGGGATGACCGACTCCAAGGCGAACTTCCTGATGAACGGGATCACCGTGGAGAAGGTCGACGATATGACGGTGACACTGTCCACCGAGTCACCTTCCTTGCAGCTGCCGGCGATCGTGACCAACCCGGCACTGTCCATCCTGAACTCCGAGGTGGTCCAGGAGAACGGCGGCACCACCGGGACCGACGATGACGCCGAGTCGTACCTGAACGGCGAGTCCGCCGGGTCCGGTCCGTACCTGCTGGACTCCATGGACATCACCACCCAGGCGGTGCTGGTGCCGAACCCGGAGTACAACGGCGACTACGCGCCCTCGTTCGAGCGGATCGTGGTACGGAACGTCTCGGAGAGCGCCACCCAGCTGATCAACCTCCAGGGCGGTGACTCGAACCTGGCGGTCGACCTCAATGGTGACCAGGTCGCCGGGCTGCCGGCGGACTTCACCGTGACCTCCGAGCCGTCTGCGGAGACGATCTTCCTGCTGATCAACCAGGACGAGGAGGTCGGCGGTGCAACCGCGAACCCGGAGTTCGCCGAGGCGGTGCGCTACGCCCTGGACTACGACGCGCTGCTCGAGCTGGCCGGCGAAGGGTCTGTCGAGGCCACCGGCGTGATCCCGCCGATCTTCCTGGGCGCGCTGGAGGCCGGGGTGGACCAGGACCTCGACCGGGCGACGGCTGCGCTGGAGGAGTCCGGCTACGACGGCGAGTCGATCCAGCTGCAGTTCCCGAACGACAACCCGGTCGGCGGTGTGGAGTTCACCCCGGTCGCTGAACGGGTGCAGTCCCAGCTGCAGGCCGCCGGTATCACCGTGGAGCTCGCACCGGCACCGTTCGCCACCGAGATCGACCCGTACGTGAACGGTCAGGAGGCCTTCTCCATGTGGTACTGGGGCCCCGACTTCGCCGACTCCTCCTCGTTCCTGCCATTCGGGCCGGGTGAGAAGGTCGGCCTGCGGGCCGGCTGGACCGCTGAGGACTCCGCCGAGATCGCCGACCTGGTCCGCGCCGCTGCCGCGGCGACCTCGGTGGAGGAGCGGGAGCAGGCGATGGCCGAGTACGCGACCGCGATGCAGGAGAGCGGGCCGTTCGTGCCGCTGATCGTTCCCGGTGCGAACTTGGCCAGCGACAGCACGGTCTCGGGCGTCCAGTACAACTCGACCTGGACGCTGGACATCCCGTTGCTCGCTCCGGCGAGCTGACCGGCAGGCCTGAGACTCCGTGACGACTGCTACACCAGCTGTGCTGCCCGAGCGGCGCCGCGGGTTCCGGCAGCGGCATCCGCTGACCGCGTACCTGCTGCGCCGGCTGGGCACCTCGGTGCTCCTGCTGGTCGGGGTGACCCTGGTGACGTTCATCCTCACCACGCTGGTGCCGGGTGACCCGATCGCCGCTGCACTGGGCGAGGGAGCGGCCAGCAACCCGGCCACAGTGGCCGCCTACACCGAGCGCTACGGTCTGGACCGGTCGCTGCCGGAGCGGTACGTGATCTATCTGGGTCACCTGCTCCAGGGCGACCTGGGCACCTCGATCCAGACCGGTCGGCCGGTGCTGCACGATCTCGCGACGGCCGTGCCGGCGACCGTGGAGGTGGCCCTCGGCGCGATCGTGGTGAGCCTGGCCGTGGGCCTGGTGCTCGGCACGCTGGCGGCGCACCGGCGCGGCCGGGTGAGCGACCAGGTGGTCCGGGTGGTGTCGCTGCTCGGGCTGAGCGTGCCCACCTTCTGGCTGGCGATCACGGCCTACCACCTGTTCTTCCTCCGGCTCGGGATCGCCCCGGGCGCCGGGCGGCTGTCCCCGCAGCTCACTCCCCCGCCCACGGTGACCGGGCTGTACAGCGTGGACTTCGTGCTGAACGGTGACCCGGTCGGCTTCTTCGACGCACTCGCGCACCTGGCGCTGCCGGTGCTGGTGCTCTCGTTGTTCACCATCGGGCTGCTCACCCGATTCATCCGCACCTCGGTGCTGGAGGTGCTGGACACCGACTACGTCCGCGCTGCGCGCGCCAAGGGGCTGCGGCGGCGGCGCGTGATCGCCGGCTATGTGCTCCGGGGAGGATCACTGCCGATCCTGACGATGGTCGGGATCACGTTCGGGGTGCTGCTCTCCGGCACGGTCCTGGTGGAGGCCGTGTTCGCCTGGCCCGGGTTGGGCACATATGCCTTCAACGCGGCCGTGGCGCTCGACCTGCCCGGGGTGATGGGCGTGGGACTGGTGGTCGGCGTGATCTACCTGGTGATCAACTTCGTCGTAGACCTCCTCTACGGCGTGCTCGACCCGAGGGTGAGGCTGGCATGAGGCGCACCCAGCCCGCCGCCTCCGGCCGCACCAGGCTGCGCCGCGGCCGGGTGATGCGCGCCGTGCCGGCGGCGTGGCGTACTCCGCTGGCCGTGATCGGCACGGTGATCGCGCTGGCCTGGGCGATCACCGCCGTCATCGCGCCGTGGGTGCTTCCGCACGACCCGCTCGCACAGGACCTGCCCCGGCTGACCGGCCCCGGACAGGGCACGGTGCTCGGCACCGACCAGCTCGGCCGGGACGTGTTCTCCCGGCTGCTCACCGGCGCCCGGGTGACCATGCCGCTGGCACTGCTGATGGTGGCCAGTGCCACCGTTCTGGGCACGGTGATCGGCGCCGTCGCCGGCTATGTGGGCCGCTGGGTGGACGAGGCGCTGATGCGGCTGACCGACCTGGTGATGGCCTTCCCCACAGTGATCCTGGCGATGGTGATCGCAGCCTCGCTCGGTCCCTCGCTGTTCAACGCAGTGCTCGCCGGGATCGTGGTGTCCTGGCCACAGTACGCCCGGGTGGTCCGCTCGCTGGTGCTCAGCCTGCGCAGCCAGAACTATGTGGTCGCCGGGCGGCTGCTCGGCTACTCACCCTGGCGGTCGCTACGCACCGACATCCTGCCGAACATCGCCGGCCCGGTGCTGGTGCTGGCGTCGCTGGACATCGGCACCGCGATCCTGCTGCTCACCGGCCTGTCCTTCCTAGGTCTGGGCGCACAGCCGCCGACGGCGGAGTGGGGCGCGATGATCTCTGGAGCGATGGACCACATCGATGCCTGGTGGCTGGGCATCTTCCCTGGCCTGGCAATCCTCAGCGTGGTGATGGCGTTCAACTTCATCGGCGACTCGCTGCGGGACGCGCTCGACCCGCTGTCCGCTGCGGAGCGGGAGGGCGCCGGTGCGGGCAGCACCGAGACGTCCGACGAGCTGGACACCACCGCTACCAAGGAGATCCGATGACCGCGCTGCGCATCCGCGACCTGACGATCGCCTTCGGCCGCCGCGACCCGGTCACTGTGGTCAAGGGCATCTCCCTGGACCTGACCGCCGGCCGCATCCAGGGGCTGGCTGGCGAGTCCGGTTCCGGGAAGACGGTCAGCGCGATGGCGGTGCTCGGTCTACTGCCGACTACCGCACACGTGGCCGGGTCGATCCGGTTGGGTGAGACCGAGCTGGTCGGGCTGGGCCCACGGGAGCTGAACCGGATCCGGGGTGCCCGGGTGGCGATGGTGTTCCAGGACCCTTCTGCCAGCCTGCACCCGCAGCTGACCGTCGGCAGCCAGCTCACCGACCATATGCGCACCCACCTGGGCCTGGTGAAGAAGGCGGCCCGGGAGCGCGCCGTCGAGCTGCTCTCCCGGGTGCGGGTGCCGGAGCCTGAAGAAGCATTGGGCCGCTACCCGCACCAGTTCTCCGGCGGGCAGCGGCAGCGGATCGCGATCGCTGTCGCGCTGGCCTGCGACCCGGAGGTGCTGCTCGCTGACGAGCCGACCACTGCACTGGACGTGACCGTGCAGGCCGGCATCCTGCACCTGCTGCGCGAGCTGGCCGCCGAGCGGGACCTGGCGGTGCTGCTGGTCACCCACGACCTCGGGGTGATGAGCGCCGTCGCGGACGACGTGGCGGTGATGCGGTACGGGCAGATCGTGGAGTCGGCGAGCACCCGCGAGGTGTTCACCAGCCCGCAGCACCCGTACACCCGTCAGCTGCTGGCATCGATGCCGGATGCTCAGGACTCGCTCGTGGAGGAGGCGCGGTGACCGCTGTGCTGCAGGTCGAGGACCTGGTCGTGGAGTACCACGGCCAGCGCACGGTGCGCGCAGTGGACGGGGTGTCGCTGAGCATCGCCCCGAGCGAGGTGCTCGCCCTGGTCGGTGAGTCCGGCTGTGGCAAGTCCTCCACTGCCCGGGCGGTGGTCGGGATGGAGCGCCCGCAGGCCGGAGCGGTCCGGTTCCGGGACCGGGACGTGCCGCCGCTGGGGCTGCGCCGCCGGCCCGCCGCACTGACGGCGATACAGATGGTCTTCCAGGACCCGAACTCCTCGCTCAACCCGCGCAAGCGGGTCGGGGAGCAGATCGCCGACGGCGTAGCGGCGGCTCGGTCTCGCGACCTCACCTCGGACTCGCCTCGTCAGTGGCTGGCGGCCGTCGGCCTCGATCCGGACATGGTCTCGCGCTACCCGCACCAGTTCTCCGGTGGGCAACGGCAACGGATCGCGATCGCCCGCGCACTGGCCGCCCGACCGGACCTGTTGGTGGCCGACGAGCCGATCTCGGCGCTGGATGCCTCCAGCCAGGCCTCCGTAGCAGCGATGATGCGGCGGCTGTGCCTGGACACCGGTGCCGGGATGCTGTTCATCTCCCACGACCTGTCGGTGGTGCGGATCATGGCCGACCGGGTCGCGGTGATGTACCGCGGCCGGATCGTGGAGTCCGGGCCGACCGCGATGGTCTGGTCCGACCCGGTCCACCCCTATACCAAGGCGCTGCTGGCTGCGATCCCGCACCCGGACGGGCAAGGGGTGCTGCCCGCTGCTCCGGCGGCCGAGGCCCCCGCCGAGTGGGCCGCACATGTGCCAGAGGCGCTCGCCCGGGGTTAGTGGTGGCCGGTGCCGCTGCGGATGGGTTCAGCGCCTGCGGTGCTCGACCCACACGTTCGGCTCGACGTAGACCCCGACGTCCTGGGCCTGGGAGACCAGCACCGGGTTGAGCGCACCCTGCACTGCCACAGGGCCGTCGGTGTCGAACGGCAGCCCGGTCCAGGATCGCCAGTCGGCGAGCGTGCCAGGGATGGTCATCGCGGTGGGGCAGACCTTCACGATCCTGCCGCCGGCGCGCACGTGCACCCGCAGCCACGGGTCGTGGGGCAGACCGTCCTCCCGGGTCCGGTAGGCGTACTCGCTCATCGGCGTGTGCGGCTCGGCCGCCTTCTGCGACGGCCGTACCGGGACGTAGAGCACATCGTGCCCGAGGCGGAAGGTGTTCTCCCGCAGAGCCTGCACCATCACCGAGGCGAGGCCACGCCCCTGGTGCTCCTTGAGGATGACGATCTCCAGCGCGGCGGCGGCATTCGGCACCCGGCCGGCCAGCCGGTCGTTGTGCGCCCACCGGATCACCTCGTCCCAACCGGCGTCGGGCAGCTCCTGGCGGCCAGGGACACCGAACACGAACGGCACGGAGTATCCCTTGGCGACCGGCACGTCCCCGTCGGTAGCGAGCAGCACGTAGTCGGCGACGTGCTCGAGGTGACCGTAGTACAGGTCGCCGGTCGGGTCGTGCTGCATGAACTCCGGCCAGGACAGGTCGAAGGCGGCATGGTCGAGGTTGGTGAAGATCTCCGGGTTCTGGCCCCGGTTGTGGATGGTGATCGGCATGGCTCAAGTCTGGCCGAGTCGGTCAAGATGTTTGCGTGCGTAGCGCCGACCCCGGCGCACAGGCCACGATGGGTGCCATGTCCGGGAGAACCAGACGGTGAGCGAGCGGCTGCGCCGTGCGGCGGTCCTGGTGCTCGAAGGTGCCAAACCGCTCGATGTCGGCATCCCTGCGCAGGTGTTCACCACCCGAGCGAGCATGCCGTTCGAGGTGCACGTGTGCGGTCCTGCCCCCGGCCTGGTGACAGGTGGCGACGGGCTGTCCTACCACGTGGCGCACGGGCTGGACGCGCTGGTCTGGGCGGACATCGTGTTCGTGCCGGGCTACCGGTTCCCGGACCGCACCGAACCGCCGCCCGGTGTGGTGCAGGCGTTGCAGGAGGCGCACGCGCGGGGCGCGCGGCTGGCGGCGATCTCCACCGGCGCGTTCGCGCTGGCGGCCACGGGTCTGCTGGACGGGCGGCGGGCCACCACGCACTGGCACTACACCCGGGCGCTGGCTGCACGGTACCCGCAGGTGCAGGTGGACGAGAACGTGCTGTTCGTGGACGAGGGCAGCGTGCTCACTTCGGCCGGGGCCGCCTCGGGGATCGACCTGTGCCTGCACATCCTGCGTGGTGATCTCGGCGTGGCGGCTTCGAACCATGCCGCCCGGCGGCTGGTGGCCGCCCCGTACCGCAGCGGTGGTCAGGCGCAATATCTGCCGCACAGTGTCCCGGAGCCGCTCGGGGAACGCTTCGCCGGCACCCGGGAGTGGGTTCTGCACCACCTGGAGGAACCGCTGAGCATCGAGACGCTCGCTCGGCACGCAGCGGTCTCGACGCGGACCTTCGCCCGGCAGTTCCTCGCGGACACCGGGTACACCCCGATGCAGTGGGTCACCCGTGCGCGAGTGGACCGGGCCCGCGAGCTGCTGGAGTCCTCCGAGCGCAGCGTCGAGCAGGTCGCCGCGGACGTCGGGCTGGGCACCGGGGCGAACCTGCGCCGCCACTTCCAGCAGGTTCTCGGCACCACTCCGAGCGAGTACCGCCGCACGTTCGCCCGACGTCGGTAGCGACAGCAGCGGCGGAAGCGTCGGCGGCGGCAGCAGCAGCGGCAGGATCGTTGCGATACCTGGCAGTCCAGCCGGTGGCCCGCTGCACCGCCGGTCCGCGAGCCTGGCAGTGGTCCGCACCTGACGGACCACACCAGTTGCCGGAGGAGGACGACATGACCCGCATCGCCATCAATGGGTTCGGCCGGATCGGGCGCAGCGTGCTGCGCGCACTGCTCGCACGGCACAGCGACCTCGAGGTGGTCGCCATCA
>Ga0209487_1004065_pt1 | contig 11355 bp, 19 predicted proteins | sample Poulit2012_FD_187524 | JGI IMG/M metagenome (GOLD analysis project Ga0209487, IMG submission 187524) | Agricultural soil microbial communities from Georgia to study Nitrogen management - Poultry litter 2012 (SPAdes) (version 2) | ecosystem: Environmental > Terrestrial > Soil > Agricultural land... | reverse complement strand
TAGCTATGAAAATAACATTCTGGAACAACCAAACAATTAATGAATTTTGGGAATATGTAAGAATTTTGTTAGAGGGAATCTCTCCAGGAATACTAATTTCTGTTGCAATTGTAGCGGTTGGACTAGTTTTAACAATTATTGTTAATGCATGGAAACGATCATCTAAAGATTTAGAAAAAGATGATGATATTGAAATAAGACATTACTAAATTTGTATAATAATCGGTTTAACCGATTTTATTATAAATATTTTTAAAATTATGGAGGTATAAAAGAATGATTGATTTTTCAGGTATTTCATTACCGTTCAGTGTGTCTGATTTAGTTGAGTCAGGTAATGAGTTATTAGGGTTAGTTGGAGCATTTGTATTGCTAGGAATGGCATTTATTTTTGTCCCTCGACTCATTGCACTTATTCGTAATTCATTCGCAACTCGCGGACGATAAAAATTTAAGAGGATGGATATATTAAAATATCCATCCTTTTTAAATTAAAGAGGTATTTTAACAATGATAAAAAAGACATTTTTTATTTTATTTCTTTTTATTTTTATGTCCTTACCACAAATTACAAACGCTCAAACAATAACATCAATAGAATATAACGCATCAAATGACACTTATTATCTTTATTGGGATCTTAGCAATGTAGATTATTATATTTTTAAAAATAATACAACAGGTTCACAAGCTGTTTATGATGCCACAGGCAGATATGAAGGTAAACAATGGATAAACCCGTCTGATTTTAGATGTAATGCAAGCTTTACTGTAACTTTTTACGATTCGAGCGGTACCGTTTTAAATGTTTATAACGGACAAACAACACAAATAAAAAACGAGCCTGAAAGTTGTAAAGCTGATAATTCTAATGGTAATAGTGATGGTTGTGATTGTGTATTTAATAGTCCTCATTGGTCTGTTTACATGGGAAAAATTGACGAAATTATTAATGCGATACCACAGCCACCAAATTGGCAACAAGTTGCAAATACATTTAGGGATACGATTGTACCTAAATTTATAAACGACTTAGGTAATATGTTAGGTAGCGCACCAACTCCACCAAGCGCACAAAAAAAGCCTGCCATACCATCTTACAACCTAGACAAACCAACAGGTCAAGAATCGTCAAATTTAGGCAACTCTACATTTACAGGTGATGACTTAAAAAATGACGCTCCTAAAATCGATGTACGGGAAGATGAAAGCGGTGGGTTTAATATTTTAGATCCGATCGGACAATTACCGTCACAGGAAGAATTTAAAGAAAATATACCAGATGAACCAGACAATTACGCACCAAATGTTCCAGATGTGGAAGCTGAGGCACCAGAACCACCAGAAGAGAGCATACCATTTCCTAATGATCCAGAAGAAGAAAGCGAAACAGCACCTATACCAGACGAAGAAAAAAACACAGCACCAACACCAAACGAACCAGAAAATAATGCACCGATGCCAGAAGAAGAAAAAAACACAGCACCTATGCCAGATGATTCAGAAGGAAATGCTCCAATTCCAAATGAAGATGATAACAGACCACCTTTTCCAGATGATTCTGATGGTGGTTATCCTATACCAAGTGACGATAACAGCAAACCACCAATGCCACAAACAGACAACGAAAAAGCACCAATACCTAAAAAGTAAAAGGAGGCGAACAGATGAACATTAAACGAATTGGATTATTAACTTTTTTCTTACTTTTTTTAATTCCCATTAGCGCATTTGCTGAAATTGTAAGCACACCAGAGCCACATGATTATAGAAATGGGTTGCTGGATGATCCGTATATTATCAAAAAAAATACTTTACCTAAGGAAACATATGATAATGATTTAACAACATTTACATCAAGGGAGGATATGTTAAAAGATATTTTGGAAATTGAATTCATTCATCCTGTCAATATTAACGGAATATATCTATATGCTTATTCATCAGTTTCTCATAATTTTATAACGATATATTATTTTGAAGATGATGAAGTAAAAGAATATAAATACACAGGAAAAAAAACTATTAAAGAATATATAACATTAGATTATAAAAATGTATTTAAAATAGAATTAGATTCAAGGAAAGCACTATATGAAATAGATTTTTTCGGTAGTTACAACAAAAACGATGAAATTCCTACAATACCCGAAAACGTTGAAAACGTTGAGTATCAAACAACAGAAAACAGCATTTCATTAAATTATGATCTACCAGATGAATTTGATCATATTGAAATTGATGTAAACGGACAAACATATGAAACAACAGAAAACAGTTATACAATAAGTGATTTAGATGATGATACTACTTACAACATCACAATAAAAACTGTACTTAATGAAATAAAAAGTGATGGGATAACAATCGAAGCAAAAACAAAAGAAAAAGAAGAACCACCACCAGAAAAGCCAGAAGATTTACAAAATGTAACTGATTTAGAAATTGAAACAACATATGATCGTGTGGATCTAAGTTGGAAAAATCCAAACACAAAGTATTATGACTACACAAAAATTTACAGAAAAGACTTAGAAAGTAAACGAACAACGTTTAATATTTTTAGTGCTAAAACCGTTTATGCTGATGGTTACGATCCAATTTTTGAAACAAATGGAACGTACTTTGCTGATTTATCAATAGAGCCAGAGCAGGAATATGAGTATAAATTAACGACTGTTTATGAAAATTTAGAATCAAGTGGGGTTACAGTTAAAACAGCAACTCCAAAGCCTCCAATTGTTGAAATTGATGGAAAATTACCGTTTACCGTTGAAGATTTATTAAAATCGGGTAATGGATTGTTTTATTTAACAGCTCCATTTCTTTTATTAGCACTAGCTTTTTTATTAGTACCACGATTAAGAGAATTAATGATTAATAGTTTTAGAAGTCCTGTAACAACAAATGGAAATTATACAAGAATAGAAAGAGAGCAACGCATACCACGACAACCAAGAGAGCAAAGGCAACCACGTTTATATATGAGAGAACAACGAGAGCCACGACAGCCACGAACCCCACGAGAATTTAGGTAAGGAAGGAGGGTAAAACATGGATAGCGGTTTATTACAAGCAACAATTGATATTGTTTTTAAAAGTAACATGTTATACCTTTCCCCTTTTCTATTTTTAATGATGGCTATATTGTTTTCTGATCGTTTAATTGATTTAATCTTTAATGCACTAGAAAGACGTAGATATTAATGTTAGATATTTTAGGTGATGCATTCGGAAAACTTTTTAGAGTAATATGGGATGTCATTGTATGGATAGCAGAATTTATAAGAGATTTATTTCAAGGTTTAATTGATGTTATAGTTGCTTTTTTTCAAGTCATTTTTGACCTTATAAAAGGTTTATTATATTTACTTTATATGATTGGAGTTTTAGCTGCTAAACTATTTTCAGTGATTTTTGAGACGGGTAAAATATTAATATCATTAGTTGTTGGCTTCGGAAATACTTTAGCAACGCTTAGTTATAGTCCACGTTCGAGCGCTGGACATGGTTACAGTGAAACAATAGGCAGGTTATTCAATGCATTAGAACCTTTACAAATAACGCCGATAGCATATATTTTGCTATTTATTTTATGGTTCATAACAGCTATATCAGCAATTAAATTAATATCATCAATCAGAAACATGTAAGGATGATTTTATGGATGTATTTGATACAATTAAAAGTTTTATTGACAAGATTTTACAGCCACCAATTGCATTTTTAGATTTAGCGATTGAAAACATACAAAACGTACAGATGGTAACAGCACAAGGTTTAAATATTGGTCAATATTTTTCAGTTTTTGGAGACATGCCGACAGCTTTCCAATTGGTTGTCTCCTCTATTTTGGTTAGTACCGTGTTGTTAGGTTCACTGTTAATTTTTAGGTCAGTCATGAGATTGTATTTTGCGGTTAAATCGGGGGTGAAATGGTGGTAGATGTATTTATTTATATGTATTTTGTGGGTGCTGGAATTGCTTTAGGTATAGGTACAATTGTTTTAATCGGTTGGAAAATCTTTCAACGGTCACAGAAAAAAAGGAAAAAGCGAGGTTTTTAAATGTTATTTAGGAAAAAAGATGATGAAGAAAATGAGTTTAATATACAAACAGATGATATTTTGATTGTTTTTGATAGTGATAATCTTACAAGTGACATTAACTATATAACTCATATTGATGATGAATCAGTAACGGTTGACGGACTTTATAAAGTACCTATTGCCGACTGTGATATTACAACGGGTCGAAACGGAAGAAACTTCTTTTATAAAGCACCTCAAAAATCAATACAAGAAACGGAACGATTGGCACGTTTAGAAAAAAGCATAGTTTTAACGCAAATAACAGCATACGAACCGCCACTAATGCCAAACAGCATTGATTGGATAAAAGGTTTACTATTTGCCATGTTGTTCTTAGCGTTTATTATTATAGCTTTTAAGTAGGGGATTGATAATATGACAACACAAAGAAATGATACTCAAAACGCTGATAAGTTACAGAGTGTAATATCTGATGATCTATTCCCACAAGTACAACATATTAGCGATGTTAAACAAGTAATCGAGGAAATGAAAAGCAATGCTCAAAATTTGAGAGAGCCACAAATAAAAGCGTTGTTATTATTGAAAGAATTAGGTTCTAATGAGTATTTACACGGGAAAAACAACCCATATGATGATTTATATAAATATATCGTTGAAGGTGGTAAAAAAGACGTTGCCGATCCAGAGTATTACCTCGATACAATTGAAGCACTTATACCAAAACCGCCTCGGCCGGTTGTAATGGCTCCAGGAAAGGAAAGGCGATAACATGGCACATCATTTTTTTATACAAGGTCCTCTAGGAGCAGGAAAAACATTTTTAATGTCTGTACTTGCTCATCATTGGAAAGCTAAAACCGAGCGTTTAGGTGGTCATGTAGAGTTATTTAGCAATTACGGACTTGCTGGTTCAAAGCCAATGAAAGATTATAAAACTTGGTATGACGTAGCAAAGGCTCAAGGATCTATTATTTGTTGGGATGAGGCACAAATGGCATTTAGTAACCGTAGATGGTCACGTTACAGCTCAACATTAGCAACAGAGGTTATGATGTATACACGTAAAATGCAATCAGTACAAATGTATTGTAGTCCATCTATCAATAATGTTGATAGTCGCATAAGACAAATAGTAGAAATACTAGTTACAGTTCGCAAAATAGGGGATAAAGGCTTTTCAGTGCATTTTATGGACTATCAAACAAAAGAGTTTATGCATCGTCAATTTATTCCAATGTGGAGAGCAAGACGATATTTTAAGTTAGATCTATACGACACTTATAACATGGTCTCACATTTTCCATTACCACAAACAGAGAGAGAAGGTAATGAGTTTTTTCAAACATTGAATGATATACACGATAACAGCCGGAAATTACAGTTAGTATAATGTTTCAAAACCGATTTAAACGCAATTAGTTTTTGTTTAATGGGCTATACATCAACTAATTGCAAAATAGAGCGGTTTAGAAAGGATGATTTAATGGGTAATTCAGAATATCACAAGTAACATCTTAAATTATTCAGAAAAGCTTTATTAAAATCAATTGATTGTGACATACAAAAGAACATAATAAATTACTTAAACAATGATGAATTAAATGAAATTGCGATAAGGTATGCAATTATGTATTTCGATAATAAACATCACAAAGAAGGTTTTTAAATGAATTTAAGAGATATTAGCATTGTACACAAAAGATACAAAGAAAAAGACCCTCGAACATTACCATTTTTATATCCAGAAAGAATAAATATTGTTGCTTATGCAAAGAGAGTTCAAATATTTTCTTTTTTCTATACGTTAGAAGTTGCGGAAAACCTAGTAAAGAAATTGGGTTTTATATTGTTGCCCTGGTCATGTATGCATTGGGAAAGAGTAAAAGAATATGGTTCGGATCGTCGGGTTAAAATCGGTCGCAGGTCTTTCTTCATGATGAAACCTAGCGAATTAACAAAACGAGAGAGAGAAAAACTGATTGAATATGTAGAAGATCTAAACAATAGATCTATTTATGATAATCGGTCATAAGGGGGTTTAACTGATGATTTTAAACTTAAATAAAACAAATGTTGGTTTATTATTGCTTCATATGAACATATCAAGAAGAAATGTCTCCAGGGGCTTTAAAAGCAAGTATTTAGCACGTAAATATAAAAAATACATGAAAAGCTATGATGAAGTATTAGAAACATTAGAAACAGCGTTTGAAAGCGATAAAGAGCATAATATATTACATTTCAACATTAGAGAAATTAATATGATTGAGGCTTTTTTAAATTGGTACACAATGAATTTAGATGACATTTTAAGAAAAGCAAATAATAAAAATGAAGTGGATCATAGACAGTTGCAGGAACTTATTAATATAAATAAACAAATAAAGAAGTTGAAGGCATATGCAACGTAGATTGATAGCGCTTTTAAGTGTATTTATACTAATGTTGTTATTAAATAATGTTGTTCTTGCAGATGTTAGCGATAACTTAGATTATTACAATGATAGACTTAACGAGATTAACCAAAAAATGGAAAATGTAAAAGAATCTAAAGAATTAATACAACTTAATAAAGACAGAAACAAGTATGCAGCGCTTAAAAAAGCATATGAAACTTTACTTGATATTAACGTAAATGATAACTATCTTTTATTTTCTGATTACAGCGAATCTAATTCAAAAGTAGATGATTTATTTAATGTTGCTGATAAGTACGTTAACAATTCAAAGTATGTTTTTGGTGGTGGAAGGAATCAAACACAGATTGACAACGGTATTTTTGACTGTTCATCATTTGTTCATTGGGCTTATGACCAGATTGGTATTAAACTTGGAGATCGTACAAGCGTAACAACCGATACATTAAAAAACATGGGAAAAACAGTAACAATTGAAAACATTAAAAAAGGTGATTTAGTATTTTTCGATACTTATAAAAAAGATGGTCACGTTGGAATATATGCAGGTAATGGGAAATTTTTGGGGGCGCAAGTTTCAACAGGAGTTGGTTATGCAGACATGGAATCGCCATATTGGAAAAAGTTATTTAATGGTCGAATTAAACGAGTTTTTTAAAAAAATGTTGTTTCTAAACCCGATTTAAACGCAATTACTTTTTGTTTAGTGGGCTATCTATCAACTAATTGCAAAATAGAGCGTGTTTGTTTTAACTTTTAAGGAGGTTTTACATTGTTTTTAGAAAGAGTAAAAGCAAACGGTTACTGCTATTTATATTTAAACAAATATGAAGTAAGGGAACATTATGCAAATAATAAAAGATGTATATACAGGTTCGGCAGAATTGAACAAGCATTAAGGAATTTTTACAAGTGGAAGAACAATCCAGACAATATACCAGAAGATTTAAAACGTAAAGGGGTCGATGAACGCAAATTAACAATATGGATCATGACGTTAGAAAAGGGAAAACATCCAAAAACGGGACGTAAATTTGAACCTATTAAAATTATTTAATTTTATTTTATAGACTGCCAAGGGCGGTCTTTTTCTTTATGATATTATCCTTTACATTCGATATAATCATATTAAATGAATGATGTGTGAATGTTTGAAAGGGTGGGTCTAATGAATGAATGGTACACAGTAAACCAAGTCGCAAAGGAAACAGAAATACCGGCTGAAACAGTAAGACGTTATGTAAGACAATACAAAAATTTTCTTATGGTTAATAGGGGTGAAAGACGTTCTTATCTAATTCATAAAACATCAATTGACGCAATTAAACGTATTAGATACTTATTAGATCATGGGCACCAACAAGAACAAATAAAGGATATTTTGCAACAAACTGAAACAATAACCATTCAATCAGATGATGAACAGATGAAAGAGTATATGTTATCCATTCCAGATTTACATAAAAGCATGTTAAAGCAAATCAAAAAGTTAACTGAACAGACTGAACAGCAAATACAAATGATTGACGATCTAACAAAGCGATTAGATCAACAACGAGAAAATATAAAAAAACGTGACGAACAACTAATGAACGCATTAAATAAAATCATGGAAGATAATAAAAAAAAGAAAGGATTTTTCAGTCGTTTATTTAGATAGTGATTAAAAGTGTTAAGTTTTAAACATTCTATATATCTATTTTATTTATTTGTTTTATTAGAATTTAAAGGTCTTTACATTGTTTTAAAGTTAGTTTATAATGTAATTGTAAAAAATGAACAAAAGACTTATAACTTTTAAACATTTAAACAAAGGGGGTAACTTATGTATATAGGTTATGCGAGAGTATCTACAGCAGGACAGAAACTTGAAACACAAAAGGAACTATTGAAAAAAGAAGGTTGCAAAAAGATTTTTGTAGAAAAGGTTACAGGAACAAGTACAGCACCACGAAAAAAGCTAAATAAATTAATAGATTATGCAAGACCGGGAGATACAATTAAAGTTACAAAAATTGATAGATTAGCACGATCTATTATAGATTTACACAATATAGTAAAAAAGCTGAATAAAAAAAATGTATCAATTGAATTTATACAAGATAATATTAAATTTACAGCTGGAAAGAACGTTACAGCAATGCAAAATTTAATGTTTAATGTTTTAGGTTCATTTGCACAGTTTGAACGTGATTTAATTATAGAAAGAACAAGCGAAGGACGAGAACGAGCGAAAAAGCAGGGTAAACACATGGGAAGGCCTTCGAGACCACGAAAAGACATTGAAAGAGCTTTAAAGCTATATGATGAACGAGACAAAAACAAAATGAGTGTAAACGATATATCAAAATTAACAAATGTACCACGTTCAACCATATATCATGAACTTAGAAAGTTGCGGGGGTGATTTAGTGAGTAAATCAATTAAGGATATAAAAGGATTTAATGCTCTGGATGATAATTTACAAGATTTATTTATATATACTTACAACAAACATTATAGAGCTAATGGATCAGATAGCAGAAAAAAATTAACGATTGATAAAATAAAAGAAATTAAAGTTAATTATAAAGAAATGTGCATAGAAGTTTACTTTAATCATGAATGGTTTAAATATTTTCCTAATTTAACATGGGGTTGATTGTATGACTATTAAACAAGTAAATAAATTTCACAAAGATTATGAAAAAATATTGCTTAGTAAACAGTCAAAAGATGAGAAAGCGCTTAAATTTAGCGCATTAATGACAGAAATGGAACGAACTTTCAAGATACCGATTATACAAAACAAACAATACGAGCAATCAAATAAATCAATCATTGCTTTATACAGGAAAATATCAATGAGTAGATCACTTTAATTAGGAGGAATTAAGATGAATGAACAAGTTATACAATTTAGAGGGACTATTTATGAGAACGGTTACGGTCTAATAGCACAAAAAGTTATGAGAGATAGAAATTTATCATCAACAGCAAAATCAATCTATGCTTATATTTGTAGTTTTGCAGGGGTTGGAAAAGACGGAGAAAGAACAGCTTTTCCAGGTGTTAATTTAATGATGAGTGAATTAAATATAAAATCTAGGGATACATTTTACAGACATAGAAACCAACTAATTAAACATGGATATTTAACAATTGAAAAAATCAGAAAGGAGGGGAAGTTTCAAAATAACATCTACTACATTGAAGCTATTCCAGAAGTAAAAGAAGAAAAGGAGGAAAAACAACCATATCCTAAAAATCAGACTACGGCACCGTGTCCTAAAAAATCGACTACGGAAAAATCGACTACGAAAAATAAGGACACTAACATTAATAGATCTTACCATTATCAGTTTAAAGAAGAAGAAGAATATATAAATAAAGGAAAATCAATTTTTGAAACGGAATTAGTAAACTATTTAAGGGATAAAAACATAAAAGAAAAGACCATCAATAAAATATTGATGGCCTTAAAGAAGAAGAACCTAACTAAATTTAGTTTAACTGATGTTGACAAACAATACAAACATATGATGGATCTATCAAAACATGAAATAATTTATGATTTTGCAACATATTTCGTTAATGGTTTAGAAAGATTAGCTGAAATAAGCAAATCTAGGTTAGATTATGAAAATAAAAAGTTAAGAGATAAGACTTTTTTATCTGAACATGATAAAAGTTTACTCAATTACGATTGGGTAAATAATTAAACGTGTTACTTTTAAATATATTAATATATATTAAATTATGCACGGATTTTTACGTTATTCGAATCATTAATTTAATTAAAATATATTAATAATTTAATTAATATAGGCAATTAATAATAGGAAAAGTGAACATTTTCTAATTGTTTAGTTATTTTGGCATAGACTTCAATTTGATTTTATGGTAGTTTATAATTAAATTAATAATTAAAAATAGTTGCAGTCCTACAGATTGTTAGAGCAATCTGTAAGGATTACCAGGTACGGACATACCTAGCAACCGATGATTAAATCATCACTACAACTATACATAACTATAATCTTTTTATTTGATTAGGTAAAGCGTTTTTTAGTTGTAGTATGTGGAAAAGTGACTTGATATGTCTTGACCTGCTTAAGGGTAAGGTATATCGAGTCACTTTTTTTATTGTGGGGTGGGCGCATGACAGACCATAAAATAGTTATCCCGGTAGATCAACGAGAGAAAACTATTTTTGAAACTGATAAAGGGGAAATACACGTCATACATGAAATTACCTTAGGTGATTTATTAGTTAGTACGTCATTAGCTATTTTAATAATAGTTATTTTTCTTTCTCGTGTCATTCGGGGGTCAAACAATGTATGAAGTAGTAGACAATGGAATTAAAGAGATAGCGTTAATCTATATAGTATTTATGTCAGCGTCACTACTTACATTTCCTATTGTTAAACTAATCATCAATGCGGTTGGAAGGGGTTCGGAAAGATGGAAATAGGCGGTTTAATGGCACATGCCTTTAAGATATTCCTAGGTAACCCGGACATACTAGCTGGATTGATTACAATAACAGTATTTACAACATTGCTATTAACAATAATCGAAATAACGAAAAAAACGGAAATATAGGAGAGATAAAAGATGAATTTATCGGGTGTGTGGGATTGGTCGTTTTTTTGGGATACATTCGGCTTTATATTACGTTCAGTCGCATCATTTCTACTAATTATTGTAGCTATTATTGCGGTAGGTATGTTATTACAGGTAGTTATTAGATCTGTTCGAGAATCGAGAGGATAGCTATGAAAATAACATTCTGGAACAACCAAACAATTAATGAATTTTGGGAATATGTAAGAATTTTGTTAGAGGGAATCTCTCCAGGAATACTAATTTCTGTTGCAATTGTAGCGGTTGGACTAGT
>Ga0209487_1004064_pt1 | contig 11358 bp, 15 predicted proteins | sample Poulit2012_FD_187524 | JGI IMG/M metagenome (GOLD analysis project Ga0209487, IMG submission 187524) | Agricultural soil microbial communities from Georgia to study Nitrogen management - Poultry litter 2012 (SPAdes) (version 2) | ecosystem: Environmental > Terrestrial > Soil > Agricultural land... | reverse complement strand
CGGGACACCGTGCAGGAGCGATGTGCGCAGCTCGGGATCACCACGGTGCACCTGTCGCTCTCCCATGATGCCGGCTTGGCCAGCGCGATGGTCGTCTGCGAAGGGAGCTGACATGCGCTCGGTCCACACGGTCGAGTCGGTCCGTGCCGCCGAGGATGCCCTCATGGCGACGCTTCCCGCTGGTGCGCTGATGGAACGGGCTGCGGTGGGCTTGGCCACGGCGTGTGGTCGAGCGCTCGGCCGGACTTACGGAGCCCGGGTCTGCGTGCTGGCCGGCACCGGGAACAACGGCGGGGACGCACTGATCGCCGGAGCCCTGCTCGCGCGGCGCGGAGCTCAGGTGGAGGCCGTGCTCATCGACCGCGATCGCGTACACGAGGCGGGGATTCGGCGATTGCTGGCCGCGGGCGGGCGGGTGTCCGAGGACCACGTCCGCAGCGTGGCTCGGGCCGCGTTGACCCTGGACGGGGTGCTCGGGATCGGTGGGCGGCCCGGTGTACGTGGGGAGGCCGCCGACCTGCTGGACGCAGCGGCCGACTCCGGCGGGCTGCTCGTGGCGGTCGACCTGCCCAGTGGGGTGCACGCCGACACCGGTGAAACACCCTCTCGGCACACACGAGCCGACCTGACGGTGACATTCGGTGTGCACAAGGTGGCCGGTGTGGTCGATCCTGCCGCGGCCGCGTGCGGCGAGGTCCGCCTGGTGGACATCGGGCTGCGGCCGTACCTGGGGCCCGCGAACATCGAGGTGCTCGACGACGCCGACGTCAGCGTCGCGCTGCCCCGGGCCGGCCGCAACGCACACAAGTACAACCGGGGCGTGGTGGGGGTCGTGGCGGGCTCCGAGCAGTACACCGGTGCCGGTGTGCTCTCGGTCGGCGGTGCGGTGCGTGGCGGTGCCGGGATGGTCCGGCACGTCGGCGACCAGCAGGTCTCTGCCGCGGTGCGCTCGGCCTGGCCGGAGGTGGTGACTGGACCGGGTCGCGTCCAGGCCTGGGTGGTGGGCCCCGGGGTGGGAACTGACCCCGGTGATGGTGGATACGCGGTGCGCTGGACGCTGGAGCAAGCGGCCGCGGCCGAGCCGACGGTACCGGTGCTGATCGACGCCGACGGCCTGCGGCACTTTGCCGATGCGTTCCCGCAGGCGGGGCCCGTCGAAGGGCGCCCGCCCGTGGTGCTGACTCCGCACGCGGGCGAGCTTGCGCGGTTGCTGGAGGTGGAGCGCTCTGAGGTGGAGGCGAGGCGTCTCGCATCCGCCCGGGAGGCGGCCGAGCGCTACGGCGCGGTCGTGCTGCTCAAGGGGTCGACCACCGTGATCGCAGATCGTGACGGCCGGGTGAGGGTCAACGTCACTGGCACGTCCGCTCTGGCGACCGCAGGTACCGGGGACGTGCTCACCGGCCTGGTGGGCGCGCTGCTGGCGACCGGCCTGGAGCCCTGGGAGGCGGCCAGCGTCGGGGCCCATGTGCACGGGCGGGCCGGGCAGGTGGCGGCGGTGCGGGTGGGCTACCCCTCGGCCGGCGACGTGCTGGACGCGCTGCCGGTTGCGTTGGTCGAGTTGCGGCGTCCGCGGCCGTCGTCCTGGTAATCCCAGCGTGACGGAACTCCGTCGTGGGGGGGTGGAATCGTCACGCTGCGGTTACCAGGATCGGTAGCGTGGCTTATCGCTTGATAGTAACTGAATGTTCATTTATATTCGTGCCTATGATGCCGACACGGGACAAGCCGCTTGCCGATCGAATCGCCCTCGTCGCCGGTGCCACACGAGGCTGTGGCCGTGCGATCGCCACCGAACTCGGTGCGCTCGGTGCCACCGTCTACGGCAGTGGCCGCAGTACCCGCGCAGGTCGCTCAGTGATGAACCGCCCGGAAACGGTCGAGGACACCGCCGAGCGCGTCGTCGCCGCCGGTGGCGTGGGAATCGCCGTACGATGCGACCACAATGACCCGGACGACGTTGCAGCGCTCGTCGACCGCATTCGCGCCGAGCACGGCCGGCTGGACGTGCTCGTGAACGATGTCTGGGGCGGCGACCACCTCGTCAGCTGGGGTGAGGCGATCTGGGAGCACCCGCTCGATGCCACGCTGACCGTCGTTCGCAATGGAGTCGAGACCCATCTGATCACGAGCCATCTGGCCATCCCGCTGGTACTCGAGAGCACGAACGGCCTGGTGGTTGAGGTCGGCGATGGCAAGGGCGACGCGCCCTACCGAACCAATCTGCCGTACGACCTCGTCAAGTCGGCCGTCGTGCGGATTGCGGAGGGCCTGGCGTACGAGCTTTCCCCACACGACGTCACCGCACTGAGCGTCACGCCCGGCTTTCTGCGCTCGGAGATGATGCTGGAGGAGTTCGGGGTGACCGAGGAGACCTGGCGCGACGCGGCCGCGCGCGTGCCCTTCTTTGCGCATTCGGAGACCCCGCACTTGCTGGGCCGGGGAGTCGCCGCGCTAGCGGCCGATCCCGACCGATTCCGCTTCGCCGGGCAGTGCCTGGGCTCCTGGGACCTCATGCACCGATACCGCTTCACTGATGTCGACGGGGCGCGGCCGGACTGGGGATCCGTCGACCTCGAGGCCCGCGACGACATGCTCGCCGGACAGCACCCGGGGACTATGGGGTAATGCCGCGCCCGAGGAGCATCAGCGACGAGGCGATCCTCGACGCCACTCTCACGCTCGCGCACCGGGTTGGCCCCGCGCGGGTCACACTGGCGGCGGCTGCAGAGGAGGCGGGCGTATCCGCTGCGACCCTGGTCCAGCGCTTTGGCACCAAACGTGATCTGCTGCTCGCCGCCGACACGCGAGGTGTCGAGCGTTGGGTTGATGCCCTCGACCGGGCGACGTCGTCGTCGCCGCTGGCGCGCGTCGTCGAGGGGCTGGTGCACGCCGTGGACCCCGAGGCGACGCCGGAGTACATGGCGAACTCGGTAGCGATGCTTCAGCTCGACCTCGCGGATCCGGACTTTCATGCCGAGACACTGCGGGGTGCGCGGGAGGTCCGCGCCCACATCGCCGACAACCTCGCCGAAGCGGTAACAGTGGGCGAGTTACGGGGGGACACCGACATCCCGACGTTGGCAAAGCTCGTGGAAACGACCTACCACGGCGCGATGATCGGCTGGGCGATCCACCGTGAGGGCACGCTAGCGACCTGGATGCGGGCTCAGGTCGAGGCCGCGCTCGCCCCACATCGTTGCCCAGCCCAATGAGCGAGACGGACCGTTCGTCCCGGCGGCCATAGCGGCCATAGCGGCCATAGCGCGCTGCACCTATCAGCCGACGGCATCGGGCAGCGGGCTCACCCACACGGTCCGTGCCGCTCTTCGGCCGAGGGTCACTTCCTCGGAGCTGTCACCGACGTGCAGCACGAGGGTGTCGACGGCCTCTGTCCGCCGGTCCACGCGTATCGCAGCGTCGAGCACGATGCCGGTGGAGGTGAAATGGCGCAAGGTGTCGGGGTCGTCGTCGGATATGCGCGCCACGGTGCCGCGGCCGCCCGAGTCGAGCTCGTCGAGCAGAACGGCGTCGGGCACCTGGACGTGACCGTCGGCGGTGGGGATCGGGTCGCCATGTGGGTCACGGCGCGGATGACCCAGCTTCGCCGCGATGCGCTCGATGAGCGTGTCTGACACGGCGTGCTCGAGGACTTCGGCTTCGGCGTGCACCTCATCCCAGGTGTAGTTCAGCTCTTGGAGGAGGTAGGTCTCGAGCAGTCGGTGCCGGCGGACGACGGCCAAGGCGAGCGTGCGGCCGGTTTCGGTGAGGTCGATCGCGGCGTACGGTGCATGCTGGACCAGCCCCTGCTCGGTGAGTCGGCGGACGGTCTCGGACACCGTCGAGGCCGAGACATCCATGCGCTCGGCCAGCATCTTGCTGGTAACGGCGGCATCGGACCACTCTCGAGCGTTCCAGATCACCTTGAGGTAGTCCTGCGTCACGGGGCTGATGTCTGCGAGCACAGGTCCACCCTAGGGCTGCTGAGACGCGACTCCCTCCTTCCTCGCGTTTGTCGAACGCCACGTAAACGTGGCTAGCCCACGCTGGACAAGGCTTGTGAGCCTGCCTCAGCAGGGGTTGGCCACGTGAACGTGGCGTTCGGCAAACGGGCGGTGGACGCCGGACGGGGCGAGTTTCGGGTATCCGAAGAAAAGATTCAGGTATGCCGTAGAATTGAGGTGTCGGCGGGAGGTGAGTGACTGTGGTCTTCTGGGCGGCCGTGATCGGCGGAGTGCTCGTAGCCCTGGGCGGAGCCGCGGTGCTGCTTGCGCACCGGACGACGGGACCCGGCCTTTCCGAGCACCGCCCGCAGGCCGCAGACTTGCTCACCGCAGTGGGCACCTCGACCGACGTGCGCGCCGGCATCTGGATCCTCGTGGGGATAGCGACCGTGCTGCTCTCGGTCATCGTGTTCAGGTGACGGTGCGCTGGGGGAAGGCGCGCCGCCGACGACACCCCCACTGCCACACTTGACCACATGAGCACTGTCACGTCGGAGCCTTCGACCGGCGTCCCCCATGCCGAGGTCCAGGTAGACCTCGATGCCATCGCCCACAACGTTGCGACGTTGCGAGCCCGGGCCGGTGGGGCACAGCTGATGGTGGTGGTGAAGGGAGATGCCTACGGGCATGGGCTGCTGCCGGTCGCACGAACTGCTCGTTCGGCGGGGGCCACCTGGCTGGGAACGGCCAATCTGGCCGAAAGCCTTGCTCTGCGAGCCGCCGGAGACCGGGGACGCCTGCTCTGCTGGCTGCACACCGACCGGGACCGGTTCGCCGACGCCGTCGAGACCGACATCGACCTCGGTGTCTCCACCGCCACAGCGTTGCACGAGGTCACGCGGTGCGCCCACGCGAACGGGCGCACCGCGCGTGTGCATCTGAAGGTCGACACCGGACTGAATCGCAACGGTGTCACACCAGCCGATCTGGACCAGCTGCTCGAGGTGGCCACGGCGGCTCAGGACGCGGGCGACGTCGTCATCGTCGGGATGTGGTCGCATTTCGCGCGTGCCGACGAGCCGGGAGACCAGGAGGTCAGCGCGCAACTCGAGCGGCTGCGTTCGGCCGTTGCACATGCTCGCACGATGGGTATCGACCCGGAGGTGTGCCACATCGCAAACTCGGCGGCGACTCTCACCCGCCCGGACACGCATCTGGATCTCGTTCGGGTGGGACTCGCTGTCTACGGCCTGTCCCCGTTGGTCGCTCAGCCGGATCCAGGCCCCCACGGCCTGCGGCCGGCCATGACGGTGCGGGCGCTGCTGGCCAACGTCAAACGTGTCCCGGCCGGGGGTGGGGTCTCGTACGGTCACCAGTACCGGACCGCGCAGGAGTCCACCCTTGTCTTGGTGCCGATGGGCTATGCCGACGGTCTCCCACGCCATGCTTCCAGCGGTCCGCACGGTCCCGGTGCTCCGGTCCTGGTGGCCGGGGAACGACGACGGGTGGCCGGCACGGTGTGCATGGATCAGTTCGTCGTCGACCTCGGACCAGATGTGGACCCCGGCGATGTCTCCATCGGCGACACCGTGGTGCTCTTCGGCGACGCCGCTCGGGGCGAGCCGACCGCGGAGGACTGGGCCCTCGCCAGTGGCACGATCTCCTACGAGATCGTCTCCCGGATCGCGCCCCGCCAACCCCGGAGTTACATCGGCGACACAGCGGGCACGGGCCGCCCCACGTGAGCCGATCGTTCGCCCGACGCTACGTCCTGGGGCCGCTGGCGCGTCGAGGCAAGCAGGATGACCCCCATGATCCCCATGGCGACCGTGATCCTTATGCCGCGGAGCCGTTCGGTGCCCTGCGCGGACGCCGGGTTCCGGTCACGACGGACGACGGCGTCGAGTTGCACGTCGAGGTCGATGAGCCAGCCACCGCGGATGAGCCAGCCACCGCGGCGGCACACCGAGAGCTTTCTGCGCTCACCGTGGTGTTCAGCCACGGATACGCACTGGATCGCACCATCTGGCACTTCCAACGACGCCGCCTGCGCGGTTCGGCACGCTTGGTGTTCTGGGACCACCGCAGCCACGGTGACTCCATGCGCGCACCAGCCGAGTCGGTGCGGATGCAGCGCCTGGGACAAGACCTCGGTGCGGTCGTGGACGCCGTCACGCCCGACGGGCCCGTGGTGCTGGCGGGACACTCCATGGGCGGCATGGCCGTCCTGTCATTGGTGGAACAGCGCCCGGAGCTGATCGGCGACCGCGTGGTGGGCATCTGGTTACTGAACACGAGCGCTCGCGGGCTGGAGTACGCCACGCTCGGCCTACCCGTCCCACTCGGGCACCTGACGCGACGGATGGTGTCGGCGGCAGTCGCGGCCCTCGCCCGTTCACCGGGACTCGTCGACCGGAGCCGGAGGTCCAGGACCGACTTGGCGTACGCGATCACTCGGCGATACTCATTCTCGAAGGCCGTGTCGCCGTCATTGGTCCGGCTCACCGCCCGGATGAACGCCAACACCCCGATCGAGACCGTCGCGGCGTTTCTCCCCCTGTTCGGTCCAGACCTCGACATGCGCGAGGGGATCACGCGAATGCGGCGAGTGCCCGCTGCCGTGCTGGGCGCGAGCGGTGACCTGTTGGTACCCGTCGAGCACAGCCGGGAGATCGCGGCACTGCTGCCGCACGCGGATTACGTGGAGGTCAACGGCTCCGGGCACATGGCACTGATGGAACGGCAAGACATAGCGACCGCGCAACTGCAGCGACTGCTCGGCCGGGTGGCGACGTGAACTCGACGAGGCACGACGCCATTACCGTGACAGTGCCCACCCAGCAGCGCATGCATGCACTCGGACTGCGGTTGACGAACCTGCTCGAGGCCGGCGATCTGGTGGTGCTCGATGGAGAGCTGGGTGCGGGCAAGACGACCCTGACCCAAGGCATCGGTGAGGGACTCGGCGTGCGCGGGCCGGTCACCTCACCGACGTTCGTGCTGGCCCGTACCCACCCCTCTCTCGCCGGTGGCCCGGCGCTGATTCATGTCGACGCCTATCGCCTGTCCGGTTGGGACGAGGTAGAGGATCTGGACCTGGTCAGCGAGATGTCGACGGCCGTCACCGTCGTGGAGTGGGGCGGCGGTGTGGCGACGGGGCTCGCCACAGCGTGGCTGTGGGTGCTGATCGACCGGCCGACCGTCACCAACGACGACGTGGACATGCGCACGGTGACCATTGGCGCCCAGGGTGCGCGCTGGGCCGACGTCGACCTAGGACAGCTGCGCGACGAGGAGCCCGGCGACCGCTGACGCCGCGCGCCCGATCGGGGGGCAGACCGATGAGTCCGGCCGTCGCCAGGGATCTACCTCTACGTGGCCACAACCTCGCACGCATCCGTGGTGGCCTCGGAGATGAGCGGAGGGGATTCGATGCTGGTCGACGAGCGCGCGCCTGTCGCGAAGCGACGGTGGTGGGTGCGGCACCGGAGCATCGGCCGGACTGCTGCTGGGCGGTGTGCTGACCGACTGGGCGGGCTGGGCCTGGATCTTCTTCACCAATGTTCCCGTCTGCCTCGTGGTGATGATGCTCTGCCCGACACTGCTGCCCGAGAGCCCGCGGAACCGGCAGCGGCTGGACCTGCCGGGTGCGGTCACGGCCACCGGTGCGTTGACGCTCATGCTGTTGGCCCTGTTCCGCATCGCCGAGGCACGGCCGGACGGTGTCGCTACTGCCCATGCAAATCTTCGTCTCCGCCTCACGCAGCTTGGTCGGCGGCAACCTGGTCATCGTGATCGCCGGTGTGGCCGTCGACGGCCTGCTGATCGTGGTGACCTTGTACACCCAGCAGGTGTTGGGCTTCTCAGCGATGCAGTTCGGTTTGACGATGGCGATCATGACCGTCACCTCGGTGCTCGGCGTCATATTCGGGCAGCACCTGGTCACGCGGACTGGATTCGCCCTGGTGGCGACGGCCGGGCTGACCCTGCTGGGGGTCGCCTGCCTGGTGTTGAGCCAAATGCCGCCCGGCGGCACCCTGGTCGACGATCTGCTCGCCGGCCTGGTCATGTTCGGTGTGGGGATGGGTGCAGCATTCGTCGCCGGCCAGATCGCGGCGCTGGCCGGTGTGGCCGAGCAGGATGCGGGCCTGGCCGCGGGCCTGGAAGAGACCTCCTTTGCCGTCGGGACCACCGTGGGTGCAGCGCTGGCCTCGGCGGTGGCGATCGGCTACGCCACGCGCGAAACCACCGCCGTACCGTCAGCCGCCGTGCTGACCGAGGGGTTCGAGCGCGCTCTGCTCGTTCTCGCTGTGCTGGCGGCGCTCGGTGCGGTGCTCGCGGTCGCCCTGCTGCGGCCTGTTCGCCCGGTTCGGGTTGCCGGACACGGCGCCAACGTCTCGGTCGCCGATCAGGCGGTGACCAACCCGCGTAGGTAGGCCGCCTGCCCCGCGTGCTGCAGGTTGTCGCCGATCACGCTCACCAGGCGTACGCCGAGCGTGACCGGCGGGTCCCACGACTCGTCGATGACGTGGTCCAAGGCATCGTCGGTCACGGTCTGCAGATAGGCCCTGGTCTGCTCGTGCACCGCGTCGTAGTACTGGCTCAGCAGCGAACCGTCCGACACACGGACGGCGGCGACCTGCTCGGGGGAATGCCTGAAGCCGGTGTCGGAGAGCTCCAGCGGCAGTCCGAAGCGGCCGGCCCATCCCGCGGCGGTCCAGACTTGTTCGCTACCGGCGACGTCGGCGATGTGGTCGTCCTGGATGCGGGTGAGGTGCCAGACCAGCCAGGCAATGGAGTTCGACGTTTCGGTAGGTCGATAGGCCAGTTGGTCGGCGTCCAACCCCGCGACGGCGGAGTGCACGACGCCGCCGATGCGGCCATACGCCTCGTGTAGGACGTCCGTGCTTCTCATGCGTGATCACCTTTCTCGAAGGGCAGGTCATCGACCCGCACCAGCAGATCCTTCAATGAGTCAGCACCCACACGGCACCGGCTCCACGCCGCGCGGAAGTCGTCACCGTGCTCGGACTCGACGTGGTCGTCGGCGACGTCGAAGATCACTGTGCCCACGGGGGACGGCCCCTCTCTACGAAGTAGATGCACCTCCAGCGTAGTCACCGAAGCGCGGAGGCTTCCAGGGCAAGGCCGCATAGGCTGGGGTGCGTGCTGCTCGCCATCGACACCTCGACTCCCACCGTCACCGTCGCGGTACACGACGACGAGGGCGGGGGAGACGTCCGCTCGGCACGCGAGGAGACCGCGCAACAGAAGCACACCGAGAGTCTCGCGCCCACCATCGAAACAGCGCTGATCGAGGCCGGCGTCGACCGCCGAGAGTTGACCCGGATCGCGGTGGGCGTGGGGCCGGGCCCGTTCACCGGATTGCGCGTGGGGCTGGTCACCGCCCGGGTGCTCGGGTTCGCGCTCGCCATCGACGTCGTCGGCGTGTGCAGTCTGGATGTCACGGCGCAAGCCAGCGGCGCCACCGGCGCCACCGACCTGGTCGTCGCACACGACGCCCGTCGTCGAGAGGTCTACTGGGCCCGCTACGCAGCCGGTCGGCGCGCCGAGGGGCCCCACGTCGGGCCCGCGGCCGATATCCCCGCCGGGTTTCCGGGCGCCGGCCCCGGTGCCGCCATGTCACCGGAGGCGTTCACCGAGGTGCTGCACGAGCAGCCGCCGTCGGCCGCCGTGCTGGCGCGGGCCGTGGTCGAGGGCACTGTGCACCTGCTGCCTGCCGAGCCGCTGTACCTCCGCCGCCCGGACGCGGTCCCGCCGTCGGCACCCAAGTCCGTGCTGACCTCACGCTGACGTGCCCGTCCACCTGCGCCCGATGCGGACCGAGGACCTCTCCTGGGTCGTGCCCGCCGAGCAGACGCTCTTTGCCGGTGACCCCCCATGGAACGAGGAGATGTTCGCCGCCGAGCTCGCCGAGGTCCCCGCAACCCGCTGGTACATGGTGGCAGTGGACGACGACGGCGCGCCGCTTGGCTGGGTGGGGCTGTGGTTCACCCAACCGGACTTCGTCGACCTGCAGACCCTGGCAGTGCTCGACGGCCACCAGCGTCGAGGGATTGGCACTGTGCTGTTGCGCGCGGCCCTCGCGGAGGCTGAATCACGAGGTGTGCGGCGCATGCTGCTGGAGGTCCGGGTCGACAACGACGCCGCCCTTGCCCTCTACCGTCGGGAGGGCTTCGAACGGCTCATCCGCCGGCGCGGGTACTACGGAGCCGGTCGCTACGACGGGCTGGTCATGCGCCGCGTCATGGCAGGCGGCCAGTGAGACCATGAATCCGATGAGTCAGGCGCGCCCGCCGGGCCCGGAACCGTTGGTTCTCGGGATCGAGACCTCCTGCGACGAGACCGGCGTGGGTCTCGTTCGGGGCACGACGTTGCTGGCCAACGCCGTGGCGAGCTCGCTGGACGAACATGCCCGGTACGGCGGTGTGGTGCCGGAGATCGCCAGCCGGGCCCATCTGGAGGCGCTACTGCCCACGCTCACCGAGGCGCTGGACACTGCCGGTGCTTCACTGGCCGATCTCGACGCGATCGCGGTGACCGCCGGGCCCGGTCTGGCCGGCGCCTTGATGGTCGGCGTCGGCGCGGCGAAGGCGCTCGCGCTCGCCTTGGACCTCCCGCTGTACGGCGTCAACCATCTGGTCGCGCACGTGGCCGCCGATCGGCTCGACAGCGGCCCGATGACCGAGCCGGCGGTTGCGCTGTTGGTCTCCGGGGGGCACACCGAGCTGCTGTACGTGACCGACATCGCCACCTCCGCGCCGGTGGTGGGCCAGACCCTGGACGACGCCGCCGGGGAGGCCTTCGACAAGGTCGCCCGGCTGCTCGACCTGCCCTATCCCGGCGGGCCCGCGATCGACCGTGCGGCTCGGGATGGTGACCCGCACGCGGTGTCCCTTCCGCGAGGGCTGATGACACCGCGTGACCTGCAGCGACATCCGCACGACTTCTCCTTCTCCGGATTGAAGACCGCGGTCGCCCGCCACGTCGAAGAGGCCCGGCGCGACGGGGTCGCCGTCTCGGTCGCAGACGTCGCCGCGTCGTTTCAGGAGTCCGTCGCCGACGTGCTCTCGGCCAAGACCATCCGGCTCGCGCAGGAGAAGGGGGTCACCTCCGTGCTGCTCGGCGGTGGGGTGGCGGCCAACCGGCGGATCCGGGAGCTGCTGGCTGAACGTGCCGCGGACGTCGACCTTCACCTCCGCGTGCCGCGGCTGTCGCTGTGCACCGACAACGGTGCGATGGTCGCCGCACTCGGTGCCGCCGTGGTCGCATCCGGGGCGGAGCCCAGTGATCTCGGCTTCGGCACCGACTCCACCTTGCCGTTCACCCAGGTGGCGGTCAGCGGATGAGCCGGAGTCGCCGCGGCAGCCGCACCGTGGTGCTGTTGGTAGCCCTG
>Ga0209487_1004062_pt1 | contig 11361 bp, 8 predicted proteins | sample Poulit2012_FD_187524 | JGI IMG/M metagenome (GOLD analysis project Ga0209487, IMG submission 187524) | Agricultural soil microbial communities from Georgia to study Nitrogen management - Poultry litter 2012 (SPAdes) (version 2) | ecosystem: Environmental > Terrestrial > Soil > Agricultural land... | reverse complement strand
TCAAAAACATCGATAAACTTGATAGCAATTTTAATCTAGTTAAACTGATAGCAAATGGAGATGAGGTCATCCAAACAGGTTTTGGTTATGAAACTGGAATTTTGGGAACAGAATTTGAAATTGAATATAATGCATTACGCGAAGATACAGAAACATTAAGCTTAATGATTCAAGATTTTGTCGGTTATGATGAGATTGACAAAACGATTTTACTAGAACATTTACACGAACAACCAATCAATTTAATCGGGCAAAAAGAACTGTTTGTTAGTGAAGTTCATCAAACAAAAGACACTATCGAAATAAAAATTGCGACTGAAAAGAATATACTGCTTGACGGGGTATCGATTGAAACGGAGTCCGGAGGGGTCACTCTAAAAACAACAGTAGATGAAGCTTATATTGAATATGATAATAGAGAAATGATGAAAGAAAGAACACTTGTATTTGAAACTGATAAACTCCCACACTCACTAAATATTAAAGGTTTGCACCATTTAAAACCTTATTTTCAGTCTATCGATATTCTAATAGAATAAATTAAAAGTTGATCGTAATATATCACCATGTTCATTTCACACAAAGGTGTATCTCTAGGTTTAGCGAAGTAGTAAGATAACCTAATATATAATTTTTAAATAAACATTTTAATTGAGAATCATTATCATTTGTTGTATGTTAGATAATATAGATAAAAATAGTTGAATAGGAGAATGAATCATGCAGATTTATTGGACTAAAATAAATAAAATTATTGAAGAAAATTCCGAGGTTAAAACGTATATGCTCGATTGTCCAGAAGATTTTACATGGGAAGAGGGATCTTACACTCATTTTGCCTTAGAAGGTTTTAACGCTGGGGATAAGCCAAATCGGAATCTCATTCGCCACATGTCAATTACTACTTTACCATATGAAAATTCTATCGGGATCACAACCCGTATTAAAGAACAATGCTCTGAATTTAAAGCTGTTTTAAACGGTCTTGAAGTTGGTAATAAAGTTGCCATTTTTAAAACTCGCTCAAATGTACCACTTAAAAGGGAAGGACAAAACATTTACTTACTGTCATCCGGTGTCGGTTTAGCAACATTTAGACCACTCGTACTTGATTTCTTAAATAGAAATGATAACATCAATCAAGTTTATTCATTAAATATCGATTCATCTAAACAATTTTTATTCACAAACATTTTTAAAACTGCATCTGAAAATAAATTTATTTCACAATTTGTCGATAATCGAAAAGATTATTATGAACAAGTCAAAAATCTAACCAAAGACAAAGATGGCTTTTTTTATATTGTTGGAAGCGATGAATTTCTCAAACAAAATATACAAGTTTTAATTAACGAAGGAGTTAAGCAAAAGCAAATAATGCTTGATAAAAATGAAAGAGAGCTCCCTAAATTTTTAACAGATTACGTTTCAAATTCATGAAGGCCAATTGCACTATGCGAAAGATAGATAGCTATATATAAATACTAATCTGAAAACAAAATAAATAACGCCAAAGGATATGATTTAACCATTGTCCTTTGGCGCATTAATTTAGTATATTCATATTACTAATCCAAAAATGTATTTATGTTTGAAATTGTATGAAAATGTCTTCTAACTTCGTATCTTTATTTACAACTTTTGTTCCTCAATCACTTGTACTAACTTATCTACATATGTTTGGCATAAATCATCTGTCTCGGCTTCAACCATCACTCTTACAAGTGATTCTGTACCAGATGGCCTCACTAATACACGACCTTTATCCCCTAGTGCTTCCTTCACTTCTCTGATTGCTTCAATTATTTTGGGATGTTCCAGGGCAGTTTTTTTATCGTTTACAGCAACATTTTTTAGTAACTGTGGATATATCGTAATGTCTGCAGTTAATTCTGATAACTTTTTTCCCGTTTCCTTCATGATGCTAATAAGTTGTACAGCTGATAACATCCCGTCTCCCGTCGTACTATTATCCAACAATATCATATGCCCCGACTGCTCTCCACCTAAATTAAAATTGTTTTGACGCATTGCTTCCATGACATGACGGTCACCGACGTCAGTTTCTTTTAAAGTAATATCAATCTCTTCTAACGCTTTTTTGAGCCCTAAATTACTCATTACTGTTGCAACTACCGTATTTTCGTTCAGTCGATTTTGTTCCTTAAAGTACTTGGCGAAAATATACATTATTTTATCACCATCGACTAGTTCTCCATTTTCATCTACGGCAATTAAACGGTCACCATCACCATCGAAAGCAACCCCAATATGTGCTCCTTCTTCTTTTACTAGTTCTTGAAGACTTTCTGGATAAGTTGAGCCAACTCCATCATTAATATTATATCCATCTGGGTTATTACCAATTGTTAAAATATCTGCTTCTAAATCAGCAAATAAGTGTGCTGCAGTACTAGAAGTAGCACCGTGTGCACAATCAATAGCAATTTTCATTCCATCAAAATCAGTATCAATTGTTTCTTGTAAATAGGAAATATACTTTTGTGTTCCTTCAAAATAATTACTTACTGTTCCAATATCTTTTCCTGTTGGTCTTGGTAATGTATCTTTTTCATCTAGTAGTTTTTCGATTTCAGCTTCAGCCTCGTCAGATAATTTAAATCCATTCACACCGAATAATTTTATTCCATTATCTTCAAAAGAATTATGTGATGCTGAAATCATAATTCCAAGCTCTGCATTCGTTACTTTTGATAAATAAGCAACACCAGGTGTCGAGATGACCCCAAGCCTCATTACTTCCGCACCTACAGAAAGCAATCCTGCAATTAATGCTCCTTCATACATATGACCGGAAACCCGTGTATCTCTACCAATAAGTACTTTAGGGATTTTATCGTCTATTTTACATACATGGCCACTAATTCTACCGAGGCGAAATGCTAGTTCTGGGGTCAAGTTTTTATTCGCTACTCCCCTAACACCATCTGTACCAAAATATTTACCCACTTAGACCTCTCCTTAACATATCCATTTCCATTTCGATTGGATGATATAATCTATTCAGATTTATACCCCTTGCATTACTCCAACATCTGAACATTTATTCTAACTTGTTTATTCGTTGCTTTTAACTCAACATCGTTTGGTCCTTCAAGTATAACGTCTACATCATGTTCGCCTTCATCTAACCCTTCCGCATCAATTTTTGCAACAATGTCTTCTTTTTGTAGCGCCCGAATTGTCTCTACACTGCCTATTGCAGTAATATCAATCTCTCCATTCGACGGACTAACAAATGTAATTTCTGCATCATCGCTACCGTTTATTTCAATTGAATTTTTTTCAAATGTTTTTTCTAATTGTAAATCTATTTTCACGGTAACTTTATCATCATTTACTGCAACATTTTCCGGAACTTCCAATTCCACTTCAATTTCTTCTGACTTTGTTAATTGTGATAAATTAATTTCTTTCGTCGTCAATTCACCTATATTTTCCAACACATCTCTTTTACCGAAAATATCTATTTCATCAATCGTTGTCATCGATTTAATTTGATAACCATCTGGTAAACTGCCTGACGTTTGAATTGTAACGGGAACTTTTTTACTTGGACGCTCAACAGGAATAGAAATCATCACACTAGTTGGATCCATGCCTACATTTAACACGTTCCCCTGAATATCACTAACACTAATCGGTACTTCGCGGTTTTTTATCGGTTCCCTTAAATCAGCAACATCAACATAAACTTTTACCATCGCTACTCTTTCAAGTTCTTCCTCTGAACTAATAAGTGTCACTTTTCCTGGAGTAATTTCTGGGTCACCTAATTCATACCCAACAGGTAGTTGATCTAAGTTTACATAATCAATTTCTATATCAAATTCTCTAGAAGCTCTTTTTTCAATAGAAACATCAATTGTTTTTGGTTCAATATAAACTTTTAAATCTTCTGGTATATTCTCATATTCAATGTCAACAGAGTGTTCTCCTGCTTCATAATCTGTTAAATCGACAAAAAAGTGATAATTGTTTTGTGTTAAAAATCTATTTAATACAGTTGATTTACCTTCAAATGAAACGGTAATATATTCTGGAACCCCACTAACAACGTATTGTTCTGTATCCATTCTAACGTCCAACGGAACATCATCTAATTTTTGTATTTCCTGAGAAACACTCGGCAAAATACTTGCGTCTTTTTTCGCAGGGTTTGACTCAATATCTACATACAGAAATAAGGCCACAGCAAAAATGAAGGAAATAACACCAACGAACCATTTATTTTGAAATAAATTATCCATTTTTCTTCCCTCCTACATTGAAAAAGGATGTTTCCGAAGTTTTGACCGATTTTGACAAACTAGTTGTTAATAATTGACGTAATTTATTATCGTCTAAACTACGATACAGTTCACCATTTTTCGTACAAGAAATAGTACCAGTTTCCTCTGAAACGATGATTGTTAAAGCGTCAGTCACTTCGCTAATCCCAACAGCCGCCCTATGCCTTGTTCCTAAATCTTTAGATATTGAAGTACTTTCAGATAAAGGAAGGTAACATGCAGCTGCGATTATTTGATCTTCCCTTATAATGACTGCCCCATCATGTAACGGTGTATTCGGAGTGAAAATATTGGTTAATAATTGATTCGTTAAATCTCCATTAATCGAAATTCCTGTTTCGGCATACTCGCCAACACCAGTTTCCAATTCAATCGTAATTAATGCACCAATCCGTCGTTTAGCCATATACACACAAGACGTAATTAACGAATCAACGATTTGTCCGACTACTTCCTCTTCCGATTTCGTTGAACGTTTAAATATCCCTCCACGCCCCAATTGTTCTAGAGCTCGTCTTAATTCTGGTTGAAATAAAATAACAATGATGACAAAACCCCAAATAATAATTTGGTTAGTTATCCACTGAATAGTAGGTAAATTAAATAATATACTAATTAACCAAACAACGATTAGTACGATAATCCCTTGTAACAACTGGATTGCTTTCGTACCCCGAATGACCATAATTAATTTATAAAAAACAAACCAAACAATCGAAATATCAATGACAATGATTAATATGTCTAGTAGCTCTATATCGCTTCCAAACATGTAGACACTTCCTTTAAAAAATTCACCATTTATTTTAAATTTATTAAAAAATTAACGTTTCAAACAATAATAACGTAATATCATTATTGTACATTATATCATAAATAGTAATAGTATTGATGATAAAGTGTTAAGATTTAACGGAAATTTAATCATTAAATAACTTAAAAACTTTTCAACATATAAAATTTAAAATAGCATCTCCTATTAACTTATGTAGGTTATTATTAAAGCATTAATGTGATAATTAAACATGCTGCACAAAATTTCAAAGTAAATAAAATAAATGGTTGGTTTAAGCCATCCAATTTAGGACTTAAACCAACCAAATAGAAATTAACATAAAACATTTACTAATTTAATATCATTTTTCTTGAATAGATAATATCTAACCATTAAATATTACTTGTTAATTTTCGAAATTCACTTAATAATTTTAGTGTAATTTCACCTACTTCACCGTCACCAATAACCATATCATTTACTTTAGTAATGCCAACGACGTCTAATTTTGTTGCAGTAATAAAAGCCTCATCTGCCTCCAGTAGGTTTTCAACAGTATATGTTTTCTCATTCACCTTTAAATTTAACTTTTCACACAATTTAATTACTTGTTGCCTCGTAATACCATTTAAAATTAAATTATTCGCTGGGTGTGTATATAGTTCGCCAGATTTAACAATAAACACATTAGAGGAACTAGCTTCGGTCACAGTTTCACCTCTGTGTAAAATAGCCTCGATAGCATTATTTTCAACTGCTTTTTGTTTTGCCATCGTGTTAGGTAATAAGTTTAATGATTTTATGTCACACCTTAACCAACGGATATCCTCCTCTAAAATCGCTGTAGAACCTGCATTTTGTAAATCAGTAAAATCTCCTAAATGTTTTGTATAAGCAACAACGACAGGAGAAACTTCATCAACTGGCAACTCATGCGTTCTTGGTGCAACTCCTCTTGAGACTTGTAAGTATACAAGACCTTCAATGACATTGTTTGTTTCTGTTAATTTTATTAAAGAGCTTTTCATTACTTCTTTAGTAAAAGGGAGTTCTATCCCTAACTCATTCGCACTTCGCTCCAATCGGTCTAAATGTTCATCCGTCAAAAATAACTTTTTATTATAGACCCCGACTACTTCATAAATACCATCACCAAATTGATAGCCACGATCTTCTATATCAATTAAAATTTCTCTATCAACCATATGGTTGTTAAATAAAATTTTATCCATTTTTACAACCTCTTTTCACTAAAATACCGCTGTTCAAATCACAATTAAATATTAACCTGTCTTTTCTTCATCAGCCTGATTCGTTGCCCCACCACCACGATGACGAATCCATTGGACTAATACGATAACGATTAGCAATAAACCTAAATATCCAAACATAGGATAAACAGTTCCGACAAGTGTAGAAAAACCAACAAAACTTAAAATATAGGCTAATACCGCAAAGCCAACGACAAACACTTTAAAATTTGGTTTCTTTGGATCAACAATACGTGTTGAAAATGCATATAGAGCCCCAGCAGCTGTACTGAATACCATAGCAAATATAACTATTCCCATAATTGTCGATAGCCATGGTGCTATATCAGATGCTAAAAGTAATGTCGGCATTTCAACATCAGCTACATGATCTAACTTTGAAATCAATCCAAAGTTTAAAATTAATAAAAGTAAACCTAATCCGATACCACCTAACATTCCACCTCTAGCAGCTACCTTTGAATCCTTGACAGACCCACCAACTACAGACAAAATCGCTACCGCCATAATAACGTTATAAGACACATATAGTACAGCTGATAAAATCCAATGTGGAGATGCTGTCAATTCTGGTTTCGCCTGTTCAGATACTCCTGCAATACTAATATCGGAAGTAAAAAGTGCGTAAATTGATAAAATTAGTGCCATCAAAATTAGAAATGGTGTCACTGAACCAATAACATTAATAATCTTATTTAAATTCATCACTAACGTTACTGCTACTAAAATCATCACAACTGCTCCACCGATAAAGACTGGAATATCAAACAGTTGATTTAATAATGCCCCACCTCCAGCTAACATAACAACTGTTGCGTTTAAACAAGCTAAAATAATGATATAATCAACTAAAGTCCCGAAATATTTACCACCTAATTGCAGTATAACACCTTTATGAGATCTCGCCTCTAGCTTACTTCCCAAATCTGCAATTTGATATCCGAGCCAAGCAAAAATAATTGTTGCTATTACAATTCCGGCTAAACTTAACCATCCATAATAAGTAAAATATTGTAGAATTTCTTGCCCTGAAGCAAACCCAGCCCCAATAATTGCACTAACATACACGGCTCCTATTCTTAAACTTGTTTTCATTTGATTATTCCCTTTCATTTTAAATTTTTATTGAAACATAATAATTTACTTAAGCAGACATATTACATTTGTAAACTAATGAATCATATCATTCGTCTTTCATATTCCTTTAAGTAACCGTTTACAATATTATTTATCAATCTACATTAATCACTCCTTTAAAATAATGTATTTGTTCCTTCTGACCAGGAGGTATACAATATACTGTATACAATAGTAATTCGAAAAAATATGATCATTTAAAATCATTCGATTACTAGCCCTTAATATTACGGACAGTTTCAACCAATTAACTGTTGAATTATTTTATTCGTTATGTTTGGAACTATTTTCGTTGAATAGTCTGTTTCCATTCTTTCAAATTTGCTATGTGCATCATATCCATATGGCCCTATATTTATAGCTGGTATATCCAATTCCAAAATATCATCATAATTGACATACAATTTCTTACCCCATGCAGGGCTATTTTGCTTTACTGCTTTAATACCTTCAGTGTTATTATCCATAGAAACAAAACTCATATCACAAATATATGGGAAAAAGTCCCTTTGTACTATTGGATAATGATAGTGAGGTTGTACTTCAGCTATTGCTTCCTCTAAGGCGTTTAGTAAATTTAGTTCATCCTCATCTTTTCCAGTCAGTTTCAAATGTGGTGAATGTAAGGAAGAATAAAATAAAATGATTACAGGTGATTTGTCCTTTAACCACTTCGACTCCTCCTCAACTACTTTCATAGTATACATACGAGTATCTAGTGTATCATCATGTAATAATTGTTCTTTAAAGTTTTCCATATGATTAACAAACTCATCGCCATACTCTTCGATTAATTTTCTGTGCATATCCTCATAAATTACTACGTTCGGCTCCCATGATAAATGATTTTCTAACTCTCCATTTTGACGATTATATTGGTGATATCTCTTATTCAGAGATTTAATCGCGTTTGCAAAAGCAATTTCTGCCTGTTCCTTTAATTTTATGAGAACTTCTTGTGGTGTCGATGTGTATGTAAAAAAATTAAAGTATACAAACGCAGCTAATGCAGTTTGGACTGTATAAGATGGTTTTAAATCTACTTGTTTTAATGATACTGGTGGTGCTGTCATTTCATCACCAAATACATCACATAATTCTGGATTATAACTAATTTGTCTCGTTAACTCTGCTGCTATAAAATTTGGATCTAGTCCACTAAATGGGGAACCTACATGTGATTCTGCACCTTTTATATAAAATGATGGGAGTAATTTACCAATCGTACCTTTATATATATAGCGATTTTCATCTCCATTATAGAGTGGTGCAACAAAATCGGCATTAATTAATCCAACATAATCGTATTGATGCGTTTTTTTCATTTCAATCAGATCCGTTAAAGCTGATAAAATCCCGTTACTACTATCTTCTTCATCACACTCGGCTAAAACCATTAAATTACCGGATAATTTCTCGGGATTTTCAGAGTAATATTTTAATAAATATAAATTACTTGCTAACCCCGACTTCATATCTAAAGTACCTCTACCAAAATACCACTCATCTGAATCTAAATGTTGTTGGACTAAATCTGGTAGTTCATCAACTGACAACGCTTTCATAAGTTTCTGAGGAAAACAGGCTTTTTCTTTCAAATGTTCAAAATCATCAATCCCCACTGTGTCCGTATGACCTAATAGAATGACTGTTTTATTATTTTTACCACTTTTTGTTCCTTTTACAGTTGCAAATACATTATATCTATCCATATGATCTTTAATTGTTTTCTTTTTAAAGACGAGATGTGGATTTTCTCGGAAATAAGGAAGAGAAGCGATATATTGATATAACTTTTGCGCTATGACTGCTTCCCCTTCAGTATTTACAATACTCTCGATATTAACTAAACTTTCCGTTAATCCTAGAATATCATGACTACTATCTAGCATATGATTTACACCTCATTAAAATTATCAAGTTTTATGACATTATAAATTTTCCCTTATATTTAATTTTTTATATATGTTGTACTTTTTTCTACCTATTAAAAATTATAATGATTAACCCATGTATAGTAAAAATCGTTCAATAATATTATTTAAATGATCTGACATCATTTTAGTAGATAGTGAAACATCTCTTTTTTTAAGTGCTTTTATTATATCAACATGTTCTTCATATGCATCCATCGCACTTTGTGGAAGTGTTTTCGATAATAAGAGGAATGCACGATTTGTTACTGTATTTAATCGACGTATAGAGTTTTCTATTTCTTTGTTATCATTTAATGAAGCTAACAATAAATGAAAGTCTCGGTCTAAATCCATAAACTCATGATACTTCTTTTGTTTCAATGTGATCAATTGTTCTTCCACATTTTTTGCGAGTTTTTGAAGTACGTCATCATTAATTACGGGTGCAACCTTTTCCATATTATATACTTCGAGTAACACCCTTAGTTCCATATACTCTAAAGATTTTTCTTTTGAAAAACTAGAAACTCTTGCAGGACTTCCTCTCTTCTCAGTAATTAAACCTTCATCTGCAAGTCGTCTTAATGCTTCACGTAAAGGTGTTCTACTGACCCCAAGGCTTTTAGCTAATCTCTCCTCAGGTAAGGCTTCATTATCCTCTAAATTTCCATGAACAATTTCCTGCTTAATTGCTTCATATACTTTATCAGATAATGTTCCACTTTGTTCAATCTTTTTCATCATGTTGCTTCCCCTTTTCATCATTTACATAATATAAAACAACTTATGTGATGTGATATATGTAACATACACAACTAGTATAATATATGCATCTAATTTTTGATAGAAGAAAGAGGTATTAAATTTTGTTAAGTAAGATTGTAAACAAACCTTTCGATTCGCTTCATCCCTTCTTTTAAATTGTCCATTGAATTTGCGTATGAAATTCTAATGAAACCTTCACCAAAAGGAGAAAATGCACTACCGGGAACAACAGCAACATGTTCTGATTGAAGTAGTTCAGTTGCAAAATCAGTCGATGTTAATCCCGTAAATCTAATCGAAGGAAAGAGATAAAATGCACCTGAAGGTTTTACCATAGAAAAACCAAATTGAATTAATTGCTCGTATAACAAATCTCTACGTTCAATGTAAAACCCATTCATTTCTTCTGAATCATGTCGACCATTTTTCACAGCTTCAAGTGCAGCAAATTGATTTGGTAAAGATACACAAATAATATTATTTAAATGGACTTTCAAAACTTCATTCATTAATATTTGTGGTCCTAAAATAAAACCAATACGCCATCCAGTCATTGCGTGAGACTTTGATAATCCATGGATTAAAAATAATTGCTCTCGAATTTCCTTATAAGAAGCAAATGAAATATGTTTTTGCCCAAAAGTATTTTCACTATATATTTCATCAGAAATAATAAAAATACGATGTTTTTTTAGTAGTGATACAATGTTATCCATTGTTTTTCTGTCAATAATAGCCCCTGTTGGATTAGATGGATAATTAAAAATAATTGCTTTTGTTTTATTTGATATCATTCCTTCTAATTCATTTACATCAGGTAAAAAGTTCGTATTAGTCGTATCTAAATATACTTTTTTAGCACCAAGTAAATGAATAGTCGGTTCATACCCGGAATATATTGGAGCTGGTAAAATTACTTCATCATCCTCTTTTAATATTGTCCTTAAAACTGCATCAATTCCTTGACTTGCTCCATTTGTGACAATAATTTCATCGTCGGGACAGTAATAAAATTGATACTTGTCTTTAAAGTAATTTGAAACCTCAGCCCTAAGCTCAAACATTCCTGCATTATGGGAATAAACTGTTTCATCATCTGCAATCGCTTTCATTCCAGCTCGTTTAATATGGTCAGGAGTAGGAAAATCTGGTTCTCCAATTGTTAAATTAATTCCATCATCATA
>Ga0209487_1004061_pt1 | contig 11362 bp, 10 predicted proteins | sample Poulit2012_FD_187524 | JGI IMG/M metagenome (GOLD analysis project Ga0209487, IMG submission 187524) | Agricultural soil microbial communities from Georgia to study Nitrogen management - Poultry litter 2012 (SPAdes) (version 2) | ecosystem: Environmental > Terrestrial > Soil > Agricultural land... | reverse complement strand
CGGATAAGCGCAAGGTTTTCGACCGAATACGGCAATCCGTATACCTGTCCGTCATAGGTAAAGGCAGCTACCGCCGCTTCCGATAACTCACTTGCTAAATCGCCCAGTTCGATTGGCTCCACAACACCGTTGGCGGTCAACTCACCGAGCCAGTCATGCGCGCCGACCGTTAGATCAGGGCCCTCACCTGTGGGTACTTGCGCCAAGAAATCGGGCCGAATATCGTCGAAGTTTTTGTCGACTAGTTCGACTGTCGCCCCCGTGTCCTCTTCGAATTGTTCAACAGTCGAGGCGAGCGCTGTGGCGCGGGTCTCGTCGACCCAAATTGTGAGGTTACCGCCATCGGCCTCGGGTGTTTCGTCAGTGGTGGCTTCTTCGGGCGCTTCCGGGGTCTCATCAGGACTTTCCGATCCCCCGCCGCATCCCGCGAGAGCCAAACCAAAAATAAGTACAGCAGCTATTCCCGCGCTTCTTCGCATAGATTTACTCCAGATTTTCTCTGTGGACACCGAAGAGACATCGACATTGCCGTCCTCGGCCTTGTGGCTGCTAGCCTAACTACTGTTTCTGAAACTCTCCATGAATTTTCTGTAACTTTCATGTAACAGTTTCAATGCTTTGCGGACTTTACCTACTTAAATAAGGGAAACTTAACGCGTGAGGACCCGTCTAACAGATTTGGCGAGGCATGCTGGTGTCTCGACCGCGACGGTAAGTCGCGTGCTCAACGGCAAGCCCGGCGTGTCTGCCGAAACACGACAGGCGGTGCTTACAGCGCTGGATGTTTTGGGTTATGAACGCCCAGACAAACTACAAACCAAGAACGCCGGGCTCATCGGATTGGTCGTTCCGGAACTGGAAAACCCGGTATTTCCCCTGTTCGCCCAGGCCATCGAATCAACACTCAGCCAGCACGGCTACACCCCGCTATTGTGCTCCCAGTCCCCGGGCGGAACATCAGAAGACGAATACATCACGGCGCTGCTGGGACATGAGGTTGACGGGATTATTTTCGTTTCCGGCTTGCATGCCGACACCACCGCAAATCGGGACCGCTATCACCGCCTCCGCAGCCGCGGTCTTCCCATCGCCTTGATAAACGGTTATGCCTCAGATATTGATGCGCCATTTATTTCCAGCAACGACGCTGCATCAATCGATCTATCCATCGAACACCTGGCGCAACTGGGGCACCGCAAGATCGGATTAGCCATCGGGCCCGAGCGATTTGTGCCGGCACAGCGAAAAATCAAGGCTTTCACAGACAATATGGCCCGTCGCTTTGGTCCCGCGGGAGTAGAGAACTCGGTGGAGGTCTCACTCTTTACCGTTGAGGGTGGACAAGCGGCGTCCACCGCACTAATCGGGCGGGGCCACACCGCCATTATTTGCGGTTCAGACATGATGGCGCTTGGTGCAATACGCGCGGCCCGCACCCTGGGGCTCGAAGTGCCTGCGGATGTATCGATCATTGGCTATGACGATTCGCTCATGACCGCGTTCACCGATCCCCCGCTGACAACGGTGCGTCAACAGGTGGCTTCGATGTCGGCGGCGGCCGTGAATGCGATTTTGAGCGAAATTCAACGCATCAAAGCCCCGCGCACCGAGTTGCTATTTGAGCCCGAACTGATCGTGCGCGGCTCGACTGCCGCGGTTACGCGAAAGCCGTAAGTCGGCACGACGTATTAAATATTTCGAAAAAACTTAACACGTTCGCGCAATGTGTCAGGTTGTTTAACACGTCCCGTTCTCGGCCGGCTTGCGTGCCAAGACGACCGCGTCACGCAGGGGCGCTTCTTCGCCTTCCGGGCCGGTCGCCGTCCGTTCTTTTTCTTCCGCGACGTCGATCAACCAGTCGGCTATGCCCAAGTCGGCGATTTCGGATTTCGCTGTGATCTTGAAGGTGGGGCGCGGGCTGCCGTCGGCGTGTTCGTGATGCTTGGACCACGGCGGCATCTCCGCGTGCGAGGCGACAAGGATGCGCCCGCCGGGCTTTACGAATCGCGTCAGCGCCCGCATAGTTGCGGCGCGGTGATCTTCATCGCGTGAGTGCAGGAAAAACGCCGTGACCAGATCGAATCTTTCTGCCACTTCTTCGGCGTAGGACCTGGCGTCGCGGACCAGAAATTCGGCGTTCAAATTTTGGACGGCGGCATGTTCTTTCGCGCGCCCGATCGCCACGGTCGAGAGGTCAATTCCCGTAACTTTCCAACCGTTTTGTGCCAGCCACAGCGCGTCAGCGCCCTCGCCGCAGCCCACATCGAGGGCGACGCCGGGTGGGATGTGGCTGGCATATTCCAGCAGCATGGCGTTGGGGTTTCCCGACCACAGCCGGTCTTTTTCTTGGTAGCGGGCGTCCCATTCGGCTTGGCTTTGGGGCTGGATCATTTCGTCTCCCCTGCATGAAATTCGGGCAGGTATGACAGCCCGACGAGGAGCCCTTCGGGACTCACGATGCGCGCGGTCGTTTGTCCCCACGGTTCTTCATGAGCTTCGACGAGAATCTCTTGCCCCTTTTCTCGTAATTCTTCTACCGCGTCGGCGACGGCCTGCGGCGAGGAGAGTTCGAATTCAATCCAGGCTTGCGGCACGGGATACGCCTGTGGCCACTCGTCAGCGCCGAAGGTGGCCTGTGCCGCCTGTTGCAATGGCCACAGCCCAAACACTTTTGCGCCGGGCAGCTGCCGGGCGTGGTAGTAATCGGGGGCCATCTCCTGGAAATCTAAGCCCAATTTTTGCGCCCAAAAATCGACCATCGAGCCTGGCTCCACGCCGATGGGGCCAAAGCCTGCTATGAACATGATCTCCATTGATAAATGCTAACGCGAGCGACCGACATCCGCTGGCCGCTTTGCACTCACGCGACTGCCTTTTGCACCAAATCTGCGAGCATCTCCTCTGCCTCAGGCGTCAAACTGTCGACCGCGAACGATGTCGCCCAAACACCGGCGGCGGCGTCCAAATTCGCTTCGGGCGTGAAACCAAACGTGGAATAGCGTTCCTTGTCATCTGCTCCACTGCGGAAGAAGCACACTACCTTCCCGCCGCGCGCGTACGCCGGCTGCCCGTACCAGAGTTTGGGTGCGAGATCGGGCGCATTCGCTGTCACGATCGAGTGGAGGCGCTCGGCCAATTCCCGGTCGTGATCTTCCATACCAGCGATCTTATTTAGGACGTCGAGTTCTTCCGCTGCCTTTTTATTCTTGCGTCCGCGCGTGGTCTCGATTTTTAGTTCGGCGGCGCGCTGTTTGATCGCGGCGCGTTCTTCGGCACTGAAGCCGCCCCCAGCGCTGTCGTTGGCATTCATGGCAAGGTTCCTCATCGCGAAAGTGATTTTGAAGGTGCCATAGACGCTACCCGTGGATGCTGACTTATACTTCTCGATTTCTGCTCAACGCACTGCTTGGTAAAACTACGTAGCCTGGGTCGCATGATCGTGGAATTATGGACGCCATGGGCGAGAAACCAGTCGCCGCGCAAAGCACGCGCGACATCATTGCTATTCGGCGGGTGCGCGACCGGATCGATCGAGAATACGCCCAGCCCCTTAACGTCGAGGGACTCGCGCGCGATGCCTATATGTCTGCTGGCCATTTGAGTCGCGAATTCCGCCGCATCTACCAAGAGTCTCCCTATTCCTATTTGATGACGCGGCGCATCGAGCGAGCTATGACGCTTTTGCGCCGCGGCGATCTGAGCGTCACAGAGATCTGCTTCGCGGTCGGGTTTTCTTCACTGGGAACCTTCAGCACTCGCTTCTCTGAATTGGTAGGGGTCGCTCCGAGCGTCTATCGCCGCGACCACGCCCAGGCCACCGCCGGCATCCCGCCGTGTTTGGCAAAGCAGATCACCAGACCGGTCAGGAATCAAGAAGCGCGAACGCCCTAACCGCTTTTACTGTAATTCCTATGAACATCATCATTAATTACGCATTCCTCCCGCACACTGATGCGGAAGCTTCGTTGCACTTCTATCGGGACGTTTTGGGTTTCGAAGTTCGCCAAGACGTCGGATATGAAAACATGCGCTGGCTAACGGTTGGACCCGTTGGACAGGCGCAAACCGCGATTGTGTTGCATCCACCCGCTGTCGATCCCGGAATTACCGATGAGGAACGCGCCACAATTCTCGCGCTCATGGCCAAGGGCTCCTATGGAGCAATTACCTTGGCCACTGATGACCTTGATGGGCTATTCGCACGACTTAAAGCCGCTGGTGCGGACGTTTTACAAGAACCCATGGATCAGGATTACGGAGTCCGCGACTGCGCATTTCGCGACCCATCAGGCAACCTCATTCGGATAAATCAGTTGGTTTGACTACCGCGGGAGAGTTTCGACGGCCACCAGATCTTGCGGCCGATGTCATAAGACAGCGCCGGAACGAGGAGCGAGCGCACGATAAAGGTGTCCAATAGAACACCGAAGGCGACGATGAACGCGATCTGAGCCAGGAAGAGGATCGGGATCACCGCGAGCGCCGCGAATGTGGCAGCTAGGACCATTCCGGCGGAGGTGATTACCCCGCCCGTGATGGAAAGGCCACGGACAATGCCGTCACGGGTTCCGTGTTGGAGTGATTCTTCGCGCACACGCGTCATGAGGAAAATGTTGTAGTCGATGCCGAGTGCAACTAGGAAAACGAAGCTGTAGAGCGGCACGGCTGGGTCGGCGCCGGGAAAGTCCAGTACGTGGTTGAACACCAAGGCCGCCACACCCAGTGCGGTGCCGAAAGACAGCACGGTGGTCGCCACGAGAAGCAGCGGTGCCAGCAGCGAGCGCAGCAGCAGCGCCAAGATCACGACGATCACCAGTAAGACAACCGGAATGATGACGTTGCGGTCACGAATCGAAGCGTCGTTGGTATCGATGGCTACCGCTGTTACTCCCCCGACAATGCTCTCGGGTGCGATTTCTTGGACTTGCGCGCGCAATGCGCGCACGGTGGCCGCGGCGGCATCGGAGTCGGGAGCATCGGTCAGCGTGGCTTGGAGCATTACGTCGCCGTCCACCACGGTCGGTTCGGGCGCCGGCGTATCGGGTGGCCCGATGGGCTGGATCCCGTCATTCGTTATGGGCGCGGTGCCGCTAGGCGATTCTGCGGCCATAACGCTGACGCCGTCGATGCCGTCGTTCTTTAGGAGCGCATCGGCAACGTCTTGCAGTTTGTCTTGTTCGACAACCACATTGGCGGGGCTGCCCGAGCCGCCCGGGAAGTGCTTGCCAAGGAGATCTTGCCCGTCTCGGGCTTGGGATTCTCCCAGTACGAGATCGGATTGGGGAACGCCAACGGCATCAAGTTGTGTGGCGCCGGCAACTCCAATGGCCAACACGATTGCGGTGATGAGCCACATGGGGCGCGCGGAACGGCGGATGTGACGTCCCAACCAGGCCCACAGTCCCGTGGTGTGAACTCCGTGTTCGCTTTCGACAACTTCCGGTTCGTATTTGGGGCGGCGGGGCCAAAAAGCGGCGCGACCGAATGTGAAGAGCAGCGAGGGCAGCAGGGTCAACGCCGAGAGCATGGCGAAAACAATGCCGATCGAGGCGATGGGACCCAGGGTGCTGTTGGACTTCAAATCGCTCAACAGCAGGCACAGCAGCCCGGCGATCACGGTGCCGCCCGACGCGAGAATCGGTTCATAGGATCCGCGCAGCGCCTGTTTCGTTGCTTCCCATTTGGCCCGTTCGCCGCGCAGCGCCTCGCGGTAGCGCGAAACGTAGAGCAACGAATAGTCGGTAGCGGCGCCAATTACGAGGATGAACAGGATCCCTTGGGTCTGCCCGCTCAGCAGCAACACGTCCGCCTTCGCCAACCACCAAACGGTCAATAGCGCGGCGCACAGCGCGAACAGGCTGGTCATCAATACGACGACGGGGAGTAAGAACGAGCGGTAAACCACCACCAGGATTATGAACACTGCGATTAGTGCCACCAGCAGTAAGAGACCGTCGATGCCCGCAAAAGCATCAACTAGATCTGCTGTGAAACCGGCGGGCCCTGTTACATGGACTTCCGCCGCATCGGGTACGGCCTGCCGCAGTTCTTTACTGATGTCGGTCACGACCGTGCCGATATCGGCTTCGACATCGACTGGGACGAAGGCTTGTAAGGCCAGGCCATCTTCGGAGGGAATGCCGGGTGAAACCTCCTCGCTCACGCCCTCCAGGGCGGGGAGTTTCTCTATTTCAGCGCTAATGGCCTCGATTTGGTCTTCGCTGAACTTTTCTTCCGCGGTGAATACAACTATGGCGGGGAGCGCCTCTTCGTCGCTGAATTCGGCGTAGAGACCCTGGACCTTCGTTGATTCCGCCGAGGTGGGCAGGTAGTTGGCCTGTTCATTTGACGAGACTTCCGACACGCGCCCAAAGTAGGGCCCGCCAATCGCGGCAAGTGCCAACCAAATCAGAATCAAGGTCGCGGGAATGAAGATGCGTAACCAATTCTTCGGCCGGGTTGGCGATTCGGTCTGCAAGTGGCGCGCGGTCATGGCGTGTTCCTCAATTGCTGGCGAGTGGGGGCGGTGGAAGGTTGGGTTGGCGCCATCATGCCCTCCGACTCCGCAGGAGCGCACGACCAATGATCGCCGCCTTGGCCCCGCTACTTACCCGCAAGCGCCGTTGATACAGATCGGCGATTTCGGCTGCGGCGAGGCGCTTTGCTAAGGCGGTGAATAGGTCGGTGGCGCATTTGACGGCGCCGCGCGCATCGGCGGGCAGCAGCGGCATGGCTTTTTCTGCTGCTCCAAGGCGTTGCTTGATGCGCCCTAAACATTCATCCCGCTGGTTGGAGGTTAACCGCGGAGTCGGAGCCAGATAGGAGCGGCGCAAGCGGTGGGTGTCATCGGCGAGATCCCGCAGGAAATTAATGTCCTGGAACGCCGCTCCCAGATTTCGCGCCCCGAACTCCAATTGTGCGAGTTCGGCGGGACTGCGCTGCTCTTTATGCAGGAAGACTTGGAGGCACATCAACCCCACGACCTCCGCCGAGCCATAGACATACGCTTCGCGCTCCTCGGCCGTAAAGGTCGCCACCCCCGCATCGGCCGCTAAGGAGAGGTCCGCGCGCATCGATGCGAAGAACGGATCGATTAGTTGCCGATCGATACCAATAATCCGCGCGGTGTGGGCAAAAGCATGAATGACCAGGTTGGAGCTGTAACCCGTATCTAGGGCGCTATGGGTCTGCTCCACGAATATCTCCAGCGCGGCCTTCTGCTCGGTGACGCTCAGGCCGGCCTCTGCTGCGACACCGTCCACCAGTTCATCGGCGACCCGCACCAGCGCATAAATATTGCGAATGTGCTGGCGATGGCGGCGGCCCAGCAAACGCGTGGCCGCGCCAAACGACGTCGAGTAGGAATCAATTACTTCATTCGCGGCGCACTGCGCGGTATGCGTGAAGAGGTCTAGCGGCGAATGCGCCATTTCGACTCCTCTCCAGCGCCTCGAATTACCCTAGCCGGGCTAGCAAGTAACCTAGCATGCAACTAGCGCAATGCTAATCTATTCTTATGTCGCCGCAACCCCACGATGAGCAGGCAAAGACCAGTCTGTTCGATGTTGATGCCAGCGATCCGGAGAGTCAGCTCATTGACCGTTCTAATCTTTCAACGGGCGAAATTTCGCAAATCAATCACTTAATGGCGGCGCTTGGGGCACTTCGCAAAGCCGAAGACCGGCTCACCGAGGCCTCGACGCGCTATATGAAGCTCAATAAAACCGATATGCGCGCGCTGCACTTCCTTATTGTCAGCGGCAACCGCGGAGAACTTGCGACCCCCGGCAGCATCGCGGCGCATTTAGAGATCTCTACCGCTTCGACGACCAAATTGCTGGATCGCCTCGAGCGCGGCGGGCACATTGTGCGCGAACCTCATCCTACGGATCGGCGTGCGCTCGTCATTCGCATCGCGCCGGAAACCCGCGAATCGGCTATGGCCACGGTCGGGCGCCAGCATGCCAAACGGTTCGCGGCAGCGGCCCGTTTAACGGCGCGTGAGCGCGAGGTAGTCATCGGCTTCATCGAAGATATGACGCAAGAGATCTCGCTGACCGACGATGCGGCGTGGGCACAAGAATCGTGACCAATTGCGGGCAGCGAGTTATTCGCTGCGGAGGGCCGCGACCGGGTCTTTTCGCGCTCCGGAGGCAGACGGGATTAGCCCCGCTAGCAGCGTGAGCGTCATTGATATCGCCACCAAGATTACGGCCGCGGTCACGGGCAGTTGCGCTACTTGCTCGATGTCGAAGCGGGCCGAGACTATGGCATTGGCTGGAATGGTGAGCAGATAGGTGGCCACGATTCCGAGCATGCCGGCAATGAACCCCACGATGAGCGTTTCGGCATTGAACACGAGCCGCACGTCCCGTTTTGAGGCACCAATGGCGCGCAAGATTCCGATTTCCTTAATGCGCTCAAGGACCGAGACATAGGTGATGACGCCAATCATGATCGATGAGACCACGAGCGAGATTGAAACAAAAGCGATCAGCACGTAGGTGATGACGTTGAGAATATCCGTCACGGATGACATCAGCGCTCCCACGAAGTCGGTGTAGGTGATGACTTTATCGTCGTCGCCGGCTGCTTTGAGGTCTTCGTTGTAGTCATCGAGTACTGAGATGATCTGGTTCTTGGCATCAAAGCTCTTGGGGTAGATGTCGATCATGGCCGGGTCGGCGAAGTCGGCGTAGCCAAGTTGGCGCATATTGCTCGATAGGGAATTGTCTTTCAGCGCCATCGCAAGGAGGAGTTCAGAGAGTTCATCGACGTCCATTTTGGAATCGAACGCATCCAAAATCACGGCCTCATCGATGTTCAACGCGTGCGGGATTTGCTGTACGAGCTGATCGATACTGCTTTGGATCGCGGCCGAAATTTGACGCTCAAGTACCTGGGTGACTTGGGTCGAAATTTCACTCGAATAGATCTCGAGCGCCTGCTGTAGATAGTTGGTGAAGGCCTGATCCAGCGATGTGGATACCGAGTCCTGCACCTCCCCCGCCATGTCTTCAAATGTCTCGACATGGGCCTGGCCCGCCTCGGATTCTAAGAACAGCGGCAGCGTCGTCTCCGGATCAAAAACGTCTTCGCCCGCGTCGTTAGCGAAGGCGACATAGTCCTCGAAGAAGCTCGTCAGTTCTTCCTCCACTGCTTCTTCGTCCAGGTCGACCTCGATGCTTTGCGCCAGCTCTTCCAGATCCAGCGGCGGGAGCAAATTGGGGTCGAAGTTGATATCTGGCATGCCCAGTTGGAAACCCGAAAAATCCAGGTTTAGTTGTGATTCGTCAATGGAAAAGGCTTGGGCCATCGCTTCTTCATCCACAGTGATGAAGTCGGACAAATCCAGTTCGTCTTCTTCGTCTTGTTCTTGGGCGAAGGGCCGGCCGGTGAACACGTCCGTCTCCGGATCATCGAGTTGCTCCGTAACAATGTCGGAGTCGGCCGCGGCGTGAATGAGATGTTCGGTGAGTTTGGGCGTGTAGTAAATACCCGGGTTCAGGGCACTGGTCGTGGCCTCGGGATTGGGGCGCACTACCCCGCTGATGCGCAGGTTCGTTCCGTCATCTACCAGTTCGCGCAGATATTCTTCATCCGAACGCTTATCGGTCCACACCCCGTACTCGGAGTCATATTTATAGAAGTTCGCTGCGGGGACGACTTTGAAACTGGTGTCAAGCAATTCTTGATAGGTGAAGGATTTCGTGTCATCGGGTGTGGTTACGGGTTCGCCGCTTTCCACCTGGCCCACCATTTCGTCCAACTGGTCCGGATCGCGTAACCCCATCGTGTAGAGCACGAAGTCGCTTATGCCGCTGGAGGGAGTCAACACGACCATCGCTTCATCGAAATCCTGGGGCCACTCCCCCGCCACCACGTCATATTGCCCCCGGATTATTGAGGTATCGGCCATTAATTCGGAGAAAATATTTGTGGCCATGAAGGCGGGCATCAAGTCGCTGCTATCTGGGGCAGGCCCCAGACCCAGCGAACTGAGTGTCGTATCGGGGTTTACCTGCCGCACCGCCCCGTCCGTGTCAGGGTTAAAAATTTGGGGCGTTACGGCATAGGAGTAATTGACCGTGTTGGCGTATTCGGCCAAGGGCGCGTCGTCGTCCAAAAATTTCTTTAAAGAAGCCAAGTCATTTGAACCGATGGAGGAAAATAGTCGGTTAAGCATTTGGATTTCATGGACCTGACCCTCGTCGACCTCGGCCGATTCGGCGTCCTCCATGATTTCGGTGGATGCGCTCAGGAGCGCGGTCATGTCCAGTCCCTGGCTTTGGATGCTGATCGGATATACCGACAGCGTGTCCTCTTCGACGCTGCGAATATAACTGTTCACGCCGTTGGCGAGCGCCAAAATAGCGGCAATCCCAATGATTCCGATGCTGCCGGCGAAGGCCGTCATCGCGGTGCGGCCCTTCTTAGTCATCAGGTTGCTAAATGACAGCGCAATGGCGGTGAGGAATGCCATGCGGGTGTGGCGTGTTTTCCTGACCGGCGCCGGCGCGGCGGCAAGGGCGTCCGGCTCATAGGGGTTGGTGTCAGAGATGACTTGCCCGTCGCGCAAGTTCACGACCCGGTTGGCGTATTGCTCGGCCAAATCCGGGTTATGGGTGACCATGATGACCAGGCGATCAGCGGCTATTTCGGTCAAAAGCGCCATGATTTGGTCGGCGGTGGCCGTATCGAGGGCGCCGGTGGGTTCATCGGCGAGGACGATTTCCGGATCGTTAATCAGGGCGCGGGCGATGGCCACGCGTTGCATCTGACCGCCGGATAGTTGGCTGGGCTTTTTGTGTTGATGCTCTCCTAGCCCCACCTGGTCGAGGGCTTCCTTGGCGCGGCGGCGGCGTTCGGTGCGCGATACCCCACTGAGGGTGAGGGCGAGTTCGACGTTCGCCAGGATCGTTTGGTGCGGGATTAGGTTATAGCTTTGGAATACGAATCCGACGCGGTTATTGCGGTAGGTATCCCAGTCGCGGTCGCGGAATTTTCGGGTCGAGCGGCCCTCAATTTCCAGTTCACCTGCGTCGTACTGGTCGAGCCCGCCGATGATGTTTAGCAGCGTGGTCTTACCGGAGCCGGAGGCACCCAAGATGGCGACAAATTCGTTTTCGCGGAACGCGATAGACACCCCATCGAGTGCCGTTTGGACGAAGTCGCCGGTCTTATAGGTCTTTTTTATGGACGAGAGTTGCAGCATTCCCAGCCTGACTGCGCGGTTGCGAACATGCCTCAAGCGTATGTTGTGGGCGGTTCAGCGCGCCCGGCAGCGCACACTGAAGCCGAGGCGCGGCCCTTGGGCGCCAGTGCGACTAGAGCCCGCGCCCATCCTCGGTATCGCGACCAC
>Ga0209487_1004060_pt1 | contig 11364 bp, 8 predicted proteins | sample Poulit2012_FD_187524 | JGI IMG/M metagenome (GOLD analysis project Ga0209487, IMG submission 187524) | Agricultural soil microbial communities from Georgia to study Nitrogen management - Poultry litter 2012 (SPAdes) (version 2) | ecosystem: Environmental > Terrestrial > Soil > Agricultural land... | reverse complement strand
CTCCCCGAGGTGCACGCCCACATCGCGGCGTCCACCCCCGACTCGCGCAGTTCATCGGCTCCGGCGAGGAGACGTTCACTCCCGCCCAGATCCAGGAGCGCTTCCACCTCGTGCGCGTCAACCCCCACGGAGGTGTGGACGACCTTGAGTTCGATATCCTCAGGAAGTAGACCTTGCATAAACGGGTAGTCATCCTCGGCGGCGTAGCCGGGGTAGAGAAAGCCGATCGTCGTCACGTGGGGTCCTTTCACGTTCGTGCTCGAGAGCAGATGGAGGAGAAATGAGTCGATACATCACCATTACCCTGGAGAAGCGAGGGGTGTCCTGCCGGGCACGGCTCCTTGAGGAGGAAGCCCCCCGGACGGCCGCCGCAGTCTGGGACGCGCTTCCGCAGGTGAGCCAGGTGTACCACGGCAAGTATGCGCGGAATGAGATCTATAACCTCGTCCCCGCCTTCGCCAGCGACCCTGGGCCGGAAAACACCACGGTCACCCCGATCCCCGGCGACGTCTGCTATTTCCGCTTCTCCGCCACCGAACTCGGCAACCCCGGTTACGGGTATCGCGAAGGCGAAGGGGGCGACACGGGCACGGACATCGTTGATCTCGCCGTGTTCTACGGCCGTAACAATCTGCTCATCAACGGGGACGTCGGTTGGATCCCCGGGAACGTCTTTGCCGCGATCGAGGAGGGGTTGGCCGAGTTCGCCGCAGCGTGCCAGGACGTGTGGATGAACGGCGCCGCCGGGGAAACGTTGCGGTTCGAACGAGCGTGAGGCATCAGGCAATCGTCTCGGCCTCGCCGATGATCACGTCGTGAGCAGAGGGGACGATGGGGATGGCACCCGTTTGATGAAGGAGTCGCTGCTCGGGCCCGACCGCGCTGCGCCCCAGGCGCCGTAGGGCCGCCCAGATCGTTGCCTGATTTGCGGTGATGACGGGCTTGCCGAGCTCGCGTTCCAGTGAGGCGATGACGTCGTAGGTGGCCAGGTTCGTGCAACTGACGAGGATCGCCTGCGCCTGGGGATGATCGACTTCGCGGACGAGGTCCGCCGTCACGAGTTGGCTCACTCCCCAGATCTCGCGGTCAAACCCGAGGGCGCCGTGGTTGACGACCTCGACCTCGTACTCGCGGAGGAAGCGGTCGAGGAAGTGCGAGAGTTGGGCGACGTACGGTGTCGCCACCGCAACCCGGTTGACGCCGAGATGCGCGAGGGCCTCAACGAACGCGCCGGAGGTGGTGAGCGCGTGCTCCGCGCCAGCCGCGACCATGGCGTCACGGATCTCGCGCTCGCCCCCGGCTCCACCGATGAAGCTTCCCGACGCACACGCGTATGCCACTGTGCGAACGCGCCCGGCGGTCAAGCTGCGCGAGGCGAGGGCGAGGGCGTCGGCGTGGGAGATTTCTCGGATGAAATCGACGTCGACGGCGGCGTCGATGTACGGGGTGCGGGTGATGAGCAGATCGACGTCAGCGGGAACCCATCGCCACAGTTCTGAGTCCAGTTCCATATCGAACGGGACGACTACTCCGAAGGCTTCACGCTCCTTGGGCACAAAGAAGACATTCATCATCACACTTCTTTCGAAGATGAGGCCGATTTAGCTTGTATGGTAGGGGCCCCCATCCTACCTGTAAACCCGCACCATTATGCGGGAATCGAAAGGTCAGGCTCCCCCGGATCTGGTCTCCTGCGACTCCTGCTCGCGGGCACTGGGCGCCGCGGGCACGAACACTTCGATCCGTTCTCGACGCAAGGCGTGCACGAGGGCGAACAGCATCGTGAACACCATGACGAAGATCGGCAGGCCGACGACCGTGATCACTTCTTGCAGCGCCTCGATCCCCGCTTCCCCGCCCAGAACGATGAGCACCGCGGCGACGGCTCCTTCCGCCACGCCCCAGAACACCCGCTGCCTAACGGGTCCGGGAGTCTCTCTCCCGGTGCAGAGCATGTCCACCACGAGGGAGGCCGAGTCGGAGGAGGTGGCGAAGAACAGCGCAACGATGACCACGGCGAGCCCCTGCACGAGCTGCGCGGCGGGGAAATGTTCGAGGAACTCGTAGATCGCGATGGGCACTTGCCCCTGGTTGACGACCATGTCGGAGATCGCGCCGCCCATACCGCCGATGCCGTCGAGCTCCATCGCGCTCCAGCCGAAGATGACGAACCAGATGAGCGTGAACGTGGCCGGGGCGAGGAGCACCCCGATAACGAATTCTCGGATCGTGCGCCCGCGGGAGATCCGAGCGAGGAACACCCCCATGAATGGGGACCAGGTGACCGTCCACGCCCAGTAGAACACCGTCCAGTCGATCTGCCAGCCCCAGCCCTCGGTGGTGAATTGGCTCATCGCGTCGTTCCAGAACGAGAGCGGGACGATGTTCTGCGCATAGATTCCCACGGATTCGATGAGTTGGCGCAGGAGGAAGATCGTGTCGCCGAAGAAGAGCACGAACAGCATGAGCCCGACCGCCATGCCGATGTTGAGGTTGGAGAGGAACTTCACGCCCTTGTCCAGGCCCCGCACGATCGACCAGGTCGCCACCGCGGTCAGGAGCGTGATGATGAGGACCTTCGGCCACACGCTGTCGGGCACCCCGAAGAGGTGGTTGAGGCCGGCGTTGATCTGGGAGGTGCCGAGCCCGAGCGAGACGGCGAGCCCGAACAGGGTTCCCAGGATCGCGAACACGTCGATGGTTTTCCCGATGGGCCCGTAGATCTTCTCTTTCAGGAACGGATAGAACACCGAGGAGACCCGCATCGGCAGATCGTAACGGTAGATGAAGTAGCCGAACGCGAGGCCGGGGAGGGTGAATATCGTCCACGTGTGCAACCCGAGGTGGTAGATCGAGAACCCCATCGCGTCTTCCGCCGCCTCGGCGCTGAAGGGTTGCACATCGGGCATGGGCGGCTGGGCGAAGTGAGAGATCGGCTCTGCCACGCCCCAGAACATCAGTACCGTGCCGATCCCCCCGGCGAACAGCATGGTGAACCAGGAAACGTTGGAGTATTGCGGTTTGTCGCCGTCCTTCCCCAACCGGATCTTGCCGTATTTACTCACCGCCGCCCAGATGAGGAACAGCAGCCACGCACTCACCCCGAGCACGAAGAACCAGCCCAGGTTGGTCACCACCCACAACCGGCTGGAAGTAAAGATCCTCGCGACGGGTTCTTGGAACACGAGCACGAGGATGAGGAACAACACCATCAGGCCTGCGGACCAGAAAAATATCTGGGGATTAGTTTTGAGTCCAAGCCGTTGAGCTAACCTCTCCATCACCGTCTCCATCGTCGGGTCCGAAAGCGTCATCCATGTGACTTGCGCCATACCCTAACAGGCGCGGGGCGCCCGGGTGGCGGGAACGGGCCCGCGCGTTGCTCGTGGGTTTCGGTTTCCCGCTCCGGATGACGACGGCCGTATAGGCACCGATCGCGGCCGCCAGCGCGAGGGCCCACCACGGGAATCCCGGTATCTGCGGGGACGCCCCTGCCCGCTGGACGTCGCCGATCGGCGTGGGAGTGACGCGCTCCCCGGTGACGAGGTACCGGTGGGTATTGATGCCCAGCGGGGTACACGTGACCAGGGTCATGAGGTCCTCGCCCTGTTGCGGTAGCAGGCTCTGCGTTTCGTCCGGGAGGATCGTCGCCGTCTGGGTGGCGCGGTAGGTGAGCACCTCCCCGAAGGCTTCGACCGTGAAGGTATCGCCCACGGTGAGCCGGTGCAGGTCGTTGAACAGTTCGGCTGAGGGCAGGCCGCGGTGGGCCGTGAGCACCGAATGTTGGGAGGTTCCCCCCACGGGCAGGGAGCTCCCCTCGAGGTGGCCGACCCCCTTGGCGAGAACCTCATCGCTGGTGCCGTGATAGATCGGCAGCTCGACGCCGATAGCGGGAATCCGTATCCGCGCCATCACCCCGTCCGGGCTGGCCATGAGGAGATCGTGATAATCGAACCCGCCCACGGCCGCGCTCTGGCTGGTCGGCACGTTGCTCTCGGGGCTGAGCACCGACTCCCCGATGGCCAGGGCATCGTTGTACTCACGAGCCCGCGAGAGTTCGTTCTGCAGGCGCGAGGGCGGCCCCTCATCGGTGCGGGCGCTGGTGTTCTCGATGACTCTGGATTGGTTGTACTGGGCGAACCAGCTCGCCGTCGACGGGTACAGGAGGAGGAGCACGCCCAGGAGCATCACCAGCCCGATGGCGGCGGTCCCCCAGGGCATCCGCCACTGCTGCGGGGTGGTCCTGCCGCTGTTTGCACTGCTGTGGCGCCGGGTCAATGTTGTTGCCATGTCTCCATCCGTCTCGGCACACCTGAGGGCGGGAACGTTGCTGCTCCCGCCCTCAGCGGGTCAGACCCTAGCGGTCAGCACGTGCACGGCGCACCGCCACGGCTGCGGCGCCCGCGCCGATGAGCCCGATCCCGACGACGGTGAACAGGAGGGTCCCCTGCGCACCGGTGAGGGGAAGGTCGGGGACACCCTGCTTCGTGTTGCTCACCGTATCGGACGTGATCGACGTCTCGACGCTTTCGCCTGCCTGCAGGCGGTATTCGGCGCCATCGCCATCGGCCAGGACGTATCCGGCCGGGGCCTTGGTTTCCTGGAGGATAACGTCGCGGTACGTGTCCGTGTCGTTTCCGACCCAGACGGTGATGGACGCGTTCCCAGCGGCATCCGTGGTGAGGGTGCCGATGAGCTCTTCGGATTCCTTATCGAGGACGTCGAACTCGGCACCCGCGAGCGCGTCGTCGCTTTCCCCGTCGACCTTGGTGATCGCGAGCGTTGCCCAGTTCGTCGTACCCGACGGGTCGTAGGGGTTGTTATCGATGACGATGTTGGCCGTGTTCTCCAGCGTTCCAGCCTGCGTGACCGTCGTTTCAACCCCGACGGTGAGTGTCCCGCCCTCGCTCAGCGTGGCCAGGCCCGGTGGGAGGAATTCGATCTTCTCGCCGTCGATCTCATAGTCCGCCCCTGCCTCGAGGGTCACGCCCTCGAAGACAACCTCGCCCCACCCATTGAACTCGAGCCCGTCTGAGACCACGTCCTCGATCGTGAAATCCTTGTAGCCCAGCGCGCTCGCCGGAACCGACGTGGCGATCGTCCACAGAACCTCGTTGCCGTCCCCGGTGAGTTCCCATTCCCCCGGCTCATCCGCCGTTTTCGTGGGTTGAGGCGTGTCTCCGAGGTCGTTCTTGGGGTAGGCGACGACGTCGTAGTTCCAGCCATTCTCGCCGTCGGGTCGGGGGATGGTGACGATGAAGGGAGCGGCGGCGGCGGTGACGAGGTTGTCCCCGACATCCGTCTCCGTCACGAGGTAGGCACCAATGGGAAGATCTGGGAACTCCGCCTTGCCATCGTCGTCGGTCACGTCGGTGGAGCACGTCGTTCCCACCGTCACGTCTGCGGGGTCGAGCTCGGCCAGGCCGTCCCAACTCGCCGGATCCTCAAGGTCGATTCCCTCAATCAGGCACGCGTCGAACGTGACGCCCACAACTGGCGCCTTCGTCGTCGGATCGTCCCCTCCGACGGGGGTCTTCTTGTAGAGCGTGAGCGATCCCGTCTCGGGTGCGCCCTCCTGACCCGGGCCGGGCTCTGCACTGGCGGCGGTACCGATGAGCCCGGCGCCCAGGAGCGCTAGCGCGCTCGCGCCCGCCGCGAGGCGTCCCAGTCGTTTCTTTGTCGTCATCTTCTTCTTTCTCTTTCTATTTGAGGTTGTGCCTTCGCGGCTGGCGCCGCTGCAGCGTGTGCGCGTGATCTGCTCACGCTTGGCGGCGCCTGGTCGTGTAGACGTAGGCAGCCATTCCGAGCAGGGCCGTCAACGCCCCTGCGATATAGAGGTGGTCTCTCCCGATCCCACCGGTGAGCGGAAGGTCGGGAACGTCGCGTTGCGTGTTTTCAATAGCGTCGAGCACGAGGTCGAGTTCGTCGCCCTCAGCAATTTCGAACTCGATGGGCTGCTGGAGAAGTTGGTACCCCGCCGGGGCCGTCGTCTCCGTGAGCGTGTACTGTCCCCATTCCAGGCCGATCACCTTGAACCGTCCGTTGTCCTCATCAGAGATCTCGACGGATTCACCGCCGGGACCCTCCAGTTCCCAGACCGATCCGCTGAGCGGGTTCCCCTCGCCGGAGTCATCGGTCTTCAGCCATTCAACGCTTCCCGGCGTGATCTTGTTCACGAAGGTGCATTCGACCGCTTGCCCGAGGCCCACCTCGACCGATGCGCTAGCGTCGTCAAACCCCGGTGCATCACATACCAGGCTCGTTTGTTCGTAACCATCGTGGTGCGTTTCCGAGAGCTCGTAGACGCCCTCGCGAACTTCGCGGGTGGTCCCCGAACTGAAGGAGTAGGTTTCCTCGCCCTCGGCGATCAGCGTCCAGTCGGACGCCGCCAGGCTCCAGTCGCGCGGGGTGAGTTGGTCGGGCCCGTACTCGTCACCTTCGCCGAAATTGTTGTTGACTTCCTTGCTGAGGGTGAGCCGCTGCGTGCAGTCCACGTAGTTCGTGATGGTGTATCCGTTGGCACCTGCGTTGAGCATCACCTCGGTACCGGCGTCTCCCAGCGCAATGGGCTCGCCGCCCTCGGGGGTGATCGTCGGATCTTGCGCGCCCAACGCACAGCCCTCGGGCGCGTTCTCGCCCAGGCCGGCGATCTCCGAGATCGCTACCGTCTGCCCGAAGTGGAACTCCTCGTGCTCCTCTCCCCAATCCCTGTCCTCGCCCTGAACGACGAGCTGCGCCTCGAGGCCGTCGGGAAGTGCCGCGTCGCCATGGGGAAGGCCGGCCCCGTTGTTCACGACCCATTCCTTCTCCACGAGGAGGGATGCGGGCCCGGGTTTATTGATGAAATCACAGCGAACATCGTCGCCGGGCTTGACACCATTGACGTTCCCGGACGTCGCGCCCAGGGGGACCTGCGTCGTCGTTCCATCAAGGTGGGCGACCTCGCAGGAGGCGGCGTGCAGGCGATATCCGTCCTGCATGACCTCGTGCACCGAGAGGTCTGCCGTGGCGTTCTTATCGGAGAAGTCGACAGACCAAGTTGCTGCCCCCGTCTCGTCGGTCTCCTGGGTCTCCGGGTTGTCCAGGGTCCCGCCCGTTGCGCTCGCACCAACGCGCCACCCTTCTTCCACGAGGGGTGTGCCGCTGCCATCGGCGTTGACCATCGATTTAACAATCGCGATCTCGGCAACCAATGGGCTGTTGACGATCTCACATACCGCGTTCTCGTCACCGAGCTCAAGGCGGATCTGCCCGTGCGTTCCCTCTCCAGAGGCTCTCGGGCTCTGCGCCCCGTCGACCCAGCATCTCCAGCTCGTGGCGTATTTATTGAGGTCGCTCGTGCCGACCGCTTCCTCGAAGAAGTCGATCGGTCTGTTGAGCACGGCGGGCAAGGGCCCGATCACTGCTTCAACGCCTTCCCCCTCACCCTCCAGGTCCTGCCCCGTAGTGGTCTGCCGGCCGAGCTCGACCTCGCCCTGGCGAACGATGACCGCGAACTGGTCGGTGTCGTCAACGCGCCCCTCGACCTTCTTGACCACGCGCACCGTCGGCGGGGTCGAGCAGGTCGCCAGGTCTGTGCTGTTGAACCCGCTCGAGACTTGCGCATTCGCGTTGTCCCAGGACGGCGTGTCGTACGACGTCAGCCCGGCGCCGGATCCGAGGTAGCCTTTCCCGGCGGAATCGAAGGCCACGCCGTTGACGTTGTTGAGCGTGCCGGAGATCACGCTGGATTGCGCGGAAGCGATCGCGCCCCCAGATGCGTTCTGAAGGTTCGAATAGCTCACCGAGATCGTCTGTGTGCTGGTCCCGTCTCCCCGAACGATGAGGAGATCGCCGAGCGATGTGAACGCCATGTCGCCGTTGGCCTCGCCACTGCTATCGAGGTCATCGACGTAGCCCTTGTAAACCAGCCCGTTCGTATTGGGGTTGTATTCCCAGATGCTGAAGAAGCGATACGTCGTGTAGATCGGCCATCCCCAAGGGCTGGTGCCCGTGCGTTCCTCATAGGTACCGAATCCGCCGAGATAGAAGTTCTCGGTGACGGGGTCGACCGCACCCGCGACGAACGCGATGCTCGCTGGACCGTTGCCACGGCTCGTCGCGACGTGGGGTTGCGCGGCGGTGCGCATGATGCGCGACCATTCGCCCGTCGCACTATCAAACTCATACAAGGTGGCTGAATCAGTCGCCGTTGAACGTTCATATGCGTAGGCAACGTCGCCGCCGGGCCCGATGCCCAGTCCGTTGAACGACGAGACCGGCACGTCATTGCGCCCCCCCAGGCACCCTCGCCTGCCCACCGAAGTTCGACGCGCTGGACGCGCCCGGGGTCACTTCGCGAATGTAACCGTTCGCGCTGACTCCATAGACGGCACCGGGTTCGCAGCTGAACGCGAATTCGCCCCCCGTCGCACGGGGAACGACGCCGGCACTTTCTTCGCGGACGGCAGGTCGCTCACGGTTCTCAGGTTCGCTGTCGGATCCTTCGCCGCGGTCGGAGGCGTCTTCGGCATCTGCGTTTTCGCTCTGCTGCACCCCATCGCCGTGCGCGGTGGCCTCATCGACCGATTCCGCTGGCGCATCGCCCGTCGCCCCCTCGACCGAACCGGTCTCACCGTCGCCGAGCCCACGGTCGGTGACCGGCGCGCTGATCTCTCCTGGATCCTCGAGGTCGTCCCCGTCCGCCCAGACAGCGGTCGGGCCCACGAGAAGGAGCGAGGCGGTCAGCCCCACTCCAAGTACTTTGCGACGCCAGTGTCGCTGGGCGTGCTGACTGCGGGTCATACTCTCTCCAAGACGTCCAGAAGTGCGAGGGCGAGTCGGCACGACCTCGTGCGCGTGACTCTCAGCCCACCAAAGTGAGACTTACGTATAGATATACCCTAGTCTCGCTTATTCGTGTAACCGAAACGATCGTCGAGAGTCGCGAGCGCCCCGGTCGGCGCGCTCGCGGGAGCTAAAAAGGTCGCTGACCAGCACCTTTGCTCGCGGTCAGCGACGTATCACATTTCGGTAACGCGCTCCTGTAGCAACGGGCGCGTCAGGCGCAGGCAGAAATCAGCGGCCGGCGTCCACCGGGGCGGAGGCGAGGCAGTCAGCGATCGCCTGCGCCCAGCGTTCGATGAGTGGGAAGTCTCGTTCGTCTTGCACGCTCGCAGCTGTCAATGCGGCGAGGGTGCGTTCCGCGGCCGAGAGTTGGGTCGGATCGACCTTGCCCTTGAAGATCGGGTACCGGCTGCCGAGGTAGGGCCGGGAGGCGGGTTCGGTGAAGGGCGGGTGCAGCGGGTCCCGGGTGATGTTCTTCATCCCGGAGGCGAAGACCCATACGGGTTTGCCGCCCAGCTCCCGTTCCAGGCGCGCGGTGAATTTCCGGGCGGCGGTGAGCGGGCGGCCGATGTAGATCGCCGTTCCCACGACGACCGCGTCGTAATCCAGCGTCGTCACCGCATCGATATCACGAGTGTGGACGTCGTGACCCGCCCGGCGCAGGACTCCAGCGATGTGGTCACCGATCTCGCGGGTCGACCCATACGTGGAGGCGGTGGCTACGAGGATTTTCATGCCCCCATTTTCTCCCGGAACGTTCCCTGTGCAATAGTGCAAAGGTCCCACGGCGCTATGCCCGGAGGGTCGCGCCATGCCTCTGCGCGGCAGCGGCGACGATTTCGTCGCGCACCTGCGCGGATTCGGCTGCCTTCAGGGTGCGGTCCCCGGCGCGGAACCGGAGCGCGAACGCCAGTGATTTCGTGCCCGCGGGGATCGAGTCGCCGACGTAGTGGTCGAAGACGCGGACGTCTTCCAGGAGCTCTCCACCCGCAGCGCGTACCGTTGCGAGAAGTTCCCCGGCGGGCACGGACTCCTCCACCACGAGCGCGATGTCTTCCTTCACCGGCGGGTAGGTCGCAAGTCGGCCCAGTTGCTTCGCCTCGGCGGGAGCAGCATCGAGGAGTGCGCTCAGGTCGATCTCCGCGGCGCACACCCGCTCGGGCAGCCCGAGCGCTGTGAGCACCTTCGGGGCGAGTTCACCCGCGTGGCCGACCACCTGCCCGTCGACGTAGAAACCGGCGCAGCGGCCCGGGTGCCACGGGGCGTGCTCAGCCACCTGGCGCACGTCGAGGTCGACGTCCACGGTCTGCGCGATCCGGTGGACAAGCCCGATCGCATCGGCGTAGGTGTAGGGCTGGGCGGAGCGGGGGCCGGCAGCATCCACGCCGGCGAGTTCCCGGTTGCCCACGAGCACGATCCCGAGCTTTTCGGGCTGGGCGGGCACGGCGGCGTAGATCTCGGCGAGCTCCTCGTCGCTGGGCTGTTGCGCATGTGGCGGCAGCGGCGAGGGTTTCGGCTGGCCGGTGAGTTCCGCGACGGAGGCGATCTCGTAGATCCCGAAATCGGTGTTTCCGCGGCCGACGTTCTTCACCGCGGCCTCGACGAGGGTGTCGATGACCGACGAGCGCAGCAGCGGCCGGTCGCCCGCGAGCGGGTTGACGAGCCGGAGGGCCCGGCGGCGCGCATCGTCCTCGCTCAACCCGAACTCATCGTGGCGGTCACTGGAGGTGAACGGGTAGGTGAGCACTTCGACCAGGCCGAGCCCGGCGAGCCGGTCGGCCACCTTCCGGCGGCGTTGCTGGTCGAGGGTGTACCCCTGGCCGGCCGGTGCCGTCGGCAGGATCGAGGGCACTTCGTCGTATCCGTGCAGGCGCACCACCTCTTCCACGAGGTGCTCCGCGGCGACGAGGTCGGGGCGCCAGGTCGGGGGCGTCACCGTGAGGGTGTCGCCCTCGCGCTCGACGTGGGCGCCGATCGCCTCGAGCAGCTCCGTGACGTCCGCTTCGGGGTATTCCACCCCCGCGATCCGGCCCGGCAGGGAGATGTCCATGGTGATCGGGCTCGGCGCAGTGGTGGTGTTGAGGTCGAATACCGCCGCGTCCGCCGTGCCGCCGGCGAGTTCGACGAGGAGCTCCACCACCCGGTCGGCCGCGACGGGGGCGAGCTCGGTGTCCACGCCGCGTTCGAAGCGTTTGGCGGCCTCGGAGGGGAGCCGGTGGCGCCGCGCGGAGCGAGCGATCGTGACCGGGTCGAAGTGGGCGGCTTCCACGAGCACGTCGGTGGTGGCACTGGAGACCTCGGTCTCCTGCCCGCCCATGACCCCGGCGATCCCCAAGATCCGTTCCCCGCCGGAATCGGTGATGAGGAGGTCCTCGGCATGGAGGTCACGGCGGACGTCGTCGAGGGTCGTGAGCTTCTCCCCCGGGCGCGCGCGCCGGACCGTGATGGGCGCCTGGAGGGTGCCCAGGTCGTAGGCGTGCAGGGGTTGGCCGAGGTCGAGCATGACGTAGTTGGTGATGTCGACCGCGAGGGAGATGG
>Ga0209487_1004059_pt1 | contig 11364 bp, 8 predicted proteins | sample Poulit2012_FD_187524 | JGI IMG/M metagenome (GOLD analysis project Ga0209487, IMG submission 187524) | Agricultural soil microbial communities from Georgia to study Nitrogen management - Poultry litter 2012 (SPAdes) (version 2) | ecosystem: Environmental > Terrestrial > Soil > Agricultural land... | reverse complement strand
GTGTGCACGGTGACGGGATCGACCCACGCGGGAATGATCGCCGGCTTCGCCGCCCTCGAGGCCGCCGGGGGCCGACCCCGCAAGGTCATCGGCATCGACGCCTCAGCAACGCCGGAGAAGACGCACGCCCAGGTCAAGCGGATCGCGAACACCACCGCCGAGCACATCGGGCTCGGCCGCGAGATCACCGACGCCGAGGTCGACATCCGCTCCGGCTGGGCAGGCCCGGCCTACGGAATCCCCGAGGAGTCGACGGTCGAGGCCATCCGCACCACCGCACGGCTCGAGGGCGTCATCCTCGACCCCGTCTACGAGGGCAAGTCGATGGCCGGACTGCTCGACCTCGTCGGCAACGGCGCCATCGAACGGGACTCCACGGTCCTCTACGCCCACCTCGGCGGACAGCTGGCGCTCAACGCCTACAGCTCGATCTTCTGAGACCCGAACCGAGAGCCCGAACGAAGAGCAAGGACCGAAGAGGATGAACGCCCAGCCCGCCCATGATGAAGAGCTCCACCAGTTCGAAACATCGACCCAGGTCAGCCCGCCCGGACGGAACGACCGTCCGCTGCGGGCCTCGGCCTCGGGCACGGACGAGGTCCTCGACGAGATCGCGCAGCGGGTGCTGTGGTTGGCGACGTCGATCATCGACCGAGCCAACCGCGGCCGGACGAACCCGGACGGGGTCAAGATCGGAGGGCACCAGTCGTCCTCGGCCTCGATGACCGGGATCATGACCGCCCTGTGGTTTTCGACTCTGCGCTCGATCGACCGGGTCTCGGTCAAACCCCACGCCTCGCCGGTGCTCCACGCGATCAACTACCTGCTCGGAGACCTCGACGTCGCCCACCTCGACACGCTGCGCTCGTACGGCGGCCTCCAGCCCTACCCGTCCCGGACGAAGGATCCGGACACCGTCGACTTCTCCACCGGTTCGGTGGGCATCGGCGCGACCGCCCCGATCTGGGCCGCACTGTCCCACCGCTACGTCTCCGACCGCTTCCCCGAGACACCTCGGGCCGGGCGCTTCTACTCCCTGCTCGGCGATGCGGAGATGGACGAGGGGGCCGTGTGGGAGGCGATCATCGATCCGGAGGTGCGCACGCTCGGCGAGATCGTGTGGATCGTCGACCTCAACCGGCAGTCGCTCGACCGAGTCATCCCCGATGTGCAGATCAAGCGCCTCCAGGGCATGTTCGAAGCCGCCGGCTGGCAGGTGCTCACCTGCCCCTGGGGACGGCGGCTCGAAGCGGTCTTCGCCGCCCCCGGCGGGCAGGCGCTGAAGGACCGTCTCGTGAAGATGCCCAACCCCGAGTACCAGCGGCTGCTGCGCGCCCACCCGAGCGAGGTCCACGACCGTCTGCTCGCCGGCCTGTCCGAGACCGAGGCGGCCGGGCTGCGGGCCGTCATCGACGATTTCGACGCCGATGCGCTGGCCAGCCTCATCCGCGACCTCGGCGGCCACGACCTCGGCCAGCTCATCTCGACGTTCGAGGCCATCGACGACTCCCGGCCGAGCGTCGTCTTCGCCTATACGATCAAGGGCAAGGGGCTGGCCACCGAGGGGCACCCGGGCAACCACGCCGCCCAGCTGACCGAAGCGCAGATGCGCGACCTCGCCGCCGCCTCGGGCACGGATCTCGAGGATCCCTGGGCCGCCTTCGACCCCGACACCGCGGCGGGCAGGCTGTGTGCCGAGACCGCGCAGCGCCTGCGGCGGGACGGTCACGAGACCCACACCGTCGCCGAGGTGCCCGTCGAGCTCGGCTTCACCCCGAAGGCCGTGATCTCCACCCAGGCGGCGCTGGGCCGGTTCCTGTCCGATCTCAAGCACGTCGCCCCCGAGGTGGCCCGCCGGGTCGTGACCGTCTCACCGGACGTGGCGACGTCGACCAACCTCGGCGGGTGGATCAACAAGACCGGGATCTGGTCGCCGGCCGGGCGCGAGGACTGGTTCTCCGACGATCGGGAGCGGGTGCTGCGCTGGCAGGAGGGGGCCGGCGGTCAGCACATCGAACTCGGCATCGCCGAGATCAACCTCGTGTCGCTGGCCAGCGAGCTCGGCTCGACCGGTTCGCGATGGGGCCAGCCGCTGCTGCCGATCGCGACGATCTACGATCCGTTCATCAACCGTGCGCTCGAGCCGTGGACCTTCAGCCTCTACGCCGGGGGACGATCGATCATGGTCGGCACTCCCTCCGGAGTGACGCTGGCCCCCGAGGGCGGGGCGCATCAGTCCTTCAACACACCCTCGGTGACCCTCGAGATCCCGGGCCTGACCAGCTGGGAGCCGGCCTTCGCCCAGGACCTCGAATGGACGCTGCTCGAGGCCCTGCGCGAACTCGCCGACCCGGACGGCGAATCCGCCTACTTCCGGCTGACGACGCGACCGGTTGAGCAGGAGCTGGCCGCGGTTCCGGCCGACGGTCTGCTGCGCGCCCGACGCCGTGAGCAGGTCATCGCCGGCGGCTACCGGCTGTCCGCCCGCCCGGCCGCAGACGACGAGGTCACGCTCGTCGGCGCGGGAGCGATCATGACCGAGGTCATCGAGGCCGCGGCCCGGCTCGAGTCCCTCGGGGTGCGGGCGGGCATCGTGTGCCTGAGCTCGCCGGCGAAGATCTTCCGGGCCGTCCAGGAGCGGTCGAAGGTGAGCGCGAGCAGCCGTTCGGCCATCGCCGACGAGCTGTTCCCCGCCGCCCATCCGGCCCCGCTGGTGACCGTGCTCGACGGTCACCCGCACACCCTGGCCTTCCTCGCCGGGGTCCGGGGCGACCGCATCCGCAACCTCGGCGTCAGCGATTTCGGTCAGGCCTCCTCGGTGAGTCAGGCCCATGCCATCCACGGCATCGACGCGGCCTCGATCGTCGGCCATGCGCTCGACCTCGTGGGGCGCTGAGACCCGCGCGGAGGAACCGCTGAGCGCCCGTTCAGAAGTGCCGCTGAAGGCGCGGCCGAGGAACCGCTGAAGGCGCGAACGACAGAAGCAGTATGAATGTGGTTCTTTCAGGGTATTCATGGGGTACAGTCAGAAAACGTTCCGAACAATGATCTGAGTCACGTCGTAGCCGACGTTGGAAAGTGAAGTGACGTCTATGGATGCTGTCGCCGAATTCTTCGATACGATCAGCGGATTCGTCTGGGGTCCGTTCCTGCTCATCCCCCTGCTGCTGGGCACCGGACTCTACCTGACGATCCGGCTCGGGGGTCTGCAGTTCACCAAGCTGCTGCCCGCGCTGAGCCTGGGCCTGCTCAAGCGCAAGGACGCCGGATCCGAGGGCGACATCTCGCAGTTCCAGGCGCTGACGACGGCGCTGGCTGCGACCGTCGGCACCGGCAACATCGTCGGCGTGGCCACCGCCATCGGCGTCGGCGGCCCCGGAGCGCTGTTCTGGATGTGGATGACCGGTCTGCTCGGCATGGTGACGAAGTACGCGGAGGGATTCCTCGCGGTGCGCTTCCGCCGCACGGACGAGGCCGGTGAGAAGTCCGGCGGACCCCAGTTCTACCTCGAGCACGGAATCAAGGGGCCGCTGGGCAAGGTGCTCGGCCTCATGTTCGCGATCTTCGCCGTCCTCGCGTGCTTCGGCATCGGCAATATGACCCAGGGCAACTCGATCGCGGCCAACGTCGAGTCGAGCTGGTCGATCCCGGCCTGGATCACCGGGGCGGTGCTCACGGTGCTCACCCTCGTCGTGCTCATCGGCGGCATCAAGTCGATCGGGCGGGTCACGGCCGGACTGGTCCCGATCATGATCGTCTTCTACGTCCTCGGCGCCATCTACATCCTCATCGCGAACCTCGACGTCCTGCCGTCGGCCTTCGCGCAGATCTTCACCGAGGCATTCACCGGCACCTCCGCCGTCGGCGGCTTCGCCGGATCGGCGATCATCGTCGTCGTCCAGATGGGCGTGGCCCGCGGCCTGTTCTCGAACGAGTCGGGCCTCGGTTCGGCACCGATCGCAGCCGCCGCCGCCCAGACCACCCACCCCGTCCGTCAGGGCCTGGTGTCGATGACGCAGACATTCATCGACACGATCATCGTCGTCAGCTTCACCGGACTGACGATCATCGCCACCGGCACCTGGGACGAGGTCGACCCGGCCACCGGTGAGCAGATCAGCGCGGCGCTGATGACCGGCGAGGCCTTCTCGCACGGGCTGCCGGGCGAGTGGGGCCACTGGGTGGTCACCATCGGCATCGTCCTCTTCGCCTTCTCCACGCTGCTCGGCTGGTCCTACTACGGCGACCGGAACGTCGAGCGCCTCGTCGGACGTCGCGGCGTGCTGCCGTTCCGGATCATCTTCTCCCTCGTCGTGTTCATCGGCTGCACCACCGAACTCGAACCGATCTGGAACTTCTCGGACGTGATGAACGGACTCATGGCGCTGCCGAACCTGCTGGGCATCCTCATCCTCTCCGGTCTCATCGCCCGGGAGACGAAGCACTACCTCAAGCACGATCCGCACCTGCGCGCGGACAAGGACACGATCGAGTCCTTCATGATCGACCAGCCCGGCTGGTCGGAGTGGAAGGCCGGCGACGAGGTCGGCTCCTCCCGTCGCTTCGACTGAGCCCGGCAGCCGAGACGGCTGTGCGGAAACCGTTGTCACTGGTTCGGAATCCGCACAGCCTCGGCGGTGGCTCCGAGGCCGACTCGAGACTGAGGATTCCCCCAGGTTCCGGCCCTTGTTGCATACGTCACGGATTGATAGCGTGTGAAGCAGGCATACGCAATCCGTCGATCGAGGCGGTGAACAGGTGTGCAATTGCTTAAGCGGCGCCAACAGGTGCCCGAGTCGAAGGAGTCTGGAATGAGCAATGTAGGCAGTGCTGCAGGCGGCTACCGCGTCGAGAACCCGGCCACCGGTGAAGTCGTCGAGAAGTTCGACTACGCCACGGATGAGCAGATCGATCAGGTCCTCGATGCCGCTCACAAGGGCTACCTGAGCTGGCGGGACAAGACCATCGAGGAGCGCGCGGCCATCGTCAACAAGGTCGCGGCCCTGTTCGGCGAGCGCAAGGACGAGCTCGCGGCGATCATCGCCGAGGAGATGGGCAAGCCCATCGCCGAGGGCGTCGAGGAAGCCGAGTTCTGCGAAGCGATCTTCAACTACTACGCCGACCGCGGACCGAAGTTCGCCGCCGATGAGCCGATCGAGTCGTTCTCGGGCGGCAAGGCCTTCATCCAGCGTCGCCCGGTCGGTCCGCTGCTGGGCATCATGCCCTGGAACTTCCCGTACTACCAGGTCGCTCGCTTCGCGGCGCCGAACCTCGTGCTCGGCAACACGATCATCCTCAAGCACGCGGAGATCTGCCCCCGCTCCTCGGCGAAGATCGCCGAGCTGATGAAGGAAGGCGGAATCCCCGAGGGCGTGTACAACAACGTCTACGCCACGCATGAGCAGGTCGAGACCATCATCGCCGACGACCGCCTCGAGGGTGTGTCCCTGACCGGTTCCGAGCGGGCCGGCTCGGCGGTGGCCGCGACCGCCGGCAAGCATCTGAAGAAGGCCGTGCTCGAGCTCGGCGGCTCCGATCCCTACATCGTGCTCGACACCGATGACATGGACGAGGCCGTCGACACCGCCTGGGGCACCCGGATGTACAACACCGGCCAGGTCTGCAATGCGAACAAGCGCATGATCGTCATGGACGACATCTACGACGAGTTCGTGTCCGGGCTGACCAAGCGCGCCCAGGAATGGGAGAAGGGCACCCCCGCCGAGGCGGGCGACGGCAAGTACTCGCCGCTGTCCTCGCGCGGTGCTGCCGAGAACCTGCGCAAGCAGCTCGACCGCGCCGTCGAACAGGGTGCGACCCTCGTCGGCGGCGAACTGGCCACCGACGGTTCGGCCTATGTCACGCCGGCCGTGCTCACCGGGGTGACCTCGGACATGGACGCCTACCGCGAGGAGCTCTTCGGCCCCGTGGCGACCGTGTACAAGGTCACCAGCGACGACGAAGCGCTGGCTCTGGCCAATGACTCGCGCTTCGGCCTCGGCGGCGCCGTGTTCGCCAAGGATCCCGAGCGTGCGGCCAAGCTCGCCCAGCGCCTCGATGTGGGCATGTCGAACGTCAACACCCCCGCCGGTGAGGGCGCGGAGATCCCCTTCGGCGGGACCAAGCGCTCGGGCTTCGGCCGCGAGCTCGGCCCCTACGGCATGGACGAGTTCGTCAACAAGCGCATGTACTACGTGGCCGACTGATCTGGCCTGAGCCAGCCGGCTGGTTTTCCGCCGGCATTTCGCCGCGACCACGGTGGAGCGTCGAGACAGCGGTGTGCGCACCGTTGCCTCGGCGCTCCGTCGTTGTTTCGACACTTCTGCAGCCGGTTCCATCGCCACCGGCAGACACAGGACCGGGCTTTTGCGGGCACCGAGTCTGAGGTTCGTCGGAACCTCGACTCTCATCGAGGCGCTCGATAGCGTCTGTGGCGTCCCTGACCGCTGAGCGAACTGACGAATGAGGCAGGCGGATGCCCAGAACGCTCGTCCTCGGCCTGTGCGCCGGGTACTTCCTCGTCCTCCTCGACGTGACGGTGGTCAATGTCGCTCTGCCGCAGATCGGCTCCGACCTCCGAGCTGGTCAGTCGGGGATGGCCGGGGTCGTCAACGCCTATACCCTCGTCCTGGCCGCGCTGCTGCTCCCGTTCGGGGTGTGCGGCGACCGGTGGGGCCACCGACGGGTCGTGGTGCTCGGATTCCTCTGCTTCTTCCTCGGGTCCCTGGCCTGCTCTCTGTCGCCGACGACCGAGCTGCTCGTCGCCGCCCGTGCCCTCCAGGGGGTGGGGGCGGCTGCGACGATGGCCGGGACCCTGGCGATGCTCTCCGAATCGGCGGTCGACGACCGGGAGCGCAGCAGGCTCGTCGGCCTCTGGGCGGCCCTGGGCGGGATCGCCCTTCCGCTGGGCCCGCTGTTGGGAGGGCTGCTCGTCGACCTCGGCAGCTGGAGGGCGGTCTTCTGGCTCAACCTGCCGATCATCGTCGCCGCCCTCGTCCCGATCATCGTCCATCACCCGGCCTCGCCGAGGCTGGTCCCGGGCAGCGGTGACGCGGCCCGGGAGACCGGACGGTCCGAGTCGTCCCATCCGTCGCGCATCAGGCTCGCGCTGGCCTGCCTCGTCGCGGGACTGCTGAACTTCTGCGTCCTCGGCACCCTGTTCCTCCTCACCCAGCACTTCCAGGACGTTCGAGGACTGAGTCCGTTCCAGGCCGGACTGGCCACACTGCCGGCACTGGTCCCGCTGCCGTTCTTCGGGGCGCTGTCGGGGACGATCAGCAACCGCCTCGGCGTGTGGAGGACCAGTGCGCTCGGGCTCATCGTGGCCGGAGTGGGTCTCGGTCTGATGGGGCTGACGGTTTCCGGGCCGAGCCTGTGGGGGCTGTCGCTGACCCTGGTCGTGTGGGCGATCGGCGTCGGGGTCCTCATGCCCGCGATCGTGGCAGCGGCCATGCACGCCCTGCCAGAAAGGCCGGGATTCGCCTCGGGTGCGGGAAGCACCGCACGCAACCTCGGAGGAGCTGTGGGTGTGGCGGTCTTCGCCGCCCTGCACCAGGTCGACACCGGTGTGCTCATGGCCGCGGCCGGTCTGGCCATGGTCGCTGCCGCGTTCATCTGCCTCCGGGTGCAGCAAGGGGAGGACTCAGGGCTCAGCCGGGGTCCCGCAGAGGCCGGGCGTCTCACATCGGCCGGGCCTGAGCCGAATGGTCCGAGGTCAGGGCCGCGATCACGTCTGTCGGACTGAGACCCGAGTCGGTGAACCAGCGGCCGGCCGCCTTCTCGGCGAGACCTTCGGCCTGGTCGATGAGGGCTCGGCCGCTGTCGGTGAGGGCGAACTCGCCGGATTCGGCACGTGAGAGCCACCCGAGCTTGACCAGCGGCAGGCTGGAGCGCACGGCATGCGAGCGGGGTTCGCCCATCGCCTCGGCGAGGTCCTCGCGGCCCATTCCCTGTGGCCGCGCGCCGATGAGACGCAGCCGGCGGAGGTCCTCGAGGCTGAGTCCCACTCGGGAGAGCATGGTCCCGATCGCGGTGTCGAGAGAGCTCTTCGCCCGGGCCAGAGCCAGAGCGGCCTCGAGGTGCGGCGGACCTTCCCGGTGCGGTGAGTCCTCCCCCTGGTGCGGCGAACCGGCCCCTCGGTCGGGCGCACCTGCGGAATCCTGGCCCGGGTTGTCTGAGCTCATCGGCGGACCCCCGGTCGTACCTTGATATCTTCGACGCACACCGCGGAGACGCTGATGGTGCGGCCGTCGAGTCCGCGAGAGGCGAGGTCGGCGGCCGAGAGCTCCTCGGCGCGGATGTTCGCTAAGGTCTCGGCGTCGTCGCGGTCCGCCTCGTCGCCGGTGATGAGGAATCTGTGCTGATAGTTCACGAGTTCGGGCGTGTAGAGGAACGTGCCCTCCGGGCTGAAGCGCGCCGAGAGCATATCGTGGTCGTCCTGTGCCGCACGGAGGCTGCGGCGCTGGTCCTCGTCGAGTTCGGAGAAGCGGCCGCGAACGGTGATGCGGAAATTCCAGGTCATGATGAAGCCTCCTCGGCTCGTGTGGCGTGGTCGAACAGCGCGATGATCTCGTCCGCCTCGATGCCAGGGTGGGTGGGTACGGCCGCGTCGAGGACCGAGCGCAGGGACAGAGCCATCGTGGTCGGATCGAAGCTGCGCATCTGTCCGCGCCGCTGACCCTCTTCGAACAGGGCCACGAGATCGGCGACGGAATCGGCCGACCGCTGACTATAGGACTGATCCTGGGAGGCAGAGGGCTCTTGGGAGCCATGGGGCTGGCCCTGGGAAGCCGCCGCGGTCGGTCTGCTGAGGTAGCCGACCGCGGCGATGATGGCCGCCGCCCGCGTCGGTTCGGCCCGGCAGTAGTCGATGTGAGTGGAGATATAGGCCGCCAGCCGCTCATTCGTCGATCCCGGCGAGCCCAGGGCCCGGCCGAGCGCGGGACCGAGATCCTCGACGACGAACTGCACGACAGCCGCAGCGAGCTCGTCCTTGTCGGAGAAGTTCCCGTGGACGGCGCCCCGGGTGAATCCGGCTCGTTCCGCGACGGCGATGAGCGAGGTGCCGCGCACTCCGCGGGCGGCGAAGAGCTCGGCTGCCGATTCGACCAGTCGTCGCCGGGTGAGCTCCTGGCTCTCGCGACGCGTCAGTCGGGGCGTGGGGGAGTCGATCATGAAATCAGGATACACCACAGTATCCGAATACACATAAGTATCCGAACCTCGGTTCCAGTCCGAGTCCCCGCCCGAGGTGAGTGGTCGGGCGGACTCGACAACCCGACCACGCTGTACTGTGGGACATGGCCGCCGCGGTGGCCCGGCACCCACGCAGTGCTTCGCCGCTCGAGGGGGTGCCTCGCCGCGGACTGCTCCGATTGCCATGGACTCTGGAGGTCTGATTTGCCGATCACGTCGACGATCCTCGATGTGGCACTCGACCGCCCCGATCAGCTCGCCCTCGTCGGCACCGAGGACCGGCTCAGCTACGGAGAGCTGGTCGAGGACTCCCGTGTCTCCTTCGCCGTCGTCGACTCCCTCCACCGGGCGCAGCCCGAACCGCCGACGCCGGCCGTCGAGACCCGGGGAATCCCGATCACGGCCGTGAGCACCGCCTCGGCGTTCTTCACCGCCCGCCTCATCGCCGGACTCGCAGGCTTCCGCGCCGTATCCGCGACCATCGACCCGCGCTGGCCGCTGGACCATCAGATCGGAGTCATCCGCACGACGGGGATCGGCCTCGTCATCAGCGATTCGCCCGCGCTGGCCGAGGCGCTGTCCGACACCGGATGGACCGGCACCGTGATCAGCCCGGCGGCCTTCGCCGCACGGGAGGACCGGGTCCGCCGTCAGGGCGCACAGGCCCCGGCGCCCGCTGCCCGGCCGGCGAGCGAACCCTTCCTCATGCTCTTCTCCTCGGGCACGACGAGCAACCCCAAGGCCTTCATCAAGACCCGGCAGCAGTACCGGGACAATGTCGCCGTCTCGTCCGCCCACCTCGAGCCGCTGCCGGGCGTGGCGACCCTGGCCCCCGGGCCGGTCTCCTACAGCCTCACCCTCTACGCCATCATCGAGAGCCTGGCCACCGGCGGCAGCGTCCACGTCGCCGACGCCTTCGACCCCTTCACGATCGGCTCCCGGATCGCGGCCGAGTCGATCACTCGGATCGTCGCCGTCCCCGCCGTCGTCAAGGCCCTCGCCGAGGCGGCCGACCGCAGCCGGGAGAGGTTCCGCGGACTCGAGCTCGTCGTCACCGGCGGGGCCAATCTGCCCGCGAGCATCCGCTCGGCGCTCGCCGCCGTCCTTCCCGACACCCGCCTCATCAGCTACTACGGTGCCGCCGAGATCGGCTTCATCGGCGACAGCCGCGACGGCGACGGGACCTGGATCCACGTCTACCCGACGATCGGTGCGCAGATCCGTGATGAGTCCGGCGCCGAGGTGGCCGAAGGTGAGCTCGGAACCCTGTGGATCGATGCCGCCGCCTGCTCGGACGGCTACGTCGCCGGCACCACCGACGCCGTGCTGCGCGGACCCGACGGCTGGGCGAGCGTCGATGATCAGGGACGCATCGTGAACGGACTCCTTCAGCTCGCCGGTCGGGCCGGGGACATCGCGGTCACCGGCGGGCACAAGGTCTCGCTGCCCGAGGTCGAACGGGCCTTCGACACCGTTCCCCACCTCGGCGAGGTCGTCGCGATCGCGCTCGAGGACGCGAACCTCGGCAGCGTGATCGCACTCGTCATCGAAGGCGGCGCCGAGGCGGAGCCGGCCGCGGACGGCTCGCCCGGACTCCCCGCGGGCAAGGCGGCACTGCTCGAACACGCGAGGGCTCGGCTGGCCCCGCAGTTCGTTCCCCGACGCATCTATGTGCTCGAGCGGCTGCCGCGGACAGTGGGCGGGAAGATCCGCCGCTCCGAAACCGTTGACATCATTATGAGCGGACAAGGACACCGACTGTGAGAGACGAACAGAGCGTGGTCATCACCGGGATGGGGGCCATCACCCCGAACGGACTCGATCCCGAGACCCTGTGGGAGGCCGTGCGGTCCGGGCGCAGCGGCATCGATGTGCTCTCGGGCGAGGAATTCGCGGATCTGGCCGTGCGCATCGGCGGTCAGGTGCGAGGCTTCGACGCCGAATCCGTCCTGCCGCGGGCGCTCGCCCGCCGTCTCAGCCCGGTCCAGCACTGGGCCATCGCCGTCGCCGACCAGGCTCTCGTCCAGGCCGGAATCGGGACCAGCGAGCCCGGGACCCGCGATTCCGGAGCCGATGCGCTGCCGTGGGAGCGCGACCGCGTCGGCGTCATCGCCGCCACCGGGTCCGGACCGGTCGACGCCATGCAGTCAGCGACCCGATCCCTGCTCA
>Ga0209487_1004058_pt1 | contig 11366 bp, 7 predicted proteins | sample Poulit2012_FD_187524 | JGI IMG/M metagenome (GOLD analysis project Ga0209487, IMG submission 187524) | Agricultural soil microbial communities from Georgia to study Nitrogen management - Poultry litter 2012 (SPAdes) (version 2) | ecosystem: Environmental > Terrestrial > Soil > Agricultural land... | reverse complement strand
TGCCCGCCGCGCAGCGACCCGCGCTCGTATGGCTGCTGATGAATGATAGAGCTGCTATGGACGCCAGAAGCCGTCAGGGATCGTGAAGACATTTACAGTTACATTGAGCAAGACAGCCCTCTGGCTGTCCTGGCACTCGATGAGCTGATAGCAGAAAGAACAGCAGCTCTCCAAGACTACCCGAGAATGGGTCGGGGCGGGAGGGTGCCGGACACCTTTGAGCTGGTCGTTCACAGCAGCTATATGGTCGTGTACGAAATTGTGGAAGCGCAGGTGCGAATCCTGAATATCGTGCATACGGCGCGGCAGTGGCCACCGCGGTAAGGGCCCTGACGTGTTTACACAGGTCAGCGACCTACAACGTGATAGTTAATTCCGGCTTCAAGTCGGATGGGGTGGAAGGTGGCGTTTTCGACAAGTTCCATCGGAAAGCCATGATGAAATGAGGAAAGCCGTTAGATGGATCTGATCGACAACATCAATCGTTTGCTGGGCGACGACCTCAAGCAGACCATCCAACCCGGAGCACGCCTGAAGGTCGCAGCCTCGTGCTTTTCGATGTACGCCTTCGAAGCATTGAAAGCCGAGCTGGAAAATGTCGATGAGCTGAACTTCGTCTTTACCTCATCCACTTTTGTGGCCAGTCAGGTTACCGACAAGATTCGCAAAGAGCGCAGGGAGTTCCACATCCCCAGGCTCGACCGGGAGCGCAGCCTTTACGGTAGCGAGTTTGAAATCCAGCTTCGCAACAAGCTCACCCAGCGGGCGGTGGCCAGGGAGTGCGCTGACTGGATACGGCGCAAGGCTACGTTCAAAAGCAATCGCACCAAAGCGCCCATGCAGCAGTACGCCTGCGTGCAAGCTGGCAGCGCGGACACTGCGTATATGCCCTTGCACGGCTTCACCGCTGTCGATCTTGGCTACCAGCAAGGCAATGCCGCCTCCAATCTTGTCAACAAGATGGACGAGGCCCCCTTTGCGGCCACCTACCTCAGTCTGTTCGACCAGATCTGGAATGACCCTGAAAAACTGGAGGACGTGACGGAGCAGATATGTGAGCACATCGCCTCGGTCTACCAGGAAAACTCGCCGGAGAGCATCTATTTCCTGATGCTCTACAACATTTTCAACGAGTTTCTCGACGATATCGATGAGGACGTCCTGCCCAACACCCGGCTGAAAGAACTGTTCGTTAAGCAGGTGGAACAGATCGTCTGGGCCTTCAAGCTGGCCCCGGAAATGCTCCACCTGCCTGAGCGACCCGGCGTGCCAGAGATTCAGGTATTCAGCATCCAGCTCAAGGCACCGGAATTGAATCAGGACGTGTTGGGCGGCATCGATAGAGCCATAACTTTCCCCATCGTGTTTGAGCTGGCCTTAGAGGGAAAAAACGCAGGTAATAGCCGCCTACAAGCGCCCCAGCGAAGCCGACGCCAGCCGCTGGGTGCTTTCAGACTACTTTGCATCGGAGTGGTTTCCGGCTGGCTGCGAGCGCACCGCTATGCCCATTGCCCTGCATCTGGGTGGGCTGTACGAACAGCTGCTCTACCGGCTAATCCCTTTGCCAGCGCGGTCACAGGAAACGCTGGCTGAACTGATCGAGCGTGTTGAACAAGCGCAAGCCAAACAACGTGAAGTGGATAAAATGACAGTTCGGCTAGCCAAGGAAAAACAATTCAACCGCAAGGTGGAGATCAATGCTCAATTGCGGCAGTTGAAGAAAGACCATGCAGCATTGATCCGATAAAAAAGAACAAGGAGCCTGAAATCATGCCGAACACTAGCGAACAGACGAGCTCAGAAGAGCAGTTTCCCAATATCGTCAAAGTCAGAGATGATCATAGGCCGCTGTACTTTGGGGCATCCGAGAACAAAAAATTCAAACTCCAGGAAGGCAGTGAAGCATCTTGGGTTAGTTCGGAAGAGTTCAGCCAAAAGGAGCTTCGAGAACACATTGAGCCGTGGCTAACTGCGCTCTTTCAATCGGAGCACCTGTCTTTGTTGGCCGGATCGGGGCTCACTCATGCAGTGCATTCCTTGGCTGTTGGAGAAACTGCCACCGGCATGGAAGCGCTTACATTTACCATTCGGGAAGATGAAATAAACAAAGCAGCCAAAGCGTCGGCAAGCCAGGCTGGAAGAACGACAGGCAACGTTGAGGATCAACTGCGGGTAGCCAATGAGCTGTTGCGTGGTCTGGAGATTCTTGAAGATGCCCAGGCAGATACCTTGCGCGAGGAACTCGAATCGGGAATGCAGGCGTTTGCCAAGTCTATTCTGAAGAGCGAAGCCGGGATTGCTGTTGCCGAAGAAAAGAAACGTGAACAAGCCTTCAATACCCTGGTCACGTTTCTGATGAGCTTCGCAAGCCGGATTGGAACACGCGACCGTTTGAGTATTTTCACGACCAACTATGACCGGCTGATCGAGGTTGGCGCAGAACTGGCTGGCATGCATCTTCTGGATCGCTTTCTTGGCAACCTGATGCCCATCTTCCGATCCTCTCGGCTTGACCTGGACATGCACTACAACCCGCCGGGCATTCGTGGCGAACCGCGGTATCTGGAAGGCGTGGCTCGCTTCACCAAGCTGCACGGTTCCGTGGACTGGGTACAAACCGGCGACGATATTCGTCGCATCGGGCTGCCATTTGGGGCCGACACGGTTGAACCATATTTAAAGGCTCCGGGCCTGGGCGAAGCAACGGCCCACAAGCTGATGATTTACCCCAACGCCGCCAAGGACAGGGAAACCGCCTATTACCCCTATGTGGAGTTGTTCCGTGACTTGGCTTCGGCGGTATGCCGCCCAAATAGTACGCTCGTTACCTATGGCTATAGCTTTGGTGATGAGCATATCAACCGGGTGATCCGCGATATGCTCACCATCCCGTCTACGCACTTGGTGGTGATTGCCTATAACGATCCGCTTGGCCGCATCATGAAAACCTATAAAGAGATCGGCCGGCCCTCACAAATCAGTTTGCTGATTGGCCCGGCTCTGGCCGACCTGACGACGCTTACAGAGAACTACCTGCCCAAGGCTTCGATTGATAAAACGACGTTCCGCATGAGCGAACTGCTCAATCAGCGATTTGCCACCCAGCAAAGTACTCCAAAGGCCAAGGAGCAAACCGCTGAAGATGGGAGCGACCAGCTATGAGTCTGTCTCCATTGGCATATGCCGACGCTCTGCGCATAGGTACGATTGATTTCGTCTCACCCGACGAGATCAAGGTTTTGCTGGACATAGAAGCGCCGGGCAGTGTTTCGCTCAATACCGGCACACCGCGCCCGTTCCCCCGCATCAATGGTTATGTGCTCGCACCGGGGGAGCAAGGCCACTTGGTCGCGCAGGTAGAATGGATCACGGTCGAGCGTTCGCAATACCCCAAGCGTAAGGGAATGCAGGACTTTGGACTGGTGGATCTGCCGTACCCGCTGCGCAAGATGAGCCTGAACCCACTGGGTATCTTGTCCTACACAGGCGGAGCCGGCGACAAGGTTCGCTACGAATTCAAGCGCGGCGTACAGGCTTACCCTTCGGTGGGTGACCCGGTACTACTGCCAACGCAAGATCAGCTTCGCGCCATCGTCGAGTCTGGAGAGAATCGCCGCGTCAAAATCGGCGTCAGTCCTCTGGCGGCCAATGCTGAAGTAAAGGTCGACCCTGACCGCCTTTTCGGTCGTCATTTAGCCGTTCTGGGTAATACAGGGAGCGGCAAGTCCTGCTCAGTTGCCGGGTTAATTCGCTGGTCGATGGATGCCGCCAGGAAAGCACGCAATGGCGCTGACCCGAATGCCCGTTTCATCGTGCTTGACCCCAATGGCGAATACGCGAGTACCTTCAAGGGCATGGGTAAGGTGCGGGTATTTGCAGTCGATCCACCTGAAAACTCTGAAGATATTGAGCAGCTCCAGGTGCCTTTGTGGTTCTGGAACAGTGCGGAGTGGAGCGCGTTTACTCAAGCCAGTGCGAAAACTCAGCGTCCACTGCTAAGAAGGGCATTGCGTAACATTAAAGCAGGGAGATCGGTTCATACTAACTCACCAGAGGATAAGAAGCTTGCTCTGCGTAGATATCTATCCTCTCGGTTGATCTCGATTAGGGCGGATGTCGTCTCTGGTGACATACAGACGGAATCAACAAAATTTGGGTACCGCCTTCGAGCGATAGTTGCGGATATTCAGGATAAATGTATAGAGCATGACCAAAACAAACTGGATGAGGTCCTCGAAGCCATCAATAGTGCCCTGGATTCCGCATTCGATAGTTTTCAGAAAAATGGCAGAACCATTGAATACTATCGTGCCTTCCATGAGGCTCAAGTCCAAGCAGTAATTAATGCCCTCGAAGCTTCTGTGGATACTGTAGGCGGAATTGTTTATCAAGAAGGTCCTGATGAGGATGTCCCCATACCATTCGATGGCACCGAACTTCCGGATCATCTCGAAATTTTGGCAGAACAGGAAAACGCCAGTCAGTTCGTTGACTTTTTGGTCTCCCGAATTCGCACGCTTTTGTCTGACACGCGTATGCGCTCGATTATCTCCAGCACGGACGGTATAAATCTTGATAACTGGCTGGCCGACTATATAGGCGACAGCGAAGCTTCAAACGGCTCCGTTACTGTTATTGACCTCTCGCTGGTTCCAGCCGAAGTTGTCCATATCATCACTGCCGTTATTGCCCGTATGACGCTTGAATCGTTACAGCGGTATCGCAAGATCAATGCTGGCAAGACGTTACCCACCGTATTGGTCATGGAAGAGGCGCATACCTTCATTAAGCGCTATCACGATGACGCGGAGAATCAGAACTCCGCAGCCATCTGCTGCCAGGTGTTCGAGAAAATCGCCAGAGAGGGCCGTAAATTCGGCTTGGGCCTGGTACTGTCTTCGCAACGCCCCAGCGAGCTGTCGCCCACCGTCTTGTCCCAGTGCAATAGCTTCCTACTGCATCGCATCAGCAACGACCGTGATCAAGAGTTGATTCATAAACTGGTACCCGACAACTTGCGTGGCCTGCTGCGCGATTTGCCGTCGTTGCCCTCGCGCAACGCCATCCTTTTGGGGTGGGCGTCTGAACTCCCCGTCCTGGTGCAGATGAACAGCTTGCCCAAGGATCAACGACCCAAATCGGATGACCCCGACTTCTGGGCCGTGTGGTCTGGCGAGGGGCTGGAGGAAGACGAACACGGCCAAAAAGTTGAGCGCAGCGTAGATTGGCAGAGTATCGCGACTGATTGGCAACAAACCGGTGCTGGTGAAGACAATGAGGCTCCGCTGAATCAAGACGAGGATCCTGGCACCGCCGTTGACGATGACGAAATCCCGTTCTAGTAGGGCTCCTTTTGATACTGCTGAATCTGAAAATATTTTAGGAAATTGCCCATGGATAATTTGAAGATGCACTCGCCCAATCTGACCGAGGACAACATCGCCCGCATTCGCGAGATGTTCCCCGGCTGCGTGACTGAGGCAAAGGGTGAGGATGGCAGCGTGAAGCTGGCGGTGGATTTTGATCAGCTTCGGCAGGAGTTGTCCGACGTTGTCGTGGAAGGCCCGCAGGAGCGCTATCACCTGAACTGGCCGGGCAAGCGCGAGGCGCTGCTGACGGCCAATGCACCGATTGCCAAGACCCTGCGCCCGGTGCGCGAGGAAAGCGTGGACTTCGACACGACAAAGAACCTGTTCATCGAAGGCGATAACCTGGATGCGTTGAAGCTGTTGCAGGAGACATATCTGGGCAAAGTGAAGCTGATCTACATTGATCCGCCGTACAACACCGGGAACGACTTCATCTACGAAGATGATTTTGCCGAAGATGCGGGCGAATACTTGCGTCGCTCAAATCAAGTGGATGATGAAGGCAATCGGCTGGCTGCTAATACCTCAGCAAATGGACGATTCCATTCCGATTGGCTGAGCATGATTTACCCTCGTCTCAAGTTGGCGCGAAATCTTCTCGCCGACGATGGATTGATTTTTATCAGCATAGATTCGCATGAGGTCCACAACCTCAGGAAGCTATGCGACGAAGTTTTTGGAGAAGGAAGTCACAAAAATACGATCGCAGTCCGACGAGGAATCAAGAATGTCCAAGCTCAGTTCGATGATTTAAGCTCTCTCTCTCAAGGACACGAATACGTTTTACTTTATTCAAAAAACTCTGAAGTGCGGTTGCCCAAGCTGTCACTCGCACACGAAGACAAAAAGCCTGGAAAGTGGGACACCTTTTGGCGAGGAACTGACCGACCAACAATGCGCTATGAGTTGCTCGGCGTACATCCTGAATCGGGGCAGTGGCGCTGGGAGAGGTCACGTTCATTGGAGGCTGTTGATAACTACAACAAATATTTGGCGCAAGCCGAGAGTGGCTTGTCGCTAGATGATTATTTTATTGATCACCTCACATCAACAAATGTCAAGTTGAATTTTGTCAGGAAAAACGACGAAGGTACCATTCAATACTACGTGCCACCAAGCGAGGGGAAGTTGCTAAGTGATAACTGGATGGATATCACTTTGAGTGGGAATGAAACTCAGGAATTTGACACCGAAAAGAGTGTGACCCTTCTCCAACGAATTGTTGAGTGGGCGTGTGACAAAAATGGCATTGTGCTCGATTTCTTTGCAGGTTCAGGTACAACCGCACATGCGACGATGGCTGTAAATGGGAACGATGGGGGAGAAAGGAAATTCATTATGGTCCAACTTCCCGAGCAATGCAGTGAAGATTCCGTAGCTTTCAAGGCGGGCTACAAAACCATATCAGACATAACCAAGAATCGCATTCGTCGTGCTAGTGAAAGCTTCGTGGGCGGAAATAGCCCCGATGTTGGCTTTCGCGTCCTCAAGATCGACACATCCAACATGGCCGACGTCTACTACGCGCCTGATGCCGTGAGCCAAGACGATTGGCTAGAAGCCGTAAAAAACATCAAGCCTGACCGCACGGCGGAAGACCTGCTGTTCCAGGTGATGCTGGACTGGGGCGTCGACCTTGCTCTACCCATCGATAAGAAAATCATCCAGGGCAAGGATGTGTTCTTTGTGGATGGCGACGCGCTCGCCGCCTGCTTTGACGCCCACGGCGGCATCGACGAAGCCTTCGTCAAAGAGCTGGCCAAACACAAGCCGCTGCGGGTGGTGTTCCGCGATGCCGGGTTCAAGGGTGATGATGTCAAGATCAACGTCGAACAGATCTTCAAATTGCTCTCACCGGGCACTGAAGTGAAGAGCATTTGAGGCCGACGCGATGAAGTTGAAATTCAAAACCCAGGCCTATCAGACGGCGGCCGTGCAGGCGGTGGTGGATTGTTTCAAGGGGCAAGTTCCACATCACGGCGGCACTCGCTACCGACTTGATCCCGGCGACCAGAAGGCAGCCCCGGCAAGCCCGCAAGCGGCGCTCGTGCCGAGGGCCACCTCGCCTGAAGCGGCAGCGGAAAAGGAAGCCGCGTTTCGCAATGCCGACCTGACGCTTTCCGATCAGGCCCTGCTCAGCAATATCCAGGACGTGCAGCGCCAACAAAATCTGCTGGTTTCCGCTTCTTTGTCAGACTTTTACACCTTGAATGCCCAAGGAAAGTCGGCCCCTGCGAAGCCGTCCTACCTGAAGACGGCGGCCGCAATCTCCAATGTCCATCTGGATATTGAGATGGAGACCGGCACCGGCAAGACCTACTGCTATATCAAGACCATTTTCGAGCTGAACAAGCGTTATGGCTGGAGCAAGTTCATCATTGTGGTGCCCAGCATCGCCATTCGGGAGGGTGTGGCCAAGTCGCTGAAGATTACCGCCGAGCACTTTCTGGAGAGCTACCAGAAGAAGACGCGTTTTTTCATCTACAACTCCAAGCAGTTGCACCATTTGGAAAGTTTTTCATCGGATGCCGGCATCAACGTGATGGTGATCAATGTGCAGGCGTTCAATTCCACCAGCAGGGCCAATCGGCGTATTTATGAGGAGCTAGATGATTTCCAGTCGCGCCGACCGATTGATGTGATCAGCGCCAACCGCCCGATCTTGATTCTGGACGAGCCGCAAAAAATGGAGGGCAGCAAGACTCTGAACTCGCTGGCCAATTTCAAGCCGCTGATGGTGTTGCGCTACTCGGCCACCCACAAAACCATCCACAACAAGATTCACCGGCTGGATGCGCTGGATGCCTACAACCAAAAGCTGGTGAAGAAGATCGCCGTGCGTGGCATTGCGGTCAAGGGGCTGGCGGGCACGGCAGGTTTTCTGTATCTGCAGTCCATCGAGATTTCCAGCAAGAAGCCGCCGGTGGCACGGGTTGAGCTGGAGAAAAAGCTGGCAAGCGGCACCATCAAGCGCGTGGTACGCAAGCTGAGCAAGGGCGACAACCTGTTTGACCTTTCCAACGGGCTGGATCAGTACCGCAACGGCTTTGTCGTCTCTGACATCAACGCCAACACGGACAAACTGAGCTTTACCAATGGGGCCGAGCTCACCGTAGGCGATGCAACCGGGGATGTGACCGAGGAGGCCTTGCGCCGTATCCAGATTCGGGAAGCAATCAAGGCCCATTTTGACAAGGAACAGGTGCTGTTCCGGCAAGGTATCAAGGTGCTGACGCTGTTCTTCATCGACGAGGTGGCCAAATACCGGGATTATTCTGCAGCCGACGAGAAAGGCGACTATGCCCGTGTCTTTGAGGAGGAGTACAAGCAGTACCTCAACGAGATACTGGACCTGGATGAAACGCCTTATATCAAGTACTTGAAAGGCATTGCAACGGACCAGACCCACAGCGGCTACTTCTCCATCGACAGGAAGAGCAAGCGGCTGACCGACCCCAAGGTTGCCAAGCGCGGCGAGAACGCTGGGCACTCCGATGATGTGAACGCCTATGATCTGATCCTGAAGGACAAGGAACGGCTGCTTTCGCTGCATGAGCCGGTGCGTTTCATTTTTTCGCACTCGGCCCTGCGTGAAGGCTGGGACAACCCCAACGTGTTTGTCATCTGCACACTCAAGCACAGTGATAACACCATTTCACGCCGCCAAGAGGTGGGGCGCGGTTTGCGGCTGGCCGTCAACCAAAATGGCGAGCGCATGGATCACCCGGCCACCGTGCATGAGGTAAACGTGCTGACGGTGGTGGCCAGCGAAAGCTACAAGGACTTTGTGGCGGCCTTGCAGAAGGACATCAGCGATTCAGTGTCGGACCGGCCGCGTGTGGCCGACGAAGCCTACTTCACAGGCAAGGTGCTGAAGACGACGACTGGCGACGTGCCCATCACGCCGCAACTGGCGAAGCAAATCTACCGCTATCTGATCAAGAACGATTACACAGACGATTTGGACCGGATCGCAACGGCATACCACGATGCCAAAAGGACCGGCACGCGGGCCGATCTGCCAGACGAACTTAAGCCGCATGCCGCACAAGTGTTCCAGTTGATTGACAGCGTATTCAGCGAGGGTCAGCTGCCTGATATCGGTGATGATCGCCGCCCGAAGAAGAACCCGCTCAACGCCAACTTCGACAAGCGCGAGTTTAAGGCACTGTGGAACCGCATCAATCGCAAAGCGGCCTACAGCGTGGCTTTCGACTCGGACGAACTGGTGCACAAAGCGGTCAAGACGTTAAACGACAAGGACGCCGGGCTGAGGGTGGCCTCACTGCAGTACACCATCCAACACGGTGAACAGGCGGCCACCGTGAGCCACGACAAACTGCAGAGCGGCAATACCTTTGAATTGAAGGACTCGGCGACGGAAACCAGCCGCAGCTCAATCCGCTCCAGGGTCAAGTACGACCTGATCGGCAAACTGGCTGAGGGAACGCAATTGACTCGCCGGACGGTGGCGGAAATTCTCAAAGGGATCAACGCTGCGGTTTTCGCACAGTTCAAGACCAACCCGGAAAGCTTTATCGCCGAGGCCGTGCGGCTGATCAACGAGCAGAAGGCGACCGTCATCATCGAACATCTGGCCTACGATGCGGTCGAGCACAAGTTCGATCTCGACATCTTCACCGCAGGACAGACCAAACAGGATTTCAGCAACGCTGGTGACAAGCTCAAGCGGCACATCTACGACTATGTGGTGACAGACTCGAAGGTGGAGCGGGAATTCGTGGAAGAGCTGGACACGGCCAGTGAGGTCGTGGTTTACGCCAAGTTGCCACGCGGCTTCCTTATTCCAACGCCCGTGGGAGACTACAACCCGGACTGGGCCATCTCGTTCAAGGAAGGCGCCGTCAAGCACATCTATTTTGTGGCCGAAACCAAAGGCTCACTGTCGTCGATGGACCTGCGCGAGATCGAGAAAACCAAAATCCAATGTGCCCGCAAGTTCTTTGAACAGATGAACCGTCGCTTCGCCCTGGAAAACGTCAGATACGACGTGGTGGACAGCTTCGGCAGGCTGATGGAGGTGGTAAAATAGTGGCGGTTTTGGATGGGCCAGATGGCAACGAGCCGGATGCGCCTCAAAAGAAGAGATTCGACCTCAGCAGTTTCCTGAAGTCTGTTGCAGAGGTGGATTCAGCCATCGGAAAGCCTTTCCTTTTTCCTTTAGGCAGTTCGAACCTCCGTGCATTTAAAGACATTTCCTCGAAAGGGCAGGATAAGCGAATCAGGAAACTTCTCCCCATCATTGCCAGCCTATCGCCCGACTATTCATGGGGGAAAGAACGATCTGGGGTTACCTATGCCCAAATCCAGTCACTGTCAGATCAAACGGTGGAGGAACTGGCTGAAGTGTACGCGTTATCGGATGCACTTAGATCAGCACGTGAGGGAGAAAAAGATCGGAAGCTCATTGTCCGAGAGAGTTGTTGTAAAATCTGGTGTATGGCGCTCAAGTGGCGTTCCTGTTCGATTGATCGGTAACCTGTTTTCCATCCTGGAACCGGACGTTGTTTATGACCAGTTCCAGCTTTCTGAACCCCCGGATTCTCCTCCAGCGCTTTTGAGCGTTTTCAAGCAGTTTGGACACCATCGCCAGGGTCGTGTTTCTTGAGCCGCAGTTGCGGCTTTTTTTGGTTCGCAGCCGAACGCTGGCAAAGGTTGATTCAATCGGGTTGGTGTGAACCTGTCCCCTTTCAACGTGCGCCATAAAGCGGCGGGTCACGCAGCCTGTTTCAGTTTGGCTGCATAATCATTATCGGTGCCTGACAGCCAGTGCGGTTGGACACCGCCTTGTGCACGCGCCGGGTTGTGGGGGCATTCTACTGGCGCTCTGTCAAAGCATCGGCAAGGGGAAAATGGTGGGCCCAGCAGGACTTGAACCTGCGACCAAGCGATTATGAGTCGCCTGCTCTGACCAACTGAGCTATGGGCCCGTGACTTGACTTGCTTATTGCTTGCCGGTGTCTGTGTCGGTGGGGT
>Ga0209487_1004057_pt1 | contig 11370 bp, 8 predicted proteins | sample Poulit2012_FD_187524 | JGI IMG/M metagenome (GOLD analysis project Ga0209487, IMG submission 187524) | Agricultural soil microbial communities from Georgia to study Nitrogen management - Poultry litter 2012 (SPAdes) (version 2) | ecosystem: Environmental > Terrestrial > Soil > Agricultural land... | reverse complement strand
CCACGACGGTAAGACCGGCATGGGAAGGTCCCAGGTTCAGGCGCGTGCGGATGCGCGCGGTCACCTCGTCGAACTGCAGCTCCAGTTCCGAACCTATCTCGTCCCTGGGCGGCGTTTCGACGTGCTCCACGATAAGGCGCAGGAAGTCGGGGTTGCGCGACTCGGGTTCGGACAGCAGCTTGCCCAGACCGCCGTAGAAGAGACGGGGCGGCGTGAGCGCTGGCCACGCGCGGGCCAGGGCCTCGAGGGTACGACCCAGCTCGGTGGATTCGCGCCGGGCCAGCGCCATGAGCGCCTGCGGCATCTCCACGAGCGGGACGGCCAGCTGCCTCAGGCTGCTCTCGGCCAGTGGCAGCACGTCGTCGGAGGGTGCCGGCCTGACCGAAACGGGCAGCTGCCGGACCAGGCCGTTTTCGAGGACTATGACGGCCAGCAGCAGCTCTGACGAAAGCAGGCTCAGGTGAATCTCCACGGCGTGAAGCGATTCGTCGGCCGGCAGGCTAACCACAACGGCGTAGCCGGAGAGGTTAGCCGCGAGCTCGACGATCGACTCGAAGAGGGAGTCGCCGTGCTTCCCCTGCAGGTGCTCCCGGATGAGCCGCAACTGCCTGGGGTGCGGGTTTTCCGGCGGCAGCAGCGATCTCGTGTAGGTCCGGAAACCCAGGGCGGTCGGGATGCGACCGGAAGAGGTGTGCGGTTGCTGAAGGTAGCCCGCCTCCTCCAGGGAGCTGAACTCATTGCGCACGGTAGCGCTGCTCACCGCGAGCTTCTCGGCAATGAAGGAGGAGGGCACCGGGTGCGCCGAGTTGATATACGACTCGGCGACCAGATCAAGTATCTGTGCCCGCCGTTCGCTCAACATGGAGTCATCGTAGCACTGACACCCAAAGCGGACGAGTGCGGGGAGTGCCGCCTACTGCCCCGCCAGACCAAGGATGTGCTCGAACTCCTCCCTGGCCACCGGCATCACGCTTAGCCGGTTGCCCCGCTGAACCAGGCGCATGTTGGCCAGCGCCGGGTCCTCCCTCATCTCGTTCAGGGTCACCTTGCGGGGGAGCTCGTGCAGGCCCTGGAAGTCCACGAGCATCCAGCGCGGCTCCTCTTCACTCGCCTTCGGATCGAAGTATTTGCTGTCCGGGTCGAACTGGGTGGGGTCGGGGTAGGGCTTCGAAGCCACCTGGGCCACGCCTACGACTCCCGGCTCGGGGATGTTGGAGTGGTAGTAGAGGACCTTGTCGCCTACGGACATCCCGTCCCGCATGAAGTTGCGGGCCTGATAGTTGCGCACGCCGTCCCAATGGGTCGTCCGGTTCTCGCTCTTCATCAGGTCATCGAAGGAGAAGTCGTCGGGTTCACTCTTGATGAGCCAATACTTCATGGCCTGATCAAAACACGTAGCGGGCCGGCAATGTCAGGTCCGGCACTCACTCCCACTCGATGGTGCCGGGAGGTTTGGACGTGATGTCGTAGACCACCCGGTTCACCTCGGGCACGGCAGCGACGATCCGCTCCGAGACCGCCGCCAAAAAGTCGTGCGGCAGGCGGGTCCACTGCGCGGTCATGCCGTCGGTGCTGGAAACCGCGCGCAGGGCAACGGTGTGCGAGTAGGTCCGCTTGCCACCTGCGACCCCGACCGACTTGAGCGGCGTCAGCACGGCGAGCGCCTGCCAGGTCTCCCCGTAGAGGCCGAACTCGCGCAACGACTCCACGAAGATGGCGTCGACCCTGCGGGCGATATCGAGCCGTTCGGGCGTCACCTCGCCCAGCACGCGGATGGCGAGACCGGGGCCGGGGAAGGGGTGGCGCTCACGCATCTTGAGGGGCAGCCCCAGCAGGCCGGCCAGCTCGCGGACTTCGTCCTTGAACAGCTCCCGGAACGGCTCCAGCAGTTCGAAGCCCAACTCCTCGGGCAGGCCGCCCACGTTGTGGTGCGACTTTACGCTGACACCATCCGAACCGCCGGCCGATTCGATGACGTCCGTGTAGAGGGTGCCCTGCGCCAGGAAGCGGATGTCGCCATGTTCTGCATACAGTTCGCGCGCCTGGGCGGTGAACACCTCGATGAACTCGTGACCGATGATCCTGCGCTTCTGCTCGGGATCGGCAACGCCCTCGAGGCCGGCCAGGAACCGGGCCGAGGCATCAACCACCGTCAGGTTCACCCCCAGCGAGCGGAGCGCCTCCTCCACTTCCCGGGCCTCACCCATGCGCAGCAGTCCGTGATCGACGAACACGGCGTGCAGCCGCTCGCCCAGGGCGCGGTGCAGGAGGAGACCCAGGGTGCTGGAGTCGACCCCGCCCGAGATGCCCAGCAGGACGCGGGCGTCACCGACCTGCTCCTGCACCCGCCGGGTGAGCTGGTCCACGATCCTGTCCGCAGTCCAGTCGCGAGCCGCGCCTGCCAGCTTGAGGAAGCGCTCGAGGACGTCCTTCTCTGCGGCCGTGCCGATCGTCTCCCCGTAGACCTGCAGGCCGGCAGTCTGGCCGTCCGGCCCTGCGATGACGGCGACGCCCTGGTCGGGAACGCCTACCCGGAAGCCCTCAGGAACAGCCTGCGAACTCCAGGCCCGGGCGTGCACGGCGCGGAGCAGCGTGAGCTGCGGCCCCCCGCCCTCCCCGTCCAGGCCGGCGAGAATCACGCCGGCGGGCCTGCGCTCCAGGGCAGCCTCCACCTGGCCGGCCCGCACAATCTCGGTAAATACTCCCAGCTCGCGGATGGCGCGGGCCAGGTGGCGGGTGTGCTGCGACCCGAAATCGACAACGCAAATATGATTCATGAAAAACTTCCCGTTCGTTTGTGTCTACTGCGCTTCCGGCGGGATCGCCAGCGTGAGGGTGCGCTGCTCCGGGACGTCGATCTGCACGATCTCCGAGCGCCGCTGCCCGACGCTGCCCTGGAACGACCAGGTGCCGGCGCGGTCCAGAGCCACCTGGCGGGGAGCCGTGCCCAGGTTCTCGCGCCCGGCGAGGCTCGAACCGTCCGGGGCCTCGACCAGGTGCAGCGTGACCGGCGGGAGATTGCCGGGGCTCACCTGGATGTCGACGACATAAACTGTTGCCTCGGCCGGCGCTCCGACCGTAGGCCCGCCCCCGCCACCCCTGCCGGGCAGCAGCAGTAGCAACAGGACGAGGGCAACGACAGCTACGCCCAGGGCGGCCAGCAGGGTGACCCGGCGGCGCCGTGCCTGCTCCTCGTACTCGGCCTGTGCCTCCAAGACCGCCGCATCCTGATCCGGATACGGGTCGAAACCCTGGCTCCCGTCGCTCTTCCAATACTCGACCGAGGGCGTGCTCTCCTCGCGCTCGTTCCAGGCAGAGGAATCCGACCACTCCCCACCAGCCCGCCCGCGCGCTTCGGTGCTGCTCCGGACCGGTGGAGCCGCGGCGGCCGGCGTCACGGCTTCTTCCGGAGCGGCCTCGTCCTGCACCAGGCTGGACAGGGCAAGGTAGAGCTCCTCGGCGGTGGGCCGCTCGTCCGGGTCGGCAGAGAGGCACTGCTCGAGCAGCGCCTGGACGGTGGGGTCCTCGCTGTCGAGGCCTATCTCGAGGATCGACGCGGCCAGCGACCAGACGTCGCCGGCCTCACTGCCCTCGCCCTGCAGCTCGGGTGCCGCGTAGTCGCCGCGTGCGGGCCACCCGATTCCGTACCCTTCGATGAGCAGCCGGCCCCGGCTTACCAGGAAGCGGTGAGGGCGCAGGTCGCCATGCACGAGTCCCGCGTTCGCGGCATCTCTAAGCGTCGCGGCCGCCTGGAGCAGCTGGTTGGAGCCAAGCCTGCCGTGCTTCCGGGACCAGCGTTCCCAGTCGGCGGGTACCGCCACGACCTGGACGCCCGCCTCCCCGGACGGGTTGCGGTGCAGTACCCGGGGGGTGTGGGGCGAGCTGAAGCGTTGCGCTTCTTCCGGCAGTGGCCGGGTCGATTCGTAGATGAGGAGGTGACGGCCGCTGCCCGGATCGACTCCCCGCCAGGTGGTCACACCGGCGTGCTCGTCGACGCGATCCTGCCTGCGTACTCCGTCAGGAAGCTTCACCGGGTGCACGTTCCCGCATGGCTGGCGTAGATCGGCTGGATGGGGCAGGTGGGCCGCTGCACAGGGTGAGTATAGCCCGTCGTTCCGTGCCTTGTTAACTTAATTCTGAGTCTGATACTCTGATATCAATGTCTGCGAATCTCGAAGCTACCGTCCAAGCCGCCCTTGCCGGCGTCACTGATCCTCACCTGGGTCAGGATCTCATCACCCTGGGGATGGTCGAGGCTACCGAACTCTCCGGTTCCACCGTCGCCGTGAGGCTCCGGCTGGTCACGCCCCAAAGTCCCGGCAGGGACGAGCTTGAGCGGTCCGTTCGCGACGCCCTCCTGGCCGTGCCCGGGGTGGAGTCGGTGGAGGTCGGCTTCAACTACGCGGTTCGCGGCGACGAGCAGGAGCTGCTGCCGGGCGTCCGCAACATCATCGCCGTGGGCTCCGGCAAGGGCGGGGTAGGCAAGTCCACGGTGGCCGCCAACCTGGCGGCTGCCCTCAAACTGGAGGGCGCGTCCGTGGGCATGCTGGACGCCGACATATACGGGCCCAGCCAGGCGCGCATGTTCTCTGTCGAGGGCAAGCGGCTCATGGCCGACGAAGAGAAGAACATCATCCCCCTGCGCAACCACGGTGTGAAGATCATCTCCATAGCCAACCTGGTGGAGGACGGCCAGGCGCTAACCTGGCGGGGCCCCATCCTGCACGGCACCCTTACGCAAATGCTCCAGCAGACGGTGTGGGGTGACCTCGACTACCTGGTCATCGACCTGCCGCCGGGCACCGGCGACGTGCAGCTGTCGCTCTCCCAGCTGGTCAACGTGACCGGCGCCGTGCTCGTCACCACCCCCCAGGACGTTGCGCTCATGGACGTGCGCCGGGCCTACACTATGCTGCGGAAGATCCACACGCCCGCCCTCGGCATCGTCGAGAACATGAGCTACTACCAGCTCCCGGACGGCTCTCGCGACCACATCTTCGGAGAGGGGGGCGCAAAGGCCTTCGCGGAGAAGGAGGGCGTGCCGCTGCTGGGGGAGATCCCCATCACCCGCCAGCTGCGCGAATCGGGCGACGCCGGCACACCGCTGGTGATTGCCGAGCCGGGCAACCCCAGCGCCCAGGCGTTGCGCCGGGTGGCACGCGCCGTAGCGAACCGGGCGAGCCAGCAGTCGCAGATGAGCCTGCCGGTTCTCTGAGCGTTGCAGCGCCAGAAGGCACCTGCTATATTCCTGAGTTATCGTGAGCCGCTGGCTCGCTGGGAGGAGTAGCCTGCTCCCTCACCGACAGAGAGCCCTGTAACCGCTGAGAACAGGGCAGGTGACAACAGGCGAACGTCGCCCACGCCCGCAAGGGCGCCCGAGGAAGAACGGAGGATCGCAAGCCGCTCCTCCCAGTAGACCCTCCGGACTTGCCGCCCCGAGAGCGCGGCCCAATGAGCGCCCGGGTCCGGAAGTGACCCCGGGAAGTGCGGTGGTACCGCGGGGATCTCCTCGTCCGCAGCTGCAAGCGGAGGAGGTTTTTTTCATGCCGGACACAGCCCAGGGAGAAATCAGGGAGCTTCCCACCCATTACGAACCCGCCAGGGTGGAGGAGAAGTGGGCACGCCGGTGGGTGGAGCAGCCGTTCAGAGCTGACCCGCACAGCGGGAAGGAACCGTTCACGGTGGTGATTCCTCCGCCCAATATCACGGGCAACCTCCACCTCGGTCACGCATTCGACAACTCGATAATCGACACCCTCATCCGCTTCAAGCGCATGCAGGGCTACGAGGCGCTCTTCCAGCCGGGAACCGACCACGCGGGCATCAGCACCCAGGTGGTGGTCGAGCGCGCCCTGCGCGAGGAGGGGCTCGACCGGCACCAGCTGGGTCGCGAGCGTTTTCTCGAGCGGGTGTGGGAGTGGAAGGAGAAGTACGGCGGGATCATCGTCGAGCAGCTCCAGCGCATGGGCATCAGCGCCGACTGGAGCCGCAACCGCTTCACCCTCGACGAAGGCCTCTCCAGGGCCGTTCGCAAGCAGTTCGTCGACCTCTACCACCAGGGGCGCATCTACCGCGGCGAGCGCATCGTCAACTGGGACCCCGTAAGCCAGACCACGCTTAGCGACCTGGAGGTCCAGCGCGAGGAGCGTCCCGGCACGCTCTACACGTTGCGCTACGAGGCGCAGGACGGCACGGCGATCGAAATTGCGACCGTTCGCCCCGAAACGATCTTCGCCGACCAGGCGATCGCCGTTCACCCGGATGACGGGCGTTACCGGGATCTGGTCGGCTCGAGCGTGCGCATCCCTCTTACCGACAGGTACGTCCCGGTCATCACCGACGAGGCCGTCGAGATGGAGTTCGGCACCGGTGCGCTCAAGATCACGCCTGCGCATGACCCGACCGACTTCGAGATTGGCGAGCGCCACGGGCTGGCCAAGCCCAGCGTCATCGATCTGGATGCGCGGCTGGCCGGCGAACTGGTCCCGGAAGCGTTCCGGGGGATGGACCGGTTCGAGGCGCGCGACGCTGTCGTGGCTGCCCTGCGCGAGGAGGGCACGCTCGTTGGCGAGCGGGAGTACACCATCCCGATAGGCCTCTCCGAGCGCACGAAGGAGCCGGTCGAGCCGATCCTCTCGCTGCAGTGGTTCTACGACACCGAGGAGCCCGCCCGGCGCGCCCTGGAGGCGCTGGAGAAGCAGGAGATCCGGATTCACCCGGAGCGGTACACGAAGGTCAACAAGGACTGGCTGGGCGACCTGCGGCCCTGGAACATCTCCCGGCAGCTCTGGTGGGGTCACCGTATCCCCGCCTGGTACGACGCCGACGGCAACGTGTACGTTCCGGACCCCGAAACCCCCTGGCTCGATCCCACCGACGACCCGCGGTACGAGGGGATCGAGCTGACCCGGGATCCCGACGTCTTCGACACCTGGTTCTCCAGCAACCTGTGGCCGTTCTCGACGCTCGGCTGGCCCGATACGGAAGACCCGTTCTACAGGAAGTTCTATCCCACCAGCCTGCTCGTGACCGGCTACGACATCCTCTTCTTCTGGGTGGCGCGCATGCAGATCGCCGGGTACGAGCACACCGATTCGCGCCCGTTCGACGATGTCCTGCTGCACGGCCTGGTGCTCGACGAGCACGGCCAGAAGATGTCCAAGTCGAGGGGCAACGGCATCGACCCGCTCGACCTGATCGAGGAGTACGGGGCCGATTCCCTCCGCTTCGCGATGACCTACGCCTCGACCGGCGGGCAGGACATCCGCTGGGACAGCCGCCGGGTGGAGATGGGCCGGAACTTCAACAACAAGCTGTGGAACGCCACGCGTTTCGCCCTGATGAACCTGGACGGCGAGACCCAGCCTGGTGCACCGGCCCGGCTGGCCGACCGCTGGATCCTGAGCCGGCTGCAGCGGGCGATCCGCGAGGCGACACGGCACCTGGAGGCGTTCGACCTTGGCATGGCCAACCGGGCGCTCTACGATTTCGTCTGGTCGGAGTTCTGCGACTGGTATCTGGAGGCGGCCAAGCCCGCGCTGCGAGCTGACGATCCCCGTACCCGGCACACGCTTCGTGTCGTGCTGCGCGATGTGCTCAAGCTCCTCCACCCGCTGGTGCCGTTCATAACCAGCGAGCTGTGGGAAACCCTGGGCTACGAGGAGCAGATCGCCCTTTCCTCCTGGCCAACCGTCGACGAGGAGCTGCTGGACAGCGAGGCCGAGCGTTCGTTCGCGCTGCTGCAGGAGGCCGTGGGCGCCGTGCGCAACCTGCGCGCCGAAGCCAACCTCCAGCCCTCCCAGATAGTGCCGATCGTGGCCACCGGCGAGGGCAGCGAGGTGCTCTCCGGCAACGCGGACGTTTTCGGGCTGCTCGCCCGCGCCGAGCTGAAGGGCGGAGAAGACCTGGGCGTCGCCCTGACACAGGCCCTGAGCCGGGTCGAGCTGAAGCTGCCGCTCACCGGTGTCGTCGACGTGGACGAGTGGCGGGGCCGGCAGGAGAAGCGGCTGGCCCAGCTTGAGAAGCAGGCGCAGGTGAGCGAACGGAAGCTGGGCAACCCCGGGTTCGTGGACAAGGCGCCCGGCCATGTGGTCGAGGAGGAGCGCAGGCGCCTGGAGGAGGCCCGCAGCCTGATCGAAGGTATCAGGGCGAGCCTGGAAGGGCTGGGCTAGGGCAGGCCCTGCTCCCTGAGGTCGAGGCCGTTGGTGTCATTCATCGCGGCCTCGACCCCTTCCTCGAGGGCCAGCTCGATGGCCGTGGCTGCGGCGTCAACGACTCGGCTCACCAGCGTGATTTCCTCGTCGCGGAAGCGGGAGAGGACCCAGTTTTCGACCCGCCAGCCTTCGGGCGGCCGGGAGATCCCCAGTTTCAGCCGCCAGAAGTCCGGCCCTATGCGGGAGATGGTGTCGCTTACGCCGCGCTGGCCGCCGGCGCTGCCCCCCTTGCGGAAGCGCAGCCTGCCCAGGGGCAGGTCGAGATCGTCGTGTACGAGCAGCACCTGACCGGGGGCGAGCTTGCGGGTCGCGATGGCTCCCTGTACGGCCAGGCCCGAACGGTTCATGAAGGTGTTCGGCTTGAGCAGCTGAACGCGGCCCCACCGGGCCTGCACGCCGTGGCGGGCACGCCGGAAACCCAGCCCATGACGCCTTGCGAGCTCGTCGAGCACCAGGAAGCCCATATTGTGGCGGGTGTTCGTGTAGCGTTCACCAGGGTTGCCCAGGCCAACGAGCAACTCCAGCTCTTCCCGTTCAGGGCTCAAGATCTACCTCCCGTGACCGCCGGGTCCGCAAAGAGAAGCCGGCAGTGAGCGTAACTCCCTACCGGCCTGAAAAACTGCGAGCGGCGCGCTGCTACTCTTCGGAGCCTTCTCCGTCGTCTTCGCCCCTGGAGATGACCTCGGGTTCCCCGGCTTCCTCTGCGGCAGCTTCTTCTTCTTCTTCGAACGCAGTAGGCGCGAGGAGTGTGACGAGCGTAAGGTCGTGCTCGTCGATGACCTGGGCCTGGCGGGGGAAGCTGCCTACGATGTCGCCCACGTGGAGGGAGTCACCGATGTTGAGGGCCGAGATATCCACTTCGACCTTGTCAGGGATGTAACGCGGCAGGACGCGGATCTGGACCTCGCGGCGCTGCACGAAGAGCTGGCCGCCCTCCTCGAAGCCCGCGGCCTTGCCGGTGAACTCCAGCTCCACGGCCACGTCGACCTCCTGGCCGGCGCTCAGCTTGTAGAAGTCCACATGAATGGGTTCCCGGCGACGCTTGTCCATCTGGACCTCGCGCACGAGCACCTCGTGGGTTTCGCCCTCTACGTCCAGGTCGATGATTTGTGAAGTCCCCTGAGCGCGGAACACCTTGTCGAACTCGAGGTAGTTGAGCGTGACGGGCACGTTCATTTCGTTGTTGTAGACGACCGCGGGCAACCGTCCTGTACGCCGCAGGTTTTTGGCGTCACCTGCAACGCGTTTTTCGGCATTCAGTTTCATGCTTCCTCCAAGATAAGGCCCGGTCGCCGCTGCTGTGGGTGTGTTGGGCGATTACAGGCGTTGGGTTGAACCTCTATGAGCTCACGCGACTGGCGCGCACTTCACCAACGCAAAAGCATACTAATAACGCGAGTGCCCTGTCCAGTTGCTTTGAGCGCTGCCGTCACGGTCGCAAGCTGATACCGCGTCGTGCACGGCCGCGCCGCGCTCCGGTCCGGGTTTGCTGCTCAGGAGCGGAAGAGCGAGCTCACGCTCACGTGCTCGTGAACGTTGCGGATCGCCTTCGCCAGCAGCGGGGCCACCGAGAGCACCTTCAGACTGGCCAGCTCCCCGTGGAAGGGGACCGTGTCGGTGACCAGGACGTTCTTGATCGCCGGCATGTCGAGCCGCTCCAGCGCCGGCGGAGTGAACACCGGGTGGGTCGCGGCCACGGTCACCTCGGGTACCGCCCCCAGCTCGATGAGCGCATCGATGCCGCGGCGCATCGTCCCGGCGGTCGAAATCATGTCGTCGATCATGATGGGCTTCAGGCCATTGACCTCACCGATCACAGCCGTGACCTCGGTGTCGGTGGGCGAGGTGCGCCGCTTGTAGAGCATCGCGAGGGGCAGGTTTAGGGTGTTGGCGAGCCTCCTGGCCTCAGGCGCCCGGCCAATGTCGGGCGAGACCACGACGTGGCCGTCAACGCCTTCGCTGAGCAGATGGTCGGCGATGATGTCCAGCCCGGTGAGGTGGTCCACCGGCACGTCGAAGAAACCCTGGATCTGGCCCGCGTGCAGGTCGACGGTGATGACCCTGTCTATCCCGGCCGTCTCGAGCATGTTGGCCACGAGCTTGGAGGTGACGGGCTCACGAGCCTGGACCTTCTTGTCCTGCCGCGCGTACCCGAAGTAGGGGATGACGGCGTTGATGCGCCAGGCGCTGGCCCGCCTGAGCGCGTCGGTGAGGACCAGGAGCTCCATGATGTTGTGGTTGACCGGGCCCGAGGTCGACTGGATGATGTAGCAGTCGGCTCCTCGTACCGATTCCTGGATCTGGATGCGCGTTTCCCCGTCCGGGAACTGGCTTACGACGTTCGTATCGAGCGGTGCGCCCAGGTGCCGGGCGACCTCCTTGGCCAGCTCGGGGTTGGCCGTACCGGTGAACAGCTTTATGCTCTCGCCTATCACTGTACTTGTCGACCTGCCGGCGTGAACGGGCTGCTGGACTGCTGCATCTACGCTACCTCGCAACTGATTTCAGTGACTGATGTGGGCTTCCCGAAGCTTCGGGCCACGCAAGTATACACAAGAAGCCGTCCGGGACGCGCGCCCCGGACGGCAAACTCTCTGTCGGACAGCTGTTTTCCCGCGAAGGGGCTAGCGGGCGTACTCGACCGCCCGCGATTCGCGGACGACCGTCACCTGCACCTGGCCGGGATACTCCATGTCCTGCTCGATCCGGTTGGCAATGTCGCGGGCAAGCAGGACGGCGCTCGCGTCGTCCACCTTCTCGGGCTCGACGATGATGCGGATCTCCCTGCCGGCCTGGATGGCGTAACTCTTTTCGACGCCCGGGAAGCTAGTCGCGATGCTCTCGAGCCCTTCGAGCCGCTTCAGGTAGGTTTCCAGCGTCTCCCGGCGGGCGCCCGGACGTGCCGCGCTTATGGCGTCGGCGGCCTGGACGATGATGGGATAGAGGGTCTCTGCCTTCTCCAGGTCGTGGTGGTTCGCTATCGCGTCGACGACTTCGCGCGGCTCGCCGAAGCGGCGGCCCAGGTTGGCCCCGATCTCGGTGTGCGTACCCTCGATCTCGCGGTCTATGGACTTGCCCACGTCGTGCAGCAGGCCGGCGCGCCTGGCGAGCGCCTCGTCCAGGCCCAGCTCGGCGGCGATGATGCCGCACAGGTGGG
>Ga0209487_1004056_pt1 | contig 11371 bp, 8 predicted proteins | sample Poulit2012_FD_187524 | JGI IMG/M metagenome (GOLD analysis project Ga0209487, IMG submission 187524) | Agricultural soil microbial communities from Georgia to study Nitrogen management - Poultry litter 2012 (SPAdes) (version 2) | ecosystem: Environmental > Terrestrial > Soil > Agricultural land... | reverse complement strand
AGTTCAATTCAAACAAGTTTTTATTAATAATTTTATTGGTCGCTTTTTCAGGTGTTGAATCTTACGCTCAGTGTTATAAAACTGTTGGTAGTCGTGGTGGATCCTCTGCTTTTTCTTTAGAAATTGGTGCGGGTATGCCCATATTGATTTCTCCGACTAATGATTCTAAGTTTGGTGATAACAAAAAAGTTGAACTGGGTTTACGCTACCTTCCGGAGGGAACCAACTTTGGTTTGCGCGGTTATTATAGTTTTGCAGGTTTATCGGACTCTGGTGCCGAACCTAGTGATCATGGTAATAAATTGAAAATTCATAGAGTAGAGCTACAAGGAATTTATATGCTTGATGACTTGTTAGGTGTTTCAGACGGTTCTATTTTTGAGCTAGAGTCTTATATAGGTCTTGGAGCTGGTTTGGGAAAATCATCTAGGAATGATGCCACTAATAAGATGATAGCCACAACAATCGGCCTGCGCCCGAGATTCCTTATTGACGATAACCGACTTCATGCGTATTTCGACACATCTTACGGGATGCTTTTTAATCAAAGATTCGGTTATGCTGGGGAATCTATACCTGATACAGGAAGTAATTCAGGTTCTATGCTCCATTTTAGTGTAGGCTTGAGCTATAGACTATAATTCTTTCTGAAACTTTGAATAGGTGCTAAAACGTCAGTTTCGAGCCATTTCGATATCTATTAGAGAATGGAAAGTAAGTAATCTCTGTTAATTCACATGACAGGATAAAAATAATTTCACTTTTTATAATCTCATAAAAGATATGAAAGCACTTAGATATAAAATAATAGCACTTGCTCTTTTTAGTTTCATTTCCTGTGAAAAAAATGCACAGGAAGTAGATCAAGAACTAGATTTAACCCCAATAGTTTTAATCCCTAGCGTAATAACGGAACCAACCCCACATGACACAGATGATCCAGCTATTTGGATTCATCCTTCTGATCCAACAAAAAGCCTGGTAATTGGTACCGATAAACGCTCTGATGGGGGAATTTATGCATTTGATTTAGAGGGTAAGATCGTAAATAAGATATTGAATTTAAATCGCCCCAATAATGTAGACGTGGCTTATGGTTTTAAATGGGATAATCAGTTAATTGATATTGCAGTGGTAACAGAACGAAAAGCAAATAGCATTCGAGTATTTCGTTTACCTGATTTATTGCCTATTGATGATGGAGGAATAAAAGTTTTCGTTGGTGAAGGTGGAAATGGTTTTAATGAACCTATGGGCATCGGGCTGTATACGAAAGATATGGGTTCGGAAAGCAAAATATATGCTATTGTAGGAAGAAAATCAGGTCCGCTTGAAGGTTATCTATGGCAGTATGAACTCTATACCGATGAAGAAAATATTGTAAAAGGAAATAAGGTAAGAAGTTTTGGTATGTATAGCGGAACAAAGGAAATCGAAGCTATAGCAGTCGATAATGAGTTAGGCTATGTTTATTATTCCGACGAATTAGTAGGAGTTCATAAGTATTATGCAGATCCAACCTTAAATGACGATTCGGAGTTAGTACTTTTTGCTCAAAATGATAGATCAGGTGATTTAGAAGGTATTGCCATTTACCTTACTGGAGATAGAACAGGTTATATTTTAGTTTCTGATCAAAAAAGCGGTAGCAGCTTTTTAGTGTATCCAAGAGAGGGAGCCTCAGGGGATAAGCATCAACATGAGTTATTGGCTACAGTTTTGGTGTCAACTGTACTAACTGATGGAGCCGATGCTACAAACGTTAATTTAGGATCACAATTTCCAGAAGGAATGTTAGTAGCTATGACAGACTCTAAAGAGTTCCATTATTATGATTGGAGGAATGTGCAATTGGAAATCGATAAAGCAGTGGAAAGAGGAAAGCTTGATTAATAATTGTTGAAGCCTTCGCAGGCTCTATCTGGCGAGAGGGCGAGAGTTGCAAATTCGCTTTCTAATCTTGACTTGTTGACAAGTTCATGAGTCACTCCACATTTTGAAATTTTCCACAGAGGTTCGCAGAGAAAATAAAACTTTGCGAACCTTCGCGGTACAACCTAATACCTAATGTTTTGCCAATTCGCTAATTCGAATATTCGCAAAATCGTGATTCTCAGCCTTGTAATTCGTTATGCGAAAAGCGTGATACGTGTTTTTGTAATAATATATTCGTTCTCGCATTCCGACCGGCGTTTCTGGAAATTTTATCACAGGTCCACACAGATTTTTTGAAATGCACTTTCATTCATTCATCCACTCGTATACCTCAAAACTAGCCACTAACAACTAGTCACTAGTAACTAACAAAACCTAATAACTAAATTTCCTTCTTCAAGTTCTTAACCTCTTTCTTTAAATCTGCTAACAACCCTATAATCACTTGGCTGTCTAAATCGAAATCCTCTTTGGTAAATTCTTCTGTGGCGATGCTACAAGCAAACTCCCAAACCTCTAGTAAATCATGTAGTGGTAATGGGTAAGGTTCATATAGTTTATTGTCGGCACTGAGCTCTAAATAATCCTCTTCTATAGCGGTTAAGCGCTTATAAGTAATTCCTTCGTTGCGAGTAATCCATACATAGGTTTCACCAATTTTTAAATCTCTTAGATTTTCTAAATAACTGCCTACAATATACGATCCGTTTTTATGTGGTGGCATAGAGTCACCTTCCATAGGAAACGCACGGTACTTACCAAAGCCCAAGAATGGTAAGGAAATACTCTGTAGGCTTTCTATATATTCCGGATCACTATACCCTGTTAAGTAACCCATACTGGCTTTGTGTGGGATGATTTCAATTTTGTTCTCTCCCTCACTATCTACGGTAATCGGCAAAACAATTCGATTGTCCGAAAGTTGTAAAATCTCTTTTAAAGGTGTTTTTCGTAGGTCTACCGAAAGTAATAAATCGATGCTAACATGGTAGTAACGCGATAAACGCATAAGGATTTCTAAGGGCGGTTCCGAGGCTGCGTCTTCGTACTTAGCGTACCTTCCACGCGTAATCATTAAATCATCGGCAACCTTTTGCTGCGAGATCTTCAACTCATTTCTTAAGTATCGTATATTATTTGCTAAATAAGACATTGCTATAAATTGTAGCAACAAATATATGAAGTTATGCTATAAACTGTAGTATTTTTGAGGAAAGATTTTATGAGATATGAAACCTACTATAGTACATTGTGATTTAGATGCTTTTTTTGTGTCGGTAGAGCGACTTTTAAACAGCAGTCTGCTTGGAAAGCCTGTGTTGATTGGTGGGAATTCACAACGAAGTGTAGTGGCTTCTTGTAGCTACGAAGCTCGGAAGTTAGGCGTGCATTCTGGTATGCCTATGCGATTGGCCCGACAACTTTGTCCGGAAGCGATTTTAGTACATGGAGATTTCGATTTGTATAGTAAGTATTCCAATGTAGTTACCGAGATTATAGAAGAAAAGATTCCTATTGTAGAAAAAGCCTCTATAGACGAACATTATTTGGATATGACGGGCATGGAACGTTTTTTTGGAACTTGGCAACTTGCTAAAGAACTGCGACAGCGTATTATAAGAGAAACTGGGTTGCCTATCTCCTTTGGATTAGCTTCCAATAAAACGGTGAGTAAAATCGCAACAGGAGAGGCTAAACCAAGTGGAGAGCAGAAAGTAGATTTTGGAATGGAAAAACCTTTCCTTGCACCTTTGTCCATCCGAAAAATCCCTGGTGTAGGAACCAAAACTTATACCTTACTCCGTAATATGGGAGTCGCGCAAATAGCTACTTTACAACAGATGGAAGTTACTGCTATGCGTCAGGTTTTAGGCGAAAAAGGCGTGCATATTTGGAAAAAAGCAAGTGGTATAGATAAAAGCCCCGTAGTGCCTTTCGAGGAACAAAAAAGCATGAGCAAGGAAACTACTTTCGAGCAGGACACTATAGATATACAGCTTTTGCGAGACGTATTGCTGGCTATGGTCGATGAATTGGCTTTTGAATTGCGGCAAAATAGAAAGCTAACTGGCTGTGTAAGCGTAAAAATACGCTATAGCAACTTCGATACCCATAACAGACAAGCCAAACTGCCTTTTACCTCGTCGGAAAGAACCATTGCAGAGAAAGCGTTGTTTCTTTTCGATAGACTCTATTCCAGACGTATGTTAATCCGTTTGATAGGAGTAAAAATCACCCATTTAGTTTCAGGGAGCTATCAAACCGATTTGTTTAACGATACCGTGAGCGAACTGCATCTTTCTCAGGCTTTGGATCAGATACGACAACGTTATGGATTTCAAGCAGTGATGCGTGGATCAACTTTAAAAGCCAATAAACACTAAAAAATTATGCTCCTTAATTTACATAGCTGGCATAGTTTGCGATATGGTACTCTTAGTATTCAGCAATTGGTAAAAGGAATGCAATACTATGGCTATACTACAGGGGTACTGACCGATATTAACAATACCTCTGCCATATTCCCTTTTATAAAAGCTTGTAAAACAGCAGGTATAAATGGCTTGGCAGGGGTAGAATTCCGTAATGGTTCGGAGTTACTCTATATAGGTATTGCCAGAAATGAAGAAGGATTTAAAGAGTTAAATGAATTACTAACGGAAGCGAATAAAACCAAACAACCTTTACCCGAAGTCGCTCCAGAATGGCAGCATGTTTTTGTGATTTATCCGTATAAAAGCCGAACGGTAGCCAGTCTTAAACCGAATGAGTTTATAGGTATACGCTACAGCCAGAGGAACCAGCTTATTATGGATTCGCCACAAGAACGCGAACGTTATGTAATTTGTCAGGCCGTATCTTTTAAAAGAGAGGAACATCTGCTTCACAAACAGTTACGCGCTATTGATAACAACATTTTGTTCACCCAGCTAGAAGCAAACCAATATGCGCCAGCCGATGAAGTATTTATTTCTAAAGATATCCTGTGGCAAGGATTTCAAGCCTATCCAGAAATTCGTAGAAACACAGAACGTTTATTGACAGCCTGTAGTTTTAATTTTGACTTTGAAACTCCCAAGAACAAACAAACCTTTACAGGGAATTCATACGACGACAAAGAGTTGCTACATAAATATGCCATGGATGGGTTAGCCAGGCGTTATGGCACACAGAATAAAGAGGCCAAAGCTCGGTTGTTGAGCGAATTGGAAGTAATTGATTCTCTAAACTTTTCTAGTTATTTTTTGATTACCGATGATATCTGTCGCTACGCACGAGGACGCGATTTTCATTATGTAGGGCGGGGGAGTGGTGCCAATAGTATTGTGGCTTACTGCTTGGGGATTACCGATGTGTGTCCGATAAAACTAAACCTATATTTTGAACGATTCCTAAATCCTAGACGTAGAAATCCACCAGATTTCGATATAGACTTCTCTTGGCAAGATCGCGACGAGATGTTCGATTATATCTTTAAGCGCTATCAAAATGAGCATACGGCACTTATGGGGGCCATTAGTACGTTTAAGGATCGCTCTATAATCAGAGAGCTGGGGAAAATTTATGGGTTGCCGAAAACGGAAATCGATCGGTTAATTCGAGATCCAAGACATAAACTGAATGAAAATGAAATAACACAGCATATTCTTAGCGTATACAAGCAGTTGGTCGATTTTCCTAACCAACGTACCATTCATGCCTCGGGCGTTTTGATTTCGGATAAACCATTAACCTACTATTCCGCCTTAGATTATCCACCAAAAGGTTTGCCTACGGTACAATACGATATGTATGTAGCAGAAGATATCGGATTCGAAAAATTCGATATCCTTTCGCAGCGTGGCATTGGACATATTAAAGATTGCAGAGAAATTATTCTGCAAAACAGAGGGATAAAGGTAGATACAGCTCCTAGCGAGGAGCGCTTTGAAGATCCTAAAATAGCTGCGGAATTAAAGAAAGCCAATACGGTTGGTTGTTTCTATATCGAGAGCCCTGCTATGCGTCAGTTGTTACGAAAGTTAGCTTGCGACAATTACCTTACCTTAGTAGCTGCAAGCTCAATTATTCGCCCTGGGGTAGCTTCCTCGGGAATGATGCACACCTATATTGAAAGACATCACCATCCAGAAAAGGTAGAATACTTTCATCCAGTCTTTAAAGAGCATTTAGAAGAAACCTATGGGGTGATGGTTTATCAAGAAGATGTGATGAAAATTGGCCATCATTTTGGTGGGTTGGATTTGGCTGACGCCGATGTGTTGCGCCGTATGATGAGCGGAAAGTACCGAAGTAAGAAGCATTTGGTAGAAATAGAGGATAAGTATTGGGCTAATTGCCGAGCCAAAGGCCATGCAGAAGAAATAACAGCTGAGGTGTGGCGACAAATGGAATCCTTTGCAGGCTATAGCTTTAATAAAGCTCACAGTGCTTCTTTTGCTGTAGAAAGCTATCAGAGCTTGTATCTTAAAACTTATTTTCCCCTAGAGTTCATGGTAGCGGTTTTAAATAACTATGGGGGCTATTATAGTCGTGAAGTTTACATAAATGAAGCAAAAAAAGCAGGAGGACAAGTGCGTTTACCTTGTGTAAATAACAGCTTTTACCATACTCATATAGAAGGAGAAACTATTTATTTAGGATTCGACTGCTTGTTACATTTAGAAGGTAAATTAGCAGACCGTATTCCTAAAGAACGTGAAGCAAATGGTCCTTATACAGATTTAGAAAACTTCCATAGACGTATACAAGCTGGATTAGAGCAGATTATATTATTAATTCGTTCAGGTGCTTTTAGATTTTTAAAGAGGGATAAAAAAACACTCTTGTGGGAGGCGCATATCCTGTTGCAAACAAGAAAAGACCCCGTGCATGATGGTCCCATGTTATTTGAAAGTATGCAGACAGAAATGAGTTTACCAAAGGTAGAAACAAGTTTGCTAGAGGATTTATACGATGAAATAGAGCTTCTAGGTTTCCCTGTTTCAGGGAGTATATTCGACTTTGCTAAGTCCGATTACCGTGGTAATGTAGTGGCACAAAATTTAGCAGCACATACCAATAAGAAAGTACGCGTAGTAGCTTATTTGGCCACATGGAAAACCGTGCGTACCAAAAACAATAAAATCATGAAGTTCGGAACTTTTATGGACGTGCATGGCGATTTTATAGAAACTGTCCACTTTCCTCAGAATCTATTTCGATATCCTTTGCGTGGTAAGGGCTTGTATTTGATAGAAGGCAAAGTAGTCCTCGACTTCGACTTCCCCGTTATAGAAGTATACCGGTGTGCAAAAATGCCTTTGAAACCTGATCCAAGGAGTGAGGGATAGGCACGAGTGAGCGACTTGGCGAGTGGGAGAGAGAGCGAACCTTCGCGACACAACCTGATATCTGCAAATTCGCTAATTCGAATATCCGCAAAATAGTTCTCTTGTCTTGTTCACCACACCTCGCGAATCGCAATTTCGCAACTCGCACTCAAAATACACCACAGATTTTATTAGATTCCACAGATAATTTCGCTCACTCGTAGTTCATTCACTCGTAAAACCCCGAAACTAACAAAAGCTATTACACAAAGAACGCCAAAATACCGCAGAGTATGCTAAGAATAAAACACTTCGCGGCACAACCTGTTACCTGTTAAACTTTCACCACAGATCCACACGGATTCCCACAGATTTTTTGAAATGTATTTTTGTTTTCTTGTGTTTTTGTATCTCACCACTACGTAAAACCCGCACCCTTTCAGATACAACCTAGTAATCTCTACTTAATACCTGCTACCCACAACCTCCCACAACCTATTACTAAAGTATACATGTAATTCATTTCTAAATTTAAGATAAGATAAAAAAGATGAAAAATATTTCCTATAATATGTTCTGCTAGCTAATTAGCTTTTATATTGACCCAATAGTATCCTCTTTAGTCATTTAGTACTTGCTCACTACTCACAGGGTAAATCACTATCAAAACCAAGTTTTCATTGGTTTCTAATACTCGACTTCTATTTTTATCCTATATGAAAGTGTCTGGGTCTAGCTTTACATTAGCATCTATTGGAAATAGAATGTTACTTAGAGTTAAGCAAAAAATCATTGGCTTCAAAACCGAATATTGTAAGATCACCTTCACTTTTTACTTTAAATATCAAGATTCAAATAATAAGTTTACAATTGGGCGAGAACTCAAATGAAACATAGGTAAGCGTGGGAAGCTTGTTGCTGAGTATATTCTTAGGCTATTTCACTATTTTTTTCTAGCCTTTAATAAGGCTTCAATTTGAAGTTTTTCCTCAAAATTGAACTGACTATATTTGTTCTTCACAACTCAAATTAAAATCAACTTGGCCTGTTGTACTTATAACTTGAACATGACAACTATTGAAATAGAAGATAAGTTACTAGCAGATCTACCACAAGGGCTAAATTAAGTTAAAAACAGGAATTCGGATTATCCCGAATATTCGTATGAATGAGCTTCTTGCCACATTTACAGTTAATTAAGATGTTTTATTTTGGTCGAAGATTATGAGAGTCTCACAAGTAATACGAACTATGCTGAAGTAGTAGACCATAGGATGTATACTTTTACCCAGAAAAATTATATCCTATGCTACCATGTAAGCCAAAGTTAAATAATAACTAAAAAAATACTTAACTTTAAGAACAAATAGCTGTTTATGCGTACTTTATGTAACATATTACTCCTTTGCCTACCCTTGTTAGCATCGGCCCAGCGCGGGCATTTGTATAACAAAGGAGTGCTTTATATTAGTGAAGATGCTTTGCTGACTACCAAGGCGAACTTCGTTAATAAAGCTACAGGAGTCTATACCAACGATGGGGAAGTACTCCTTCGTGGGAATTTCTTTAATGATGGAGACGCTAGATTTACCCCTGGTTTAAACGGCTATACTCGTTTTCAAGGCTTAGATGGGCCTCAGGAAATAGGAGGGCTTATCAGTTCCGACTTTAACCACGTACTTTTCGACAACGCTGTAGATGCTTACAGTTTCTATCTCTCGGGCAGCATGTATGTTTTTGGTGAGGCTGATTTTCAACAAGGTATTATAGACAATCTTTCCTATGGCGGACAGATAACTTTTGAAGAAGATGCCACGCATAGAAACACTAGCGATAGAAGCTATGTAAATGGCAAAGTATATAAATTTGGCAATAACTCATTTGTTTTCCCAATAGGAAAAGAAGAAATGTATCGTCCAGGAGGTGTTATCCAATTAGGCGATATCTCGACTTCCTATGTAGCAGAATACCAGGTTTTTAACTCCAATAGCCAATATCCGTACGACCAGCATGCCGATAACATCCTAGAAATTAATGCCCAAGAGTATTGGAAAATAGAAGAAGCTACGGCAAGTGGCGAAGTATTGGTACACTTAACTTGGGACGATCGTACTACACCATTTCGTTTACTTCAAGACTTTGAATCTTTAGCTATTCTTACATGGGATCCTCTTGCTATGCAATGGATAAGTTTAGGGGGTAGTGTTGATAACAACGAAAATAGGGTGACTAGTATCGCCAAAGCGCAGGGATATGACGTGTTTACCTTGGGAACGATACGATTTATTCCAGATGATGAGGATGTGTTAATCTACAATGCTATAAACCCAAATGACCCTGGTGGTAACGATTATTTTAGAATAATTGGGATAGATAATTTTCCGGAAAATCGCGTACGTATATTTAACCGTTGGGGTACCTTGGTTTTTGATGTTCGAGGTTACGATACAAATAATAATGTGTTCCGAGGTATCTCTGAAGGCCGAATAACAATAAAGAAAGGCGATGAACTCCCCATAGGGACCTATTTCTATATTTTTGATTATGTAGTTCCAGAAACAGGGAAGTCAAAGTCTAAACAAGGGTATTTATACCTTAACCGATAATCGAGTTTGCTATGCGCATTTTTTTTTATTTAATTTTTATTGTTTTTCTCTCGCTTCCTTCTACTCTTTTTGCCCAACAGGAGCCACAGTATACGCAGTATATGTATAACACGCAGATCATTAACCCAGCGTATTCAGGCAACAGAAAAATGCTCAGTTTTGGATTGCTTTACCGTACGCAATGGGTAGGAATAGAAGGTGCTCCAAAAACAGTTACGTTTACTATTAACTCACCGATAGGAAAAAGAAGAAATATGGGCCTTGGATTATCCGTAATCCACGATGAAATTGGACCGTCTACCCAAACCGATGTTGCCATAGATTATGCCTATGCGATTCCCGTAGACGACGATACAAGACTAAGTTTTGGTATAAAAGGTGGCTTCGATGTCTTGGAGGTAGACTTCACCAAACTCGATATCTATAACCCACACGATCCGTTGTATCAAGAAAATATCGATAATCGCTGGCAACCAAAAATAGGAGCAGGAGTTTATTTAAACACTGACCATTGGTACATTGGCGCATCGGTTCCTAACTTTTTAGAAACGCAGCATTACGTTAGAAGCAATAATAGTAACATGCAATCCATAGCATCCGACAGAATGCACTTTTATTTTATAGGAGGCTACGTATTCGATTTTTCTTTTAACCTACAATTCAAACCAACTACCATGATTAAAGTGGTCCGAGGCGCACCATTACAATGGGACTTCTCGGCCAACTTTATATTCGATGAAAAACTCACTTTGGGTGCATCCTGGCGAGGCGATGCTGCTTTAGCAGCTATGGCCGGTTTTCAAGTATCTCCAAGTATTTTCCTCGGTGTCGGATACGACTATCAACTCACCGATTTACAAAAATATAGCGATGGTTCCTACGAGGTCATTATGCGATTCGATGTAATTAATACGTTCGATGCTATTATGAAACCGTTTAGGTATTTTTAGTAAGTAGGTTGTAGGGTGCGGGGTTTTACGTGGTGGCTAGGGGTACATAAATACATTTTTGGCATATAAACTAAAATGATTATTCTTTTCTACATCACTAGCTATAACATCCTGTCTCTTAGGTACAGTTTGCGGTTCGAAAGTGCCATTTCTGTCTCTAGGTGTCTCTAATTGAAACTTACCTAAATCACTCTTCATAGTCTTACGAGACTTGCAGTTGCGTCTATTTTAACGGCTTTAGTTTTCTCTATATGTTTCTATAGCTTCACCTTCCAAAGAGGCCTCTAAAAACATTTTTAGTAAGGGAGTGAAAACGCCTTTTGTTCTAGTTAAAGGCTCTCCATGTTTGAGCTTCGCCATCGCATAGCGAGAGAACGCATCGAAGTTAAATTTTTCATCCATACAATCAAATTTAAAAGATTAAATACTATAATTTTTAATCTGACACAGTTTAATGAACGCCCTCTAGGAGTTATACAGAGTTTAAATTACACTCCCATTATTTCTCACAAACAGAGATGGGTTTATCAAAAACAGGGATGGGTTTGCCACAAACAGAGTTGGGTTT
>Ga0209487_1004054_pt1 | contig 11373 bp, 12 predicted proteins | sample Poulit2012_FD_187524 | JGI IMG/M metagenome (GOLD analysis project Ga0209487, IMG submission 187524) | Agricultural soil microbial communities from Georgia to study Nitrogen management - Poultry litter 2012 (SPAdes) (version 2) | ecosystem: Environmental > Terrestrial > Soil > Agricultural land... | reverse complement strand
GCCGACTGCCCCTCCTCTCCTGAACTACCGGTTTCCGGAGGGATAAAGGGACCGGCAAGTGCCACGGCAAGCATCAGAACAGCCAACATCCTCATCGCCAGCAGCAGCCACCTCTTCATCCGGAGCTGCCTCAGTGTACTGGTCTTGAGGGCTTCAAAGAATGCCAGGGTGGAGAACGGAACCCGGTCAGGCCGGCGCAGATTGACCAGATGGATGAGCAGCGGTACCGCAACGGCCAGCAGCCCCAGCAACAGAAACGGGTTCAGAAAACTCATGGCGGCTGTGTCAGTCTAGTTTGGTCACTTCCGGCAGCTTTGAAACAAAATTTATTATCTTGGATAAGCTAAGGCTATAACCCTGCGTTAATAAACTTATTATCCTCTCTTGATCCAAAATAGGCCCCCTGTTATGCGACGTTGGCTGTTTCTGTTCGCAGGTTTTGCAGCACTCCTGATCTCCTGTCAATCAGAGGTTTCTGAGTCGTGGCAAGAGTCGATACCGGGGCGAACCCCTTTCCTCATCGTCCCTGAAGAGAGTCGTTCCCTCTCCGATTTTCTCGAAGAACCCTACATGCCTCTGTTTGATGATATCAGTGCGTCTGCTGTCCAGGTCGCCGGGGATCTGGCAACCTATGTTCAGGGAACAGATATTCCTCTTCTGGCGATCCTGCTCTACCCCGATACCTCCAACGAGTGGCAGCCGGTCTGGGTCGCGGGGACTGATAACGGAGTGGTCGAGATGCTCGCTCAACAGCTGGAGCGTCCATTTGCCCAGAACTGGTATGAATTCAATGAGCATACGATTCACGTGATCCACATCTCGGGGCGCACCTTCTATGTCGCCGGACTCGATACCTATACGCTGATCAGTGAATCGAGCCTGGGCATCGAAGATTTTTTACGTACCCGCAGCGGAAAGATGCCCGCCCTGGAACTCACAGAGGGCCAGCTCAGGCCGGGATCATTCATCATCAACGCTCCGAATCTGGAGCGCTGGGTCGAGCAGCTGGTCCAGATCACATTGCGACCAGGGCTTGCCGGTACGTTTGAGGGTGCACGTCCGCTGGCACTTTCACTGCATGGACAACCGGCAGATGAACACCTCTTCTGGCGTCTTCAGGGGGAGATGCCCCTGGAGGAGGACCTGTCACCTCTTGTTCGAAGCATCTCCGGACCGGCAGACGAGATGATTCTGGACCGCTACATCTCCACCAATGCGTCTGCCTTCTCAATCTTCCGACTGGAACCCCGCCGGATTCCGGCACCCGAGCCGGATGGCCCGATAGGCGAGCTGGACCAGTACCTGGATCGGAACAGTGAACTTTACAGCCTGCTCTCCTCCAGTCTCGAATCGGAGGTTGCATTCGCTGCGTTTGCCGAGTCCGGCTTCATGTCCTCCAGTGAGTTCCTGTTTCTGCGCCACCTGTCCGATCCGGGTGCCCTCAGGCGTGTCATGAATCAGTTGGCTGAAGAGGGGCTGGTTCTTGTCGAAGGCAACTCCTGGTATCTCCACAGCAGGCGACTTGGAAAACTGCTGGGTTCAGACCTCTCTCCATTCACCAGTTTCTACCTCTCAATCAACGGGCCGACGCTCGCACTCTCCCGTAGCCGTGGCCTGGTGGAGACGGTAGGGGCAGATTCAGACAGGCGCCGGACCTACTTCTACGATGATGACTACCTGACGATCCGGAACAGTCTGCCGGAGCGGGTCAGCTCCTTCACCTATGTCCAGGCTCCGGAGTTCGGAAATTATCTCCAGCCGTGGCTCTACCCTCAGAACTACATCCAGGCGCTCACCTCCAGCCTCGATATTCTGACGATTACCACAGCCCGGGAGAGTGAGCTGGAGCCGTTGAAAGTGGATTTCGCCAGTTTTGCCAAGGATGAAACCGAAGTTCCCTATCGCGAGCGCTGGATCCTGCCGATTCAGTCGGAGCTCAACGGCACCCCTCTTCTTGCCGACATCTCTGGAAACAACCGGCCGGATGTCGTTTTTACCACCGTTGACGGGGGGGTGCACGCCATCGCCACAGACGGCTCTACAGTCACAGAGGTGTCGACGGGTCAGGACTCTCCTGTCGGACCACCTCTGGTCTATGACTGGTACGGTAACAACCAGAGGGTGATCATGCAGGCGGCCGGAAACAAGATCTACGCCTGGAATGCAAGCGGATCGCCTCTGCCCAACTTTCCCGTCATTCTGAGAGAGGAGATCACCACACCCCTTCAGGTGGCCGATGTGACACGTGACGGCGTGGCCGAGATGATCGTGGCTACGGCAGACCGGCAGGTACACATTCTGGATGCCCGCGGTGATGCCATCTCAGGGTGGCCCAGAACAGCAAACAGCCAGATTCAGGCCCAGCCGCTTCTGGCCGAGGTCGACGGGCAGCGCTCGATCTTTGTTTTTGCTGAAAATGGCCTCCACAGCTGGCATGTCAATGGTGAGCGAAGGAGTGGCTATCCGGTCTTTATCGAGTCGAGGTTCAATGGGTCACCCGTAGCCCATAACAACCGTCTGCTTGGCTCGGCAGCCGATGGCAACCTCTACGCCATCGGTACCACTCCCCTGTTTGCCGACTCTCTGGTCACTGCCACAGGAGACTCTCTGATCACTCAGGCGCTTAACATCTCCAACAGCAATATCAGCCACTCTCCCTCCATCTACAATGAGATGATCCGGGTCGACGAGCAGCTGGTCCGGGAGGACCTGATCCTGCTTCAGGATGACAACGGAGCGGTGCAGATCTACAGCAGCCAGGGCCATCTCCGCTTCTCACAGAGCATGGGGCAGCCAGGATCGGGCGAGGTTCCGCCGCTTATTCTCGATATCGACAACAACGGCAGGTCCGACGTGCTGTCACTGGCTGCATCAGGCAGACTCTACAGCTGGGATCTGATATCGGGGACACGGAAATTCAACCTGCCGACGAGCGGCATGCACTATCCGCTGGTCGTCGATCTGGACGGAGACGGAGATATGGAGATCATCACACAGACGCGGGAGGGGCTCCGCACATGGACGATCTATCAGAGCAGTAATCCGGCGATCAGCAGTGCGGGTGGTGGTGAAAGTGGTACGGGGACGGCAACAGGCGGGAATTGATCAGAGAATAGTTGATCAGAGAATATCGGCCAGCGCCTCTTCAAGGTCCTCAAACTCAAACTGAAACCCACTCTCGATCAGTCTCTCCGGACTCAGGTTCAGACTGGACATGGCGGGTGTGGCCGCCTCTCCCAGAGCCAGCTTCAGAGCCCACCCGGGTAACCGCATGAACGAGGGGCGCCGCAGAACCCGTCCAAGCGCAGCCGCCAGCTCCTTCATTCTCACAGGTTCGGGGCTGTTGACATTGTAGGGGCCCGCCATCTCCTCCTGATGGATCATGTGGATCAGGGCGTGACAGAGGTCATCCATGTGTATCCAGGGCACCACCTGTTCTCCGTTCCCGATCGACCCGCCGACAAAGAGCCTGAACGGCAGCAGCAGCTGCTTGAGCATCCCGCCATGCTTCTCCAGTGCAATGCCGATTCGGGGGATCACCACACGCACGCCCAGCTCCTCTGCACGGAGGGCTTCCTGCTCCCAGTCACGACAGACAAGTGCCATAAAGTCACAGCCGGGCGGATCGCTCTCCGTCAGCAGCCGGCTTCCGCTATCCCCGTAGAACCCGGCAGCAGAGGCCGAAATGAAGAGAGCCGGACGGCGGTTGGCAGCCGCCATGGCATCGACAAGACGTCCGGTCGCATCCAGACGGCTGTTCCGGATATCCCATTTTACGGACGGACTCCACCGCTTTCCGAAAATGGTCTCTCCTGCGAGATTGATCACCAGATCTGTACGCTCAATCTCGGCCGTAAGATCACTCTTCCAGGATATGAACCGCTGATTCGTCGCCCTGTCACCTGCCCAGGCATCCGGGTCTCTGGTTATCACCGTCACATCATGGCTCTCCATCAACAGCATGGTGCGAAGCCGTGAACCGATAAAACCGGTTCCGCCACTGATCAGAATATTCATGAAGATCACCTTAGAATTGCGGTTCTGTCTGACAGATCAATGTCTTGCATCAAGGTCTTACAGAGACATTCACAGAACTGCTGAAAAGAAGTTGGAAACTGCTTTACAGATCGGCATGTACTCCCAGGCAGCGCGATTCCGGGGACCCTGCCCCCCTGCTCTGCCACGTTAGCTACCACTCGCCAGAGGTCCAGCCACGTTGGCTACCCCTGACCAGCCACTCGCCAGAGATCCAGCCACGTTGGCTACCCCTGACCAGCCACTCGCCAGACCCAGGTCAGGTAGATATAGACAGCCGGAGAGCAGAGAATGAGTGCATCAAACCGGTCCAGAAATCCACCGTGACCGGGGAGAAGTCTTGAGGAGTCCTTGACACCCGCCAGGCGCTTCATCTTGCTGGCAGCGAGATCCCCCATCGGTCCGAAGATACTCACAAGAATTGTCATTGGCAGCGCCTCAGTGAGATCTAGCGGAAAAGGGTCAACAAGCAGCCAGATCAGCAGCAGACCCACGATAGAGCCGAGATACCCGAACCAGAATCCCTCCCATGTCTTGTTGGGAGAGACGGTTGGAGCGAGAGGCCGCTTGCCAAACTGCCGGCCGCCAAAATAGGCAAACACATCATTGCCCCAGATCATGAGCAGCAGAGCGAACGTAAACCAGAGGCCGGCATCACCCGGGCCGATCAGACGGACCTGATAGAAGAACAGCAATCCCAGGGGGCCGTACAGACCACAGAAGAGTGTGGAGAGCCAGCGAAGAGCCAGCGGACTCCTCCGCCCGATTACGGCAGCAGCCGTCACCAGAAGAGTGATCAGTGAGAAGACAAAGACCACCTGGTCTGCCAGGAGCGGCATCACCCAGAGAAAGGCCCCCAGAAAGAGCGACAGGGGGAGCCAGGCCGGGAACGGGAATCTGTTGAAAATGCCGACCATCTCAAAGAGAACAGCAGCAGCGATCACGATCGTCAGCAGCAAAAATGGTGTGCCACCCCACCAGGTCAGCAGCAGGAAGAGAGCAGCAGCCGGAACTCCGAACAGGACCCGCTTGGTCAGTTCACTCAAGAGGCCTCCCCGTCAGGTCGTTCCTCACCACTCCGCTTCGGAGAGTGGGGGGGCTCATCGAGTTTTCTCAGCTCCCGCCGCGCCCGTCCCTCATACTCTACCGGTACATAGAGATAGACCATGGATGTCTCACCGATGTTCAGATTATAGGAGGAGTCGCGTTTTGAGAGGATGTTGGAGGGAATTTTCAGATTCGCAAGATAGTTCCTCGCCATCATCACCTCATACTCGGTCCCCCGCTCCATAATGCAGACCCAGTTCTCAACATCTCCCGGTGCCGGACCATCAAAAAACCCCATACTCCTGCTCGTCACGATTGTATTTTACGTTGCACAAAAAGTTGCCGGATGATCAGATACGACAACAGCAGGCTGACCCCCAGAGACCAGAGTGGTGGCGCAGTTTCTGCCGTCATCTCGGCAAAGGCCATCTCCGGCCACATATTGCCAAGCACCACCGCGCTCCCGTTGTTGACGAAATGTGCGACCATTGCCGGAATCAGACTGCCACTGAGCCAGGTGACCAGGGCCAGCAAAACACCCAACGTAGAAAGTGGCAGGATATTCGTCATCTGCAAATGGAACAGACCGAACAGAAAACCCGAAACCAGAATTGCAGCCCATATCCCCCAGCTCCTCTCCAGTGACCGCTGGACATAACCGCGGAACATCACCTCCTCACAGATGGCAGGAACCAGCGCAATGTTCAGCAGGCCCATCAGCACGGCTCCATCTGACTGCAAAAAGTTCTCGATCATCTCCTGCTGAGCATCCTGCAGTTCGGAGAAGTAGTCCGGAATCGGCAGCAGTGAGTTGAGATAGCCGATGTACCATATGGTTGGCTGAACCACAACAAACAGAAGAGCTGTCAACAATGTAAGATTGACAGTATCAGACCGGGTGGTGAGTCTCAGGTAACGGTTTCTGCTCTCGCCTCCCGTATGTAGTCCCGCGACCAGCCAGCTTGCCAGGCCGAGAAAAAGGATCTGACCCACGCTGTTGCCAATGAAAAGCAGATCGAGTCGCTCTGTCATTACACGGGTCAGATCCACATTGGGATCAAGTCCCTCATTGAGGATGATCAGAGTAATAGCCACCACACTGGCCACGGCCTGGAAAAGGAAAAAAGCGATACCTGTCCAGAGAACCGCCACAATCCAATGGCTGAACCCGTTGCGTTCCACCCAGGAGGGGTAGAAAACGTTCTGTTCTGAACCGGTTCCGGACTCACGCATCGAGATCGTCCGCTCCGGTCTCTGACTGACGGTCGGCAAAGAGTCTGACTCCCAGCATGCCGCTCAGCAGGTTCAGCAGGCCGGTAAACGGGATACCTGCAACGATCTGTTGGATCAGGGAGGGGTTGCCCGCATCGGCAGCCATCTGATCGATCATCTGCTGCCTGGTGTCGGCAGGCATGTCCATTCTCTCGATATTGGAGATGACACTATCGAGAACCCGCTCGGAAAAGGTGGGATCGACCATCTGCCACAGTTCGTTGAGGAGCGCACTGAAGATCACGATGGCAGCTCCTGTCAGAAAACCGATCAGTGCCCCTCTTCCCAGTGTCATGTAGGGCGACACATTGTTCACCACATGCCAGACAGCCCCCATTCCTCCCAGGCAGGTTGCCAGGCAGACCACAATACTGCCGATCATCAGGGGATTTAGCAGACGGCCATCCGGTTCAGACCCGATCTGCATATAGCCGAAAAGGGTGTTCAGAAGAACGCCGGCTACACTGAGTATACCCCCTGCCAGCAGCACTGACTGCCAGTAATCTGCTCCATCACTTCCGCGATCACTCCCGTTGGTCTGCTCGCTGTACTCCATATCTCACCTTATCGTCATCATCTTGTTTGGCAAATTGATCTGAAATTGCGTGCACCACCGCAGCTCCGAGCAGCAATCCGAATAAAAATCGAGAGAAATTGGAACTGTTCCAAACCGAAAGGAGTCCCGCCAGTTTCTCCAGAAGTTGCAGCGCAACGGCTAACAGAAGAACACCGGGTACGCCATAACGGTTCACACCGGTGCGAATCAGCAGTGGCATCAGCAGCCACACTGCCCACAGCCCCGCAAAAATTCCAAAACAGCGGGCATTTGCCGCCATCTGAACCCCGTTCAGGGTGAAGGAGCGCTCCGGTATCTGGTGACAGATGCTTCTCAGCAGCAGGTAGGGCCAGGCGTCGGCACTGTAGGGCTGCCGGTAGAGTCCGTTACCCAGTGAGATCACGAGGAGCAGGGTGAGACCGGCCAGTACCAGCAGATAGAGGTTGCGGTGCTTCATCCATCGGTCAGTCTTGTCAGAAAGTCTTCAGGGGCCCGGCAGGGGCGCCGGGTCTCCATATCTGAAAAAGCCAGCGTCACCCGGCCAATGGCGTGAGGCTCCTCTTCCCGGTCTGTCATCACCTCATACCAGGTGACGAGCCGGACCTGTGGCACTTCAAAGACAGAGACACGGATCGCCATCTCCTCGTCATAATGGACCGGAGAGCGGTACTCCAGCGCCGCCTCAACCACCGGAAGCATGATCCCTTCGGCCTCCATCCGGCTGTAGGGCAGCCCCAGACTCCGGATCATCTCTGTCCGGGCCACCTCAAAGTACTCCAGATACCTGCCGTAGTAGACGTAACCCATCTTGTCGGTCTCACCGTAGCGGCTCCGTAACAGGTGGGTGTAGGTGTGAACCGGGCTGTGCTCCGGAAAACGGAGCCGATCCGACCTGCTCATGCCTCACCATCCACCAGGCTGGGATCCACTTTCCATCTCCCTATGGTGGCATACTTCTCAATGCGATTCTCTATCAATTCATCAGGTGACTTCCCGGAGAGGCGGTCGAGACTCTCCAGAAACTGCTTCTTGAGGGCGTTGGCTGACATATCCCAGTCACGATGAGCTCCTCCAAGAGGTTCAGGAATGACGCCTTCAATAATCTCCATCTTTTTCAGGTCCATGGCAGTGAGCTGGAGCTCTGATGCCGCCTGCTCTTTGTAATCCCAGGTTTTCCAGAGTATGGCCGAGCACGACTCTGGAGCGATCACCGAGTACCAGGTATTCTCCATCATGTAGATCTCGTTACCCATGCCGATGCCGATCGCACCACCGCTGGCTCCCTCACCGATCACCACGGAGATCACCGGCACCCGCAGTGTCGCCATCATCTTGAGATTTCTTGCAATCGCTTCAGCTTGTCCTCTCTCTTCAGCCTCCAGACCCGGGTAAGCTCCCGGTGTGTCCAGCAGAGTCAGAATCGGGACCCCGAACTTCTCGGCCAGCTTCATCAGCCGGTAGGCTTTCCTGTACCCTTCCGGATTGGCCATACCGAAGTTGCGATACTTCCGGTCTTTGGTGTCCCGCCCCTTCTGATGGCCGATAATCATCACGGATCGCCCCTCCACAGTGGCAAATCCGCCAATGATCGCCTTGTCATCCGCAAAATTGCGATCCCCATGGAGTTCGACGAACTCTGTGGTGATCCTTTTGATGTAGTCAAGCGTGTAGGGACGTTCAGGGTGACGGGCCAGCTGGACTCGTTGCCAGCGAGTCAGATTGGTAAAGATGGATTCCCGCAGCTGATCGGCCTTCTTCTTCAACCGGTCAATTTCCGGTTTCAGAACACCATCCCCTACCGAGAGCTGGTTCAGCTCTTCGATCTTCTCTTCGAGGTCAGCGATCGGTTTTTCAAAATCGAGATATTGCATACAGATTCATGCGATTGATAGAGGAGAACAGGCTATATGTCAACCTGAATAACAGGCTACCCATCGACCTGTACGGAGTCCTCCTTATAGAACAAATGTAGCCGTTAAGTTTCTAGCCGGCAACGAAAGTTACAGGCGGCTTGGGCAGCTACAGTGCATCCCCAAATATAAGAGGAAATCCGGCGGATGTTCACCCTTAACTTTGACCAGAATGGAGATGGCGGTCACTCTTTGATCTCCATACGCTCGGCAAAATAGTCACAAAAATCCTGCATATCACCACTGATCCGTTCATCATCGATCGAGCGCTTCAGGGTATCAGCCATCGTCACCAGCGTCTGGTGGAAAAAGATCTTCATCTCATCCACCGTCATGTCGCGTGTCCAGAGGTCCAGCCGCAGGGTATCCTTGCGTTTGTGATCCCAAAGCGACATGATCATCGCACGGCACTCGGCCTGTTCGTTCCCCGGTTCATCAGTGGCGTTCCAGATAATCTTTTCAGGAATGTTCTCCTTGTCGAGTTCGACAGAGATGTTGATCTCTTTCTTCTGATTCTGATTCTGATTCTGATTCTGTGCAGACATTTATATAGGATGTTTCTCAGTGGGTTATTTCGTTAAAAAAGAAGTCCGGTATCGGGGCTCAGCCACCTTATACGATCGAGTTCAGCCACCCTCATACAGACCGGCATCGGATACAGTCACCTTCAGATAGATAGATATCGGGTTCAGCCCCTCTTCGGTGAGCTAACATCAGGTTCAGCCACTGTCCGGAGAGCGGACATCAGGTTCAGACCCTGATTCCAGCAAACCTTCCGGTTCATCACCGCTTTTGTTGTGCTTTCTCAGCGTCTCCAGAACGTAGGTAAAATCCTCCGGGAGCTCAGAGTCAAATCTCATACGAGTCTCCTTGCCCGGGTGATAGAACTCAAGGGACCGGGCGTGCAGTGCCTGACGCGGCATTCTGCTGAAGAGGCGCTGATACATCGCCTTCCGCTGGCCGGTGTTCTGATCATACCGGACAGAGTTACCACCATAGATCGGATCCCCGAAAACAAAATACCCTTCATGCTGCATATGGACCCGGATCTGATGAGTCCTTCCCGTCTCGAGCCGGATCTCCACCAGCGCCAGGTAATCAAAATACTCCAGCACGCGATAGCGGGTCACAGCATGCTTCCCCATCCCTTCAGGAAGAACCGTCATCACTTTGCGGTCTCTCGGTGAGCGTCCGACCGGAGCCTCAATCACGCCTTCCAGCGGAGGACGTCCCCAGACAATGGCCCAGTAGGTCCGGTCCACATCTTTTTGCGCAAACTGCTTGCTGAGCAGGGAGTGTACATCATCACTCTTGGCGACGACAAGAAGACCGGTCGTATCCTTGTCCAGACGGTGTACAATCCCCGGCCGGAGCTCCTTCTCATCCACTTGCGACAGATTCTGACGGGTGTGGTGCAGTAGTCCGTTCACCAGCGTCCCCCCCCAGTTACCGAAAGCCGGATGCACCACCATATCCGCCTCTTTATCGACCACCAGCAGATCCTCATCCTCATAGATGATCTTCAGATCCATCGGTTCCGGTTCAGGCTTTTTCGGTGGGGGTTTCGGAAGGCTGATCTCTATCAGGTCGGCCGGCTGCATGATATAGGAGGGCTTCTCCCGCTTGCCGTTCACCAGCACATACCCATCCTTGATGGCTTTCTGGACCTTGTTGCGGCTGGCGTTCTGAACAAATGAGGTGATGTATCTGTCCAGCCGCATGTCGGTGTGCTGCCCTTCAGGCACCTCCAGTACATACTCGGTTCTTGTCGGATGTTCTCGTTGTGCCAGCATAACAGGAAGATACGCAAAAGTGGAAACACCGTCAGTGGCGATTCAACTGCAGTGTTCAGTCTGCGGCACCGGCCATTCAGGTGGGAGCTGGCGGCGACGGATCATCAGGGAGTATTGTCTGAACCTGTTCTAATCTCATGTTTTACGGCTATTTTCATGTTAAATGATTTAATATTGAATTTTTTTACTGTCCGGCTGTAAGGATCACTCTTTTTTGAACTCATACAGTCAGGCGATTCATAAAGAGAGCCGAAACGCGAGTGAGACCGGTTGCCGGAACACACTTCGTTCGGCACTTTCAGGCTGGGGCTGAGACACTCCACCTGAACAAGCCTGGAGCAGGAGTGGATAACCATCTCCGTTCCTGCAGCTGTGACGGCTATCTCCTGCCGCTCTCCGGAATGGACAGAGCTGTCCTGACGGATCGGTAGCGGAGTCCGGGTAGTTTCGGCAACCTTACTTGAGAGACTTAGATGTGAGAGACTTGTATGAGAGACACGTAGACATATGTGTGAGACTTGTATGAGAGACATGTAGACATATGTGAGAGATATCCACTACACACCACCATCCAGATCAAGAGAGAATCACAAACTGCCGGCCGGTCTCCCCGTATCCGGTCGGCAGTTTTCTTTTTATACTGTCTGTTATTTTGCATGTATTTGTTAAGTTCAGTTCCCGATACTTGCTGAACCTTTCCGGAACGATCCGCAGAAAAAGCTGGCACTGTGATACGATCACTCTACATCAAGGATTTTGC
>Ga0209487_1004051_pt1 | contig 11375 bp, 11 predicted proteins | sample Poulit2012_FD_187524 | JGI IMG/M metagenome (GOLD analysis project Ga0209487, IMG submission 187524) | Agricultural soil microbial communities from Georgia to study Nitrogen management - Poultry litter 2012 (SPAdes) (version 2) | ecosystem: Environmental > Terrestrial > Soil > Agricultural land... | reverse complement strand
ACACCTGGTGCATCAGATTCGATTGGACGTGTCTTCGTTGTTTCAATTGGACCAAGACCATCAATTGGTTGTCCAAGTGGATTTACAACTCGTCCTAGCAATTCCTCACCAACTGGTACTTGCATGATTCGCCCAGTACGACGAACATCTTGTCCTTCTTTTATTTCAAGGTATGGGCCTAGAATAACGATACCAACATTACTTTCTTCCAAGTTTTGGGCCATACCCATGACACCATTAGAAAATTCAACGAGTTCTCCAGCCATGACATCGTCTAAACCGTGAACACGTGCAATTCCGTCTCCAACTTCAATTACTGTTCCTACATCATTTACTTCAATATCTGATTCAAATGATGCAATTTGTTGCTTGATCAGATTACTAATTTCTTCAGCTTTTATGCTCATACCATTTCACCCCTATCATCATTTGTTTGCAGAGACAATGTTCCGTTCAATACGACTAAGCTTGCTACTTACAGAGCCATCAAAAATCGTATTTCCTATTCTAATTTTTAGACCACCTAAAAGTGATGGATCAACAATATTATCAATGTTAATTCCTTTTTTCCCAATCCGGCTTGCTAATTTCACTGATAATGCTTGTTGTTCCGAATCAGATAGTTTTCGAACAGAATAAACTGTTGCATCTGCAATCCCTTTTGCATCATTTACCATTTGGTTGAAATGATCAACAATGGTTGGAGTGATCTCAATGCGATGTCGTTCAACAAGTAATTTAACTGTGTTGATAACATCTGCTTGTAGACCCTGAAACGCCTCATCTAGAAACTGCTTCTTTTGCTCATGATTAACACGAGGATGCTTTAGGAATGTATAAATTTGTTCATTTTCACGAAAAACCTCTTGAACAACTTGTAATTCTTTACTTAATTGTTCTAATGTATTTTTATCATCACCAAGTTGAAAAAGAGCTTCTGCATAACGTCTTGCAGCTATCGATTTACTCATCGCTCTTCTCCTACCTCTTTGATATATTCATTGATGAGATGATCTTGATCTGCTGTATTAAGTTCTTTTTCAATCACTTTACTAGCAATCAACACTGACAGTGATGCAACTTGATCTTGCAATGCTTGAATCGCTTTTTCTTTTTCGTTTTGTATATCTGCTTGGGCAGTTTCTTTTAAACGCTCTGCCTCAAGTCGAGCTGATTCAATAATATCCTGTTCTAGTTTCACTCCAGCATCCCTAGCATCATCAATGATTTTCTGTGCTTCTTGCTTTGTTTGTAATAACTGTTTTGCAGCTTCTTCTGCCGCAATAGCTGCTTCTTTACGGCTTTTTTCTGCCTCATCAATTTCATTCGCAACATATTCTTCACGTTCTTGCATGACAGACATCAACGGACCCCATGCAAATTTCTTTAATAAATACAAAAGAAGTATGAAGAAAAACAATGCAGCAAACATATCGACTGGTTTAAAACCACCAACTGCTCCTAATGATAGTAAATTGACAAATGAATGCACAGTATTCACTCCTTTCACTTTAACTGCTTACTAATTAGTCGTCACCTAATGAATTTTATCATCCCGTCCTATTACGACTTTACTACAACCTGTAGTTTTGCAGAATCTTTTTTTCTACATATTGTAGCAAGGTAGATTTTCTGGTCATGATAAGATTCATCTAATCGACTATATATTTGATGCAATAAAGGAATGGCGATGATTCTCTTAATATGAATCTCGCCACGTAAATGTAAATAAATATATGTTATAGAATCATAAATGCAATAACTACTGCCATAATAGGAATAGCCTCTACTAATGCAGCACCCATTAACATTGTCATCGTTAGTGCACCACGTAATTCTGGTTGACGTGCAATACCCTCTACTGTGCTTTTAACAATATTACCTACTCCCATACCTGCTGCTAATGCTCCTAAACCAACTGCAATTGCTGCTGCTAATGCTTCCATTAATAATTCCTCCTTTTATTTATAAACCATATATCTTTTTAATTATTGACTTTCAGTAACCTTATTTGACATATACACCATTGTTAACATTGTAAATATAAATGCTTGGATACCAGCAATAAAGAGACTTAATACTTGCCATGCTAGCATAGGTACCGTAGCTAATACAAACCCAGTGACACCTGTAGTTGCTATTCCTAAAATAAGTCCTGTCAATATTCCACCAGCATACATATTACCAAATAGACGTAAGCCTAATGTTAAAGTGTTCGTAAATTCACCAATAATATTGAATGGTAACATAATTGGGATAGGACGGAAGTAATCTTTTCCATATTCCTTAAAGCCTTTGATTTTTACGCCATAATAGTGTGTTAAAACAATCATTAATCCCGCTAGTGTTAATGTAATACCTGCATCACTTGTTGGTGATTTCCACCATGATGTATCGCCAACAATAACTACAGTGACCATGCCAAGGACATTATTCACTAATATGTATGTAATCAAAGTTAGTCCTAGGGGCAAAAAAAGTTTCCCAGTTCGCCAATCCATCGTATCACTGATCAATCCTTTAACAAAGTCAACAACCCACTCCATAAAGTTCTGTGCCCCGGTTGGCTTCATTTTTAAGTTTCGACTTGCTAACATACATGCAAAAAAGGTAATTGCTGTGGCGAGTGCCATCATGAGAATGTTAGATAAATCAAAAGAAAGCCAAGAAATTCCAAATAGATTTTCAACTATTGGTGCTGTGTTATCCAAATCTATCACCTCTTTTCAATCATTTATCCTATAAGAAGTATATTGATCAAACAATGCTAAGGCTTTGTTTGTGGATCCAATTTTTATTGATATAAGGGCATTTTGTAGTTGCCATCTTCATATTCTATTCACGTCAATAATGGAACGTATAAAGGAATCAACCATCATAATTAGATAGGAACTTACCAAACCAATGATTGTTGCATAAACATGAAATGTATTTTCAAAGCGGAGAGCTATGGCAATAGCCAAGACGGAAGTTAACATACGTGTAAAAGTACCAAGACTTACAACTGATTTCCCACCTGTGATAGCCTTCCCAAACTTTTTTACTCTATTTTGCAAAAACCATATATTAAAGGTACTTATTGAACTTCCTAAAAGCAGACCAAAAAGAATCTGTTTATATGGTATTATACCAAGTCCTATGACTAATATAGCGAGAAAAATGAGCATCCATTTCCGTTGACTTTTTACCATTATGTCATAATCGTCCATGTCAATTTCCCCTTAATCAGTACTTCTGTATAGAATAAGAGAATCACTATTTTTGTAGAAAATTCTGCTATTACAGCCACCTACAAAATGACATAGTTTTTTCAATAATTTAAAAAACATTCTTATACCACACTAAGTTAGTTTACAATAGCAGTACTTTGTTGTCAATTGGTTTGAGGTTAATTCCTAAACTAAATTTCCATCCTATTATACCACTCTACCTTGTGCTTTTTCGAACAATCATTTTATGCGTTTTCGACAAATGTCTTAAGGTGTAAGGTCCATTATTCAATCCAAACTTCTGTCTCATGTGTTTCAAATGTACCATCCATTAATTCGATGGTAATAGATACCAAATAATGGCCTGGATTTCCTACATCTTTTTTACTTAATTCGCCATCATTTACACCTATTTGCAAATCTGTTAATTTTAACAATTGTCGATCGAAAATCAGTGTATCTGGTTGATATAAGTTTATTTCAACACTTTTAGCTTCTTCTACTGCATAAAGTCGATAGTTATATATTTTATCCGAAAGGGGTTTTAATGAGAATTCAAAGCCCATTGTTTTTGGATAATCAGCTTGATAACTCATAAATAAATAGGGTAAATGAAGTGACCGATCGGCTTGATTTAATGTTAACCATCCTTGATATAATTTTTCCTCCAATTGTTGTGTTGTAACAGTGAGTCCAATGGGCAATGTTTTTCGTTCTTTTCCTGCTAATGTAAATGATTGCGGGAGTTTCCAGACCATACCTTTTTGATCTTTAGGAATGTCAAAATGATAACGTTGTTCTTGGTTCGTTGTGTTTTCAATTGTTATTTCTATTTCTTTTGTTTCTGTATAAGAATTAACCTTTCCAAATGATAGGAGAGGATTATTAATAATTGTTTTTGCATTGATCGCCTCATCTATTTGAATTTCCCCCATCCCTTGACTAATGGGTTCCAGCATTTTTTTCTTATCGTCTGTAATTTGAAGAGCAGTTGTTTTTAAGGCACCAATAATTTGTTCATTACTCCAATTAGGATGGGCCTCTTTCATGAGGGCAATCACCCCTGTTACATATGGTGCAGCCATACTTGTGCCTTGTAATTCACGATAACCGTCTGGAACTGTACTCAAAATACTTGTGCCCGGCGCAAGGATATCTGGCTTTATTTCCCAATTGATTGTGACGGGACCTCGGGAACTAAATGGGGCTACATCTTTTGAAGTCTGTTCGTATATGGTATCAACATATAATTGACCTAACTCAAGTTGTTTAACTAGCCATTCACCATTGTTTTTCGTAATGGAAACAACAGGAATTTGTAATGGAGCTAATTCATTTTCAACAGATCCTTGGAATGGACCAGTTTCATTATTGTATATAACTGCCGCAACCGCTCCAGCGTCCTGCGCTTGTTTTGCCTTATCATAAAAGGAAATTTTCCCTCGTTTGATTAATGCAATATTCCCGTGTAGACCTTTTGCATCGACATTCGCATGAATCATTTGATAGTCTTTCTTAAACGACCATGGTAAAGAACCTTGCATCAGTTCCATAAAAATCTGTTTATTTTCTTTGTTTATATGGAGAGATGGTATAGTTTGCGGGGAAATTGTAGCACCAACAGAGACTGCCTTTGTTGCTGTCGCCGGTGAACCTACTGTCCAATGATTGGGTCCGTTGTTTCCGTTGGCGATTACAACGGCTAAACCAAGATCTACTGCCCGGTTCACAGCAATACTTGTTGGATAATCTGGTCCATTAACAACATTCCCAAGGGAGAGATTCATGATATCAACGCCATCTTTGAGCGCTCTTTCCATTGCCGCGATGACCTGGATAGATGATCCACTGCCCCTAGGTCCAAGAGCACGATAGGCATAAATTTTTGCATCTGGGGCAACACCTTTTACTTTTCCATTTGCGGCAATAATCCCCGCAACATGTGTACCATGCTCTGTTGGTATGCCCTGTGAGACATCTGTCTCCATTGGATCATCATCAAGATCAACAACATCATAACCACCTTCGTAATTTTTTTTCAAATCTGGATGATGATAATCAATTCCTGTATCAATAACAGCAACTTTTACCCCTTTTCCAGTGAAATTTGTTAAATTTAATTCACCAGGAATTATGGATTGGCTATGTTGATCATATTTTTGGTGTGGGATATTTGTTTTATATGACTGTACTGCATGAGTAGCTTTTATAAATTCCAGCGATGATATTTCAGTAAGCTTTCCGTGCGGGGCCTGTAATGCTAAACCATTTAGTAATTGATCATAAACGGCGACCACATCAATAAATGGATAATATTTTTCGATATATGCTTGATGTTCGTTCGGATCACCTTCTACTTCAATGATAATTGATTCTTTATCAGGTTCATGTGCTACTATGTAATTTGAATGATATGTAAAAAATAGTAAAAGCGTAGACAGAAATAGGATATAACGCCACATACTTAAAACTTCCTTTTTTCTTTTTAGCTTTTGATAATTCAGATATAACATACATAAAATTTTAAGTAATGGAGAAAGTTGTGCGATAACGCGAAAAGTTGAGCAGTAACCATCAAAAGTTGAGCGACTTCATTAAAAGTTGTGCATCAACACTGAAAGTTGTGCATCAACACCAAAAGTTGAGCGACTACCACTGAAAGTTGTGCATCAAACACCAAAAGTTGAGCGACTTCACTAAAAGTTGTGCATCAACCATCAAAAGTTGAGCGACTACCACTGAAAGTTGTGCATCAACACCAAAAGTTGAGCGACTTCACTAAAAGTTGTGCATCAACCATCAAAAGTTGTGCATCAACCGTCAAAAGTTGTGCGACTATGATAAAAGTTGAGCATCAAACGTTAAAGTTGTGCGACTAGGAATAATTAGCCGCAATCCTTGAGAATACTTTCTTTTCCAATAAAAAAGATCCAGTCCAATGAACTGAATCTTTTTTATTATTTATTGAAATGGTTCTTTATCGCTTGAGCGATTCTACGCGATGCTTGACCGTCACCATAAGGATTTGAAGCTTCCGCCATTTGATCATAAGTGGTTTTGTCTGTTAATAATTGGTGTGCTTCATTAAATATAACTTTTTCATCTGTACCAACCAGTTTCAATGTTCCTGCTGCAATTCCTTCAGGCCGTTCTGTTGTATCTCTAAGTACAAGAACAGGAACACCAAGAGATGGAGCCTCCTCCTGAATCCCACCTGAATCCGTTAAAATCAAATAAGATCTTGCCATAAAGTTATGAAAATCAATGACACTAAGTGGTTCAATTAGCTTTATACGCTGATGATCACCTAGAATTTCCGCTGCCGCTTCCCTGACTACAGGATTTAAATGGACTGGATAAACTACTTGGATATCTTCATGAGTTTCAACAAGTCGTCTAATGGCCCTAAACATCTGTTGCATATTAGTCCCTAAGTTTTCCCTGCGATGAGCAGTTAATAAGATCAAACGTTTATCACCAAGTTCTTCAAGTAAAGGATGGGTGTACAGATCACTAACAGTTGTTTGTAATGCATCAATTGCGGTGTTCCCAGTAACATAGATCTGCTCTTTGGGCTTATTTTCATTCAACAAATTCTGTTTAGATTGTTCAGTTGGTGAAAAATGCAGATCAGCTAATACACCTGTTAACTGTCGATTCATTTCCTCTGGGTATGGGGAAAATTTATTCCACGTCCGCAAACCAGCCTCAACATGACCAATAGAGATTTGATTATAGAAAGCTGCTAACGATGCTGCAAATGTTGTACTTGTATCACCATGACTTAACACAATATCAGGTCTCGTTTCCTTCATCACTATGTCAAGGCCCTCTAATCCCCGGGTGGTAATCTGTGCCAATGTTTGACCTTTCTTCATGATGTTTAGATCAAAATCCGGCTCGATCTCAAAGATTTCTAGCACTTGATCTAGCATTTCACGATGCTGGGCCGTAATCGTCACAATCGTTTCAAACTCTTGCGGGCGCCTTTTTAATTCTTGAACTAATGGTGCCATCTTAATAGCCTCAGGTCTTGTCCCAAAAACAATCATAACTTTGATTCGTTTAGTCAATGTTTGAACACTCCATTCCTTATCAAGCACATCCTATAATAGGTATCAAAGACGCTGATGGCTAATAGTCAAACTTATTTTGTTCCGTACAATCTATCACCTGCGTCACCAAGTCCTGGTACAATATATCCTGTTTCATTTAGTTTTTCATCTAATGCAGCTAGGTAAATATCAACATCAGGATGATTTTTCTTTAGTAATTCAATGCCTTCTGGTGCAGCTACCAAACACATTAAACGAATTTTTTTCGCGCCACGCTTTTTCAAGGAGTAAATGGCATCATTTGCTGATCCGCCAGTAGCAAGCATTGGATCCATTACAATTAATTCACGTTCTGCAATGTCAGAAGGCAATTTTATATAATACTCAACTGGTTGTAATGTTTCAGGATCACGATAAAGTCCGACATGACCAACACGAGCAGCTGGAAGTAAATTAAGCATTCCATCGACCATTCCTAAACCAGCACGGAGGATAGGAATCAGCCCAATTTTCTTACCTGCTAATACTTTTGTTTTTGTTTCAGTCAATGGCGTTTCTACTGTTGTTTCCTGTAAAGGGAGATTCCTAGTAATTTCAAAAGCCATTAACATAGCAACCTCATCAACAAGTTCACGAAATTCCTTTGTTCCTGTATTTTTATCTCTAATATACGTTAATTTATGCTGGATTAATGGATGATCAAGTACATATACATTTGCCATTTTTACCACTCCTTTTATGTTTACATCTAACGGAATTGTACTGAAAAAACGACAAGTTTTCAAGCTATAGTCGATTTTTGTTTTACCGATAAATTGCTCAACAATAATGAAAGCGCTCATATATTAACATACAAATTGCTGATCATCTAACAATGCCTTTATAATCTTCATATAAAAAGGTGCACCTATCGAATAGGGCACCTTTTAAAAATTTATTCATATAACGGAAATTGATCAGTCAATACTTTGACTCGGTCTTTTGCTTGTTGTAATACTTCCTCATTTTCATGATTTTTTAAAGTTAATGAAATAATTTCTGCAATTTCTTTCATTTCTTTTTCAGTAAAGCCCCGCGTTGTGACAGCTGCTGTACCAACACGGACACCACTAGTAATAAATGGACTTTCAGTATCAAATGGGATTGTATTTTTGTTCGTTGTTATCCCAACTTTATCCAATACTTCTTCACCAATTTTCCCAGTAATCTGAAGTGGTGTTACATCTAACAATAAAAGATGGTTATCTGTTCCACCCGAAACGATGCGGATCCCTTCTGCCGTAAGAGCTTCTGCTAGTGCATGGGCATTTTTAATAATTTGTTTTGTATATGTCTTAAATTCATCTGATAAAGCCTCTTTAAACGCCGTTGCTTTAGCTGCAATAATATGCATCAACGGACCACCTTGCATACCAGGGAATACTGATTTATCAATGCCCCTTGCAAATTCCTCTTTACAAATAACCATACCACCACGTGGCCCTCTTAATGTTTTATGTGTTGTCGTTGTAACAAAATCAGAATATGGGACTGGATTTGGATGATCTCCTGTTGCAACGAGTCCTGCAATATGTGCCATATCAACCATTAAATAGGCACCAACTTCATCGGCAATTTCGCGGAATTTGGCAAAGTCAATTGTACGAGAATAAGCACTCGCACCCGCTACGATTAATTTCGGTTTTACTTCTTTCGCTTTCGCCAAAATGGCATCATAATCTAGTTGCTCTGTTTCTTGATCTACACCATATTCTTCAAAATTGTAGTAAATTCCACTGAAATTTACGGGACTTCCATGAGTTAAATGACCTCCATGGCTTAGGTTCATACCTAAAACAGTATCACCAGGTTCAAGAATAGTAAAATATACAGCCATATTTGCTTGAGCACCCGAATGTGGCTGCACATTAATATGATCACCACCAAATATTTCCTTTGCTCGATCGCGGGCTAAATCTTCTGCAACATCAACATATTCACAGCCACCATAATATCTTCTGCCTGGATATCCCTCTGCATATTTGTTTGTCAATACAGAACCTGCTGCTTCCATAACTGATTTCGAAACAAAGTTTTCTGATGCAATTAATTCGATATTACTTTGCTGACGATTCTTTTCCGCCTCTATAGCTTTATAAATTTCGATATCTGATTCCTTTAAATGATTCATAAAAAGCCTCCTAGATATTATAGTGAATTTCATAATACAGTTTGAATGCTTGATCTCTACAATATATAGTTTCATGGATTCTTTCTTACCTACATACTTTAAAGAGGAAGCCGTAATTGATCATTATAAAATTCATTTATATGTGTAATTTTTTTAACAGGTACAAATTATCATTTTATATGATGGGAAACCTACTTTGCATATTTTGCACGTGGTCCACCAATTAGTTTTGGTCTTGTTCTAGCACCAGTTACTCTAGCATTTCCAATCGTTTTTTGTTTAAAACGAAGTGGGACAGCAACTTCTTTTAATTGCATACCAATCATTGTATCCCCAATATCGATGCCTGCATGTGCCTGGATTCTTTCGACTACTACTGGATTTTTGAAATGCTTAAATGCATAAGATGCCATCGCTCCACCTGCTTCTCGTATCGGAATAACAGAAACTTCACTTAGATCATATGCCTGTAATGTTTCCTTTTCAACAACAAGAGCTCTATTAAGATGTTCACAACATTGAAAAACAAGATGTATGGAGGATTCTTGCGCTAGTCTTTGTAATGACTCAAAAATAATTGCTGCAATATCTTCGCTTCCGGAAGTTCCTATAGATTCTCCAGCAACCTCACTTGTCGAGCAACCAATCACAAATAAATCACCTTCATGTAAATAGTTACTTTCAATCCATTCAGTAATAAGTGCATCCATATTATGCTTCAACTGTCCATCCAATTTCGACATCTATTTTCATCCTTTACTCTTCATATGTCGTAATTTTGCCAATTCTATTCGCGTGACGGCCACCTTCAAAATCAGTTTCTAACCATGTTTGAACAATTTCACGTGCAAGACCTGGCCCAATTACACGCTCACCTAAAGCAATCATGTTTGTATCATTATGTTGACGTGTTAACTTCGCGCTATAAACATCATGAGTCAAGGCACAACGAACACCTTTAACTTTATTAGCTGCAATTGACATACCTATCCCTGTTCCACAAATGAGAATTCCTCGATCAAACTCACCATTAGCTACGCGTGCTGCTGCGGGAAGTGCATAGTCTGGATAATCGACAGAACCCGAGCCTTCGGTACCTGTATCTACATATTCAATTCCTAGTTCCTCTAGTAAACTTTTTACTTCATTACGAATCATTACTCCTGCATGATCCGCGCTTAAAATAACTTTCATTATGTCCACCCTTTCACATGGTGTAAGTTTATTTAGATTTAATATTTAGTGTACAACTATTTTGCAGATTTGACCATAACAAACTGTATATTATTGATTAATTCATACTGAAAATCGATCGATTTGCTCTTTTAATCGTTTTGCTTCAGCTTCTAATGTTTGTGCCAATTGATCGACTGCTTTAATTGTTTTTGTTTGTTCCTCCACTGACGCACTGACTTCCTCTGAAGCAGCAGATGTTTCCTCGGCAATGGCCGCAACATCCTGCGATTGTTGAACTGTTCTTTGAATAGACTGTAATTGTTTATTAACCAATTCCGAAATCTGTTCAACTTCCGAAGCTACATCAGTAACTGAATGGGACATATGCTCGAAAGTACTGTTCGTTTCTTCTCCACTTTTAGCTTCTTTATTTGCCTGAGCGACATTATCATTTATTTTGGTCACTACCTGATTGACATCATCTTGCATCGCTTTAATGAGACCAGAAATTCTTTGAACAGCTTGTGCACTTTGATCTGCTAACACACGAATTTCCTCCGCTACTACGGAAAATCCTCTTCCATTTTCTCCGGCACGTGCTGCCTCAATTGATGCATTCAATGCTAATAGATTTGTTTGTTCAGCAATATCACCAACCATCGTTACAATTGATTCAACTTGGATTGCGTTTTGCTTTAAACGGTCTACATCTTCTAATGACTTTTCTTGATTACTTGCTAAAGATTGAATTCCTTGCACTAAATC
>Ga0209487_1004050_pt1 | contig 11375 bp, 8 predicted proteins | sample Poulit2012_FD_187524 | JGI IMG/M metagenome (GOLD analysis project Ga0209487, IMG submission 187524) | Agricultural soil microbial communities from Georgia to study Nitrogen management - Poultry litter 2012 (SPAdes) (version 2) | ecosystem: Environmental > Terrestrial > Soil > Agricultural land... | reverse complement strand
GATCCGACGCCCAGGATGTGTTAGTGCCGACGTTAGTCACAGGACGTGATCGTACTTAGTCGGCCGACGGGAGTCCACGTGTAGCCGAACTGCACACAGAACCTTAGATTTAATGAATTTGTAATAAAAATAAATATGACTTATGCAACTTGTTCTCTTATTTTTTTATTGATTCAATCAACGGCTAGGTGCCTGATAACCGGCCGCAAAGTGAGCGGCATGAATAGCGACTATATTATCCGTAGTAAAGCCTTCTTTGGTCGTTTGATGAATTAATCTTTCTTGGACTTCTTCCAAAAATTTAATTCGCAAAGTTTAGTAAGTAGCCTTGAATATGATGCTACTGATGGCACAGCAACAGACATAAGAAAACCACAGTTTAGCTTAAAAGCAATGTCATCATTTAATCGTTGAAATGCTTTCAACAAAACGAAGAAAAATAGAAAATAATTATCGCCGGGTAATTTAATTGTATTGGTGCACCTAATCGAGATTGTTTACTTTCTTTTTCATAAATTAAATTCATATTAATCGCAGAAATAATTGAATTATATGTTTGGGTGGGTTGCATGTCGTATAATGGTCATAGGAAGTAATCTGCCAGCCTTTTAGATAGCTATTGTTAACTACCATTATACAAGATTTGGGGCGATACTTCCTTTTTTGTACTTTGAAACCCTTGTCCTGTAAGGGATTATAATTATGAAATTCACTTATTGTTAAAAATATACTAAATATATTTTACTAAACTATCGTGCTTTTATAAACATTTGTGCTTAAGCGCTTTCTAAATCGGTTAGTTATCGTTTGATACTTCAATGTCTTTAAAGGCTCATTCACTAGCAACTAATTCATTTGTTCGCTCATAAGCTTCTAATAAGTAATCAGTAATTTGCATGACTTTCACTTGATCAGCTAACCCTTCACGCTCTACCCCAAGTTTCATTTGTAAATAACATCCTGGATTTGCTGTAATAATGATTTGTGCCTTCGTTAGTTTCGCTTGTTTCATTTTATAATCGAGGACTTGCATTGACATATCAGGTTCAATAATATTGTAAATACCTGCAGAACCACAACATCTGTCAGCATCACGCATTTCAACGTATGAAATATTTTCGATCGACTGTAATAATTTCCGTGGTTCTGTAAAGGTTTTTTGACCATTTCTCAAATGACATGAATCTTGGAAGGTTACCGTTTCACCGTTTCCACGTAGAACACCTTTATGGAAATCTAATTTAAATAAAAGTTGAGATATATCAACGATTTTTTCACTAAATACTTTAGCCCGCTTAGACCATTTCGGATCATCTTTTAATAAATAACTATAATCGACTAAAAACCCTCCACACCCACCAGCATTTGTCACAATATAATCGACATGAGCTTCTTCAAAGGCAGCAATATTACGTTTCGCTAACTTGCGGGCTTGGTCACGCTCACCACTATGGCCGTGTAATGCACCGCAACAATTTTGTCCTTCGGGAACGACGATTTCACAACCAGCATATTGGAGTAATTTCGTCGTTGCATCATTTGTTTTGCGAAACATCGTATCCATTAAACATCCGGAAAAAAAAGCGACTTTCATTCGTTTTTCGTTAAGTGATGTATAATGGCGCTGACGTTTTTTAAGTTGTTTCCCCTTAGGTACTTCCGGAAGTACTTTTTCCATCGTTTGCATCGTCTTTGGAAACATTTTTAAAATACCGAGTTTCCGAGTCGTTTTTTGTAAACCAGATCTTTGATAAAAACTTAATAAGCTCGTCATGCGTCGCATTCGGTTTTGATACGGAAATAGATTTTTAAATGTCGCTCGCCGGACAATTCGCTCGCCAACACCTAGCTTTTTATGTTGATAAATAGCTTCTCGAGCTTGTTCGAGTAAACGGCCGAATTTTACGCCTGATGGACAAGCTGTTTCACAGGCGCGACATCCTAAGCATAAATCAATTGATCGTTTGACTTCTTCACTCGGTTCAATATCGCCATCAACAATACCTTTCATAATCGCAATTCTGCCCCGGGGTGAATGAACTTCATCGTTTCCAGTTTCAACATATGTTGGGCAACTCGGCAAGCAAAAACCACAACGGGTACAATTTAATAGTTCTTCATAATCCATTGTCTGAATGAATGCTTCGCGAATTCTTTCTTTCTCAACTGTTTGCATGATGTTTATTCACCTCGTCCATTAAATGTAAAAATTTTCCCCGGGTTCATAATATTGTTCGGATCTAACGCTTGCTTAATCGATCGCATCGCTGAAATTCCTTCTTCACCAACTTTTAAATGTAAATACGGTAATTTACTCGTTCCTATTCCATGTTCGCCAGTAATCGTTCCACCAAGCGCAACAGCTTTTTCAAAAATTTCTTCAAAGGCTTGTTTAACCCGGGCCATTTCTTCTTCATCCCGCGCATCGGTAGGACATGTTGGGTGTAAATTACCATCCCCCGCATGACCAAATGTACATATCGTTACATCATATTTTTCAGCAATATGTTCGATCGCTTTAACCATTTCTGCTAATTTGGAACGGGGCACTGTCGCATCCTCTAAAAACGTTGTTGGTTTCAAACGTGATAATGCCGGTACTGCCGCTCGTCTTGCTTCAAGAAGGGCTTCCCCTTCTTCAATTGTTTTAGCAATATCAATTTTAAAAGCTCCGTTCGTTTTACAAATTTTAGATATTTTTTCAATATCTTGGTTGACAATTTTTTCTGTCCCATCTTGCTCAATGAGTAAGACGACACGAGCATCAACAGGTAAGCCTATATTGACGTAATCCTCAACAACTTGAACGGTTGCTTGATCTAAAAATTCTAATGTTGCTGGCGTAATTTTTGCAGCGATAATATCAGAAACCGTTTGGGCAGCTGCTTCTAAATCATCAAATAAAGCTAACATCGTCTTTTTCGTTTCTGGCTTTGGAATGAGTTTTAAAATCGCTTCCGTAATTATACCTAACGTCCCCTCTGAGCCAACGAGTAAACTCGTTAAATCATAACCTGCGACATCCTTCGCAAGCTTACCACCCGTTTTTATAATGTCCCCATTCGGTAAAACGACCGTTAATCCGAGAACATAGTCACGGGTTACACCATATTTTAAACCACGCAATCCCCCGGAGTTTTCACTTAAATTGCCACCAATTTGTGAAACGTGCATCGATCCCGGATCTGGCGGATAAAATAATCCTACAGAAACGGAAGCATCAAAAATATCTTTCGTATAAACCCCCGGCTGTGTCGTTAATGTTAAATTTTCTTCATCGATTTCTAAAATTTTGTTCATATGTTTGAAAACGATAATAATTGAACGATCAATTGGTGTCGTTCCACCCGATAAATTCGTTCCTGAACCACGGGCGATAATCGGGATCTTTTCCCGATGACATATTTTAACGATTTCAGATACTTCTTCCGTCGAGCGTGGTGCAATGACTGCAGCAGGCATCTGTTGCTGAAGTGGCGTTGCATTGTATGAATATGCGAGTAAGCTCGTTTGATCAGTAATGACGTTTTCTCGACTAACGATACTGGCAAATTCATCAATAATTTTTTCTTGAAGCATTTTAAATCCCCCTTTTGATCGCCACATATTTAAAAAAACTGTAAGGGAAAGTGTTAGTTTTCACTTTCCCTAATTATTTACTTTTTTACATTATTTCGTTGGTGGATTTCCTTTATTATTCGCCATAATAACAAGTGTTAAAATAGCTATAACTAAGGCGATAATATACCAAAAGCTAAAGCCACTAAACACATATCCCATACCGATAGAACCGGCAACGAGTACGTAATAGGTCATCGGTATGAGCGTTTTTCGAATAATTTGTCCTTCCTTACCTATTAAGCCAACAACGGCCGAAGCGGCAACGACATTATGAACAGTAATCATATTTCCAGCTGCTCCACCAACGGCTTGTAGGGCAACGACAATTCCCGAGCCAATGGCATCTAAGCCGATATTTTGTGCTGTACCGAATTGGAATAAAGAAAACATCATATTACTCACTGTGTTACTACCGGAAATAAATGCTCCCAGCGCTCCAATAATCGGTGCAAATAATGGCCAAACACCACCTGCTAATTGGGACACACCTTCTGCTAATACTAATGGCATACTATCATAAGATGCAGAGGCTGAATTAATAAACACTTGCGCCATTGGTAAAGCAAATAATAAAGCGATTGATGCACCAATAATCATTTGCCACGATTCAGCCCATGCTCGTTTATATTTCTCCCCACTCATGCCGTGCATAAAAAATGTAATAGCCGTTACGACAATAAATAAAAATCCTGGAACGTGTAGTGGTGAAGCCGAAGCAGTAATACCTGAATTGAAAATGTTCTCAAAAGTAATCGTTACACTTGGATGAGTTAAAATACCTTTAAACCAATCCCACGTCCTTGATAAGACTAAGAGTAAAGCGACTAAAACATACGGTGCCCACGCATTTAACATCGAAATATGAGATGCTTTTGTATCAATTTTAACATCATCTTGTAAGGCCCCTACCCACTCTTTCTCCCAACGACTTCTTTCAGCAAACTCAAATCGTTCGGATTCTTTCGGTTGGAACCAACCAGCCCGGGCTGCTGGTACAACGATGAGTAGACCGATTAAAGCTCCGAGTATCGATGGGAACTCTGGTCCAAGAACACGGGCGATTATATTATAAGGCAAAATAAATGCGACTGCTGCGAAAACAGCAAATTTCCACACTTTAAATCCTTCGAGAAATGAACGACTTTCTCCGAAAAAGCGTGTGAGCATTCCTGCCATAAGAAGCGGTACGAGAACCCCGACAATTCCATGAAGTAGAGCTACTTGTGTTCCGATAAAATGTAAATAACCATCATACGTTTGCGTTCCAATAGCAGTCATAACGATCTCATGTTGACCTAATCCATCACCAACACCACGAATAATTGGTGTTCCAATCGCTCCGAACGATACGGGCGTACTTTGAATAATTAAAGCTGACACAACTGCGGCCATCGCTGGAAAACCTAAGCCGACTAACAAAGGACCAACAACAGCAGCGGGACTCCCAAACCCTGCCGAACCTTCAATAAATGATCCAAAAAGCCAAGCGATAATTATTGCTTGAATACGCCTGTCTGTAGAAATATCTGTAAACCCCGCACGAATCGTTTGTAAGGCACCACTTTGACTTAATGTATTTAATAAAAGTAATGCACCAAAAACGATGAGTAATATTTCTAACGCACTAACAACACCATTGATAACTGCTCCACCAATTTGGTTTGCCTCTGTCCCCCAGACAAAAAAGGCTAATAAAACCGTAACAACAAGCGCTAATGGCATTGCGCGCGAAGCCGGCCAATTTAAAACAACGAGAAAAATAAACACGACAACAATTGGCGTTAAAGCTAGTAGAGCAAGTATTCCTAAACTCATTTTTACCCCCCCAGATTATTACATGTTACTTATTTTTAACTATAGCGTCACTTAGTAAGCGCTTACATTCACTGAACGAAAATACCCCCTTTTTTTATAATTTTTTTATGTGAAAACTAATCTCAGTTGTTCTTAACAAAAAACAAAAGTAGGCGAAAAGTATTACTTTAAAACTATGTAGGAGCATATAATAATATGTTTAATTATTCTAAATTGTTTATATATATCTTTACATACAATATATTATTAGTCAATTTACATAAATTTGCATTCTTATTTCTGATATGTAAGAATATTCTTAAGGAGTCATCATTTTCCTTAAAATTGCTTATGTAATATTTTCATATTTTATAAATTCATAAGGAGGAAAATAATGGTTAAAGTATTAAACGTTCCAACACGTACATTGTTAGGTCCAGGTCCAAGTGATGTACATCCAAGAGTCCTACAGGCAATGGCAACTCCGATGGTCGGTCATATGGATCCTGAATTTATTCGGGTAATGGATGAAGTTATGAATCTATTACGTTATGTTTTTGAGACAAAAAATGAACTAACTGTATCCATGTCTGGAACTGGAAGCGCTGGTATGGAAACTGTCTTTGTGAACTTACTTGATCCGGGCGATGAAATTGTTGTCGGTGTAAACGGTTTATTCGGTCAACGAATGGTCGATGTCGCCGAACGTTGTGGAGCAAAAGTTACTCAAATCCACGCTGACTGGGGCGATGTCTTCGATCCTGAACAAGTTAAAAAAGCTTTGCAGGACAATCCAGACGTAAAATTCGTCGCACTCGTTCATGCAGAAACATCAACAGGAGCTCTACAACCATTAGAAGAAATTGCGAAAATTACGCATGAACATGATGCATTACTAATCGTTGATGCGGTAACATCTCTTGGTGGGTCACCTGTAAGTATTGATGAGGTTGGTATTGATGCTTGTTATAGTGGAACACAAAAATGTATTAGTGCACCACCTGGACTTTCTCCGGTTACTTTTAGTGAACGTGCCATCGAAGTGATGGAAAAGAAAAAGGAAAAAGTTCAAAGCTGGTATTTAGACTTAACGATGATTCGTAACTATTGGGGTGGGGATCGAGCCTATCACCACACAGCCCCCATTACGATGAACTATGCATTACATGAAGCGTTAAGACTCATTCATGAAGAAGGTTTAGGTAACACCTTTGCCCGTCACCAAACATTAGGACGTGCCCTTCATAAAGGTCTTGAAGCAATGGGACTTGAACTTCATGTTGATGAAAAATACCGTCTACCTCAATTAACATCTGTTCGTGTACCAGAAGGTGTTAATGAAGCTGACATTCGTGCGCAACTACTTAATGATTACTCAATTGAGATCGGCGCTGGCCTTGGTGATCTCCAAGGTAAAATTTGGCGTATCGGCTTAATGGGGTATTCATGTAATACGAAAAATGTCACACTCGTCTTAAGTGCCCTTGAGGAACTTTTAAGTAAAACTGGGGCGGACATTGAAAAAGGTGCCGCTGTTGCTGCTGCGACAGAAGTCATGTTTAATAAATAAATGTCTTCATAAAACTTTTAAGCCTGAGCGAATAATTGCTCAGGCTTTTATTATGAATCAATAACGATATAGTACGCTTCTACGGGACCATGAACACCGACGATTAAATTTAATTCAATATCCGCACTATTACTTGGACCTGAAATAAAGCTAATACATGATGGAATAATAGAGTCGTTTTGTATTTGTTGACGAATATATTGCATTGCTTCTGTCAATCGTGGTACGATCGTTTCTTTTTCAATAATTGCAATAAAAGTTTTCGGCAATAACGTTAAAGCCCTTCCGTGATTACTATTGTGCAATAATGTTACTGTTCCCGATTCGGCTAACGTTATATCACTGTAAGCAAGACCAACATCTGCACGCTTAGCAAAAGCGATTTCCTTTTCTTTAGTCGTCTTTCCCCACGTTCTAATGTCATAATCTTCTTTTCTTTGTGTAAAAAAATTATTTAACCCGAGTTTATTCGTTCTTTCGTCGTCCGGTAACACTATTGAATAAGCATTAATTTTCTGTAAAACATCTTGTAATGTTTTGTGCAACTGTTCCTCTGTCGTTCGTTTAAAGGTTGTATGGATCGTTTGACACTGTTTTTCTAACATCGTTATTAAATCTTCGGTCGAAGCATTTTCATAAAGTTGTTTTTGAGGCTCATATGTCCAGGTTGGTTTTTGTACGTTTGTCATCCGATTTCGCCCGAGACTGTTGGCGATATGGTTTAAAAAGGGTTCCCGATGTTTAATCGTCATTTTTAATAGCCCCTTTCGTCCGTTGTTTAAACCATTGACGAAATGACTGTTTACTTACAGCTGGAAAATTTCGTGTTTTTGTCCAATGTTTTAAAGGACCGGGACCTTTAGATATTTTTTCATCCTTTGTCCATGGCTTTAAAGCTGTTCGCGCAAAGGATCGACTCATCCTATAGGCAGCTGGATGTTTTGCCCACATTCCGAAACCGCGCATAGCCATTTTTTCACTTAAGGGAACTTTATCGCTATTTTCAACGATATACTCCCGATGTTTAATAAGTAGTTCGTGAAGCGGTATTTTAACTGGACAAGCTTCCGTACATGCTGCGCACAATGATGATGCATACGGTAAATCGGCATGATCTTCATAACCATCTAAAATCGGGGTAATAACCGCTCCAATTGGCCCCGGATAAATCGACCCGTAAGCATGACCACCAATATGCCGATAAACTGGACAAACATTTATACAGGCTGCACACCGAATACAATGAAGAGCTGATTGAAATTGTGTGCCGAGCATTTTTGAGCGACCATTATCGACGATGACTAAATGGAAATGTTCAGGTCCATCAGTTTCACCCTCACGCTTTGGCCCTGTAAAGGAAGTGACATAACTTGTTAACTTTTGTCCAACGGCAGAGCGTGTGAGTAAACTAACGAGGACATCGAGTTCTTCCCACGTTGGAACAATTCGCTCCATCCCCATAACAGTAATTAATGTGTTCGGTAAAGATGTCACAAGTCGACCATTTCCTTCATTTGTAACTAATGTAACCGATCCAGTTTCGGCAACAGCGAAATTACAGCCAGTAATACCAATGTCAGCGGATAAAAACTCTTCCCTTAGTTGTTCCCGGGCAAAGGCAGCTAACGCCTCAGGCTTAGCAGATCCATCATATTGACGTGTTTTTGCAAAGGTTTGTTGAATCTGCTCTTTGTTTTTATGCAACGCTGGAGCGACGATATGTGAAGGTGGGTCTTCATCAAGTTGTAAAATCCATTCACCAAGATCTGTCTCAACAACATCAACATCGATATTTTGTAACACTTCATTTAAACCGAGTTCTTCCGTCACCATTGACTTTGATTTAACTACTTTTTTTCCGTTTTTCTTTTCTATCACTTGTTTAATATATTCATTCGCTTCCGTTTTATCTTGAGCGAAAAATACATGTCCGCCATTAGCCGCAACAGCTTCACTTAACTCATATAAATAATAGTCTAAGTGATTAATTGTATGTTCACGAATCTCCTCCCCAAGAGTACGCCATGCTTCCCAATCACCGAGATCAGATGCAGATTTCAAGCGCCCTGTTCCCATTCTCTCTTGTGCTGCGGCAACTGCCTGACGCATAAATTCATTATCAATCCCTGCTTGAACTCGTGTCTCGTAAGTAGATTCACTAATTTTAATACTCATTTTTCTTCCCTCCTAGCGTAAATTTCTTTTCGTGAACGACAGTTAATTGTTTAATATATAAGTAATATGTTTCACTTTTACCGGAGAATTTTCCCGTTGTAAACGCCCTTGTATATTAAGTAAACAAGCCATATCTGCTCCAATTAAATAGTTTGCTTTTGTCTTTTTAACACTATCTACTTTTTCCTGAACCATTTCAGTAGATATTTCCGCTTGATCAATCGCAAAAGTCCCACCAAATCCACAACAGTTTTCTTTTAATGGTAAGTCAATTAACTCAGCACCGGGAATATGTTGTAATAGTTTCATCGGGGCTTCTGTTTCCCCTAATATTCGCGTCATATGGCATGAGGGATGATAAGTAACTTTTCCTTGAAAAGAAGATTGTACATTTGTCACTTGTAAAATATCGACTAAAAATTGACAAACTTCATACGATTTTTCGGCTAAACTTTCCGCTAATGGCTGCCACGTCGCATCACCAGCAAAAATCTTCGGATATTGTTTAAGCATACTAACACATGAACCTGATGGTGCAACGACGTAATCAGCATGCTCAAAAGTTTTCATCATTTGCTGCATCGCTTTTTTCGATTCGTTTAAATAGCCGCTATTAAAAGCTGGCTGACCACAGCACGTCTGGGTTGTTGGAAAATCCACCTCACAGCCGAAACGTTCTAGTAGTTCGACTGTGTCTTTGCCAACTTCTGGTGTTAAAAGATCACACAAACACGTAATAAACAATGATACTTTCATACAATCACCCCGTAATTTTTTCCCTTTGTGACCGTTTACATTTGTTCATCTCTTAAAAAATCCATAGTTAATTTAATAAGTTATAATGAGTGAATAATTAAACGATTTTTTCATTAAATTGTAATAGTAGACGTTACATCTATATATTTAGAATAACATTCGTTGTGCAATTTTAAAATAGCTTAACGTGAAAATGTAGTTTGCTAGCCCAAAAAAGCTTATAATACTATTAAATAGACCTGTGGGAAGTAGTGATACATTTTGGACGCTAAAAAATATTTAAAACGTATCCATGTTGGTATACAACAACCCCATTTAAAATTTTTACAACAATTACAATATAACCATCTATTCTATGTTCCTTTTGAAAATTTAGATGTTATTCGACGAGTACCCATTTATTTAAATTTACCACGAATTTATGAAAAAGTTGTTACGAATAAACGCGGCGGGTACTGTTATGAGGTAAATGGACTTTTTCAATGGTTATTAAACGAAGTTGGTTTTAATACGTATCTCGTTGGAGCAACGGTTATGCGGCCGACAGGAAAATTCGCTAAGAAAAACACTCATGTGGGGATTATCGTCAATCTCGATCAGCTATATTTAGTCGATGTCGGCTTCGGCAATTCTCAATTACAACCGATAACATTAGACGGCCAAACATTTACAGACATTAGTGGCACGTATAAAGTTCAGCAACTTGACGAGATCACTTACGATCTCATGCGAATACATAATAATGAGTGGCGAATTTTATATCGATTTACATTAGAAGAAAAATCATTACTCGATTTTCATGAAGGGGTCGTTTACAATCAAGTTTCTAAAAACTCAACCTTTACCCATAGTGATCTAATTACAAAACCGACCGAGACAGGTAGAGTAACGTTACGTGATCATACGTTAACGATGACTATTCACGGTAAAAAAACTGAACAGGAATTGAGTGCAGTAGAAAAAGAAAATGTATTGCGGGAAACTTTCGGCATCGTATTAAATGAATAAATAAAAAAAGCTGAAGGATTATATAGCTCACTATTTGATTCCAAAAGTTAGTGAATTTTTGGAATCAACGCTTCCTTCAGCATTATATTTTCAACTTATGCAACAAATTACTATTAATCTACAATTAATCAATGAGTGATGCCATAATTGCTTTTTGAATGTGTAAACGATTTTCCGCTTGATCGAATACGACAGACTTCGGACCATCTAGAACTTCGGAAGTTACTTCCATACCACGCTGGGCTGGTAAACAGTGGAAAAATAAACAGTCATCTTTCGTCTGTTCCATAAGTGATTCATTTATTTGGTATGGTTTAAAAATTTCCACACGACTTTCGGCTTCAGCTTCAAAACCCATACTCGCCCACACATCTGTATAAATAATATCAGCATCTTCAACAGCTGGAAAAAGATCCTTCGTTTGCACTAATTGTGCCCCGCTTTTTGCCGC
>Ga0209487_1004049_pt1 | contig 11379 bp, 9 predicted proteins | sample Poulit2012_FD_187524 | JGI IMG/M metagenome (GOLD analysis project Ga0209487, IMG submission 187524) | Agricultural soil microbial communities from Georgia to study Nitrogen management - Poultry litter 2012 (SPAdes) (version 2) | ecosystem: Environmental > Terrestrial > Soil > Agricultural land... | reverse complement strand
GAACAACTCGCTACATTAAAAAGTAACAAGGTGCTATTCGCTCATTTGACAACCTTTTTATTTTTAGCGGGTCACTTTACATTTTACGCTTACTTTACACCGTTTATTAATACTGAGCTAGGAATGAGTGGAACAATCGTCAGTGTGATTTACTTTATTTTCGGTGCAGCAGCCGTTGCTGGTGGTGGATTAGCGGGGATGTTAACGGATCGCTTTGGTTCAGAACGGGTTGTGTTAGTCGTTACAGCGCTATTTGCGGTTTCTTTATTCGTGATTCCTTTTTCATCCGCCTGGATCCCATTATTTATTTTTGTTGTAATTATTTGGGGAATTATGAGTTGGGGAATTACACCACCGATGCAAAATTACTTAATTGAAACAGCACCAGAAGCAGCCGCTACCCATCAAAGTTTAAATAACTCTGCTTTGCACTTTGGAATCGCCTTTGGTTCCTTTATTGGAAGTATTGTCATTGATAAGATGGCTGTCACGACAAATGCCTATATCGGAAGTGCTATTGTCGTCTTAGCCTTACTTGCTGCGGCCTTTTCCTTTACCCGGAAGAAATTAGCTTAGGAGTGTTTTGATGAAAATTTACGTTGATGCAGATGCTTGTCCCGTCGAAAAAGAAGTCATCCAAGTTGCGAGGGCCTTTCGTATATCTGTTGTCCTTATTAAAAGCTACGCTCATTTTTCCCACGAGGAAAAACCGTCCTTTGTTGAAACCGTTTATGTCGATGCGGGCGCTGATTCTGCGGATTATAAACTTCTTGAGCAAGTAAAAAGAGGCGATATCGTCGTCACTCAAGATTACGGTCTCGCCTCCTTATGTTTAGCGAAAGGATGTATTGTCCTTCACCATCGTGGATTTTTATTTACAGAAAATAATATCGATCGATTGCTCGCGACCCGACATCAAAGTGCTCAAGTACGCCGAGCAGGCGGTCGAACGAAAGGTCCACGTGCCTTTACGACTGAAGATCGGGAGAAGTTTTCCTGGGTTTTAGAACGCATTTTACAAAATCACTAATCTGCTTTTCGTCTTCCTAAAATAGCCATTAATATAAAGCCAATACCTAAACCGATAAACATTCCTTCTCGTTGATGATCAAACACCATCCCGAGTCCCATCCCTAAAATAATACATCCAACAAAAACAATACCACCACGTTCGTAATCCATTATCATCTCCCCTTTCTTATTGTCCTTCAATTGTGCCTTCTACATTTTGCGCCGAAACGAGCCGACGACTTGGAATCGCAATCTCGACATTTTCTTCTTCTAAAATATTCATAATTTCATAATTGATCTCTTCTTTAACGGCTAAGTGTTCCATCCATACCGTTGTTTTTGTAAAGTAATAGATCATAATCTCAGAACCGATATCTGCAAACTCATTAAGTCTAACAGCAATCGTTTCCTGATGAACCTCGTCATGGTTTTGCAAAAGTTCTTCGATTCGCTTAAGTGCTCGCTTCACATGTTCTACTGGTGAACTATAGGTGACACGTAGATCAAAGGATACTCGCCGCTTCCCCATCTTACTCCAATTCGTAATCGCTTCATTGGCAAGCGTCGAATTGGGAACCGTGACGACAGCATCAGCGAAGGTTCTTACTTTCGTACTGCGAAAGGAAATATCTTCAACAGTTCCTTCGACACTCGGTGTTAAAATCCAGTCACCAATAGAAAAAGGACGCTCCGTAATAATGACAAAGCCGCCAAATAAATTTGCTAGTACTTCTTGAGCCGCTAGGGCAACTGCCAAACCACCTAAACCAAGACCGGCGACAAAGCCACTAATATTGTAATTAAAAATCTCCGCAATGATGCTAATTCCAATCGCGACGATAACGACACGAATACCACGCGAAATAAATGGAATTAAAATTTGATCGACTTGCATATTTGTTTTGCGGTTTATTTTTGAAAATAACAAAGATGTAGCAGATGCTAAGTTGAAAAATCCCCAGATGATTAAAACAATAATGAGTGATTGGATAATTTGTAGGAACAGTTTATTTTCTTCATCGATATATGGGAAATAGTGTACGGCTATATAAAAACCAACAATGACAAACATCCATTGCAATGGTTTCTTAAAGGCTTCAAGTAATTCCGTAAAAAATCTCGTCGGTGTTTTTGAGCTTGCTTTTAAAACAAATTTATATATATAGGTAATAAATATTTTTCGTAACAATAAAAAAAGTAGGAAGATTCCAATCGAGATAAGTGTATATTTTATTTCATTGTTCTCTAATAAAGTTTCCCACTGCATGTTTTTCACCTCGGTCTTTGAGATATGTTTATCTTAACATATTTATCGTTGAGGTAAATTGTTTTATTTATGTTACTCTAAATCTCGACTTTGATATGCCTTTATTCCTAAAACGATGAAAGCACATGTAACAATGATAAGTCCGAGGAATGTCAGCCAGTCTGAACTATCTAATGGAAAAGAGATTGTATATCCGTAAGACGTTAATTTTTTAAGCCAATTCGGAAGCTCTAATAAATCACCTAAGTAAATGACGACAAACGAGTAAACAATGTATATCCAAATGACATTCCTCCATTCTGGGGCTATTCCGATGAGAAATGTAGCTAAACTAATCGTTACCCATATCGCTAAGAGATAACCTAAGGAATATTCAAGATATATTTGAAAAGGTATTGCTTCATCCATCACAAAAATGCTAACCGAATATAAGCCAATAACAGTCATGACGAGCATTACGATCGATGTAATAAAGGCCACAAGTAAGTAATGACTCATCACTTTTATCCGCGATGTTCCCGTCGTCAGTAATATTTCCATTTGATTTTTGTCTTCTTCGGCATATAGCCTTTGAACGATAATTATTGAAGGTACCACACCGATCAAAGCCATCACAGACATAAGCATTCCGAGAAACTGTTCAGTTAATGTTCCATCTCCATCGTCTGGAAGCATCTTTTCTATCATTGAAAGTCCTTCTAAAAACGTCTCCATATCGCCTAACATCGAGCCATAAGAGGCTCCTAATACATAAAGACCTATTGCCCAAGCAATGATTAAACTGAGTTGTAATCGAAGGACAAATTGAAAAGTATTTGAAAGAGATTTTTGTCGAACTTTGCGTGAACGTACTTGGATAAGTCCTTCTCCAATTTCTCGATTTGCTTGTAAAAAAAACACAATCACAAGTAAGAGAACAGCTATACCAAGTAAAATGAAAAAAGGAGAAAGGTAATTATTCACATAAACCTCGGACATTAGCAATAGACCAAAGGGAGAAAACTTTGATAAGATTTCTGCTTCCATATCACCAATCGCTCGCAACATATAAGAACCGATTAAAACAAAGAGGGATAGTCCTGTCGTTGCTTGACTCGTTGATGTAAATTGAGCAAATAACGCTGTTATACTTGCAAAAAATACCCCAGTGGTTCCTAGAGCGAGACCATAACTAAAAGAACCAACTCCCTCCAAACCGATAGCCATTAAACTAAGGGCATTTGATACGGTAACAAATAAATTGATAATGATAACGTATAAAGTTAAAGCCAAAGTACCTGCTATTCGGCCAACAGGTAAGGCGATAATATGCTCTAGTCTACCAGATTGTTCATCTGCTCGTGTATGTCTAGCTACGAGTAATATATTCATAATGGCAACAGCAATCATTGTAAATAGAAGCATTTGGTGGGCCATCATCGTATCCGTTGCATAATGATTAATACCATAAGGTTGACCGACCATTGCCGTAATTGCTGGGTTTAAAATAATTTGTTTTAAAGCCTCAATTTCGGTCTCTGTATCGTATAAATGTTCGAAAGTTAAAGCAACACTTACCGTAGTAAACATAAGACTGAGCAACCAGACAATCCCGTGAACCCGCTCTCTTCTTAAGGTAAATAAAAATAGCCGTATTGTTCCTGTAAAAGATTTCATCGCTCCTCACCTTGATAATGTTCAATAAATAACTCCTCTAAGGACGGAGTTTTACTTTCAATCATTAAAACCTTTTGTTGACTTACGTAAGACATAACTGCACTTAACTCCTCCCGATCAACATGAAAAGACAAACCATCAACAGTCTCTTCTAGATCATATACACCGTTCATTGTTTGCAGTTCATCTAGGGAGTTTTCCGTTCGGACCATTAACTGTATACGAGTTAAATGACGCAATTCATCCATCAAACCCGTTTCAATAATTTCACCTTCTCGAATAATGGACACACGATCGCTAAGCCGCTCAACCTCAGATAAAATATGGCTAGAAAACAGAATACTTTTCCCTTCTGCTTTTTTCTCTAACACACATTGCTGAAAAATTTGCTCCATTAATGGATCAAGCCCAGATGTTGGCTCATCTAAAATGTAAAGGTCCGCTTCTGAAGCAAAGGCAGAAATAAGCGCTATTTTTTGTCTGTTTCCTGTAGAATATGTGCGACATTTCTTCGTTGGATCAAATTGAAATCTTTCCATCAATTCGCGACTCTTTTTCCGCTCTTTAATGCCGCGTAAATTTAAAAATAAATCGATAACTTCTCCACCGGTCAAGTTCGGCCAAAAACTAACATCCCCCGGAACGTAAGCAACTCGTTTATGAATATCCACCGCATCACGCCAAACATCCTTCCCGAAAATCGTTGCCTTTCCCGAGGTTGCGCGTAACATGCCGAGTAAAATGCGAATCGTCGTTGATTTTCCTGCACCATTCGGACCGATAAACCCATATACTTCTCCTTCTTCAACGTGCAAGTCAATGCCTTTTAATGCTTCAAAATGACCAAATTTTTTCGTTATATTTTTCGCTCTTAGCACAACGTTCGTCCTCCCTATATAAAGTCAGTTTAAACGTACCATGTTCCAACCTTGAAAGCAATTGAATTCTTAGTAAATTCAGACAACATTATGGTAGAATAAAACTAATTTATAAATTGGAGGGATATACTTGGTTAAAGCAAGAAAAGATGATGTTGTAGAAAACTTTCACGGAACAAAGGTAGCTGACCCTTATCGTTGGCTTGAGGATCCTGAATCAGAGGAGACAAAAGCTTGGGTTCAATCTATAGGTGAAAAATGCCGTGCGTACTTTGAATCCACAACGACACGGGAAGAAGATGAAACCCGATTAAAAGAACTATTTGATTATTCGAAACTTTCCGTACCAAAAATGGTCGAAAATCGTTTGTTTTACTTACGAAATGATGGACTGCAAAATCAAGCGGTTCTTTACATGAAAGAAAACGATGAAGAAAAGATCCTTATCGATCCAAATAAATTAAGTGAAGATGGAACGACCGCGATGTCGAATTATTTTATTAGCCATGATGGAAGGAAAGTTGCTTATGCGATTTCAAAACACGGGAGTGATTGGCAAGAAATTCTTGTAAGAGACGTTGATGCAGGTGAAGATTTATCAGATCATATCAAACACGTAAAGTTTACAAATGTTGCGTGGCTGCCAGATAATTCCGGGTTTTACTATAGTCGCTTTCCAGACCCAGCAACGGTTAGTGAAGAAGATGATGGAAATTATAATAAAATATATTTGCATAAACTCGGTACACCGCAATCTGACGATGAACTCATTTACGAGCGACCAGATTATAAAGAGCTTATGTTTATGCCTATGATAAGTGATGATGATAAATATTTAGTCATTCATGCAGCCCATGGAACAGCAACGGAAAACCGAGTATATGTCATGTCCCTTGACGGTTCTAATGAAGTTCTTCGTCTATTAGATGATGCAGATGCTTCATACCGGTACATAACAAATGATGGCGAAAACTTTTATTTTATCACAAACTTACATGCCGATAATAGTCGAATAATTAAAGTACCACTTTACGGCGAAACTCGAGATGAATGGGAAGAAATTATTCCTGAACAAGAAGATGTTATTCATTTCTCGACCTTTATCAATGGAAAATTTATTATTGCTTATCTCCATGACGCACACCACCAACTACAAATGTTTGATCAAAACGGAAATCATGAACAAGAGATAAATTTATCCCATATCGGTTCGATCGTCGGTATGACAAAAAACGAAGACGATAACAAACTATACTTTGCGATGATGTCGTACCTAGAGCCGACAACGATTTATGAATTCAACGTTGAAGAAAAAGAAATGTCTATTATAGAGAAGGTTAATCTACCAATAGACGTAAGCCAATTTGAAACGAAGCAAATTTTTTATACATCAAAAGATGGTACAAAAGTTCCGATGTTTGTAACTCATCATAAAGATATCGAACTTGATGGAGAAAATCCTGTCATTTTATATGGATACGGTGGTTTTAACATTAGTGTCACACCGACATTTAATCCGGCGATTTTACGTTGGTTAGAAAAGGGTGGCGTCTATGCTGTGGCGAACTTACGGGGTGGAACCGAATACGGTGAACAGTGGCACCGAGAAGGGATGCTAGAAAATAAACAAAATGTGTTTGATGATTTTATCGCTGCTGGAGAGTGGCTTATTGAAAATGACTATACAAAGCAAGATAAATTAGCCATTATGGGTGGTTCAAACGGTGGTCTTCTCGTTGCTGCTTGTATGGTTCAACGCCCGGATTTATTCGGTGCTGTTCTATGTTTAGTTCCAGTTATTGATATGCTCAGATATCATAAATTTACGATTGGGAAGTTTTGGGTGTCTGAATATGGTGATCCAGATACCCCAGAACATTTTGAGTTTTTATATAAGTATTCACCACTTCATAATGTGGAAGAAGGTGTCACCTACCCACCAATTTTAATTGCTACAGCGGAAAGTGATGATCGGGTTGTCCCGGCTCACGCGAAGAAGTTTGCAGCTACATTATATGAAAAAGCGAGCGAAGATTCGACTGTTATCTTACGACTTGAACCAAAAGCCGGACACGGACATGGTAAGCCGATTGAGAAAACAATTCTGGAGTGGGTCGATTATTTTGCGTTTTTAGATAAGGAATTAAGTATGTAATATTTCTCCATAAATAATATAGTCCATTGCTATTTTCAATGGGCTATATTATTGTATTTCCCTTATATAGAAATATTTCAAAAATCTCTCTTTGATATCGGCATGAATAACCACTACTTTCATATCACCCTGCTACTTTTACTTGATTTCCACTTTATTAAAGATTACTTGTGTTTCCACCATCATACATACAAACACAATTCACAAGAAATTCTACTTTTAAATCGTCACTCTTCAAGGACATCCGTTCGAACTGAATATCTCATGTGTTGATTACATACAAAAAAATTAAAAATTTGTTTAACCGCTTACAAAGCTGTCATGACCACAACAATATGTATAACGAAGAGTAGTACGAATCAAAATAGTCTTGCAATTTTGTTAGTTCATCCGTATAATACTAGACTAACTAATATTAGTTAGGATGATTTTAGTGAAATCCACACGAATTAAAATTAAAGAAGCTGCAGCTAAATTGTATGGGGTGTATGGATTTGAGGGAACAACTTTAAAAAATATCGCGGATAAAGTTGGAATTAAAACTCCCTCTATTTATAATCATTTTTCTAGTAAACAAGAGTTATTTTTAGAAATGTATCAGGAATTGCTTGAGGAACATTATTTACAGCTTAAAACCATCCTGAATGAACTAAAAGACCAACCACCAAAAAAGCAATTATACAATATTCTATCTAGGATTATGTCCTATCACTTACATAATGAGGAAAAAACAAAAATAACTACAAGATTATTGTTGTTTCCTCCTACTAGTTTACAAGAAGAAGTATCAGAGTACTTTCTCAAAATCGAAGAATATGAAAGAGATATTCTGCGGGAGATTTTTAATAGAGGAATAGCAAATCATGAGATAAAGAAGAAACCTATCGATGACTTAATTACTCATTTTCTCTGTATTATGGATGGTTTGTTTTTAGAACTGCACTATTACGACTATGATACATTTCTCGATAAGATTAATATTGTTTGGAAATATTATTGGGATGGAGTAAAAACAGAAAGTTTATAAAATAATACAAAACAACAATATGAGAAAGGAATTCATCATCATGGAAAACTCAGTCAATCAAGATTTTGCTAGAGAACCTGTACCACAACATTTGAGAAAAAGTTGGTTATCTATTAGTAGTGTTTGGATCGCTATTGGAATAGATCTATCAGCAATGCTACTCGGTGCCCAACTTGGAGCAGGCATGGAACTATCCCAAGCTTTATTAGCCGTATTTGTGGGCTCTTTATTTCTAGGATTGCTTGGGGCCTTTTGTGCATACATTGGCGCTACAACAGGTCTTTCTACAGCTATGATTTCAAACTTTGCCTTTGGAAATAAAGGGGCAAAAATTATTTCCTTTTGTATAGCAATTTCTTTATTGGGATGGTTTGGTGTACAAGCAGGATTTTTTGCTGAAAATGCTCATTCTGTATTTTCTATGTTATTTGACATTACTATTTCTACTAAAGTACTAGCTGGTATAGGTGGTCTATTAATGATGACTACTGCTATTTATGGATATCAGGCTATTGAAAAATTAAGTAAATTTTCAGTTCCTCTTTTAATCGGATTAATTGTGTTAGCAATGTTTCTTGCCGTAAAAAAGGAAGGTATGGCTACAGTCACACAAACAATTAGTGAAGACTTTGGTTTTGGAGCTGCCACTTCCCTTGTTATTGGTCTCTTTGTATTAGGGACAATTATTTCACCAGATATTGCTCGATGGGCTAAATCTAAGAAAGATGCGATTCTAGCTGCTTTTTTTGGTTTTTTAATTGGTAATAGCTTTATGCTTGTCATGGCAATTATATTATCTAAAGCTCTCGGTACAGATGATTTAATGGTTATCTTTATCACACTCGGTTTAGGTATCCCAGCAATTTTAGTGTTAACTTTAGCACAGTGGACAACGAATACGAGTAACCTATATTCCTCATCATTAGGTTTAGCTGTACTATTTCCGAACACTTCTAAAAAATTAATTACATTAGTTGCTGGAATTATTGCAACAACATTAGCCATACTTGGCATATTTGATATATTTGTTGTTTTCCTATCATTTATCACTATTTTTATACCTCCCGTTGGCGGGATCTATACGGCAGAGTATTACTTGATTAATAAGGAGAAATTTTCCTTTAAATATATTAATCGCGAAGATTACAATAAACGGTCCATTCTTGCTTGGTTACTTGCCTCCGGAGTTGCATTTCTTACAACGGAAGCTCCCGCTGGACTTGAATTATTTCATATAACGACTATTCCTGCATTAGATGGATTTATTGCAGCATTTATCTTTCAAGCGCTATTTGGTTTATGGGTAAACAACAGGAGGAGAGATTAAAATGAATGAATTAACACAACAAGATATTGAACATATTACACTTGGCGCCGCCGTTTTAGGAACGGGCGGTGGTGGAGACCCATATATAGGAAAGTTAATGGCAAAACATGCTATCGAAAAACACGGACCTGTACAAGTTATCACAATGGATGATTTAGATGATGAGGATTTAGTCGTTCCAATTTCAATGATAGGAGCTCCTAGCGTCATGGCCGAAAAAATCCCCGCTATCAATGGGGCTAAGACCGCCCTTGAGGCTATTGAAAAAGCTTTAAATAAAAAGGCAACCGCAGTTATGCCTATTGAAATCGGAGGAGTCAATTCTCTTATCCCAATTTTAGTTGCTGCTAAAAAAGGTATACCTATTTTGGATGCTGACGCAATGGGAAGAGCCTTTCCCGAAGCTCAGATGGTCACTTTCCATCTAGATGGTTTGAAGCCTGAGATTGTTTCTATGTCAGATGAAAGAGAAAACACAATTATTTTTCACCCTATTAATGGAGAATGGTCAGAAAAACTAGCGAGAGCCATAACCATTCAAATGGGCGGATCCGCTACAATGTGTGATTATGCCTTACCCGGAAAAACTGTTAAAAAAAGTGCTATTCCTAAAACATTATCATTAGCTGCCGAAATTGGAAAAATACTTAGTAAGCAATATGCTGAAGAAGGCGCAGCTGTTAAACAAATGTTAGAGCGATTAAATGGCTATCACTTAATTACTGGAAAGATTACACATATCGAACGAAAGATACAAGGTGGTTTTACCAAAGGTCACCTTCATATAGAAGGTATCGACGAATACACTAATAAAAATATTGAATTATATTTTCAAAATGAACAACTACTAGCAACGGAAAATGATAAACCATTAGCTATTACACCTGATTTGATTGCTATTTTAGATAAAGAAACGGGCCATCCAATTACTACAGAAGCGCTTAAATATGGTGAAAGAGTGATAGTAGTCGCCTTTCCTTGTCACGAAAAATGGCGTACAAAAGAAGGAATTAAAACAGCTGGGCCTAAGTACTTTGGTTATGATGCAATCTATCAACCGATTGAAGAATTACAACAGAATGGAGTCGATCATACATGAGTTATCGCATAGGCATTGATGTCGGTGGAACAAACACAGACGTAGTTTTAATTGATGAACATATGAATGTCATATCTAAATATAAATCAGCTACAACAAATGACATTATGAAGGGAATTCAAGAAAGTATTCATTTTATCCTTAATGATTCAGGTGTAGAAAAACAGCTTATTACCCATGCCATGCTTGGAACGACACAATGTACAAATGCAATTGTTGAAAGGCGAAATTTAAATCATGTAGGTGTTATTCGGATTGGATATCCAGCAACAACAGCTGTTCCTCCTTTGTACGATTGGCCTGAAGATTTACTAAAGGAAATCGGCCCACATCAATATATTGTACAAGGTGGTTATGAATATAATGGAGAGGAAATTGTTCCGATTGATCGTACAGAAATCCTTCGTACCTTAGAGAAAATGGAGGGTGAAGTACAAGCTATAGCGGTTACGGGAGTTCACTCACCTGTTAGAGCTGAACAAGAAAATACTGTGTTAGAGATTATCAAGGATCTCTATCCCGATATGCCTGTTTCTCTTTCACACGAAATTGGCAGCATTGGATTATTAGAACGTGAAAATGCAACTGTTCTTAATGCTTCTTTACAAAAGGTTATGAGAAGAGTTGTGAATGGTTTCAAAGAAGCATTAAACGCAAATAAATTACATCCACATATTTTTCTTGGTCAAAATGACGGAACCTTAATGAAACCAGAATTTGCTTTAAAGTATCCCATTTTCACCATTGGTTGTGGTCCAACAAACTCCATTAGAGGGGCGGTTTATTTATCAAATCTAGAAGATACAATGATTATTGATGTTGGCGGGACAACAACGGATATCGGTGTCGTTCAAAATGGATTTCCACGTGAATCTTCTATGGCTGTTGAGATCGGCGGCGTTAGAACAAATTTTCGAATGCCCGATATATTATCCGTCGGTATTGGCGGTGGTACCGTT
>Ga0209487_1004048_pt1 | contig 11380 bp, 8 predicted proteins | sample Poulit2012_FD_187524 | JGI IMG/M metagenome (GOLD analysis project Ga0209487, IMG submission 187524) | Agricultural soil microbial communities from Georgia to study Nitrogen management - Poultry litter 2012 (SPAdes) (version 2) | ecosystem: Environmental > Terrestrial > Soil > Agricultural land... | reverse complement strand
GGCGGATTTGCCCCGCAAATCCGCGACTTGTCCAGCCATCGAAAGCACACATTCATAATTGTGGGCGGCACCACGCCTTCCCGGAGTTATCACTCAAACGGGACCGAGTATTAACGAAGGCATATTCAAAATCTCCGTTAAGGCTGTCCCGTTGTGATTCCTGCGGAATAGCCGCGTCTTTTAGGCGCGATTTTGGTGACTTTTGCCGCGCCAGGCAAAAGTTACTCGCCTAAAGAGCTTGCGCAGCAAGCCGGGCGAAACAGATTTTGACTTTACAAACCCTGGCGGTCAGCCAAAGCAAATCGCCGAGCAAGCCGGCGAAGCCGCACCAATCTTTAGCGGATTTTGCGCCAGCAAAACCGTGCCTTTAACCAAAACCACGGCGTCAGCCGAAAAAAAGCCCCACTCCGCGTTGCAAACGCGCCAAACCAGGCGTCAGCCAAAAACCCCTCATTCCGGTGGAGTTTCACCGGCCTGATGTGGTACGTGCGGCTTGACCAGGCTTTGCGGGCGCAGGCCCAGCGCCAGCAGGATGGCGGCATAGACGAGCGCGCCGGCGCTGATGAGCAGCCCGGTCTGGCCGATGCGCCACAGGCTGCCCTGCTCTGTCCAGCGGGCAATGTCGGGTGTAAGCCAGTACAGCACCGCTGCCATGGCAAGGCTGGCGGCGGCCACCTGGGCAACGCGGTCCCAGGGCAGGCGCGGGGTGAGTTTTTGGCGGCGCAGGCCGCGCCACAGCAGCGTGGCGTTGAGCCAGCCCGAGGCGCTGGAGGCCAGCGCCAGCCCGGCGTGCGCGCCCGGGTGGGCGGCCAGCCCGGCGAAAAAGCCGTCGGCAAAGCGCCCACCGGCCAGCCACAGGGCTATGGCAATGACAAAGATGACGTTGAGCACCATGTTGACGCACAGGGCGATGACGGCCGCCTTGACGGGCGTTTTGGTGTCCTGGCGCGAGAAATAGGCCGGCGCCAGCACCTTGACGCCGGTGAAGGCCGGCAGGCCGATGCTGTAGGCCAGAAGTGCGACGGCGGCCATGCCGGCATCGTGGCTGGAAAACGCGCCGTGGCGAAACAGGGTGATGACCAGCGGTTCGGCCAGCATGGCGAGCCCGACTGCGGCCGGCACGGCGATGAGCAGGCCCCAGCTGACCGCCCAGTCGAGGGTGGCGCGGTATTCTGCGCGACCGTTGCGGGCGTGCAGCGACGACAGCGTGGGCAGGATGACCACCGACAGGGCCACGCCGAACATGCCGAGCGGAAATTCCATGAGGCGGTCGCCGTAGTACAGCCAGGTGAGCGAGCCGGAGGCCAGCAGCGAGGCAAAAAACACGTCGAACAGCAGGCTGATCTGGGCCACGGATGAACCAAACAGCGTCGGCACCATGAGTTTCATGATGCGGCGCACGCCGCCGTGGGCAAAGCCGGGACGCGGCAGCGGCAGCACGTTGTGGCGGGCCAGCGCGGGCACCTGCACCGCCAGCTGCAGAACGCCGCCGGCCAGAACGCCCCAGGCCAGCGCCTTGACCGGCTCCTCAAACAATGGGCTGAAAGCCACCGCCGCCGTAATGAGCGCCACGTTGAGCAGCGCCGGGGTGAGGGCCGGCAGGGCAAACCGGCCCAGGGTGTTGAGAATGCCGCCCGACAGCGCCGTGAGCGCCACCAGCAGCAGATAGGGAAAGGTGATGCGCAGCATGTCGGTGGCCAGCGCAAAGGTGTGCGGGTCGTCGACAAAACCGGGCGCAAACAGCCTGACCACCCACGAGGCACCCAGCACGCCCAGGCCGGTGACCACCAGCAGCACGGCCAGCAGGCTGCCGGTGGTGGCGTCGATAAGGGATTTGAGCGCGGCGTGATCGTGTTTTTCGCGGTATTCGTTGAGCACCGGCACAAAGGCCAGCGAGAACGAGCCTTCGGCAAACAGGCGGCGCAGGAAGTTGGGAATCTTGAAGGCGAAGACAAAGGCGTCCATGGCCGGGCCGGCGCCGAACCAGCGGGCAAACACCACGTCGCGCACAAAGCCCAGCAGGCGCGAAACCAGGGTCATGGAACCGAAACTGAAAACCGAGCGCATGAGGCTCATGCAACAAATGCTCCGGACAGGACGTGAACAGGGCCTGGCGAAGCCGGTGACGGTTGACTCGCAAGGCGAATCATAAGATAATAGCTGGCTTGTCTTTCAAGCAACACTGTTCTTTTTAGGAGATTTAAACGTGGCCAATAGCGTATCTGCCCGCAAGCGCGCCCGCCAGGCCGAAAGGCACCGTCAGCGCAACGCTTCCCTGCGTTCCCATGTGCGCACCCACATCAAGAAGGTTGTGCGCTCTATTGAAGCGGGCGACAAGGCCGCTGCCGAGCAGGCCTACAAGGCTGCCGTGCCGGTGATTGACCAGTCGGTGACCAAGGGCATCATGCATGCCAACAAGGCGGCGCGCCACAAGTCTCGCCTGAACAACCACCTGCGCCAGATGAGCTGAGCGCACCGGGTCATTGCAGGCGCTGTGCCGGCAATAGCCAATATTTAAAAAGGCGGGGCCTGTGCCCCGCCTTTTTTGTTGTTGGCCTTTTCTGTTTCGCCGTTATTTCTTCTGCCGACCGGCTTACCAGCCGGTAATTCCGGGCAGATCTTCGGGCGTGGTGAGCTGATAGCCCAGCGTCATGTCAAGCGTTTTGCCAGCCTTGATTGTGCGGTTCCAGGCCAGCACGCCGGGCTGGTCGTCCACATTGCTCTGATCGGGCTCGGGCGTGCCGTCGGCCAGGGCCACCTCGATGCGCTCGTCGCGCGAGGTGGGCTGTACGTCGATGACGGTGATGTCCATGGCGCGACTGTGCCCGTTGGTAATGCGCAGCTTGTGCTGGCGGGTCAGGCGGCTGGATTTTCTGATCAGGCCGCGGCTGGCGCGGTCGTCTTTTACCAGGTCATATTCAACCCGGATAAGATTGTCCTGGCCAAAGCTTGAAGCCAGTTCCTGGCCCGGTGCGGCCCCTTCAAAGTGGATGTTGCCCACCAGGGTGTCATCCTGGTACAGGGTGGCCGAACCCGGCGGCAGCGCCTGTTCGCCATTCCACTTGCCGCTGGCATACAGCCAGGCCGCCGCTTGACGGGCGGGCACGGTGCGGGCGCTGATCTCGACATCAAGCTGCGCCTGGTCCAGCCTCAGGCGCCGGGGCTGGTTGTCGGCCGCAACGCTGGTGCGCCCGGTTACCTGCCAGGCGCGCGTGTATTCGGTGCCGGTTACAGCGGCGCTGTCCCAGTCGGCCCCGGCGGAATCCTCCATGGGGGCCGCCGTCCGCGCCTGGCTGTACATGCGCACTTCTTCCACGGCCCGCTTGTCCGCTTCGGGATCAACCACATTCACCCACCACGGCTGCGGTTTGGGGAGCGCACCGCCGGCTGAAGGACGGGCCAGCGACAGCTTCAGTTCAGCGTCGCTCCAGTCTTCGCCGCTGCGCTGGCGCACTTCGGCAAACTGGGTGATTTCCAGCGCATTGCCGGCAGTATCCAGCCGCCATTCGTACACGGGACGCCAGGCCGCTTGGGCCACGGTGTATTCAATGGTGAATTCGGCCCGCCCGCGCTTTTTGCCCTGCCAGTCCAGCTTGAGTGCCAGCGTGCTGCGCTCATCCTGCTGCAGGTCGGCAAGCTGCTGCTCAAGGCGGTGTATTTCCTCGCTGATCCTGTCCTCCCTGATGCGCAGTTCGCGCTGGCTGGCCAGCGTTTTTTCGGCGGACTTGCCCAGGGTTTCAAGCGCCTGGCCGATGTCCTTGAGCGCCATTTTGTCATCGCCCTGCCCGGCGCCTTCGGCCATGGAGGTGATGAGGCTCAGCTCGATTCCGCGCGCCCTTTGCAAATCGATCAGTTCATCCCGGTCGTGCCGCAGGGACTTGAGCTGGCGCTCGATCTGGCGGGCGCGGTCGCTGGCCCGCTCGCTGCCGCGCACGGTTTCAAGCCGGTAGGCGCCCAGGCGCAGCCCGTCCGGGCCGCTGGCCGAAATTCGCAAGCTGTCGCGGCTGAGACCGGCCGGCAGATCATCCTGAACCAGCTGGCCGCTGTCGGCGTCAATATCCACGCTGACAATGCGGGTGACGGTGGCCCGGTCGGGGAAGACGGTGACGGAATCGATTTTGGCCGCAGCCGGCAGCAGCCAGGCGGCGCAAAGCAAGAAAACAATGGTTCTGGACATGAATTGTTCCCGTGTTGTGACAATGCTTTGACGCACTGCAGGGGCCGGGGGTTCAATTCATTCGCTGCTGCAATTCATTCGCTGCTGCGATAGGCCACCACGCCGGCACCGCCCTGGGCGTCAACATGGTCCATGATGGCACCCGTGAGCCGCTCAAGTCCACGCCTGGCCACCGATGAGATGGCAAACACCGGGCCTTTCCAGCCAAGTTTTTTGATGATTTCGGCCTGCACGTGGGCCACCAGCTCGTCGTCGAGCTGATCGGTTTTGGTCAGCACCAGCCAGCGCTCGCGGCAGGCCAGCTCCTTGCTGAACTGCGCCAGCTCGCGCTCCAGCGCCCTGACCTGTTCGGCCGGATCGCTGCCGTCGACCGGAGCGACTTCGACCAGGTGGAGCAGCAGGCGGGTGCGCTGAAGATGCTTGAGAAACTGGACGCCAAGCCCTGCCCCGTCGGCCGCGCCTTCAATCAGTCCGGGGATGTCGGCAATGACAAATGAACGGCCGGCATCAAGGCTGACCACGCCGAGATTGGGCCGCAGCGTGGTAAAGGGATAGTCGGCCACTTTGGGGCGCGCGGCCGATACGGCGCTGATGAACGTCGATTTGCCGGCGTTGGGAAAGCCCAGCAAGCCGACGTCGGCAATGACCTTGAGCTCGAGGTGCAGCTCGCGTTCCTCGCCCGGCGTACCCGGCGTGGACTGGCGCGGCGCGCGGTTGGTTGAGGACTTGAAGCGCACGTTGCCGCGCCCGCCCTGGCCGCCGCGGGCCACCAGCAGGCGCTGTTCGTGCTCCAGAATTTCGCCGATGCGCTCACCGGTTTCGGTGGCCGTAACAATGGTGCCCAGCGGCACGTGCACCAGCACGTCATCGGACGATTTTCCGGTGCGCTGCTTGCCGGCACCGGGCTGGCCATTTTTGGCGCGGAAATGGCGCATGTGGCGAAAGTCGGACAGCGTGTTGAGCCCGGAATCGCCCACCAGCCAGATATCACCGCCGTTGCCGCCATCACCGCCGTCGGGCCCGCCCTTGGGAATGAAGCGCTCGCGCCGAAAGCTGACACAGCCGTGCCCGCCGGAGCCGGCTGTCACGCGTATGGTGGCTTCATCGACAAAACGCATTTGTGTTTCCTTGCCGTCCGGCCTTTGGGCTGCGGGGCATTAACGGGGTTTCAGACACACAAACGCCACCCTGGAAAATCCGGGGTGGCGTACGGTCCGCCAGAGCGGAAAACTTGCAGGCAGGCGTAACGCCGCCCGTGGTTCAGTCGCCTGTTTCTATTGAAACAATGCGGCGCAGGGGTTTGCCCCGACGCTCGAACCTGACCTTGCCGTCGGCCAGCGCAAAAAGCGTGTGGTCGCGGCCAATGCCAACGTTTTCGCCGGCATGAAACTGCGTGCCGCGCTGACGAACAAGAATGTTGCCGGCCAGGACGTCCTGACCGCCATAGCGCTTGACGCCAAGATATTTTGGATTCGAGTCGCGGCCGTTGCGTGTAGAGCCGCCTCCGAGTTTGCGTGCCATGATTAACCCTCGATTCCGGTGATTTTGATTTCAGTGTAGTGCTGACGGTGACCCATCTGCTTCATGTGGTGCTTGCGGCGCTTGAACTTGAGGATGCGGATCTTTTTGCCGCGCCCGTGCCCGACCACTTCGGCCGTGACCTTGCCGCCTTCCACAACGGGTGTGCCAATGCGCACATCGTCGCCCTGGCCGACCATCAGCACCTGGTCGATTTCAATGGTGGCGCCTTCATCGGCGTTGAGCTTCTCGACGCGCAAAACGTCGCCTTGGGCAGCCCGGTATTGCTTGCCGCCGGTGGAAAATACCGCGTACATGGATAGTCTCCGCAAAAACCTGCAAGTAAAGAGCGGGAATTCTACAGGCAAACAGCGCTGCAGTCAAACGAACGCGGCGTTTGCCGCCGCCCGGCCCGCAGCCGTTATTTTACACCAGGGCCTGCCACAAAAGGGCCATGCCGATAAGGATAAGGCCGGCGTGAACGCAGGTGATGAACAGTCGCGGGCTGAAATGGCGGTTGATCGCACGGCCGGCCAGAATGGCGACCACGACCACCGGCAGGGCCAAAAGGTAGCAGCGGGTCACCGCCGGCGTCCACAGCCCGGTTAATGCGTAACCGATGAGAACCAGCAGGCTGGCCGGCAGAAAATAACCCTGCAGCGTGGCGCGAAAATGCTGCGGCGTCCAGCGGCGCAGCGTGCCGTAGGCCACCAGCGGTGGCCCGTTCATGCCGTAGGCGCCGCCCAGAATGCCGCCAACGAAGCCGAAACCGGGCGCGGAGCGGCTGGTTTTGAGCCGGGGCGGCGAGCGGTCGGCCAAAAGCCAGGTCGAAAACAGGATGATGACGGCCGCCAGCATGATTTTTACCGCCTGCTCGGACACGGTGTTAAGCAGCCACAGCCCCACCGGGATGCCGGGTATGGTCCAGACAAACAGTCGCCCGGCGCTGTCGAAATGAATGTGCCGCCAGTCCTGGGCAACGGCAAACACCGATACGGTGATGGACACCAGCACGGCCACCGGCGCGGCCACTTCGATGGGGATGATGAGTGCCAGCAGCGGAACGGCAATAAGCGCTTCACCAAAGCCGAATGCGGAACGGATGAAGGTGGCGACAAAGAGTATCGCCAAAATTGCAAAAGTCATGAGCCGGTGCCGTTCAACCAGCCGCCCATGATAACCCGATCACGATTTAAAAAAGCCGGCGCAGGCTGGGCCGCGCCGGCTTTGGAGGCCTTTCAGGCAGATGATTCAGTAAACAACCAAATGCGCCTAAAAACCTTCAGGCCGGCCGGCGTCGGGCAGGCTGTAGTCGCACACTCCTGCGGGGAAAATTTCGTGCAGAAGGCCGATCTGCTCGGCACTGAACTGGTGCTCACCCCAGGTGCCGTCGGTCAGCGCCTCGTCCACGGGCTTGAGCTGGCACTTGAACACATCGCCGGTGATGGGCCCGCCGGCTTCCAGCCTTGAGGTGGAAAACACCGGGAAGGCCTCGGCGCATTCGCCCCTGGGGCCGTCGTCGAGAATGCCGTCCCAGACGCCGTCGCCGGCGGCAATGACCGCGCCGGTGTAATCGAAACAGGCATCGACCGCTTCGGCCGGCTTGTTTTCAACCACGGACTTGTCGGGATTGGCGCGCATGTTGTCCATCCAGTCGTCCATGACCTCAAGACCCATGCGCTCGACGTCAAACTCGTCAAAATGATACGGCGGCTCGTCGCCGATGCCAATGAACCAGATGGACTGGTGGTCGGCGTGGCCCATGTGATCGATAATGCGCTGGCGCACGGCAAAGCTTTGCACCGAGTTGTGCATGTCGAGCACCGGCTCAAGCCAGTGGCGGAAGTCGAGCACCGGAATGTCGATCTGCCCGTGGAACACCTGCCCCGATTCGTACAGGGCGGCAATGGCCTCGAGGTTGCCTTCGTGACGCGGGGCCGGCCGGTCGCCGTCGGCCAGCATGATGTTGCGGCGACTCCAGGGGTCGAAGTTGTCGGGGGTGGCGTCACCCACAAACGGATAGCCTTCCTGCACCATGTCCTCGGCCGGCTTCCAGCCGCCGATGGTGGCGTTGAGCTTGAGGAACTGTTCGGCGTCGATCTTGCCTTCGACAAACGCCTTGAGGCCGTACTGAACGCCAACGTTGTCGACCGCGCGGCGGGCAAAGCCGTTGTCGTCGGTGCCGTAGATGTTGCGCAGGTCGTCCATGTGGGTCCACTCGATTTCAAGAATGTCGGACAGCGGTTCCCAGTGTTCGGCATGACGGGCTTCGCCGTAGTGCGGGTTGAGCGCCAGGGGCGACAGGCCGCGCCATGCGGGCACGCATTCGGTCATGCCGGGGGCGGCGCCGTAGCCCATGGCCAGCTGGGCTTCTTCGAACGGATTGCCCATTTCATCGGTGGCGTTGAAGCCCACCAGCAGGCTGCGGTTGGCGGTGGTGTGCCAGAACGGATTGTCGCCGTCGGTCACGTCCATGTAGTGCTCAAGCAGCTCGCAGTCGCCCACGTGAATGGTCTGGGTCACCATGTCGGGATAGGACCGGTCGGGGATGGCCGCGTCAATGAGGCCGGGGTGGTTCTGGCCGTAGATGTACTGCTGGATGGCACCGCCGGACGCGCCCATGCCCACGGTGTATTCGGGCAGGCCAAAGCGCTTGATGAAGTGTTCCTTGGTCATGAGCGCAGTTTCGCCGCCAACCTGCAGGTTGTAGTGGTCGCCGGCGCGCGTGCCGCTGGAATAGGCAATGGCGTGCCCCAGCCCCAGCGCGGTGGCTTTCATGGCGCGGCTGTCGGCCCAGCGGCCCTGGGTGTGGCCTATGCCCACCCCGCCCTGAAAGTGATAGACCAGGCGGCCGCTCCAGCGGCTGGTGTCGGTATCGGCGCCGGGCGCACCGATCATGTCGGGATCGGCCAGCATGGCGTAGCTGTAGAGAAAGCGGTTGATGGTGCCGCGCTCGACGCGCACCACAAAATCGACCTCGTCGCCGTCGATGGTGACGGTGGTGGCCAGATCATCGGGGCGGCTGCCGTCGGCGGGCCAGTCGGCCCAGCGGCCGTCGGTGGTGCGGTAGTGCCAGGTGGTGAATGAGTCGATGGAGCAGTTGGTGCTGTAGCCGACAACATCGCCCTCGTCATCATAGACGCGAAAACCCGGCGGACTGTCGGAGTCAACTTTGGGCTGGACGCCGAACTCGGCCGCCACGCTGCACACAAAAGGGTGCTGCTGGGGCATGGACAACATGGGCCCGGTGATTGGATGGTTGACCAGCTCGACACCGGGGCCGCGCTCCAGAAAGAACATGCCGTTGTGAAAACGGTAGTGCCAGCTGTCGAGCGTGTTGTCGCCCAGCGCCAGGCCATCCACGTGGTAGACGAGGCCGTCGCCCTGCCCGCGCGGCGTGGAGGCCACCATTTTGCCGTTGGCCTGAAAGAGCGTGGCCAGGTGCCCTTTGGGCCGGTCCACAGCCACAATCACATCGCTGCCGGTGACCTGGTCGGGGGCGCTGGACAGCACCTGGATTTCACCTTCAGCCTGGGTGGTGCTGAATGCAAACGGGTTGAGAAACGGCGCTGCCAACAGCGTGGAGCTGAAGCCAAGCAGAGCTGCGCCGGCAGCCAGCCTGGCCAGGCGCGGGGTTTTACACGGACGTGATTGATGCATGCGTGCTTCCTCGTCAGATACGGATTGATCTGCCTGAACGCCTCACTCACTGCAACCCCCGCCGAAAAATAATAGAGACCACCCAAGGGGCCGTCAAATCAATCGCCGGACCCGCATCACACCACAGCACGATAGTGCGCACACGGTCGCGAGCCGAACGGTATTGAAGGCTTTTTTGCCCGCAGTTGACACAACCTTATATACTTGAAGGCTTGCTCATTACCTGTGAACCCTTGTGGCTACGAAGTACATTCGGGTGCGCGGCGCGCGCACCCACAACCTGGCTGATGTTGATGTTGACCTGCCCCGCGACCGCCTGATTGTCATTACCGGACTGTCGGGCTCGGGCAAGTCGTCGCTGGCCTTTGACACCATTTATGCCGAGGGCCAGCGGCGCTATGTGGAGTCGCTGTCGGCCTATGCGCGCCAGTTTCTGTCGATGATGCAAAAGCCGGACATCGATTATATCGAGGGGCTGTCGCCCGCCATCTCCATTGAGCAGAAAGCGGCCAGCCACAACCCGCGTTCGACCGTGGGCACGGTGACCGAGATTCACGACTATCTGCGCCTGATGTATGCGCGCGTGGGCACGCCGCACTGCCCCGAGCACGGCGAGGAGCTGGACGCCCAGACGGTGTCGGAAATGGTGGACACCGTGCTGAACTACCCGGAAGGCACCAGGCTGATGCTGCTGGCGCCGGTGGTGCGCGAGCGCAAGGGCGAACACACCCAGGTGTTTCGCGAGCTGCGTGCCCAGGGCTTCGTGCGCGCGCGCGTCAACGGCCGGGTCATTGATCTTGACGACGACCTGCCCGAGCTGGAGCTGCGCAAAAAGCACAGCATAGAAGCCGTGGTGGACCGCTTCCGGGTGCGCGAGGGCATGGCCCAGCGACTGGCTGAAAGTTTTGAAACCGCGCTGGCCATGGCCGAGGATCTGGCCATGATTGCGCCCATGGACGGCGACGGAAAGGAGATTCTGTTCTCGGCCCGCTACGCCTGCCCCAAATGCGACTACAGCCTGCCGGAGCTGGAGCCGCGCATGTTTTCATTCAACAACCCGGCCGGCGCCTGCGAGGCCTGTGACGGCTTGGGTCTGAAGGAGTTTTTTGACCCCGACCGGGTGGTGGCCAACCCGCAGCTGTCGCTGGCCGGCGGGGCGATTCGCGGCTGGGACCGGCGCAACGCCTACTATTTTCAGCTCATCCAGTCGCTGGCGCGACACTACAGGTTTGACATTGAAACACCGTTTGGCGAGCTGCCAAAGAATCTGCAGGACATCATTCTGTACGGCAGCGGTGATGAAAAAATCGCCTTCCGCTATCTGTCGGATATCGGCAAGCACACGCGCAAGCATCCGTTTGTGGGCATTATCCCCAACCTGGAAAAGCGCTATGAGGGGACCGATTCGCGCATCGTGCGCGAAGAGCTGGCGCGCTACATTTCCATTCAGTCCTGCCCGGAATGCGGCGGCCAGCGCCTGGGGCGGGCGGCGCGCAATGTGTTCATTGCCGAGCGCAGCCTGCCCGAGGTATCGGGCTGGTCCATCCGCCACTGCCTGGACTTTTTTGCCAAACTGGAACTGGACGGCTGGCGCGGCGAAATTGCCGGCCGCATTCTCAGGGAAGTTCACGAGCGGCTGCAGTTTCTGGTCAACGTCGGGCTGGACTATCTGACCCTGAGCCGCCAGGCCGACACGCTGTCGGGCGGCGAGGCCCAGCGCATTCGCCTGGCCAGCCAGATCGGCGCCGGGCTGGTGGGAGTGATGTACGTGCTCGATGAGCCGTCCATAGGCCTGCACCAGCGCGACAACGACCGCCTGCTGCAAACCCTGGTTCGCCTGCGCGACCTGGGCAATACCGTGATTGTGGTTGAGCACGACGAGGAAGCCATACGCACGGCCGACCACGTGGTGGACATTGGCCCCGGGCCGGGCGTGCACGGCGGGCGCATTGTCTACAGCGGCTCGCCGCAAGGCTTGAGTGAGCAGGAAGGCTCGCTGACCGGTGATTACCTGTCGGGCCGGCG
>Ga0209487_1004047_pt1 | contig 11383 bp, 10 predicted proteins | sample Poulit2012_FD_187524 | JGI IMG/M metagenome (GOLD analysis project Ga0209487, IMG submission 187524) | Agricultural soil microbial communities from Georgia to study Nitrogen management - Poultry litter 2012 (SPAdes) (version 2) | ecosystem: Environmental > Terrestrial > Soil > Agricultural land... | reverse complement strand
GTAACACAGAAGAATTCACATCCTGAAGGTCTGGTAGCTATAGCGAAGAGGTCACACCTGTTCCCATCTCGAACACAGTAGTTAAGCTCTTCAGCGCCGATGGTAGTTGAGGCTTTGCCTCCGCAAGAGTAGGACGCCGCCAGGCATTTTAACTTAATATTTTCTCATATCGTGGGGTGGAGCATGGATTTTCCATGCGAGGAGTGAATATCACGACGAGACTCCATAGGAATATTATGCCTGATAAGGGGCATGTAATTAATTATATATTTTTTCATATCGCGGGGTGGAGCAGTCTGGCAGCTCGTTGGGCTCATAACCCAAAGGTCGCAGGTTCAAATCCTGCCCCCGCAACCAAATTATTATAAAGTAAGCTAACTTAAATTATTATTATACAATTAAAAACTCAATTACAAACGGTCCGGTAGTTCAGTTGGTTAGAATGCCAGCCTGTCACGCTGGAGGTCGCGGGTTCGAGTCCCGTCCGGATCGCCATTTATTTTACATGTTATAAGAACATGTTTTTTTTATTTTCGATTATATATTGGCTCTATACTGAATGTGATGGTCGCCCTTATCGTACTAGGTGTTTACGACTATCTTAAAATAAGGAAAAAATCACATACTTATATTCTTTTTTGTTCTGTCAAATTACTAAAAAAGTGAATATGGTTAAATTGGCTAGAATAAACGAAATAAATATTTATTGTTTTTCTTGATTTATATCATCTTCGGACTCATTCTCATCTTTCATACAATTTTTCTTCATATACTTATAAACCACGCTTGATATATCTTAATCTTATTAATTTTCGCAATACTTGATTTTAAGTATCATTACGCTCATTATTAGATTCGTTAAAATGAAGGATGAATCCATTATTTAATATAAATTATTGCAATATTTAGGCAGACCAAGATTACAAGTTAAACATTGAATTGCGAACCATTTAATGAGAAAATAGGCATGATAAAATATTTGTTAAAGGTTGACATAAATATGGATGAATTTCAATTTATTAATAAAATTAAACAGGATTTTTATGTTCAGCCGTCACTCCATAAAGGGATTGGTGATGATGCTGCGGTTATTCGTGAAAATGGACAAGATATAGTTACTGCAGTAGATATTTTTGTTGAAAACATTCATTTTTCACGTCAAACGATGCAGCCTTTTCATATTGGATATAAAGCGTTAGCAGCCAATATTAGTGATTTAGCTGCTATGGGAGCAACGCCTGCATATTATCTTGTAGCAGTCGTTATACCTAAAAAGTGGTCAGAGATGGAATTAGCTGAAATTTTTTCAGGTATGCAGCTCTTAGCTGATCGACACAACCTTGATTTAATTGGTGGTGATACTGTCTCAGGTAATGAGCTTACTATTTCTATTACTGTTATAGGATATGTAAATAAGGATAAGGCTAGATATCGTAATCAAGCAAAAGATGGTGATATTGTATTTGTAACTGGTACGTTAGGGGATTCCCGGGCAGGGTTGCATATACTAGAAAATCCCCAAACTTGTAAATATAAAGATGAACAGTATTTTATTAAAAGACATCAACAACCCACACCTAGAATTCATTTTGCTTCTGCATTGAACAATATTTCAAGAGTTACTTTAAATGATATTAGTGATGGAATAGCAAATGAAGCAGCTGAAATTGCGGAAGCTTCTAATGTGGCTATCCATCTTTATGACGAAAAAATTCCAGTTCATCCATCATTTAAACAATTTAACCCATATGATCAATATCAATGGAAATATTTTGGTGGCGAAGACTTTGAATTATTAGGGACAGTTCCCGCCGATGACTGGCCAAAAGTTAAAAATTCTGCTCAACAGACAAACACTAAACTTAACAAAATTGGATATGTTTTAGCAAACGGTCAAGGCATTGGAAAAGTTTATATACATAGTGCAAACAATGTAACATCTTTTTTGCCCAAGAAAGGTTATACTCATTTAAAGTAGGTGACGATTTGTCGAAGTACGAAATTATTTCTGATTCTGAAATAAAAACGAAGAAAGTTGCAGCTATAATTGCAAAAAAATTAAATATAGGTGATATTATTACATTAGAAGGTGAACTAGGAGCTGGAAAAACGACATTCACTAAAGGAATTGCAGAGGGATTGGAAGTGACGAGAACTGTAACCAGTCCTACATTTACAATTATTAAACAGTATAAAGGGACAATCCCGTTATATCATATGGATGCATATCGATTAGAAAATAGTTCGGAGGATATTGGATTTGATGAGTATTTTGAAGGTAATGGTATATGTGTGGTAGAGTGGGCACAATTTATTGAAGAGTTTTTACCAGATGAGCGTTTATCAATACATATTTCTTATTTAGAAACAGGAGAAAGAAAATTGACTTTCCTCCCGGTTGGAACATATTATGAAAAAATAATCGATGAATTATTTACTGACTCATTGTTTAGGGAATAATGACTAATGTATATATTTAACATAAATACTTTACGTTTTATAGGAGTTTTGAATGATGAATATACTTGCAATTGATACATCGACAGAAAAATTAAGTCTAGCAATTGCTCAACATGAAGAAATAATTGTTGAATTAACATTAAATAGTAAGAATGATCATTCTAGTCGCTTAATGCCCGCACTAGTAGATATGATGGATAAAGTAAACCTGAGGCCTGAACATTTAAATGAAATCGTTGTTGGTGAAGGACCTGGTTCTTATACAGGAACAAGAATCGGAATTACAACTGCAAAAACACTTGCATGGAGTTTAGAGATCCCCATATTTACTGTATCTAGTTTAAAAGCGACTGCTTTATCTGGTGGATATTTTGATGGACTTATTTGCCCTTTCTTTGATGCGCGTAGGCAAGCAGTATTCACAAGTTTATATCGATCGAAAAATGTCCAATTAACAGACTTAAATGAAGAAGTAAATGTACCAATGGATAAATGGTTGAGTTTCATTGATTCGTATGATGAAAAAGTTTTATTCGTTAGTCCGCATATGAATGTATTTAAAGATTTAATTTATGAAAAGATCGGTAATAAAGCAGTATTTTTTGACCCATTATTCTCAAGTTTAAGGGCGGCAAATTTAATTTTATTACGAAATACAAATGCTGATTGTTCGGTTCATACAGTAGCACCTAATTATTTGCGTATTACAGAGGCAGAAGCCAATTTACTCAAACTACAAAAGGGAGATAAAAGTAGTGGCTGAAATTGTGATTAGAAAAATGGAACTTGTTGATATTCCACTTGTTTTGGCTGTGGAACAAGCCTCTTTTACAACACCTTGGACAGAAGAAACGTATGAACATGAAATTTCAAATAATGAATATGCACATTATTTTGTTGTTGAAATGGATGAGAAAATTATCGGGTATGTAGGGATTTGGCTTGTGGAAGGAGACGCACAAATTACAAATATTGCAATTTCTCCACAATTTCGTGGTTATAAAATAGGAGAGAAACTTTTTGGGTTTGCAATGCAGTATGTAATTCAAAATGGAGCAAGACGTTTGTCCCTAGAAGTACGAGTTTCTAATTTGACTGCACAAAAACTTTACCGGAAATTTGGGCTTGTACCCGGGGGTATAAGAAAAGGTTACTATCCCGATGATGGGGAGGATGCATTAGTTATGTGGGTGGATTTAACATGAAAAAGGAACATATTATTTTAGGCATTGAAACTAGTTGTGATGAAACAGCAGTAGCAATCGTAAAAGACGGTAAAAAAATTTTAGCAAATATCGTCGCGTCCCAAATAGATACTCATAAACAATTTGGCGGCGTCGTACCGGAAATTGCTTCAAGACATCATGTCGAACAAGTAACAGTTGTATTAGAAGAAGCGATGAGTGAAGCACAAGTCTCATGGGAGCAAATTGATGCGATTGCTGTGACTGAGGGTCCCGGTTTAGTTGGAGCTTTATTAATTGGTATTAGTGCAGCTAAGGCGATTGCATTTGCAAGAAATAAGCCACTCATAGCGGTAAACCATATGGCGGGACATATTTATGCAAATCGATTAGAAACGGAATTTAATTTTCCTTTATTAGCGCTTATCGTATCTGGTGGACATACAGAACTTGTACTTATGACTGATTATGATTCATATAAATTAATTGGAGAGACACTTGATGATGCGGCAGGTGAAGCGTTTGATAAAGTTGCCCGTGTATTACATTTACCTTATCCAGGTGGTCCACATATAGATCGTTTGGCAAAGGATGGGAAGGAATCAATTGATTTCCCACGTGCATGGTTGGAAGAAGGTTCGTTTGATTTTAGCTTTAGTGGATTAAAATCTGCTGTCATTAACTATGTGCATAACATGGAGCAGCGAGGAGAAAGCATCAATATAAAAGATGTTGCAACAAGCTTCCAAGCAAGTGTTGTCAACGTATTAACAGAAAAAACATTTAACGCAGCTACTAAATATAATGTAAACCAAGTCATTGTTGCGGGTGGCGTTGCAGCAAATAATGGGTTACGTGAAGCAATCATTAATAAATTTAAAAAAACGGACATTCCTGTATATATTCCACCTATTCAGTTATGCACAGATAATGCGGCAATGATTGCAGCTGCTGCCAGTATTTCATATGAAAAGAATCATTTTTCTGGATGGGATTTAAATGCAAATCCGTCTTTATCACTTTCCTAGTTTGTTTGTTGTGAATACTTTGTGCATAAAACACAAGTTGTTCACAAGTAATGTGGACAACCTGTGTATAACTAAAAAATATAACAATTAATGGTACGTGTAGCATTCTGCAATAATAGATTATATAATAGAAAGATAGGGGTTGTGGATAACTTCATTTCCCTTTTCATTTTTAGATAGAGAAGCTTGGTGATAGTCATATGTCAAAAAAACAATCCCATTATATTCAATTAGATTTAATCATTTTAATTGTTGTTTTAATTACTATAAGTATTTTGGCAATCTACAATGCACAACAGCTTGGCCAATATCCAGGTCAAAATTTTGTTTTAAAGCAAATTTTATACTATGGAATTTCGATTTCTGTCTTAGCGGCATTACAATTTATTGATTTAGAACAATTGTATAAAACTAGTCTTTATATATATATATTTGGAGTATTAATGGTAGTTGTATTGCATTTTAGTCCTGAAAGTATTGCTGAACCTGTAAATAATGCAAAAAGCTGGTTTAATAATAAGATTCCTTTCGTATCGATTCAACCATCTGAATTTACAAAAATTGCACTTATAGTATTTATTGCAGCCGTAATTGTTAAACATAAAGAAAAGTATTTACAAACGACGGTAATTAGTGATTTGTGGTTAATTTTGAAGATTTTAATTCTTACGGCTTTACCGGTTGTATTTATTTTACAACAACCAGACTTAGGTACATCCGTTATCTTTTTCTTTATTGCAGGGGTTATGATTATTTTATCTGGTGTCGATTGGAAAATATTAGGTACCTTAATAGTTGGTGGAGCAGCAATTTTAGCAATGTCGCTTCTTTTAATTATTAATTTTCCTGAAATATCTAAAGAAGTTCTTGGAATTAAACCATATCAAATTGATCGGATTATGACGTGGTTTGATCCTACACAACAAGATTCAAATGATCGATATCATATTGACTTATCGTTGTTAACGATTGGTTCTGGACAACTAATAGGAAAAGGTATGAAGAGTGCTGAAGTGAATATTCCTGAGGCACATACAGATTTTATATTTTCTATTATTGGAGAGAGTTTCGGATTTATTGGAGCTGCAACTGTTATTTTTATCTTCTTTCTCCTTATTTATAAGTTAGTGACCCTCGGGATGAAAGTTTACACATTTAGTCCCTTCGGGGCATATATATGTTTTGGATTTATGAGTTTAGTACTTATCCATACATTTCAAAATATCGGCATGACAATAGGAATTATGCCAATAACAGGAATACCGTTATTATTTGTCAGTTATGGAGGAAGTACGATATTATCAACAATGATTGGGTTTGCACTAGTGTATCGAATTGCAATCGAGTATTCACGCCAACAAGATTTTTTATTCAAATGATGAATGTTACTTGTTTGTGGATAATGAATAATAAAAGGCTAACATACGAGAAAGAATCCCTTTTGGAGGTTGTCCTACAATATGTTAGCCTTTTTAAATTTCAGATTATTAATCGGTGTTCATAGATGTAATAATTCCCACTTTTCTAGTAATTCATCAATTTTGTCTTTTATTTGTTCTATTTCATTTGTTAGTTTGTACATTTTTTCGTGATTGTGAAGATTATCAGGGTGAATTAATTGTTCTTCATAATCAATAATCAACCTTTCTAATTCCTCAATTTCTTTTTCTAAAGCTATAATTTCTCGTTCTTTTTTACGCGCTAGTCGTTCGCGTTTTTTTTGTTCTTCAAACGAAAGGTTTTCAGTGAATGTATTATTTGTTTTTAAACGTTCCTTCGAACTATCTTCTAGTTTTCTTCTTTCCTCTTCCTCCATCTTCTTTTCCACATAATAATCATAATCACCTAAATATTCAATGATACCAGTCGATTCAAGTTCAATCACTTTATCAGTAATTTTATTTATAAAATAACGATCGTGGGAAACAAATAAAATAGTTCCTTCGTAATCTAGTAATGCCGCCTCAAGTATCTCTTTACTTACCAAGTCTAAATGGTTCGTTGGTTCGTCTAAAATTAAAAAGTTAGCTTTTTTTAGCATCAGTTTTGCAAGTGCCACTCGTGCTTTTTCGCCTCCACTTAAGGTGTGAATTGTTTTTAGTACATCGTCACCTGAAAACAAGAAATTTCCAAGCACAGTACGAATATCTTGTTCGTTTTTATGTGGAAAATGACTCCACACTTCTTCTAGTAATGTATTTTTTTCATTTAAATGTTTTTGTTCTTGATCATAATAGCCAATTTCCACATTTGTTCCGAGTTTAATTTGGTCATGTTTATCTATAATTGCTTTTAATAATGTTGTTTTTCCAACACCATTTTTTCCTATAAGTGCTACTCTTTCACCTTTATACATATGAAATGAAACATTTGAAAATAAAGGTATATTACTATCTTCGTGTTTAATCGATAATTGATTTACAGATAACACATCGTTTCCACTTGATTTATTTATTTGAAAAGAAAAAGAAGCACTAGCTTCATCTCCTAATGGACGATCAATTTTGTCCAGTTTTTCTAGCTGTTTACGTCTGCTTTGTGCACGTTTCGTCGTAGAAGCCCTTGCGATATTACGTTGAATAAAGTCTTCCATCATTTTAATTTCTTGCTGCTGTTTTTCATACATTTTTAAGTCACGCTCATAATTTTGCGACTTTTCATGTAGAAATTGTGTATATGTTCCAGTATATTTCTGTATATGGCGATAAGTTATTTCATAAACAGTGGATACAAGTTTATCTAAAAAATATCGATCATGAGAAACAATAACAAGTGCACCATCATAGTTTTTTAAATAATTTTCAAGCCATGTGAGTGTATCTATGTCTAAATGGTTTGTTGGTTCATCTAAAATTAAAATATCGGGTCGTTGTAATAACAATTTTCCTAAGGCTAGTCGAGTTTTTTGTCCACCACTAAGATCATCAACAGTTAGTTCAAACTGATTTTCCGGAAATCCTAATCCAATCAAAACCCCTTTTATATCACTTTCATAGCGATAACCACCACGGGCTTCAAATTGTTCTTGACGCTTTCCGTATTCTTGAATAATTTTATCATCTACTTTCCCTTGACTTGCATTTTCTCCAATAGTTGTAGCTAATTCCATCATTTCTTTTTCTTCTTTCATCAAATCCGAAAAAAGGGATAACATTTCATCCCAAATTGTTAAATGGGAAGATAATGCTTTATGTTGAGCTAAATATCCAATTTGTAAATCTTTTATCTGAAATATATTACCAGAATCATAATCCATTTCACCAGTCATTAATTTAAGTAATGTAGACTTACCGGCACCATTTCGTCCAACAATAGCAATTCTGTCATTACTTTTTACTTCAAGATTTATATTTTTTAATATAGGTATACCTGCAAAAGACTTCATAATATTATTTAATTGCATTAAGATCATTTTATCCACCCCGTCCAAAATGATTGTACCGTATTTATGCACAATACCGCAAACGAATAAAGGAATTCAGACTTATATTGGTTTTTCTGCTAGAATAGGAATAGTATGAATGAATTAGAAAACTTGGCATATCGCCAAATGTTTTGTAGATTCAAATTGAAGTGAGGTTGGCAAAAATTTTATTGGTGAATTCAAATACGTATGTTTTAATGTTTACTGAAGGAATTTACAGAGAAAACCTCCGGTGAACAATGCTTCTAAAAATTTTATGAACAATACGAACAGAGTTGATTTTGAAATCTTGCTGAACCCGTGGAGAGCAATGGTATATATTAAGGAAGTGGATTTATAAATGAATGGTCATGTTTGAAAAAAATTTTTGTTATATCCAAATCTTATCTATTAAGAAAGTGAGGAATAGTCATGCAAGAGTTTACTCATTTTAATGAACAAGGTCGAGCAAAAATGGTTGATATTACTGATAAGAAGTCTACCTTTAGACAAGCTGTTGCAAGATCGAGTGTTTTAGTAAATGAAACGATTTATCATAAAATTACAGCAAACAAAATAGAAAAAGGTGATGTATTGGCTGTTGCACAAGTAGCTGGTGTTATGGCTGCTAAAAATACGTCACAATGGATACCGATGTGTCACCCGTTACAACTCAGTGGCGTTGATATTCAATTTGATTGGAAAAACACAAATTCAAATTACGAGTTAATCATATTAGTAACTGTGAAAACAAAAGGGTCAACAGGAGTTGAAATGGAAGCATTGACTGCAGCTTCTGCAACAGCTTTAACGATATATGACATGTGTAAAGCAATCGATAAAGGTATTATTATTGGTAATACGTATTTACTCTCGAAAACTGGTGGAAAATCTGGGGATTATCAACACTCATCAAATGGGTAAACAGAGAATTTTGAAAGGAGATAGAAGATGGAGCATAAAATACCACAAGCATCAGCAAGGCGTTTACCACTATATTATCGATTTTTAACTAACCTTCATAATCAAGGAAAAACAAGAGTTTCCTCGAAAGAATTAAGTGAAGCAGTGAAAGTAGATTCTGCAACTATACGACGAGACTTTTCATATTTTGGTGCCCTAGGGAAAAAAGGGTATGGTTATAATGTCGAATATTTACTCGCCTTTTTCAAAAAAACATTAGAACAAGATGAAGTAACAGAAGTTGCCCTAATTGGAGTAGGTAATTTAGGGACCGCATTATTAAATTATAACTTTTTAAGAAGTAACAATACGAAAATTGCGATGGCATTCGACCGTTCTAAGAAAAAAGCAGAAACATACATCGGTGACGTTCCCATTTATCATATCGATGACTTGGAAGAAAAACTTCAAGGAATAGAAGTTATTATTTTGACGATTCCTGCATCAGAAGCGCAAGAAATAGCAAATAGACTCGTTGACAATGGAGTAAAAGGGATTTTGAACTTCACACCTGCACGTTTAACACTACCAGATAATGTACGGATTCACCATATTGATTTATCTGTGGAATTGCAATCTTTTGTATATTTTTTAAAACATTACCCTCTAAAAAATGGAGAAGATGAAAAAGAAAAATAATTAATTAGTATAAAAGGAACACTCTTTAAAAGGCTCTTCGTAGCCTTTTTTATTTTGCTTAATAATCGGTAATTAAAAATAATTTATATTATTTAAAAAAGTGATAAAAAATTCTTATCTAACTATATTTGAAATTCATATCATTTTTCAAGTATTTGATAATTTATTTTTATACTAAAAAGGAGTAACATAATAAATGAGGGGAGCAAATAAACTTCCCAACTAGAAAACAGCTGTTTCTGGTGAAAGCCATCAAAAAATTTAAGGAGATGGTCGTATGACAAAAGTTTTGACTTCTACGATGGTGGAAGACCTAGCAAATTGGGCAACTGATATCCAATTTGAAGATTTGTCGGAGGAAGCTGTAGAAGCCTTAAAAGGTCGGTTACTAGATTCGATTGGATGTGCTATAGGAGCGTTAGAAGGGGCTCCGATAAAAGCAATTCGACAGATGACAGATGATCTTGGGGGCAAACCAATCGTAACACTAATAGGTGGTGGAAAATCGTCACTTGATTATGCCACATTTTATAACGGTGCGCTCGTACGATATTTGGATTTCAATGATTCTTATTTAGCTAAAAATGAAACATGTCATCCATCAGATAATATCGCACCAATACTTGCTGCTGCAGAATATGCTGAAGCATCAGGAAAAGAATTTTTATTAGCTTTAGCTATTGCTTATCAAGTGCAATGTCGTTTGTCAGATATTGCTCCAGTACGAGATCATGGCTTTGATCATACGGTACAAGGTGCCTACGGTGCAGCGACAGGTACAGCACGTGCAATGGGATTAAATAAAGAAAAATTAGCAAATGCTGTTGCAATTGCTGGAACAGGTTATAATTCTTTACGAGTTACTCGAACAGGAGAATTATCTAATTGGAAAGGACTCGCTTATCCGAATACTGCAATGGGAGCCGCACATGCGACAATGCTTGCAAGTTATGGAATTACTGGCCCTCGTGAAGTGTTTGAAGGAAATAAAGGTTTTATGGATTCGATTGTAGGCCCATTTGATATAGATTGGTCAAAAGAAAATCTAGAAAAAGTAACTAAAACAATTACGAAACGTTATAATGCAGAAATTCATTCTCAATCTTCTATCGAAGGACTTATACAGTTAAAAAATGAAATAAATGTTGAACCAAATGATATTAAACAAATTCGTCTTTCTACATTTGATGTTGCCTATAATATCATCGGCGGTGGTGAAGAGGGTGGCAAAAAACTCATTCGTTATAAAGAAGAGGCTGACCATTCACTTCCATATATGCTTTCTGCTGCTTATCTCGATGAGCAAGTTATGCCAGAGCAATACGAGGCAGCAAGGATTGTGAAAGAGGATATTCAGAACTTACTTCAAAAAGTGGAGGTAACACCAAACGAAGAGTATAGTGAACGATTCCCGGATGAAATGGTCTGTCATATTGAGTTAGAAACTATGGATGGTGAAGTTTTTGCTATAGATAAAACTGATTATTTTGGATTTCATACAAGACCTGCAGATTGGGACACATTAATGGAAAAGTATCGTGGCCTTACTAGTAAAATTGATTTAGAGTTGGCAGATAAAATTGCCGATACAATTGCTAATTTGGAAAATATAGAAGTGAAACAACTTACCGATTTGCTTGGTCAAATTAAATAAATAAGGATGGTGGATGATCATGAATAATCAAAAAGCATTTTCTAATTTAAGA
>Ga0209487_1004046_pt1 | contig 11385 bp, 8 predicted proteins | sample Poulit2012_FD_187524 | JGI IMG/M metagenome (GOLD analysis project Ga0209487, IMG submission 187524) | Agricultural soil microbial communities from Georgia to study Nitrogen management - Poultry litter 2012 (SPAdes) (version 2) | ecosystem: Environmental > Terrestrial > Soil > Agricultural land... | reverse complement strand
CCTTCCATTCCGGCAACGACTACAGAAACAGATGCACGTTTAATAGTATCCATATGATCAAACAATCGGTGGATGCCTGCAACCCCTACATCGTAAATACGCTCGACGTTACTACCAAATACTTCTGCTGTTATAGCTGCTTCTTCGGCTACATTTAAATCAGAAGTGCCCCCTGAGATAATAGCGATATAATTTGAATTATTGTTTGAAACGTTTTCGGTTTTTTTAAATAAAAGCTTTGCTGTTTCATTATATTCAAGATCAGGGTAGCTTTTAAGAATACTTTCAGCTTTATCTAATGAAATTCTCGTTATAAGTATTGCATTTCCCTTTTCTTGCATTGATTTAATAATTAACTTCAATTGATCAACTGTTTTTCTATCTCCATAAATCACTTCTGGAAAACCTTGTCGCTTCTTTCGATGGTGATCTATCTTTACAAAACCTAAATCTTCATAAGTAGCAAGTTTTTCCATCGCATTTTCAATACTTATTGTTCCCGCTTGTACTTGCTTTAAAATTTCTTCCATACTTGAGGACTCCTTTTTTCTCTTTCGGTTAGAAAACATCCTCTCCTAAATGAAAAATGAAAAGTAATTGTTTGAAAACCCAACAAATAGTGATATTATAATAATACTATACCATAGTCCTCTTTCCTTCTCAATTTAAACAACATGTATAATCTGCTAAAAATAGTAGTTTTTCCCCAAACTTTTCAATTTCATATGTTAAAATTATATTTACATTTAGTTAGTACAAAACATAAGAAATTTACTTTCAATTTAATTATTTTACATCACGTCAGGAGTTTAAAAATTGAGAAAAATTCATTACAATTATATTTTATTTACAATAACTGCTTTATTACTTTTAACGATTGCCGCTTGTGGAAAATTAAATGAAGAAAAAAACGTAAAACAAGATAAAAAGGATGAATTAATACTTGCTATAGGTGGAGAACCAGAAGATGGTTTTGACCCTGCACATGGGTGGGGAAGATATGGTTCCCCACTTTTTCAAAGTACGTTATTAACCTTGGATAAAGATTTTAATGTCGAAAATGATTTATCGGTTGATTATGAAGTTAGTGATAACGGCTTAGAATGGCTAGTCAAAATCCGTGATGATGTTAAGTTTTCCGATGGAACAGAATTAACAGCAAACGATGTAGTTTACACATTTCAAACCGCTCAGGAAAGTGATTCAATTGTTGACTTAAATAATCTCAAACAAGTAACACAACTTGATGATTACACAATTAAATTTACATTAAAAGAACCACAATCGACATTTATTTATACATTAATTTCAACGGGCATTGTTCCAGAACATCTGTATGATGAAACTTATAATGAAAACCCAATCGGTTCTGGTCCATTTCAACTCTTACAATGGAATAAAGGGGAACAATTAATTGTTGTCGAAAATCCATATTATTATGGAGAAAAACCATTTTTTAAAAAACTAACCTTTTTATTTTCAACTGAAGAAACTGCATTTGCAATGGCAAAAGCTGGAGAGGTAGATGTCGTTTCTGTCCCACCATCTTTTGCAAAGGAACATATTCCTGGAATGAAACTTGTTGAGCTTGATAGTGTTGATAATCGCGGAATCATGTTTCCCTTTGTACCTGCAGGAGATGAAACAGCTGAGGGTATACCGATTGGTAATGATGTCACTTCTGATGAGGCGATTCGTAAGGCAATAAATATAGCAATTGATCGTCAAGCATTAGTGGATGGTTTATTAGACGGATTTGGAACACCAGCATATTCAGTTGCAGACAAGTTACCATGGTGGAATCCGGTAACGGTTATCAATGATAATGATATGGATAAAGCAGAAACAATTTTAAATAAAGCTGGCTGGAAACAAAATGAACACGGTTTACGAGAAAAAGATGGTTTACAAGCGACATTCACTTTACTATATCCAGCGGGGGATCAAATTCGTCAGTCTTTGTCGATAACGGTAGCTGATATGTTGGAGCCTTTAGGGATTGCAGTTAAAACCGAAGGTAAAAGCTGGGATGAGTTAGGTAGACTCATGTACGCTAATCCGGTATTGATGGGGTGGGGCAGCCATAATCCACTAGAATTATTCCATATATACAGCAGTACAACACGAGGGGAAGGTAGTTATAATGCTAATTATTACGCTAACGAAACAGTAGATTCATATATGGAAAAAGCTATGTACACAACAGACGAAAGTAAAGCAAATAAATATTGGCAGAAAGCCCAATGGGATGGAGAGACAGGTTTTTCAGCTCAAGGAGACGCACCATGGGCTTGGCTCGTCAATTTACAACATTTATATTTTGTAAAAGATGATTTAGAAATTGGTGAGCAAAAAATACAACCACATGGTCATGGTTGGCCAATAACAGATTTTATTTCAAAGTGGCATTGGAGAGAAGAGTAATAGAAAGAAAGGCTTATTAAATGAGAAAAATAGTGCTTTTTACTTTTAAAAAATTAATAAAACTAATGTTATTGCTTGTTACAATTAGTATACTTTCTTTTTTACTTATTCGTTTTTCACCTATTGACCCGATCCAATCCTATATTGGGGCAGATATGACATTGGTCAGTCCAGAACAACGACAAAATATTGAAGATTATTGGGGACTGAATGAATCAAAGGCGAAGCAGTTTTTTCAATGGGGCAAAGCAATTTTACAAGGTAATTTAGGAACATCACTCCTTTACCGAAGTCCTGTTAGCCAAATCATTATTGACCGTTTTACTGCATCATTTGCTTTAATGGCACTAGCTTGGGTATTCTCGGGTCTTATTGGGTTTGTGTTTGGCATTATTGCTGGTATGAAAGAGGGTACTTGGATAGACCGGATTATTAAAGGATATTGTTTTATCCTTGCTTCAACCCCCGCCTTTTGGATTGGTCTATTATTATTAATGTTTTTTTCAGTATGGTTGGGGTGGTTCCCGGTTGGAATGAGATCACCAATTGGCGTGCTAAACGAGCATGTGACTTTATTGGACAAGATGAAACATCTTATTCTTCCTGCATTAACCTTAAGTATCATAGGTGTTGCTAATGTTGCTTTACATACAAGACAAAAGTTAATCGAAGTAATGAACAGTGAATTTATATATTTCGCTCAATCCAAAGGGGAACGCGGGTTTTCTTTACTTTGGCGACATAGTTTACGCCATATATTACTCCCAGCAATCACATTACAGTTCGCATCATTCGGAGAACTCTTTGGTGGGGCAATTTTAGCTGAACAAGTTTTTTCCTATCCTGGTCTAGGCCAAACGGTTGTACAAGCTGGTTTAGGTGGAGATGTTCCCTTATTATTAGGTATCGTTTTATGTAGTTCAGTTTTTGTATTTATGGGTAATTTCATAGCTGATATACTATATACAATAATCGATCCACGCATTAGAAAGGAAGGATTCTAATGAAGGAGCGATTGATACATTTTAAAAATAATCGTAGACAGAGAGTATTATTTGCCATCTTACTTTCTATCATTTTACTTAGTGGATTGATAATTAGTGGCTTATTAATAGGGAATGAAAAAATTGGTGTACATTTACATCAACAAAATCACCGGCCCTCTTTCACACATCCCTTTGGCACAGATTGGCTAGGACGGGATATGTTCGCTCGGACATTAAAAGGATTAACATTAAGTTTTAGTCTAGGATTACTCACTGCTTTTCTAAGTACGACTATCGCTTTAGTGCTTAGTTTATTAGCTTCTTGGAGCCGATTGATTGATAATGTAGTTACATGGTTCATTGATCTTTTTTTAAGTATGCCACATATTGTAACTTTAATATTAATTTCGTTTATTTTAGGCGGAGGGTTCAAGGGAGTCGTTATTGGTATAGCTTTAACCCATTGGCCAAGTTTAACACGCCTACTTCGTTCAGAAATGCTCCATATAAAAAAGGCAGAGTATGTTCAGATCTCTAGAAAATTAGGCAAATCACGTTTTTGGATTGCAAGACACCATTTATTACCACATTTGATTCCACAGTTAGTTGTCGGTTTTATTTTATTATTTCCACATGCTATTTTGCATGAAGCCGCTATTACATTTTTAGGTTTTGGCCTTTCAGCGGAACAACCTGCAATTGGAGTTATTTTATCCGAATCGATGAAATATTTATCAATCGGAATGTGGTGGCTCGCCTTTTTTCCTGGATTAGCACTCGTTTTAATGGTTAGTGTTTTTGATTTTTTGGGAAAAAATATCCGAAAATTAATTGATCCATTTCATGCTCAAAGATTGTAAGGTGAATAGAATGATGACGTCTATAAATATAAAATCTAATCAAAAAAATGATTTATTACTTAAAGTTAAAAATCTTTCACTTAGCTTTCTCCAATATAAAGATCGTCTTCAAGAATTTGATTTACAAGTAATATCCAATTTAAATATGACGATTCATGAAGGAGAAATTGTTGCAGTAATAGGTGGTAGTGGATCAGGAAAAAGTTTACTTGCACACGCTATTCTCGGTACACTTCCTAAAAATGCCCGTATACGTGGTGTTTTACAGTATAAAGGGAAAACACTTTCAAAAAATAATCAAATAAAACTGCGTGGAAAAGAAATTGTGATGATACCCCAATCAGTAACTGCACTGGATCCTTTAGCTAAGATAGAAAAACAAGTGCAGTCGGTTATAAAAAACAATCGTAAAAGAAAGTTACAACAAGAATTTTTTCAAAAAATTGGCTTACCGGTTAAGGTAGGACGTAAATACCCATTTGAACTATCCGGCGGAATGACGAGAAAGGTGTTTGCTTCGATTGCTATGTTAAGTGAAGCAAATTTAATTATAGCTGATGAGCCAACACCCGGGCTAGATCCAAATGCCCTCGAGGATTCTATAAACTACATTCAACAGTTGGCAGCAAAAAATAAAGGAGTTATGTTTATAACACATGATTTAAACACTGCATTAAAGTTAGCTCATCGAATAATTGTTATTCAAGAGGGGAAAACAGTCGATAATGTAAATGTAGAACATTTTACAGGTGATGGAGAAAAGCTACATAACCCTTATACACGGGCACTTTGGAATGCGTTACCACAAAATAAATTTTATAACATTTTTTCCGATAAACAATACCATTATCAAACAGATAAGCTACCGAATCAATCTTTAAAAATTGCTGGAATAAGCTTTCGTTATCCAAACGAAAAACTTCTTTTTAAAAAAGTAAATTTAAAAGTAAATTCCGGTGAAATTGTTGGTATATATGGATACAGTGGTTCAGGAAAAACGACATTAGCAAAAGTAATTTCTGGTTATTTAGAGCCTAAGGAAGGACAAATTATCGTTAACGGAAACTCTACTTTTACAAATACAGTCCATCCGGTTCAACTTATTTGGCAACATCCGGAAAAAGCAATTAATCCAAGGTGGAAAATGAATAAATTACTGACCGAATCACAAATAAATGATAAACAATTACTCCACATATTAAATATTAAGGAAGAGTGGCTCATGCGCTATCCAAGTGAACTATCTGGTGGTGAGTTGCAACGATTTTGTATTGCGCGGGCTTTTCATCAACACACAAAATATATAATCGCAGATGAAATGACGACGATGCTTGATTCTATCACACAAGCAAAAATTTGGCACGCCGTTCTTCATTTAATAAAACAAAGAAATATAGGGTTAATTACTATTAGTCATGATACTCATTTATTAAGCAGACTTTGTGATCGTGTTATTCATTTTGAAGATTTAGCAAATATATAATCGTTGATTAGAAAGATTGTTTCAGAATATTTAATAGAAAAAGTCATTTTTTAAAAAAAGGAGCTGTAAAAATTGAAAATTTTATACTTTGATTGTTTTTCGGGAATTAGTGGAGATATGGTTATTGGTGCTTTATTGGATGCCGGCGGGGATTTTGAGAAAATGAAAGTAGAATTAAAAAAAATGCAAGTAGACGAAGAGTATGAGTTAGAAAGATATAAAGTCGATATGAATGGCATTAATAGTACAAAATTTAATGTCATAATTAAAAATGATCACCACCATGAAACTCATGACAAGTTAGATGAACACCAACATACCCATGATCACCATCATCACCATGCACACCGAACATATAAAGATATCGTTCATATGATTGATTCTGCTTCTTTTCCAGAGAGGGTAAAAAACATCGCTCTTGAAGTTTTTGAAAAAATCGGTAAGGCCGAAAGTAAAATACATAATGTACCTTTAGAAAAAGTTCATTTTCATGAAGTTGGTGCAATAGATTCTATTATCGATATAGTCGGGGCAGCTATCTTAATTCATCAACTCGAAATACAATCAGTTCATTGTTCACCAGTTCCATTAGGTACAGGGAATATCCAAATTGATCATGGGTTATACCCAGTTCCAGCACCCGCAACATTAGAAATTATGAAAGGAATTCCAATCCAAGAAAACAGTTTAAAAGCAGAATTAACAACTCCAACTGGCGCAGGTATAATAGCTGTATTAGCAGAGCAGTTTAGAGCATCCTTTCCTCCAATGACAGTAGAAAAAATCGGTTATGGTGCAGGAACAAAAACTTTTCCAGATCGACCAAATGTGCTCCGTGTTGTAATTGGCGATATATAAGGGTTTAAATTTTGATTATTAAAGTATATTCTTAGGCCATAAGTTAATTATAGACAATAAAATAAAAAGGCATCAAAAAGTTCTTTCTGTTATGAACTTTTTGATGCCTATATGTATTAAAAAACAACATGTTATTGTGTTTATATATTCAGCTAACCTAAATTAAAGATTATCAATCGGAAACACTGGGCGAATAATATTATGAAACTCTAATTCTTCAATTCTTTGATCAGTAGCACCAGGAGTAAGGGCTAAAATTTCTATTTTTGCAATATCACTTAATTCATCAAATAAATACCCTTGTTTTACTACTATAATATCATAGTTATCAATATTAAGCCCCGCACGTTTGAAGTGGTTTAAAGTTGTGAACGAATCTCCTCTATTTGCTACAACAACATCAATATTACCTGTAGAAACGACACAAACCTCTCCAACCTTATCGTTTGCTGAACTCATAAAACCTAATAAATCACCTTTTGAAATTAATTCTCCTTCTAACAAAACTGGTGAACTATTTTCGTCATAATCTACTCCGACATGCTCACTTACTAAATCTCCTACATTATATTGATTTAGTTTTTCAAAGCTTTTCACATCAAAAATTGCAGATATAAGTATTTTTTTATTATTTATTTCGAGACCTTTAAATCGCTTTAATAAAAGTGTGTTAATTCCAGGCGCTCCACCAGTTGTATTATCACCTGAATCTGCTATGAATACAGGTTTATCCTTTTCATTGAGTGCCCTATTTATAGCTTCATCCGTATCCAATGCAGTTACATTATATTGGAATTCATGCCTACGACTAAATACATAATCAGCAATTTTTTTAGTCCAATTTTCAGCTAATTCTTCATATTCTTCCGATTCTGGAACAACAAGTACGGAAGCAGATGTATTAATAGTGTCATTCCATGCATGACCGTTAAAATAATTTGCAGATATTATACCATCCATTTGTTCAATTTTTTCAAGCTTTTTAAAAATGGATTTCAAAGGTTCTGCATCACCCATTACCTTTTCTCCTGGAAAAATCAAAGGAACCCTTGTAAAAGAAGGCCTAATCTTTGCTTTATTTTTAATACAATCTATTAATAGTTTCGCTGTAATTTGCTCTGTTTCCGCTTGATCCACATGCGGAACTGTACGGTAAGAACGTACAATATTTACATATTGGTGAAATTCATTTTTTAAGTTTGCATGAAAGTCTAATGTTAATGATATAGGAATATCATATCCACAAACTTCTCTCATTTCTTTAAGTAATGCTAGTTCACCAGATCCAACATCCTCTACCTCCATAGAGCCGTGTAAATGTAACCAAATACCATCAATTTCTTTCGCTTCTTTTAATTTTCCAATGATTTTATCCGCGAAAAAACGATAAGTTTCATATGTTAATATTCCAGATGAAATTGCAGTTGCATAAATACTAGGAATTATCTCAATTCCTTCTTCTCTAAATATATCAGTACTGGCAAAACGTTCTAATGATTTTTCACCTTCAACAAATGTAAAATCACTAATTTTCGTTTTAAAAGGATTAAATGTTGTTGCTTCATGATAAAAACAACCGACAAAAATCTTCATCCATATTCCTCCAAATGATTGGGACAATAAATTTCAAATGATTAATTAATAGTTTTAAGCTACGCTTTAATACATAATTCAACTATAAATATAACCGATATTATACATGTTATTGACCCATTTGCATGAAATTTCAAGATGTTTCTATAACAACAATTTATTTATCAAGAGGATAGACCGGTCTTATTAAATGATTAAACTCTAATTCCTCTACAATTTGGTATGTAGCCCCAGGTGTCAAAGCTAAAATTTCTAATTCAGCAATAGCACTTAATTCATCAAATAAATAACCTTGTTTTACTACAATCACATCGTAATCATTTATGTCTAACCCTGCGCGTTTAAAATGGTTTAACGTAGTAAAAGAATCTCCGTGATTTGCAACGACTACATCAATATTACCTATTGAGACAGTACATACTTTTCCTATTACGTCATTTTTAGAAGTTTGATACCCTAAAAGATCGCCTTTAGTTTTCAATATCCCTTCTAATTTTACTGGAGCACTGTTTTCATCATAATTAGCTCCAACAGCAATTGTAACTTCTTCTCCTAAATTATAACTGTTTAGCTCTTCAAATGACTTTTCGTCGTATATGGCAGCTATTAATAACTTTTTATCTGTTTCATCCTTTTTATTTAGTAATAAGCGTAATAATACTGTGTCAAAACCTGCTGCTCCACCAGTAGTATTGTCTCCCGAGTCAGAAATAAATATTGGCTTTTTATCTTCACTTAGTGCACGATCAATTGCTTCTTCCGGCTCTAAAGCCAACATAGGAAATTTGAACTCGTGGCGAAGTCCATAGACATAGTCTGCAAGTTCTTGTGCTACCTTTTCGGCCTTTTCTTGATATTCTTCTGATTCTGGGATTACTATTGCACACGCAGATGTATTAGGGGCATCTGTCCATGCATGGCCGTTAAAGTAGTTTGACAATAGTATCCCTTCCATTTTTTCGTCTTCTTCTAATCGATTCAATATTGTTCTCATTGGCTCTGAATTACCAGTAGCTTTTTCACCTGGTGTAATCATTGGAATGCGTTTGTACACTGGTTTTATTTTAACTTTATTTTCAAGACAATCAGCTAACATATTCGCAGTAATCATTTCCGTTTCTTCTTGATCAGTATGAGGGGCAGTTCGATAACCACGAATAATATTAGCTAATTTCGGCACATCTTCATCAATGTTTGCATGTAAATCTAGAGTCAGTGATATTGGAATGTCATCTCCAACAATTTCTCTTATTTCTCTTAATAATGCAGCTTCTCCAGATCCGATATTTACTACTTCCATTGCTCCATGTAAATGCAACCAAATACCATCAATATTTTTTTCCTTTTTTAATACATTAATAATTTTGTCTGCAAAAAACCGATATGCTTCTTCCGTAACACATCCTCCGGAAATAGCTGTTGCATAAATAGTAGGTATTACTTCGAATCCTCTTTCTTCGAGAACCTTAGTCGCTGCAACACGATACTTTGATTCTTCTCCTTCAAAAAAAACAAAAGATCTTTTATCCATTTGAATAGGATTAAATGTTGTTGATTCTTGATACCAATTTCCTACTACGATTCGCATCAAATACCTCCTAAATTATATTATTCTTAGCTGTTTTTTAAAAAGGAATTTTTATTAAACTAGATTCCTTTTTTTATATATGTTTTTTATATAATTATATATAGGTTCGTAACGTTTTACCGTTTTAACTTTAGTAGCTATTAATTGTTAGTTTTGGTGAAAGTATACGGTTAGACAGTTCCGTTATAATAGCCCAAATAATTGTGGCAAAAATAAACTTAATTTTGGAATATATGCTACCAAAAGCAGTACAGCAATAATAACAGCATAAAATGGTAACATCGGTTTAACTAACTGTTCTATTCTAACTTTTCCAATACTAGACCCGACAAATAGAATTGTTCCCACTGGAGGGGTAATTCCACCTATACACATAGCAAACACGATAACAATACCGAAATGAACAACATCCATTCCAAAATTTTGAACAATAGGCAGGAAAATTGGAGTGAATATTAATACCGCAGGGGCGATATCCATAAAAGTCCCAACCATTAATAAGACAATTAGAATAATCAACATAATTAAAAATGGACTTTCTGTAATTCCCAATATGGATTCAGTAATTGCTTTTGGAATTCCAGCTACTGTCAAAATATGAATCATCATAGATGAAGCACCAATTAGAAACATTATGACACCTGTTACATTTATTGTTTCTAACAACAGTTTCGGAACTATTTTAAAGCTAAATGTTCGATAACATAACATAAGAATAAACGAATAGAATACAGCAACCGCTGCAGCTTCTGTCGGGGTAAAAATTCCAAAGATTATTCCGCCAATAACAATAATGACTAACAATAAACTTGGAATTGCCTGAATAAAAACTTTTACTCCTTCACCTAAAGACATTTTGTTAGCAACTGGATACTTTCTTCGTTTAGCTATAAAATACGCAATAACCATTACACCAAGGCCCCATAAAATTCCAGGTATATAACCTGCAATAAACAAGGCTGCTATTGATGTACCTCCACTAACAAGTGAATACAGTATTAATGTATTACTTGGAGGGATTAGTAATCCCGTTGGAGCGGATGCAATATTGACTGCAGCTGAATATTCTTTATCATACCCTTCTTTCTTTTGTAATGGGGTCATTACTCCTCCAATTGAGGCGGCTGCAGCTACCGCCGATCCAGAAATGGAACCAAATAACATATTACCAACAACATTTGTATGGAATAATGGACCAGGTAATTGCATTATTAAAAGCTTAGCAAAATTTATCAGTCTTGTTGATATGCCTCCGTGTGACATCATTACACCAGACAATACAAAAAACGGAATGGCAAGTAGCGTAAAACTTGAAATGGAATTGAACAATGACTGAGCAGCTGAAAAGGCCGTAATATCAAAAGAATATAATATCAGCATTGTCACAATAGTCGGTATACCTATACTAATTGCAATGGGAACTCCTGAAAAGAGAAAAATCGCAAATACAATTAGTAGTATTAAACCTATTTTCAGCGCCATAAATAGCCTCCTATCTACACTTTCGTTCTATAGATGTAATCTAGTTTCCATATATATTGTAATTAGTATGTCCAGCGATTCATTCGAACGATGGACATACTAATTATGTAA
>Ga0209487_1004045_pt1 | contig 11387 bp, 11 predicted proteins | sample Poulit2012_FD_187524 | JGI IMG/M metagenome (GOLD analysis project Ga0209487, IMG submission 187524) | Agricultural soil microbial communities from Georgia to study Nitrogen management - Poultry litter 2012 (SPAdes) (version 2) | ecosystem: Environmental > Terrestrial > Soil > Agricultural land... | reverse complement strand
ACAAGACCTTAGTTTCTAACATGAAACTAAGGTCTTGCTTTTTAAATTATTATATATAGATTTTTATAAAAGTATCTGTTGCGGGAAAATTTAAGCCAAAAAAATTATCACAAACGCCTTTCAACTTACCAAACGTAACCATCCGTTAAGTAAGTTTAATAAAACACACATGTTAAAGTATAACAAGTTCAAACATTATTTATATTTTTGTCACAAAAAGTTACGAAAACAGCGGTAATATTAGCCCTTTTGAGTCATACACAATCATTGACTTTATGTTAAATTGTATTTGCAACAAACTTTAACATCGATTAGGGGGAGGCACATCGATAAGTGAACAAATCTTTACGATTAAATATTTATCTTTTCATTGGGTTAATAACATGGTTACTATGGCCAAATTTAATTTCAGCTAATAGTCAGTCATTGCAGTCCATTATTGACCAAGCTAGCGATGGTGAAGTTATTGAAATACCTCGGGGTACGTACGATGAATCTATCACTATTGACAAAGCAATAACATTAGTTGGTGATGAAGACGTCATATTGCAAGTAGAGGAAAACGAACCGGCGATTACCATCCTCACAGATCATGTAACTATTAAAGATTTGACAATTCTCTATCATGACAATATGAAAGAACAAGCTGCTTTATACGTAAATGGCGATAATAACGAGTTAGAAAACTTAACAATCCAAACAAATAGTTACGGTATTCAACTTAAAGATGCACATCACAACAACATTACACAAGTGACGATTACCGGTGAAAAAAATGTACCAATACGTGAACGAAAACACGGGATTGACTTGTTTCAAGCTGATCATAATACGATTAGTCACGCTAAGATTTCATATGTAGAGGATGGAATTTATATAGAAAGTAGTAAATATAATGTGATTCATAACAATAAAGCTACTCATTCACGGTATGGATATCATTTAATGTTTACTAGAGAGACTCAACTATATGAAAATGAATCGTATGAAAATATAAGTGGCATGATGATTATGGGTACAAAAGGTACAAGTGCCTATCATAATAATTTAAAGTATAATCAAAAAAACGTTCAATCACTAGGTTTACTTTTATTCGATGTGCATGAGGCAATTATAGAAAAAAATAATATCGCCCATAACCGTGTCGGTATCTTTGTTGAAGACGCCCATAATAATGAAATTAGACATAATAATGTTCGAAATAACTTTGTCGGTTTACAATTTAAACGTGCAGAAAGTAATTCCATCCATCATAATGCTTTTCTTGCTAATGTCGTACAAGGGCAGGCAGAAGAAAGTGCTCACAATAATACGAACAATAATTATTGGAGCGACCATGACGGACTTGATTTAACAGGGGATGGTTATAGTAGCTTAACTTATACGATTGATCCATTTTATTTACATTTGACTGATGAGTTTCCACCTTATCGATTATTATTCCAATCACCTGGAATGATATTTTTAGAGAAGATGTTGCAAACACCTGCTGAACAACAATTGACCGATGTTCAACCATTGTTAGAAAATCCACTCACAGATTACGACTTAACGGAGGATCGTACTAGCATCTTATTTGTTGTTAGCTCAGTTTTATTACTAATTAGTGGAACAATTATGTATATGGGGGTTAAACAAACATGAGAAACAAGCTTTTACTTTTATTCGTTCTTTTACTAACAGTTGGGATTGTTGTAGCTTGTGGTAATAACGATGAAGCTACGATTGATGGGGAAACAGAGGCAACCAATGAAACTGAAGAGTTCGCTTATGAACCGGAAGATGTCGCAGATACCGATATATGTGATGTCTGTGCGATGGCTGTACCAGATAATCAACATGCGACTCAAATTGTATTGACAAATGAGCGTTCTTTAAAGTTTGATGATATCGGTTGTTTACATGCTTGGATAGATGAAAATGGCGAGGACGATATCGGTACTGCCTTTGTCCGAGATTATCATACCGAGGAATGGATTGACATCGAAAATGCATCCTTCGTATATGAAGAAACAATTGAAACACCGATGGCCTATGGTGTCATTTCCTTCCAAGATCGTGAAGAGGCAGAAGAGTTTATTGAAGACTTCGGTAAAGGTACGTTAATGACAAGAGACGACTTATACGATCATGAATGGTCAATGAACAAAGAAATGATGGACCATCATGATGATGAGCATGAGGATTAATGGTACCTAATTATATTAAATAACTGAAAATGTATAGGTGAAAGTTAGACACTTTATGTCGATACTTTCACCTATACATCTATCTTGAAGGGAGAATAGTTGAGGTGATATCACGTTGTTTACAGTCATGAAACGGGAGATAAAATTAGGCTTTCGAAACGCATGGACTTATTCCTTTTTAATTTTGTTTACACTTTTTACAAGTGGACTTTTATTATTACAAGCGAGTACAAGTAATGTCGAAGGTTATACTGATATGGCAGGTACGGTAATGAATATGACATTATATTTATTACCACTGATCACACTTTTATTAGGTAGTTTTTCGATTACATCAGAAAAAGAGGATGGGCATTGGGCTCTTCTCGTAACCTATCCGATTTCGTCCTTTTCATTCTTAGTGGGGAAGTGGTTAGGATTAGCGATTACTTTGCTTACAATTGTCATCTTTAGTTTCGGCTTCTCAGGAATTTTAATGACTCTATTTAATCAAATGATTGCTATTCAAACCTTTTTGTTATTACTCGTCTTTGCTTTATTATTAGCACTTGCTTTTTTAAGTATCGCCTTTTTGATTGGGGCGATTGCTAAAAATCGCTGGCATGCACTTATTTGGACGATTGGTGTATGGTTTATATTTATTATTAGTTGGCCACTAATTATCATTAGTTTGTTAAGTCTTTTACCTTCGTATCAAATGATTCAACCTACTTTACAATTTGTCACAATATTAAATCCAGCTGAGTTAATTCGCATATTTACGATGATGCGACTTGGCGCTGGTTCTGCTTTTGGTGCGGAATATGATGCATGGATTACCTGGGCTACTAGTAATAGTGGGTTAATTATTTTTATCGTAGTCTTTTTGTCGATTATTATCGTGACGTTATTTATTAGTAGTCTGTTGTGGAAACGAGGCGAACAATATGGTACAAGCTAAACATAAATTACTCAAAATTGATAATATCACAAAATCCTTTCATAGAACGGAAATTATTGCGCCATTTTCCCACACATTACAACGAGGGAATATACTAGCATTATGTGGTGGAAATGGGGCAGGAAAGAGTACACTCATTCGGATGATTACCGGTTTAATTAAACCGACAACAGGTTCCATTTCACTGGACGGCTATGATTTAAATAAAGATAGAAAGAAATATATGCAAATGTTCGGTTATATGCCGGATGATTTCAATTTCCAAAAATCAATTAGCGCTAAGGAAACCATTCAATTTTATGCAAATTTAAAAAAAGTTGATTGTCGTCGGATGATGAAAGTAATCGAAGCTGTTGGTTTAAGCGAACATTTAAATAAGAAAGTACATGCATTCTCAAAAGGAATGAAGCAAAGGTTATTGTTAGCGCAGGCTTTACTTAGTGAGCCTAAGTTATTAATCCTTGATGAGCCGACGAATGGTTTAGACCCTTATTGGATTAAGCAGTTTAGTGAATTAATGCTTGCTGCTCGGGACAATGGACAAACAGTGATCTTTTCTACGCACGACTTACACGTAGCAGAAGAGATTGCTGATGAAGTTGTGTTTTTAAACGCTGGAAAAATTATAAGTAAAGGACCTATTCATGCATATCGCGATACGGGACTTTACCAAACGTTTCAGCAATTATATTTTTCAAAGGCTACTTAGTATGAACGATTCCATGTTCATAGGCGTATTTAGCTAATTGCACCCGATTATTTAAATGAAGTTTCTGAAATAAATTTTTTAAGTGATTTTTAACAGTATGCTCCGATATACCTAATTGCACGGAAATTTCCTTATTCGTAAGTCCTTTTGCTACCCATGTTAAAATTTCATATTCTCGTTTAGATAAATTCGGATCTAACATTGGTGTATCGGGCTTCTTTTCTGTAAATTCTTGTAACAATTGTTTAGCTAAAAATTCATCGATATGCATATCATCGTGTATAATCGCTTTTAAGTATGGAATCCATGAATCGTGTTCGACATGTTTTAATAAGTAGCCTTGTGCACCATATTTAATCGATTCGAACAAATCAACGACATCATCTGACACAGTAACCATTACTATTTTTACGTATGGAAATGAAGCTTTTATTCTCCTTGTTGCCTCGATACCGCTTATATCAGGCAAGCGAATATCCATTAAAATTAAATCCGGCATATGTTTTTCTGTTAGTTGAAGTGCTTCTTTCCCATTTTTAGCTTCGGAAATAACGTGAAATATCTTATCCTCTTGTAAGATTTCCTTCATTGCTTCCCTTGCCATCGGATGATCATCAACGATGAGGACCTTAACTTTTTCCACCGGTTTATTGCTCCTTTCAATTAGTTGAAAAAGAAACAATCGTCTTTTCCTTTTTTCGTTCAATTGAAAAATTCCAATTGATTCGTTCACAGCGTTCTTGCATCATACGGATGCCAAAATGTCCAACGAGAGGTTTTTCAATTTGAAAACCATCACCATTATCTTTTATTTCTATTTCCTTTTGTGATTCACTTATTTGAGCTTTCACAGTCACTTCACTAGCCTTGGCATGTTTTCGGACATTTATTAAAGCCTCTTTAATACAGAAGATTAGTTCACGTTTTTCTTGTATAGTTAGACATTGTTCGTCGATTTCGATAACCGTCTTAACGTCTATGTCAGTTTCACTTTGAAATGAATGAATCTCATCCTTTATTTTTTGTATAAAGTCTACTTCATCGACAACAGGTTGGCGCAAATTCTCAATACCTGTACGTACGTAGTCATGGATATCGATTACACTTGCTTGAATTTCTTTTAGTTTTTCTTGATCTTCTTCAGAAACTTTTAATTTCCCTAACTGTCTAATTTTTACTGATAACAAAAATAGTGATTGCGCCATCCCATCGTGCAATTCGCGAGCAATTCGTTCACGCTCTTCTAAAGCGACCTTTTCTGTTCGTTCCTGTTGCAATTGTTCTTGCATCAATTCTATTTTCGCAAAAAGACGAGTTAATAAAGTGAAAGTTACAAATAATACAATCACAGGTGTGAGCCAGTTTCCTAAATCCATAGAAATGTATGGTAATAAATATTCGTGACGAACATATTCCCAAATCCCAACTGTTAGAGTCGGAATTAATAAGATTAGCCATTTTAATTGATTATAAGTCATTTAAACACCTCTTGCTGCTTAGTCAATCAATTAAAAATTACACCATTCGTAAGGCAATTCGTTCTCTCTCTACATCTACTTCCTCTACCCATACGGTCACGACATCACCGACGGAAACAACGTCCATAGGATGCTTAACAAAACGATTAGCCATCTTTGAAATATGAACGAGCCCGTCTTGTCCAACACCAATATCGATAAAGGCACCGAAATCGACGACATTACGAACGGTTCCTTCAAGTTCCATACCTTCCTCTAAATCTTCTAATGTTAATACTTTTTGTTTTAAAATCGGTTGTGGAAAATCATCGCGCATATCCCTATTTGGTCGCTGTAATGCTTCGATAATATCCGTTAAAGTCGGCACACCGGTATTTAATTTTTCTGCCATTTCTTCTACATCTATTTCTTCTAGTCGCTTTCGCAACGTATCTGTTCCAATTGCTTCTAAAGTGATATCGATCTTTTCTAAAAGGGCTAACGTTACATCATAACTTTCTGGGTGAATTGGCGTTTGATCTAAAGGATGATCTCCATCGACAATGCGTAAAAATCCGATACTCTGCTCATACGTTTTCGGCCCTAGTCGTGGGACTTCCTTTAATTGATTTCGATTCGTGAATTTCCCTAATTCATTGCGAAGCTTCACGATATTTGTTGCTGTCGTCTTCGTTAAGCCAGCTACTCGTTCTAGAAGTGGAGCAGATGCTGTATTTACATTTACCCCTACTTGGTTTACGGCTGTTTCAACGACAAAATGTAAAGATTCCGTTAACTCTTTTTGCGACACATCATGTTGATATTGTCCGACACCAATCGATTTTGGATCAATTTTTACTAATTCAGCAAGAGGATCTTGTACTCTACGAGCGATCGAAACGGCACTTCTTTCTTCAACCTCTAAGTCCGGAAACTCTTCTCTAGCTAATTCCGACGCTGAATATACACTTGCACCTGCTTCATTCACAATAATATATGGTGTTTTTAATTGATTTGCTTCAATAACTTGTGAGATAAACTGTTCCGTCTCGCGCGAAGCTGTTCCATTTCCTATTGCAATTAACTCAATTGGGTACTTTTCCATTAGTTTAAGGATTATTTTTTCTGAACTTTTATAATCGTTCGTCGGTGGTGTTGGATACATTACGCCTGTTTCTTGCATTTTACCTGTTTCATCGACGACAGCTAACTTACATCCGGTTCGATAAGCCGGGTCGATGCTTAAAATCATCCGCCCCCGTAACGGTGGTTGTAAAAGTAATTGTCGTAAATTTTTCGAAAAAACTTCAATCGCTTGAGCTTCTGCTTCTTCTGTCAAACGACTTCTTACATCGCGCTCAACCGCCGGCTGAAGCAAACGTTTATAACTATCCTGTATTGCATTAATTAAAATTTCATAGATCGGTGTTTCTTCGGAAGTTTTTACAGTTTCCTTTTCTAAATAAATTAAAATCTTTTCCTCTGGAGCTATGATTGTAACGCGTAAAACGTCTTCTTTTTCCCCTCGATTAATCGCCAATACCCGGTGGGAGACTAATTGGCGAACCGCTTGGGAAAATTCATAGTAGATTGCGTAGGTTTTTGCTTCATCCAGCTCCTCGTTTTTTAACGATGTTTGTAGTTCACCTTCCTGCCATGTCAAACGACGAATCTCTTCACGAAATTGAGCATGATCGGAAATCCATTCGGCAATAATATCATTAACACCATTAAGGACGTCAGCTTCCGTCTTTACGTCATGTTCCTCGTTAAAATACTTTGGAATTTCATCACTAACGTCGGTAACCGATTGTTCCCATACGAGCTTCGCTAAAGGCTCTAAACCTTTTTCTTTAGCAATCGTCGCTCGTGTTCGACGCTTTTGACGATAAGGACGATATAGATCTTCGACTCGTTGAAGCTTTGTCGCTTGTTCGATTTCTTGCTTTAATTCTTCTGTTAATTTTCCTTGCTCATCAATTAAACGTATCACTTCTTCTTTACGTTCATGTAATTGCACAGCGTAAGTCCAGTGATCTTGAATCGCTTTAATTTCTGTTTCATCTAATCCACCCGTTACTTCTTTTCGGTAACGAGCGATAAAGGGTACCGTATTTCCTTCATCAAGTAGTTCGATTACTTTTTTTACAGTCGTTGGTTTTTGTTTTACTTCTTTTGCAACTAATTTTAGTAGGTGTTCCACAATGTTACCCCTTTCTTTCGTCTGTACATTTTAAACAATTTCAAAATCTTCAATGTTTTCTAGTTCATTGCGAAGTTTATTTAAGGCTTGTCTTTGTATGCGAGATACTTGCATTTGTGATACTCCTAATATTTCACCGACTTCATTTTGAGTCATTCGATCATAAAATAAGTGAATTAATACCTTTTGCTCTCGGTTTTCTAATGTTGGAAAAATACTTTCTAACAACATCTTTCTTTCGACGTGATCGTAATATGATTCATCTACTTCTATTACATCTAGTAAAGTAAATAATTGTTCATCGGAAACTTTCTTATATTTAAAATCAACGGACAAAGTATTGTAATTTTTCATCATCTCGATTAATTCCGGTAATTCTTCTTTATCAAGGGATAAGTAATTTGCTATTTCTTCTAATGTCGGCGTTCGTTCTATAGTCATGAGCAATTGATCGATTGCGCGTTGTATTTTTGGACCTAATTCTTTTACCCGCCGTGGAACGTAGACACTCCAAGTCTTATCCCGCAGATACCGTTTAATCTCACCTTTAATCGTGGGTATCGCAAAAGATTCAAACGAACTACCATAAGATAAATCAAAACGTTTCACTGCATTTATTAGCCCGATCATTCCAACTTGATATAAGTCTTCAAAATTTGCTTGATCAAAGGCATATTTTCGTGCTAATGAATAAACTAAGCCTTCATATTGTAACACAATTTCTTCTTTTATTTCTTTATTATCCGGAGAGGCTTGAATTTGTTCAATAATGTCGTATACTTTCTTACCGTCTGGGTCACTCTTTTGCATCGTCATTACAAATCACTCCTGTTTTTTTCTGATCGACGATTCTTAACGCGTGACAACTTACTCTTAGTTAAACTTTTTTCATCATTACGAACACCTGCTATGCATATTATAACAAACTGTCCTTCGTAATCGAATCACTTTTTTTACAAAAGAATAATTAAAAACATCTTAGAATATTCTTATGGAACGTTCTAAGATGTTAAGATACACTATTTAATTAAACGAAAAATAAACGGAAAACGATAATATTCTCCTTGGTAACTTTTATAAGCCCCTAAAATTATAAATATGAAAAATACAATCGAAATAAGCGGTACCAATACAAGACCGATACCAATAAAAATTGTAATAGCTGCGACTAACTCATAGACGAAAAAAGAAATGATTAGATTAAAATATTCTTTTCCGTGATGATCGATATATTCAGACTCATTTCGTTTTAATAACCAAATAAGAAGGGGACCGATAATTGCAGTAAAAAAATTAAGTAAGTAAATTAAGAGGCTAAACGTTTTCTCTTCACTTGTCGGTACAGAGTTAACCTCATTACCGTCTATAATAATTGTGTTTTTAAATCGATCCGTCATGTTAATCATTCCTTCCCGCTCTATCGGTAAATTAACTTATATTATAACACGTTATAGCATTATACACTACACCTTTTGAGAAAATATCGTTATCCAATAAAAAGGGGCTGGGACATACCTTAGCAAATAAAATGACGGTGTTCAATTAAACTGAGCACCATTCTTTGTTTTTATGTCTACTTGGGGAGGTGACGTTTTATTCAGCTGTAGCATTAAAACCTTTCGTCGTATCACTTTGCTGGGTAAGTTTTTTAAAAAATATTTAAACAACCTTCTCCGCGAGCCAGTTTACACGTGAAAACGTTAGAACCTACTCATCATGGTTAAATTAAGCGGGATGTCTATTTAAACTTACTTGGCTGGATCTTTTGTTGAGTAAGTTAGCTGTTATTTTTCGGTTACATTTACCTAGTAGGAACTTCTGTTGGGTAAGTGTATTCACCTAGGCGTTCCATCTTATTTAGCAGAGGCTTCTACTGAGTAAGACAATAAACAAAAGCTTCATACCTTACTCAGCGTAACACTTTACTGAGTAAATCCACGCACAAAAACGTTTCAACTTACTCAGTGGATTGCTTCACCATGTAAGTCTACATACAAAAGCATTTCAACTTACACAGTGGAGGCTTCTGCTGTGTAAGTCTATGTACAAAATCGTTTCAACTTACTCACTGGAACCCCCCAATGGGTAAGTCAACGTGCAAAAGCATTTTAACTTACTCAATAGAGCGCCTTGCCAAATAAGTTATTGAGAAACAAGATCTCATCTTACACACTGGAAGCTTCTACTGAGAAAGTTTACGTACAAAATCTTTTCAACTTACTCAGCGGGCTCGCCCACTAAGTAAGTCAATAAACAAAACGCTTAAAACTTTTCTGGCTCGGGGAGATTTTAGCCATAAATCTTACTCACTCTTGAGGAATTGGAGCTAAACTTTCAATAAAACCACCCACCGCGGGAAGATATGAGGTACAGTTTCAATAAAATTTCCCCAGCGTGGGGTAACTTTGAGTAATTCTTTATTAAAACTTCTATAAACGAAGCCAGATTTACAATCATGATAATCAACTTAAAATAAATATAGCTAAAATAAATAATAAATACAAAATAGGTTTCTGAATAAAATAAGGATGGACTGAGTTCCTACATCATAAAGAAATTCAGTCCATCCATTCGATTAAGGTTGGTGTTGTCCCAGCCTTTATTAAAATTTATTCTGTTTTCTTAACGAGTTTACCTTGCCAACCGAGCATTCCATCGATGACATTCATCGTTTGTAAACCATGCATTTCAAGCAATTTACAAGCGACTTCACTTCGACTACCTGAATGACAGATGATTGCGTATCGTTTATTGCGATCTAATTGGCTAGTTTTGTGAAGTAATTGTTGAAGAGGTATATGAATTGCTTCCGGAACTTTACCCATTTCCAGTTCAAACGATTCTCGTACATCGATTACTTCTATTGCTTCTTTTTTATTTAAAAGCGCTTCAAGCTGAGACGCTGTAATTTGTTCCAACTTCACTCTTCCTTTCCTAAAGAAAATACCGCAAAGGGTATGATAACGGAAAGGAAAGAAAGAGTCAACTAATTTTATCGACTTTTTACGAATAAATCTACCGCTTCCTTTAATAATTCGTCCTTTTCCTCTGACTTTGACTCATCTTGCATACAAGTAATTAAATTCGTACTTACAACAACACCAATAGTACGGTCGATTGCAGAGCGGGCTGCGGAAAGTTGCGTTACGATATCTTTACAATCTTTTCCTTCTTCCATCATACGTAAGACACCTTTTATTTGCCCTTCTACTCGACGTAGACGGTTTTTAACCTTTTGATCGTACTGCACTCCCTCTACTCCTCTCTATATTAAGCTAACCTTATTTTATACCCTTGATGGTATGTTGTCAAAATAACTATGTTTCCTTTTTATACTTTGTCGCTTGAGCATAAACATTCAAATCTAGTTAAAATATTTATTTTAAATTATAATCTATCCTTTTAGGCAGGCAAATAAAAACATTCGAACAACAATCCTGTCCGAATGTTTTATTTTATATATTTATTCCAACATAATATTACGGAAAAACCTTTTATTATAGCCGCTTTCTTCTTGCTCGCTCGTAATAGTACACTCCATCCTTAACGGTATATTTAATCCGACCTTTATATACGAGACGATCGATATGTCCAATCACTTCACTCATAATAAGTGGAAACACAGACTCGTAACGATCTTTATAAATTTCTTTTGCTACATCGGCAGGTGTCCGTGGTTGATATAACAATTGTAAAATTAATTCACCTTTTTTGTTAATTCGTTCTAATTTCTTATCGACAGTCTTTTCCATGTTAGTAATAGTTTCACCATGGCCAGAATAAGCAATTTTTGTCGGTATGTCGTACATTCGCTCTAAAGACTTCTCATACGTAATAAGTGACTTCAAGCGATTACCTTTTATATCCATATCAACAAGGGCATTGCTCG
>Ga0209487_1004044_pt1 | contig 11388 bp, 8 predicted proteins | sample Poulit2012_FD_187524 | JGI IMG/M metagenome (GOLD analysis project Ga0209487, IMG submission 187524) | Agricultural soil microbial communities from Georgia to study Nitrogen management - Poultry litter 2012 (SPAdes) (version 2) | ecosystem: Environmental > Terrestrial > Soil > Agricultural land... | reverse complement strand
CGTCCTCGCCGGTGACTGGGACGGCGACGGCCGCGACACCTTCGCGGTACGGCGCGGTGCGCAGTACTTCGTGAAGAACTCCCTGCGCGGAGGCGACGCGGACGTCGTGATGACGTACGGCCGCGCCGACGACGAGGTCTACGTCGGCGACTGGGACGGCGACGGCAAGGACACCATCGGCGTCCGCCGCACCCCCTGACCCGGCACCGCCTCACCCCCGGTGTGCCGGCTCACCGCCGAGGCCCCGCACCGACCGGTGCGGGGCCTCGGTGCTGCCGGGCCTCCTCGACCCAGGCTCCGACGGCGTACGGTGGCACCGATGACCCGTCGCAGCGCACCGGCCCTCGCCACCACGCTCGCTGCGCTGGGCGTGCTCGCCCCGCTCGGGGCGACCGCCTCGGTGGTGCCCGCCGACCCGCTGCCCGCCCCGGCGGACATCCCCGCCGTCGTCTCGGGGATGAGCGAGGATGAGCTCGTCGGCCAGATGACGTGGGTGCACGTCTACGGCACCGGAGCCCACGACACCTCCCGCGCCGCCGAGAACCGCGCCCGCTACGGGGTGGACACCCCGGCGCAGGTGGTCGAGCGGTACCACCTCGGCGGGGTCCTCTACTTCGCCTGGGCGGGCAATACCGAGGACCCGGAGCAGATCACCGAGCTCTCCGCCGGCCTGCAGGAGGCGGCGTCCGCGGCCTCGGGCATCCCGCTGGCGATCACCGTCGACCAGGAGGGCGGCGCGGTCTCCCGCATCGGTCCACCGGCCACCGCGTTCCCGGGCGGGATGGCGCTGGGCGCCACCGCCGACCCGGACCTCGCCCGCGCCCAGGGTGAGGTGCTCGGCGCGGAGCTCGCCGCGATGGGGGTGAACGTCGACTTCGCACCCGTCGCGGACCTCAACACCAACCCCGCCAACCCCGTCATCGGTCTGCGCTCCCCGGGTGCGGACCCCGACCTCGTCGCCGAGCTGACCGCCGCCCAGGTCGAGGGTCTGCAGTCGCAGCACGTCGCCGCGGCGGCCAAGCACTTCCCCGGCCACGGTGACACCGACGTCGACTCCCACACCGGGCTGCCCGTCGTCAGCGGCGACCCGGCCACCCTCGACGCGCACCTCGAGCCGTTCCGCGCCGCGGTCGACGCGGGAGTCGACATCGTCATGTCCGCGCACATCGTCGTGGAGTCCCTCGACCCCGAGCTGCCCGGCACGCTGTCCCCCCGCGTGCTCACCGGCCTGCTCCGCGACGAGCTGGGCTTCACCGGCCTCGTCACCACCGACGCGCTCGACATGGACGCGCTCAAGCAGCTGCCCGGCCGTCCGCTCGACGACGGCGACATCGCGGTGCTGGCGATCCAGGCCGGCGCCGACATCCTCCTCGGCTCCCCGGACGTCGCGGCCGCCGTCGCGGGGGTCCGCGCGGCGCTGGAGGACGGGCGCCTGACCCGGGAGCGCCTCGAGGAGTCCGTCACGCGGATCCTGGGGTGGAAGGTCGAACGCGGCATCTGGGACAGCGCCGACCGGCCCGGGCTCGAGGTCGTGGGCAGCGACGCGCACGCCACCGTCGCCCGGACCGTCGCGGAGCGGGCGGTGACCCTGCTGCGCAATGACGGTGACGCCGTGCCCCTCGACCCGGCGACCGACCGGCTGCTCGTCGTCGGCGCCGGGACCGCCTGGCCGGAACGGCTCACCCCGCTGCTCGCCGCCGAGGGGTTCGCCGTCTCCGAGCGTCTGGAGAGCGGAGGGCACCCCAGCGCCGGCTACCGTGCCGCCGCGGTCGCGGCCGCCGTCGACGCGGACAGCGTCGTCGTCGCCGTCGACGACCTGGCCGGCAGCACCGCCCAGCGGGCCCTCGTGGCCGAGCTGGCGTCCGCCACGTCCGTCCCGGTGGTCACCGTGCTCGCCGGCGCCCCCTACGACCTGGCTGTCGTCCCGGAGGAGGTCATCGTCGTCCTCGCCTCCTACGGTGCCGCGAGCGTCAACCACGCGGGGGTCGCCGGCGTGCTCTCCGGCCGGGTCGCCCCCACCGGACGCCTGCCGGTCGAGGTCACCACCGCCGACGGGGACGTCGTCGCCGAGCTGGGCTTCGGCCTGCGCACGACGCGGGAGGTGACTGCGCCGGAGGTGACGTTCACCGACCTGCCCGGCACCGACGAGGACGCCGTCGTCGTCCCGGACGTCCCGGGCGTCACCTACCTGCTCGACGGCGATCCGGTCGGACCGGGCAGACACCCCGCGACCGGGTCGGTCGTCGTCACGGCCGAGGCGCGGGACGGGTTCCACCTCGCCCCCGGGACGGCCGCGAGGTGGGAGCACACCTTCGACGCGACCGGCCCGACACCGGGGCCCAGCCCCGCGCCGGACGGCGCCGACGGCGAGACCGCCGGCCCCTGGCTCGTGGTCGCCGCGGGTGGGGTCGCCGCCGCCCTGGCGGTCGTCGCGGCCGTCCGGCGGAAGCGCTCCTGAGCCGGACGACTGGGCTGTTCCTGCTCCTGTTCAGTGATAACTGGGTCACAGTTCAGTAACATTCTCGGTTTGGCAAAGATGCAGGTCAGCGTCACCTTCGCGACGCCCGTTGTTACTTCCCACTCATCCCTGCGACCGGTCAAGCACTCGCCAAAGGCAGGAAAGGGTGGCATGGTGGACGGCTGTTCCGTCCAACCCGAGTTTGCGATGCCCGCCAGCAGGTGCGGCGATCGTGAGCGGTCGCTGTCGTTATCGCGACCAACCCGAGCCGCTGTGAGGTGAGCGTGAGCGCGCTACGCGCCGAGAACGTCTACAAGGTCTTCGGGCGCCGGTCCCAGGAAGCCGTCCGCCGGCTCCGCGACGGCGCCACCCGCGACGATGTGAGATTGCTGGGTACGGCCGCCGTCATCGACGCCTCCTTCGAGGTCAAGCAGGGCGAGACCTTCGTCGTCATGGGGCTGTCCGGCTCCGGGAAGTCCACCCTGATCCGGATGCTCAACGGGCTGCTGACCCCGACCGCCGGATCCATCCACCTGGGCGACGCCGACATCACCCAGGTCTCCCCCGCCGAGCTGCGCCGGCTGCGCCAGGAGCGCATCTCCATGGTGTTCCAGCACTTCGCGCTGCTGCCGCACCGCACCGTCCTGGAGAACGTCGCCTACCCGCACGAGATCCGCAGGACCGCGAGGGAGGAGCGCCTGGACAAGGCCCGGGAGGCCATCGCCCTCACCGGTCTGGCCGGGTGGGAGGACTCCCTGCCGGTCCAGCTGTCGGGTGGCATGCGCCAGCGCGTCGGGCTCGCCCGCGCCCTGGCCGCCGACACCGACATCCTCCTCATGGACGAGGCGTTCTCGGCGCTCGACCCGCTGATCCGTCGTGACATGCAGGAGCAGCTCGTCGAACTGCAGGCCACCCTGGGCAAGACGATCGTCTTCATCACCCACGACCTCAACGAGGCGATGTACCTCGGTGACCGGATCGCCGTCATGCGCGACGGCCGCATAGTCCAGATCGACACCGCCGAGGAGATCCTGGCCCACCCCGCGGACGACTACGTCGCCAAGTTCATCGCCGACGTCGACCGCTCGCGCATCATCACCGCCGGCGCCCTCATGCGGCGGCCGCAGTCCGTCGTCCAGCTCGGCGGCGGCCCCGGGGTCGCGCTGCGCGAGATCGAGCGCACCCAGGGCTCGGCCGCCTACGTCGTCGACCGTCAGCGGGTCCTCCACGGCACCGTGCACGACGACGACCTCATCGCGGCGCAGCGGCGCGGCGACGTCGACCTGCGCGGCGTCATGCGCCCGATCGTCGGCTCCGAGGTCCACCCCGACACCCCGCTGTCCGACCTCTTCGCCTCCGCCGCCGAGGCGCCACTGCCCCTGGCGGTCACCGACGAGCGCGGACGGCTGGTCGGCGTGGTCCCGCGGGTCCGGATCCTCCAGGCGATGGCCCGTCCCAACGGTGACGGGGAGACGACCGACGACCGTGAGCCGGTCGCGGCCGCGAGCGAGGGGAGCCGGGCATGAGCGACCTGCGCATCCCCGTCGGCGCGTGGGCCGAGGAGGCCATCGACTGGCTGACCGGCGCGCTGGGCGGCCTCTTCCGCCTCATCAGCACGGTCCTGCGCTGGCTGTACGACCTGGCCGAGCAGATCTTCACCTCACCGGACGTGTGGTGGGTCGGTCTCGTGCTCTCCCTCGTCGTCGCCGGCGCCGTTCTCCTCGCCAAGGACTGGCGCTGGGCGGCCGGGACACTCGCCGCCCTGCTCGCGTACTGGGTGGTGACCCAACAGCTCGTGCCCGAGCCGGACTTCTGGTTCGTCGCCGTCGTCCTGGCGCTCGTCGCGCTCGTCGTCAAGGGCTGGCTGCTCGCGGTGGCCGCGGCCCTCGGCTTCGTCCTCATCTTCGCGATGAACCAGTGGGACAACGCCGTGCAGACGATCGCCCTGGTGCTCGTCGCCAGCGCCATCGCCACCCTGCTGGCGATCCCCACCGGCATCCTCGCCGCCCGCAGCTCCGTCGCCTCCGCGATCGTGCGGCCGGTGCTCGACTTCCTGCAGACGATGCCCGCCTTCGTCTACCTCATCCCGGCGATCATGCTCTTCCGCACCGGTGTGGTGCCCGGCATCATCGCCTCGATCGTCTTCGCGATGGCGCCCGGGGTGCGGTTCACCGAGCTCGGCATCCGGCAGGTCGACCGCGAGGTCGTCGAGGCGGGCCACGCCTTCGGCGCCACTCCGCGCCGGATCCTGCGCCAGATCCAGCTGCCGCTGGCGATGCCGACGATCATGGCCGGCATCAACCAGATCATCATGCTCTCGCTGTCGATGGTCGTCATCGCCGCGATGGTCGGCGCCCCCGGCCTGGGCCAGGACGTCGTCACGGGCCTCACCGGTCTGCGCGTCGGGCTCGGCGTCGAGGCGGGGCTGGCCGTCGTCATCCTCGCCATCTACCTCGACCGCGTCACCGCCGCGCTCGGGGACCGCTCCCCCGTCGCCCGCGCCCAGAAGATCCGGGCCTCCGACGACTGACCGTGCGCCCCACGCGGGGCGTCTCCCCGACCCGGCGGGTACACCCAGCGGGGTCCACAACCCAGAAGGAATGACACAGATAACGATGCAGATCACGCGACGTCACGTCACCGCTCTTGCCGCCACCACCGCTGTCGCCCTCACCCTCGCCGCCTGCGGCTCGGACGACGGCGGCGACGACGGCGCCGGGGGCGACTCCGGCAACGGCGAGGACAAGGCCATCACCATCGGCATCCACGGCGGCTGGGAGGAGGGCATCGCGGCCTCGCACCTGTGGAAGCACATCCTCGAGGAGCAGGGCTACGAGGTCGACATGCAGACCGCCGACGCCGGTGTCATCTTCACCGGACTCGCCCAGGGCGACTACGACGTCAACTTCGACACCTGGCTGCCGCTGACCCACGGCCACTACCTCGAGGAGTTCGGCGACGACCTCGAGGAGCTCGGCATGTGGCTGGAGGAGGCGCCGCTGACCATCGCGGTCAACGAGGACGCCCCGATCACCTCGCTGGCCGAGCTCGCCGACAACGCCGACGCCTTCGGCAACCGCCTCGTGGGCATCGACGCCGGCGCCGGGCTGACGAAGATCACCCAGGAGGAGGTCATCCCGACCTACGGCCTGGAGGGCATGGACTACATCATCTCCTCCACGCCGGCCATGCTCGCCGAGCTGAGCGCGGCCATCGATGCCGGGGAGAACGTCGTCGTCACGCTGTGGAAGCCGCACTGGGCCTACGACGAGTTCCCCATCCGTGACCTCGAGGACCCGGAGGGTGCCCTCGGCGAGCCGGACGACATCTACGCCTACGGCACCGCCGGCTTCTCCGAGCGGTTCCCCGAGGTCGCGGAGTGGATCGCCAACTTCACGATGACCGAGGACCAGCTCCACTCGCTGGAGAACATCATGTTCAACGAGCTGGACGGCGAGGACAACGACGCCGCGGTCGAGCAGTGGCTGGAGGAGAACCCCGACTTCGTCGACTCGGTGATCGGCGGCTGACCGCCTCCTTCTGCCGCACAGCCGTACCTGACGAGTGCGCCGTCCCCAACGGGGCGGCGCACTCGTCGTCTGTGACCGGCGCGGCGGTGTCCCCTCTCACGTGTCCCACCAGGCAACGCCGCGGCGCGGTCCGCGTGGGCCGGACGTACAGTGGTACGGCCCGGGCCGGGCCGTCCCGCGGCCCGTCCACCGCCGGCCGCGCCACGCCCGCGCACGAAGGGCACCCGCCTCCCATGACCTCAACCACGACGCCTGTCACGACAGCCGCCCACGGCGCCACGACGCACCCGCGTTTCCGTGCCGACATCCAGGGCCTGCGTGCGGTGGCGGTGCTGCTCGTCCTCGCCTACCACGCCGGCGTGCCGTGGCTCTCCGGGGGCTACACCGGGGTCGACGTCTTCTTCGTCATCTCCGGGTTCCTCATCACCGGCCTCATCGTCCGGGAGGTTCAGCAGACCGGGCGGCTGAGCCTGCCGCACTTCTACGCCCGGCGCATCAAACGGCTGCTGCCCGCCACCTCGGTCGTCTTCGTGGCCGTCGCCGCTCTCACCGTGCTCGTCCTGCCGGTGACCCGCTGGCGCGACATCGCGGGCGACATCGTCGCCAGCGCGGTCTACCTCGTGAACTGGCGGCTGGCGGACCGGTCGGTGGACTACCTCGCCGCGGACGCCGCACCCAGCCCGCTGCAGCACTTCTGGTCGCTGGCGGTGGAGGAGCAGTTCTACATCGTCTGGCCGCTGCTCATCGTCGCGCTGTTCTGGCGCCGGCGGCGCGGGAGCACCACCCGCCGCCTGTTCTGGGGGCTGCTGGCCATCGCCGTCCCGTCCTTCCTCTGGTCGGTCCACCTCACGACGGCGAACCCCGGTGCCGCCTACTTCGTCACCACCACCCGGCTGTGGGAGATGGCGGTCGGCGCCCTGCTCGCCGTCCTCGTCGCGCGCACGGAGCGCATCCCGGCCCGCGTCCGGCGGGTGGTCGGCTGGGCCGGCCTGGCCGCGATCGGGTACGCCGCGCTCACCTTCGACGCCGCCACCGCATTCCCCGGTGCCGCGGCCCTCGTCCCCACCCTGGGGGCCGCGGCCGTGCTGCTCGCGGGCGGCGGCGACGGCAGCGGTGAGGTCCGGGCGCTGACCGCGGCCCCGATGCAGACCATCGGCGCCTGGTCCTACTCCCTCTACCTGTGGCACTGGCCGCTGCTCGTGGCCGCCACCGCCGTCTGGGGCGGAACGGACGGCAGCCTGGGGCTCGTGCCCGGCCTGCTCGTGGTCACCGCCTCCGCGCTGCCCGCCTGGCTCACCTACCGGACCGTGGAGCAGCCCTTCCACCGCTCCCGGCGGCTGCGGGTGCCCTGGCGCGCGATGGTCCTGGCGGCGGCGTGCGTGGCCGTGGGACTGGGCAGCGCCGGGGCCATCGGGTACGCGACCACCCGGGAGGCGCCGACGGCGGCGGACGCCCCGGGCGCGGAGGTCCTCGGCGACGGCCCGACCACCGACGCACCGGCACCCGCGCCGCCCGACACGGTCTCCCAGGTCACCCCGGCCCTGGCGGACGCCCCCGACGACGTCGCCGACGTCTACGCCGACGGCTGCCACCAGGACCAGCACAGCGCGGAGGTCACCTCCTGCGTCTACGGGGTGGAGGACTCCGACACCGTCGTGGCCCTCGTGGGCGACTCCCACGCGGCCCACTGGCAGCCCGCCCTGCGCGACCTGGCCGAGACCAACGGCTGGCGGCTGGAGACGTACACCAAGTCCGCCTGCCTCTTCGCGGACACCGTCGTGTGGGACGCCGGCGAGGAGAAGCCCTACGAGAGCTGCGCCGCCTGGCAGGCCGCGGTCCGCGCGCGCCTGACGGCCGACCCGCCCGACATCGCGGTGGTCAGCTCCGCCGGTTCCTACCGCCTGGCCCGGGACGGGGAGCGGATGAGCATCGCGGACTCCGCCGAGGGGCTCGCGAGCGCCACGGCGGCGAACTGGCAGGCGCTGGAGTACGCCGGCATCGAGGTCGTGGCCATCGTCGACACCCCCGCGCCCGGTTTCGACGTCCCGGAGTGCGTCGCCGAGAACCGCGACGACCTCACGGCCTGTGCCGTCCCCCTGGAGGAGGCGGTGGCGCGGTCCGGGGCCTCGCTGCACCACGCCGCGGCCGCGCTCGCCCCCGCCGTCGACCTCGTCGACGTCACGGCCTACGTGTGCCCGTGGGAGGAGTGCGTACCCGTGGTCGGCGGGGTATTGACGCACAGCGACGCCCACCACCTCACGGCGACGTACTCCCGGTCACTCGCGCCGCGTCTGGAGGAGCACCTCACCCCGCTGGTCCGCTGACCGCGGGGGTGGTCAGCGGGGCGGCTCGACCCGGCGCGCCTCGTCGGCGAGCAGCACGGGCACACCGTCGCGGACCGGGTAGGCGAGGGGGTTGTCCGGGTCGGTCGAGACGAGCTCGGGCGTCCCGTCCGGGGCCGTGCCGTCGACGAGCTCGGCCCCCGTCACCGGACACCGGAGGATCTCCCGCACCCAGGGGTCGATCGTCGCCGGCTGCTGCGACGCACTGCTCATCTGCTCGCTCCCTCCCCTGCCGCACCCGCGGCGTCCGCAGGCTCCAGGCTAGCCGCTCCGGCTCAGTCTGCCTCGCCGCGCAGCACGCGAAGGTGCCCGCGGCGGCCCACCTCCGGCTCGGGGAGCCGGTGGGTGACCGGCGCCGGCGCCGTGCTGGGGCGGTCGGCCGGGAGCGAGGGGCCCGGCCGTGCCTTGGAGGCCTCCCGCACCGCCTCGGCCAGCGCCTCGATGTCGTCCGGGCTGGGCGGGGCCGGCACGAACTCGGTGGCGAGACGGACCACCTCCCAGCCGCGCGGGGCGGTGAGCCGGTGGGCGTGCTCCTCGCACAGGTCGTAGGAGTGCGGCTCGGGGTGGGTGGCCAGCGGCCCGAGGACGGCGGTGGAGTCGGCGTACACGTAGGTGAGGGTCGCCACGGCCGGGTTGGCGCAGGCGGCACGCGTGCAGTGGCGGAAGACTCTCACGCCCCCGACCGTACAACGTCCCGCCGACGCACCCGGCCGGCCACGCCGGAGTCGGTGCCGCCCTGCCCTCCGGCGGCGGCAGCCCCACCGCGCCGTAGCATCGAGGGGTGGACGACCCTCTCCTCCCCGCGATCCCGGCCCGGCGCACCGCGCGACGCCGCGACCGCCGCGGGCGCGGCCTGCGCGGGCCGCTGCTCCCGCCCACCCTGCCGGGCTGGCGCACCCGCGCCGAGGCCTTCGACGACGCGGTCCTCGCCGCCGTCCAGCGGCTGGAGAAGCGGTGGGGGCGGCAGCTGTCGTCGGTCGAGTTCGCCGTCGAGGAGGTGCCCCCGTCGGACCCCAGCCCGTGGGAGCGGGACGCCATCGCGCTGGGCCGCTACTTCCCCGCGGACCCGGCGGCCGGGCTCGCCGACCGGATCGTCCTCTACCGCCGGCCCATCCAGTCGCGCTGCGAGAACTCCACCGAGCTGGCGATCGTCGTGGAGGAGGTGCTGCGCGAGCACGTCGCGCACATGCTCGGCCGCGACCCGGAGGACCTGTGACACCCGCCGCCGCGACACACGTAGAGTAGGGCGGTCGCCGAGCCGCCGCCGAAGGGAGCCTGCCCGGCATGGAGCCGCCCCGCACCCCGGACCCCGAGGTCTCGGTGATCGTGACCTGGTCCCCGGACACCAACCCCTCCTCGGCCGGGCCGACGCTCGGCTCCCTGGAGCGGCAGGACGTCGAGGGCCGCGTCGAGGTCCTCATCGTCCCGCCGCGCGACCACAGCGTCCCCGAGCCCCCGTCCGGTGCCACGGTGCTCCCGCCCCACGAGGGCACCGTCGCCGACGGGCGGAACGTCGGCCTGGCCGCGGCACGCGGGCAGCACGTGCTGTTCCTCGACCCGGGGACCGAGCTGCCCACCGACGCCCTGCGGAGGCTGCTGCAGCGGGCCGACGCCATCGACGTACCCGCGCTCGTCGGTGAGTCGGAGCGAGCCTCCCTCACCGACGGCCAGGGCGCCGACACCGTCCCCGTCCACCGCTCGGTGGCGGCCTGCCGCACGGTGTCCGGCAAGCTCTACCCGCGAGACTGGCTGACCGGGCTGCGCTTCGACCCGGACAGCCTCGACCCGGACCTGCTCTTCAACGTCCGGCTCCACACCCCGTTCGTCCGCCGCTTCTGCAGCTACCGCCTCGTGCCGGTCCCCGCCGACGGTCGCCCGGTCGCCGGGCCCGGCCCGGAGGACCACCCGCCGGAGCGCGTGGCGCGGGAGATCGCTCGCCTCACCTCCGGAACGCAGCGTCACCCGGGCGACCGGGCCCCGATCGTCCAGCTCGTGGTCGAGCACTACTCCGGGTTCCTCACGCCGCGGCAGGCGGCGGCCGCCGACCCGACCCGCTCCTCGGGCTATGCCCCCGCCTACCACGCGGGACCGGTGCGCCGCCGTCTCCTGCTGCTCGCCGGCAGCGCCCGGTCGCTCAACCTCCTGCGCCGGCAGGTGACCTTCCTCCGCTCGGCAGGGGTCCAGGTGAGCACCGTCTGGCACCACGGAACGCTCGGCCCCGCGTTCCGCAGGACGCAGAACCTCCAGCTGAGCACCGTCGCGGACCCGGTCGGCACCACCGCAAGGGCCCGAACCGGTGCCCTGCGCAAGCTCCAGCGCCTGCGGACCTCGGCCGTCCGTGCGGCGCAGGCCGCCGCGCCGCACCTGCGCCCGGCGGCCACCGCGATCCGCCTCGCAGCCACCCGGCAGCGCTCGGAGCTCGCCGCCCTGGCGGCCGGTGCCGACGTGGTCGCGGTCGACGCCGCCGGCACCGACATCGGCGGGCACGCCGGCCTCACCGTGCGCCCGACGGATGCCCTCCACGTGATGGTCCTCGAAGCGGCGGCTGCCTCGGCGGACCTCACCGGTCGACAGGCGGAGGCCGTGGCGACGTCGGCGCAGGAGCTGGCGACGGCGAGGGCGGCCGTCCCGTCGCACCTGTGGGTCCTCACCGCGTGGCGGCTCGTGCGCAAGGTGCACCTTGCCGAGGCCCGCACCGTCGTCGCGAGCGCCCGGCAGGCGGGGAACCCGTCCGCCGAGCTCGACCTCGTCGAGCACATCGCGCAGGCGATCGAGAGCGCGTCGCTCCGGCCCGAGGACGTCTCCGAGGTCGCCGGACAGGTCATGGACGCCGCCGACCGGGCCCTGGCCGAGGGGGACGTCGACCACGCCGCGTTCCTCGCCAGCGCGGTGCTCGAGCTCCTCCTCAACCCGGAGGCGACCACCAACGTGGCCGCGCCCCCGGTCCTCGCCGACCCCGAGGCCCTGTTCGCACCGCTGCGCCGCTCCCGCACCTGGCAGCTCCTCACCGGACCGGTGGAACACCCGGTGACCGACGCCCCGACCAGCCGCGCCGGTG
>Ga0209487_1004043_pt1 | contig 11389 bp, 8 predicted proteins | sample Poulit2012_FD_187524 | JGI IMG/M metagenome (GOLD analysis project Ga0209487, IMG submission 187524) | Agricultural soil microbial communities from Georgia to study Nitrogen management - Poultry litter 2012 (SPAdes) (version 2) | ecosystem: Environmental > Terrestrial > Soil > Agricultural land... | reverse complement strand
CAGCAGACGTGCGTAAGGAGAAGGGCATAACTGAGCTGAAATGCCCCATCCCCCTATAGATTCATTTTAAACTTCTGCTATTATCGTGTTGAAGCAACAATATTTGCTAAAATTATGTACTTTCATTCCAAACTCTGAAATGGCTTTCGAACAACCATTCTGTTTATATGGGACGCCATGCTATAACCCTTTACCTACTAACCAATTAACATCAGTATCATGACCAACAGAAGAGAATTCCTTAAAAAAGCGGTGCTCGCCTCAGCAGCCTTCTCTATGGGCCTGCCCAAACTGGGATGTACTCCTGCAGAAGAGAAACCACTTTTCAAAATTTCACTGGCTCAGTGGTCTGTGAATCGGCTCCACTTCTCCGGTGAACTGGACAATCTCGATTTCCCTGCAGAAACCAAACGCCACGGTATCGATGCAGTAGAGTATGTGAATCAATTTTTTATGGACAAGGCAGAAGACCGGGCTTACCTCAGCGAGCTGAAGCAGCGCTGCGACGATGAGGGGGTTACCTCTGTTCTGATTATGTGCGACAATGAAGGGCGTTTGGGTGCATCCGATGAAAATGAGCGTGCACAGGCTGTTGAGAATCACAAAAAATGGGTAGAGGCGGCCAAATTTCTGGGGTGCCACTCTATCAGGGTGAACGCCTATACTGATATCTCCTGGAGTGAAGATCCAGACGATTTCTCAAACTCCGTCGGTTATACCAGCGAAGGCCTCCGGAATCTGTGTGAGTTTGCAGATGATCACGATATCAATGTAATCATTGAAAATCATGGCGGGTTCTCCAGTGATGCAAACTGGCTGGCAGCTGTCATTGAGCAAGCCGATCACCGCCGCGCCGGATCTCTTCCCGATTTTGGTAATTTCCAGATCTATCGAAGCGAAGATCGGGTGGTTTCTTTTGACTCCTATGAAGGGACTGACATTCTGATGCCTTCCGCAAAGGGTGTGAGCCTGAAGCCGGTCGTCTGGGATGACAGCGGCAACACCTATCCACTGGACTATGAGCGGATGATGAATATTGTACTGTCTCATGGCTATCACGGCTATGTGGGTATTGAGCACGGTGCACAAGGCCGCGAATGGGAAAGCATCGTTGAAATCCGGGACATTCTGATCGATCTGGAAGAGTCACTTCGAAATAGCTGATCGGCGAAGTTCGTTTCAGGGACAGGCTGTCTGATGCGGATCGTTCAGGGTCTGTCCTTCGATCTTTTGAAGATGAGCCTTATACATAAGAGTCGATACTCTCAAACAGAACAGGGTGCATTGAGCACCCAAGTCCTTCAAGCCCGGTGTTCCTGTGAAATAGTTTTGAATTTGGAAAAGCTGTAATAAAGTGGTGAAACACCGGGCCTTTCGGATCCTCTCTTATGAATCGAATTACGATGTAGACCGGATTACATCTGCCGCAATCCAGCCGATGGCCATCGCCTGGGCAGCTGTGTTTCCAGCCACCTGTATGGGGAGAATGGAGACGTCCGCCACTCTCAACAAGCCTTATGACTTAGGAAGAGAGGATGCGGGATATTTTAAATGGTTTAAGTAATGTACTGCTAAGTAGATGCTGCTCATCAACCAGAGCCGGATCCAAAGATGCTATGGATCAGCTCCCGGCGATCCATCGTTTTATACCCTTCGATCTTTCTTTCTCTCGCTTCGCTATGAAGGCGCTCCATCGACCATTTTTCATAGTCGAGGGGACCTGATCGCTCTGATGACTCATTCATCTCTTTTGGAACATTCTTATTGTCTGATGCTTCCTGTGGCCTGTTCTTCTCTTTTCCACTCTGATCACTCATCATACTCCAGATTTGATTTTCTCTTTTTTGCGATTAACTCTTGGGATCGTCCCTTCAATTTGAGTTGTTATTACTCATTTTATAGGGCCAAATCTGATCCATTGTTCCTTCCTAATATCTCAGCCTCCCATTCCGGACTGGACCCTACACAGCTTTTTATCTCAACAGACATTCATAGCCTGCCCCGGGACCGGCTCCAGTCCCTACAGCCTCGCGGCAAATATAGACCAAAGCCGGCCAGAACAGGTTGTACCCCGCCAACCAATCCTTTGCAGTACTCCTGCACTCTTCTCACCTGCCTACTTCGTACTCCCCGTCCCCTGCCTTCTGCTTATGACCCCATGGAGGCTTTTGCGGGGAGAATCTTTCAGTGCTCTTTTCAGGTTTTAAACCTGAAAGAAGAATCACACAATGGAATGTACTGTGACAGGGTGTCAACCCATGACACCCCCTAACAAACTATTTTCAATTAACCTGCACCCGGTACAAAGAGAGATTGTGTTCACCCGTTCAGAATCGTACCCGCCATCAGAGCCTGGACCTCAAACACCTTATCGGCAGATACCGGGGAATGCTCCCTCACCAGGATCCGCTCACGCCAACACAAACTGATCCGATGCACGCGAAATCATCGCTAGCTCATCCTCACTCAGTGTAAACTCCAACGCAGCTGCATTATCCCGAACCTGTTTTGAGTTTCTCGCACCCACAAGTACCGAACTCATTCCCGGCTGATGGGCTGTCCAGTTAATCACCACCTGCGCCAGCGTGGCGTTGTGTCCATCAGCCACCGGCCGGAGAATATCCAGAAGATCATTAGCCCGGCGAATATTTTCATCGGTAAAGTACCTGCTCTCCTTTCGGGTATCATAGCCTGTGAAATTATGCCCTGGTGTGATTTTACCGGTGAGCAGTCCCCGCTGAAGCGGGCTGTAGGGTAGAATGTCCAGCCCTTCCCTGAGCGCCTGAGGAATCACGTCCTTTTCAATCCCCCGGTTGATCAGGCTGTAAGGCACCTGGTTGGAAGCCAGCGGAATGACTTTCAGTGCTTCATCTATCTGACCCGTGGTGTAGTTGCATACGCCGGCTGCCCGCACTTTCCCCTCTTCAATCAGCTCGGCAACAGCTTCCATGGTCTCTGAAATGGGAGTGGAAAAGTCCTGCCAGTGGACCTGATAGAGATCGATGACATCCGTTTTCAACCGCCGAAGGCTATTTTCACACTCCTCTTTAACACGCTTTTTAGGCACCCATCGATAGACGGTTACCGGATTTCCATTCTCATCTTCACTATCTGCGTGGAAGTCGCCATCTTCAGACTCCCAGTTAAGGCCATACTTCGTGAGTATCTGATAGCTGTCCCGGGGGACCCCTTCCAGAGCCTTGCCAATGAGTTCTTCACTCTTTCCAAACCCGTAGACGGCCGCTGTGTCGATTGTGGTCATCCCCAGATCAAGCGCTGTCCGGACGGCTTCGATGGCTTGCTTTTCATCTGCTCCGCCCCACATCCAGCCACTAATGGCCCATGCGCCGAAGGTGAGCGGACTTACCTGTACATCTGAATTCCCGAGTTGCTTTCGTTTCATATGATTCTATTTCATTGAGTTGATGTTGGTTCTGCACCCTTCGGTTTTGAGAGTGTATAGACTCACTGCACCACTTCTTGCCGTCAGATCGAGTCCCAAATGTAAACAATTTGATCCGTAAATGAATAGCCTGCCCGGCCAACCCCACATTTCTTTTTGAAAACAATCTCTTTCCCTTAATTTCCATCAGACACCCGGCTCAGATTTCCGGCTCGCAGGGAGTCCGCAAATAAGCTGGCTTTCTGCAATCCTAAAAACCGCGCTCAGGTTGATACGCCCGGGGTATTTGTCCGTCTCCCGGACGCCAACACTCTATAAAATCATCGTTATGACAACACTTTCTGCCCCTTTTCTGCTTCTCACCATCTCTGGACTGCTGATCGGTATGCTCACCGTGCCGGGCGCCTCTGCCCAGGACCATCCCGATTCTGAAGAAATTGCCCGATATGAAAAAATCCTCCTGGAAGGAGGCCATTCAGAGGAGTTTGAAGAGGCCCGTCTCTTCCTGAACCGGTATTATCGCAGCCGCGTGACCAACAACGAAGAGAATGTTCCCGATTACAAACTGCCTGAGCTGCTTATCTCTGATGATGGCCGTGTCATTGAGAGTGCCGAACAGTGGGCCGATTTAAGAAGGGAGGAGATCCTGAAACTGTTTAAGGAGAATGTTTACGGTAAGGTACCCGGGTTTGAGTATGAGATGGCGTTTATTGAACGATCGGCAGACAGACAGGCTCTGGGAGGGCTGGCAACCCGGAAACAGGTTTTCATTCGGTTCCATCAGAATGGGAAAGAATTGCCGGAGAATCTCACCATCGACCTTTTGATCTACCTGCCTAACCACACAGAGGGGCCCGTTCCCGCAATGATGGGTTTAAATTTTTACGGGAATCAGACGATCCACCCGGATGATGGCATTCACCTCTCCACCAAATGGATGCGTCCAAACGAGGGCCTGGGAATTATAGAGAACCGGGCAACCGAAAAGAGCCGCGGATATTACCTGGACCGCTGGCGGGTGGAAGATGTCGTTCGGCGGGGTTACGCGCTGGTCACCGCTTATGCCGGAGATATTGAACCGGATGATCCGAGCCGGATGCAGCAGGGTGTCCGCTATCTGGCGTATGGAGAAACAGGTGAGCCTGCCGCGGATGAATGGGGCACGATCGCAGCGTGGGCGTGGGGCCTGAGCAGGATGTTAGACTACCTGGAAACGGATGATCAGATCGATTATGAGAGAGTTATGCTCATGGGTCATTCGCGTCTTGGAAAGGCAGCTCTCTGGGCCGGAGCCACAGATGAGCGGTTTGCCATTGTCGTTTCAAATAACTCCGGATCTGGAGGCGCTGCGCTGTCCCGGCGCCGGTTCGGGGAGACGGTTGGGGTGATAAATACCAGTTTCCCTCATTGGTTTGCCAACAACTTCAATCGTTATAACGGACGGGAAGATGAACTGCCTCTGGATCAGCATATGCTGCTTGCACTGATTGCACCTCGCCCCCTCTATGTGGCAAGTGCAAAAGAGGACCTTTGGGCAGATCCTGAAGGTGAGTTTCAGTCCATATTGTGGGCATCGCCAGCCTATGAGCTTCATGGATTGGAGGGGCTGCCAGTTAGCGAACGGCCGGAGTTAAATAAGCCTGTGATGGGTTCGATCGGCTATCACATCCGCACTGGTGTGCACAATGTGACAGCCTGGGATATCGAACAGTATTTAAACTTTGCAGATCTCCATTTTAATTAGAAAAGGGGGACGCGTTCGGGGGCTTCAAAACTTCCCTCCACCTGGATGGTTCCATAGAGTTCGCATTCCATTGTTTCAGGATTGACATCCGCATGATGGGCAGTAAACTGGAATGTCCCCTTCACTACCTCTGCTGAAGAGGAGGTAATGGTGAGCGACCCTCCGCTTGGGAACTTATCATTACACATAAACGTGCCATACTCTACAGCACCGGCGAAGTTCCCATTCTCGATATGTGTATATGTTGCACTAAATTCCACTGGCCCGGGGTCTTCCCACGGTTTGGCTGGCACACCGGCGGTAATCGCATAGGTTCCGGTTCCAGGCCGGGTGATGGGCTCAGGGCTCATATGTACAAATGCCAGGCTGAATGTCTGAGGACTGAGATCATTTGATGCAATCTCCCAATAGTGAAGCTGTTCTGAGGGAGACATACCCCAGAAATCAACCTGGCCGCTTTTTTCCGCTACAATATCTCCGGTTACTTTCATGGTCAGCTGTCCAGGCGAATCCCCACCGGGACCGGTTGAATCATCGGAGCAGGAGAGGCCGATGACGACGAGGCTAACGATCAGTAGTCTTGTATAAATCTTCATCATAAGTCTTATTTTTCGTTCTTGTTGATAGAGTTAGTATTGAACTCTTTTCAAATGCGTATTCAAGCGGAGAACTGACTCACAATATTTCATGGAACCACAATCGTTCATGACATCAGGCTTCTGACAGATAAGACAGAATGGATTACCTGAAGGGGCCCTTTTTGATGTAAAAGAAACCACAAGATCGTAACCTCTTGTGTCGGAGGTGCATGGACACTCCCTCTGATTTCTTCCAAAATAGAGCCTCCCCCCTCCAACCTCATGCCGGCGCGGCCCACCCCATTTGGCAGATACCTTCCATTGTTGAAAAATATTCGTGTCAGAGATGATAATTTTCAGCTGGACTTGCCGCATTGTAGGGTGCCAAAGCGAACTTTTTGGCTACTGAGTATTTAAACACAAATCTGACATTACTATGAAACATTCTTCTACATTTAAAACTGCTATTCTCCTTTTTGCATGGGCTCTGATCTTTGTCTCTTGCAGTGATAGTACATCTTCGGCTGATGATGAAGGCACGCCACCCGATGCGCTGGATTTCAATCTGATCAGTGAGTCCATTCAGCCGGATCTCTCCTATTTTGAAGAAAATGATCCCGGCAAGCAGACCAGCTACGACAATTACTATACAGGCAAATGGACAGCCATTGGAATCGGCCAGATCACTTCTGTAGGCGCACTGTATGGGTTCATGCCGACGTTGGCTCTCGGAGAGCCCTCTCGCAAGGATGGAGCGTGGGTATGGACGTTTTCAACGGACGATCCCATTTATGGGGGCATGATGCCTCCCGGACAATATATGGCGATGGTACTCACAGCCAGGGATTCGGGAGATGAAACCATATGGGACATGACGATATCCCTCTCCAATGATGAGATCCAGATTGATAATTATCGCATGATTGATGGCAGAATGAGCAAGGATGGAAGCCGGGGTTCCTGGAAATTTCATCACATGCCTGGAGCCTCTTCCGAAACCGGACTCTTTATGGAAGCGAAATGGAACCGTACAAGTGACGACAAGGTCGACATTGAGACCCAAATCTACAACGAAGGATCTGAATCCAATTGGTATACCTATTCTCAGAACGGCAATAGCCACGTGATGAGAGCGGGTAACCCGAACAGTACTGCCGGAGATACCATCATTGAGTGGAATACAAGCACGATGATCGGCTCCATTCAGCAGGGGAGTGAGCGCTTCTGCTGGGACAGCAATTTCCAGGATACAGCCTGTTCTTAAAAACGGTGTCTGGTTCATTCAACGGATCTTCGAAAGCCGGGACAAGGTTCGCCGGTTGATGAAGATCATACGAATCAAATGGTACAAACTCGAGAGGTAGGTAAAAGAAAATTGTTTGTGCCAACATTTGCACCAAAAACAAAAAAGCCTTGCAAGTCAATGACTTACAAGGCTTAATGTGCCCTGGAATGGAGTCGAACCATCACAGCCGTTAGGCCACACGCCCCTCAAGCGTGCGCGTCTACCAATTCCGCCACCAGGGCTTTTCAAGGTCAGTAAGATAATCCCTGAATCACTCAGAATCCAGAACTTTCAAAGATAGGAGTTTTTCTGACTAAATGGAAAGCCTCTTGCTAAATTTATTTCGCCCGGCAAAATGATTCCGTTTTTATACAGCTCTTGTTCCTCCTATCTTTACAGGCGTCGGGCAGGGCCGTTCATCAAGGAAAGAACCCCTCCGATTACATAGAAATGCCGGTTCATAAGGTAAGAATCAAATTAAACAAGATTTTGACAACATGACGAATCAGGAAATTGCTGCAAAACTTCGGGAAGTTTATAATCTGATGCAGCTGGCAGGAGAGAACAAATTCCGCGCCATCGCATTCGACCGGGCTGCACAAACGATCGAAAGCCTGAATGAAGAGATCACCAAATATATTGAAGAGGACACCCTCACAGAGATCAAAGGTATCGGCAAATCGATAGCTGAAGATATAAAAGCGTACGCATCTACGGGGACCATGCCGGTTCTGCAAGATCTGAAAGAGAGGGTTCCTGACGGACTGATCGAATGGCTTAACATATCCGGCCTCGGCCCCAAAGGTATTGTAAAGATACATCAGGCCCTCGGCATAACGGAGATACCGGAACTGAAAGAGGCTTGCCAGAGCGGAGCTATTGCTGATCTGCCGGGATTTGGAAAGAAATCTGCGGAACGAATTCTGAAATCAATCGAATATCTCGAGAAATTCGGGGAACGGATCCGCCTCGACCAGGCCCACGACCTCGCTCAGCCTTTTTATGAGTTTATCCGGGAATTAGATGGGGTGATGGAGTGTCAGGTAGCCGGTTCCTTGCGCCGTTCAAGGGAGACGATCGGAGATATCGATATTCTTGCCTCCGCAGAACCGGACAAGATGGAATCGATCTTTGACGCATTTGTCAGCCATGAACTAGTGCAGGAAGTTTTGGGCCGCGGAGAGACAAAGAGCTCAGTACGAACGCTGAATGGCCGGCAGGTAGACCTCCGGATCGTCAAACCGAAAGAGTATCCGGCAGCACTCCTCTACTTTACGGGCAGCAAAGAGCACAATATCGTCCTTCGCCAGAGGGCGCGGGAGCGTGGCATGGCGTTGAACGAATATGGCCTCTTTAAGCTGAATGATGAGAAGAAGACAGATTTCAGCCAGCCGGTAAGAATCAAATCTGAAGAGGAGATCTATCATAAACTGGATCTCCATTTTATCCCGCCGGAACACCGTGAGGACCTCGGGGAGTTTGAATACTACCAGGAAAATGAACAAATGGATCTGGTGGATGCGTCCGATATCAAAGGTGTGATACATATGCACAGTACCTGGAGTGATGGCAGAAACACCATTAGTCAAATGGCAGAGGCGTGCATGGATCTCGGTTATGAGTACATGGGGATCAGCGACCATTCCCGGACAGCGGCCTATGCAGGGGGCCTTACCATCGAGGAGGTACATGAGCAGTGGAAAGAGATTGAGGAGCTGAACCGTGAATTTGAAGATGAAGGGAAAAATTTCAGAATCTTCAAAGGGATAGAGTCCGATATTCTTGCCGACGGCTCTCTTGATTATCCCGAAGATATTCTGGCAGGATTTGAGTTTGTAATCGCAAGCGTTCACAGCGGACTTGAATTGCCGATGGAGGCGATGATGGAGCGCTTTGAAGCCGCCATCCAAAACCCATACACCACCATGATCGGCCACCCAACCGGACGGCTACTCCTTCGGCGCGACGAGAGTAAACTGGACCTCAATCATTTGATAGAGTTCGCTGCCGAACGAGGTGTCCCTATCGAAATCAATGCCAATCCAAGGAGACTCGATCTGGACTGGCGTTACGGCAACAAAGCGAAAGAGACCGGGCTGCTCACCTCCATCAATACGGATGCCCATAATATCGGTCGTATCCGGGATATGCATTACGGAGTGCTCATCGCACGAAAAGCAAAGTTTGATGCCGGCCGGGTGGTCAATACCCTCTCTGCAGCTGAGTTTGAGGAGAAGTTCATCCGAAAGTAAGCAGTGCTTTGCGAATTATTAGAGTGAGGGATTCTTCATCTTCCCCATAAAGAGGATCGAACCGCTTGCCCGCTCCCTGATGAGGAAGGCAAACGGCCTGTTGACGGTAAACTTGGGTACCGATGGAGTCACCGAAGTGAGTTGCACCCCAATAGACGTGACAGCGGCGGCTTCACTTCCCTCTTCATTCACTTCCAGAAAGGTTTTATGCTTCACCTCACTCACAAAAAGGTTGTTTAGCCCGCTGGCTGAGAGTCCGCCCAGCTCCGCCACTCCTTCCTGAAACACTCGTTCCACTCCAAGGCGTTGCATCACTTCGTTAAGTGTTTTTTCATACTCCATACTGAACTTCGGCATCTTCAATTGAATGTTGCCGCTCCACAAATTCTCCGTCCAATAATCCAGGTTCTCCGCGGTGAGCTTTTCAGAAATAAATGGATCCAGCGGGTGATCCATGTCTGCAGGCATGATGATCGTCATGGTGAAGAGAGAGTCTCCATAGGGCACCTCAATCATCTGCACCTCCTCTGAAAAATAGGTCGCATAACTGCTTTCAGCCCTCATCAGCTCCACACGGGTGCGGTTGCCACCCTCCGTGAAAAAATCCCCTTCAGCGGTATTCTTTTCATCAAATTGATAGAGCCATTCCCCTTTAAAATAGAGTGCGTTGATGAGATAGAGCACCATCTCTTCCGGAATTTCATCAAGAATAGAGTCAATGAGTCCGTTGGTGCTCTTTGAAACCCAATCGTTGATGCGGCCAACAGATGCCCTGTCCCGAAAATCGAGACCTTCTGCGCTGGCGTTGTAGTATTTATCTAATCGGGTCAGAAAGGTATCGCTGACGGAAAAACGTTCATCATGCCATACAGAATTTGCAATAGCGAATTCTACGGACTGATCCACTTCCCTGAGATATCGAATCAGGGAGTGATAGTTTTCGTTGATCGCCTGCAGATCGTGCCCTCTTAGCTCCAGCGTCTGCCTGATCTCATCGAAGGTCTCTCCCTCCGCTCCATTCAAAAGCATCGCAAAAGCGATGGATATACTCAGCGGAGAGATGAAGATATTTTCATCCTCAACCTCTCTTGTCAACTCATGGAATATTTGATAGCTGAATTCATTTCCAGCTTCCGAAAGCGCTTTTTCAGTATCGTCGAGTGCACGCACGATTCCATCGGCGGATGGATCCGAATCTACCACGGCCTCATTGCACCCTGTAATCAGGACAGAATATAAAAGAGTTAGAATCACTAGTAACGAAATTCTCATATCTACCTGTTTTTTGTTTTTGATAATGAAGATGACCAAAGGCGTTGACTTCAGCCGGGTTCTCAGCCCTGACATTTTAAAATCGCTATATGGCCATCAAGATGACATCTGTCCGATACAAGGCTTCTGATGCCGCATCGTAACCGTAAAGGACCTCTAATTGAAATCCCCATACGGGTAATACGTTAAATCATCTGAAAACGCCACATGAAGAGGAAAAAATCGCTTATTCCATCTATGCAGGCACACCTCGTCTGGTTTTCTACAATTAAAAACTTTTTACGTTCCGTACTTTTGGAATTATTCTGTTATCTTGCGCCCGATTATGCTTATGAAAAGAATTATACCCTGTCTCGATATAAAAGACGGACGAACCGTTAAAGGTGTTAACTTCGAAGGACTCGTAGACGCAGGTGATCCTGTAGAACTTGCGCGGCGATATGTCCAGGAGGGGGCCGATGAAATCGTCTTTCTCGATATAACGGCAACCACTGAAAAGCGCGAAACGCTGACTGATCTGGTGCGGCAAATTTCAGCCGAGATCACCATTCCGTTCACAGTGGGTGGCGGGATCCGCTCGGTAGATGACATCGAAAAGATCCTGAAGGCCGGAGCTGATAAAGTCTCTTTGAATAGTGCCGCCGTTCAGAACCCCCGGCTGCTGAATGATGCATCCCGTGTGTTCGGTTCCCAGGCCATCGTTGCAGCAATAGATTTACGGAAAACAGGAGACGCCTGGGGTGTGTATGTAAAGGGCGGCAGCGAGTTTACGGGCCTGGATGCGATGGAGTGGATTGCAGAAACTGAGCAGAGGGGAGCCGGTGAAATTCTTCTGACCAGCATGGACCGGGATGG
>Ga0209487_1004042_pt1 | contig 11389 bp, 8 predicted proteins | sample Poulit2012_FD_187524 | JGI IMG/M metagenome (GOLD analysis project Ga0209487, IMG submission 187524) | Agricultural soil microbial communities from Georgia to study Nitrogen management - Poultry litter 2012 (SPAdes) (version 2) | ecosystem: Environmental > Terrestrial > Soil > Agricultural land... | reverse complement strand
AGCACGGTGCGCCGGGTGGCGGCGGCATCGGGCAGGCGCCGCATGGCGGCCGCCAGAAAGCGGGCGGCGAAGTCCTTGAAGGCCGCCGTCGGGCCGTGAAACAGTTCCAGCAGCCAGGTGTGCTCGTCACCGCTGGAACGCAGCGGCAGCGGCAGGTCAAGCGCTTCGGCACAAATATCGGCCAGCGAATCGGCCAGCGGATCACCGTCGAAATACGGCTGCAGCATGCGCCGGGCAATTTGCGGCAGGCTTTCGAGATCGGCAAATTCAGCGGGGCCGGTGGCGGGCCGGCCGGCGGGCATGTACAGGCCCCCGTCGGGGGCCAGGCCGGCGGCCAGGGCGCTGCCCAGACCAACGGCCGGCGATTTTCCGCGCGTGCTGACGTACTTCATGGCAAAACCCCCGCCGCCGGGCCGGCCACCGATGACACAAACGCGCGGCTGTCCACACCGGCCCCGGCAAATGCCTGCTGCATGGGCGCTGCCGCAAGTTCGGCCTGTTCGCGGTTTTGAAACCAGGCCACCATGCTGGGGCCGGCGCCCGAAATGCCGGCACCAAGGGCGTTGTGGCCGAGGGCCGCCGAGCGCACATCGTCAAAGCCGGGAATCAGGCAGGCGCGGCGCGGCATGACCAGCACGTCATCCAGCCCGGCGGCCACAAGCCCGAAGTCGCCCTGATAAAGCCCGGCCATGAGCAGCGCCAGGTGGCCGCTTTGGCAGACCACGTCGGGCAGGGCAAAGCCCCGGTTGAGAACGCTGCGGGCGTGGCGGGTTTCAATTTCGTGTTCGGGGTGCACCAGCACGGCGGTCAGCCCTTCGGGCACGGGCAGCTCCACCAGCCGATCCAAAAGCGAAAGGCACAGCCCGCCCAGCAGCATGGGCCCCAGGTTGTCGCCGTGCAGGCCGCCGCTGGACGCGGCTTCGCCGGCCAGCGCCAGCGGGTAGAGCTGATGGCGGGTCAGCGGGTGGTCCAAAAGCTCGTTGGCGGCCACCAAAGCCGCCACGCAGGAGGCGGCGGAGCCACCCATGCCGGAGCCGAAGGGAATACCCTTGTCGAGTTCAACAGCAAAGCCGAAATCGAGATCGAGCGCGCGGCGCAGCGCCATCAGCGCGGCCCCCGCCGTGTTGTGCTGCGGGTCGGTGGGCAGGCCGGTTGCGCAGCCGCGAATGGCGTCAATGCGCACTTCGGGGCTGTCGATGCGGCGTACGGTCACCGTGTCGCGCGGGCCGTGAATGCTGTGGCCGAGCAGGTCGAAACCGGCAATGGCGTTGCCGACGCTGGCTGGCGCAAAGGCACGCGCCGCGTGCTTGACGGGCGCGTTCACAGCGGTGCTCCCAGCTGGCCGGCAATGCGCAACACGTCGGCAAACACGCCGGCGGCGGTCACTTCGGGGCCGGCCCCCGGCCCCTGGACCACCAGCGGGTTGTTGCAGTAGCGCCGGGTGGAAAACTGCACGCAGTTGTCGGTAAACCGCAAATGGGCAAAGGCGTGGTCGGCCGGCAGTATGGCCAGCCCGACGCTGGCCCGGCCTTCTTTGTCCAGCCGCGCCACGTGACGCAGCACGCCGCCCTGCTGCTGCGCCTTGTCCAGCCATTGCTGCATGGGCTTGTCCAGCAGCGGCAGGGCCTGGTCCAGCCTGCCTAGGGGCGCGGCGGCAAGCTCGGGCTGCACCAGGCTTTCCACCTGTACGTCTTGCAACGTCAGCGGCTGGCCGGCCTCGCGCGCCAGAATAACCAGCTTGCGGGCCACATCCATGCCCGACAGGTCTTCGCGCGGGTCGGGTTCGGTGTAGCCCTGGCGGCGGGCCTCGGCCACCAGTTCGGAAAACGGCCGGCGCCCGTCGTGGCTGTTGCACAGCCACGCCATGGAGCCGGACAGCACGGCCTCTATGGACACCAGTTCGTCGCCGGTGTCGAGCAGGTCGCGCAGGGTCTGGATGACCGGCAGCCCGGCGCCCACGGTGCCTTCATAGCGCCACAGGGAGCCGTTCTGGCGGGCCTGATTTATATCTTTCCAGCGCCCGATGTCGCCGGCGCCGGCGTGCTTGTTGGGCGTGGCAATGTGAATGCCGCGCTTCAGCCAGGCCGGGTAATGCGCGGAAATTTCATCGGCGGCGGTGCAGTCGATCAGCACGGCATGCGGAAGATGATCGGCCTGGACATGATCGACCAGGCGTTCCAGGTCCAGCGCCTCGCCAATGCTGTCGTCGAGGGCCGCCGGCGCATCTTCGGCCTCGCCCAGCCACATGCGCCGGCTGCCGGCCACGGCGCGTATGCGCAGGTCGACACCGGCCTCGCGGCGCAGGCGCTGGCGCGCGGCCTTGAGCTGTTCCAGCAGCTCGCCACCAACGCGGCCGGCGCCGATCAGCCCGATGCTGAGGGTGTGTGCCGACAGCCAGAAACCGGCGTGGGCGGCCCGCAGGGCACGCTGCACATCGCCACCGGCCACCGCCAGCGAGATATTGCGTTCGGACGCACCCTGGGCAATGGCGCGCACGTTGATGCCGGCGTGGGCCAGCGCCGAAAGCAGCCTGGCGGCGGTGCCGGGTGTGCCCACCATGCCGTCGCCCACGGCGGCCAGCACGGCAATGTCGGTATCAACGCTGACGGCGTTGACGTCGCCGGTTTCCAGTTCCCAGGCAAATGCCCGCAGCAGGGCCCGGCGGGCCGGCTCGCAGTCGCTGCGCTGCACCACGCAGCAGATGGAATGTTCCGACGAGCCCTGCGAAACCATGACCACCGAAACACTGGCCTGTCGCAGGGCGGCAAACACGCGCTCGTCGATGCCGGTTACGCCCACCATGCCCGAACCTTCGAGCGTGACCAGGCCCAGGTTCTGCATGGCCGTCAGCCCCTTGACCGGCGCGGCGGCCAGATCGGGACCAACGTGGGTGCCGGCCCTGTCGGGGGCGTTGACGTTGCGGATATGCAGCGGAATTTTGTTGGCCAGCAGCGGGGCCAGTGTTTGGGGATGAATGACCCGTGCGCCGTAATAGGCCAGCTCGAAGGCCTCGTCATAGCTGAGCTGCTCAATCTGCACCGCGTCGGGCACCAGGCTCGGATCGGCCGACTGGACGCCATCGGTATCGCCCCACAGCGAAAGGCTTTCGGCGTCCAGCAGGCGCGCCAGAATGGCGGCGGAATAGTCGGAGCCGTTGCGGCCCAGCGTGACCATGCGACCGGTGTCGTCGCTGGCCACAAAGCCGGGCGCGACCAGAATCTTCGCCCAGTGCCGCCAGCCGCCCAGTCCGATGCGGCTGGCGTCCCAGTTGACGGTTTTGCCGGCATCGCCGGTTTCCAGAACCACGATTTTTCTGGCGTCCAGCCAGGCGGCGTCCTGGCCCTGTTTCTGCAAAAGCGCGTGCAGAATTCTGGAGCTCAGCAGTTCGCCGGCTCCGTGCACCGGCGCGGTGGCCAGTTCCGTGGCCACGCCGAGCACCGACAGGGCGCCGAGGTGTCTGGCCAGCGCCGCAAAACGGTCGTCAATGAATTCGTGCAAATCCCCGGACTTCGATCCGAGCAGTTCCTGCGCAAGGTGGCGGTGCTGGTAGCGCAGGTCGTCAAGATCGCCCTGCCAGTCCTGCCGGCTTGCGGCGGCGGCGGCAATGGCCACCAGCCGGTTGGTAACGCCGGCCACGGCCGACACCACAATGCACGAGGTTGCAGGCAGGTCGGTCACAATGGCGGCCACGCGCCGGAAGCCGTCGGCATCGGCCACGCTTGAGCCGCCGAATTTGTGCACCTGTGGGGGTGAAAGATACTGCCTGGGTACTGCCATTTTATTCTCCCTGAAAGGCCGGTCGGATCAGGGCGGCGGCAGTTTTGGCCCGCTACCCGTGTCCGGGCGGGGCCGTGTTGAAGCGATCAGTTTCGCACGCACACCCGCACCAGCAAAGTGGTGATAGTGATTGTTGCGATATGGGTGTGAAGTGCGCTCATGGCCGTATTGCAACAAACGCGTGTCATGTTGTCAAGTCAAACCTTGATCGCTTTCACATTGAAGCGCTTTTTTCAGTCTGATGGTTGGCGCTGATGCCAGCAAGCCGGAGTCACCATCGGCGGGCTGGCGCAGGCGAGCGATAGCGCCAGCAAAGGCACAGGTTGGGTACAAAATCCGGGGCGGGTCTGGTTTTCGCCAGCGTGGACGGCCCGACAACAATGGGATGAAGCGGGCGTACGAAAACATTATCTGGCACCGGTGTGCATGCACTGTCCGGACTTCGGCCCGGCCTTTGCCCATGAGAAGCCGGTCGAGAAGTACGACGACCCGCATTCAGTCGAGAGCTTGCACCAGTCGGTGGCGATTGCAGAACACATCAAGCGCCATCTGCTGCTCGACGAGAGCCACCAGGCCGTTGATGGATTTGCGAAAGACCTCGACGTCGCGGTGCAGACAGACCGCCGGTAGATCACAAAACAGATGAATCAGTGAAACTGAACCGGGCAAGGCTGGCTCGACACCGCGCCATGACGCGGCCACAGGGCTGAGAGTTACTCATGTGGCTGTCGTTTTGGAGAGAGCTCAATGATCCAGGCGCGCAAGTCCAAACCATCGAACAATGATGGCCCCCGCATCTCACTGGTCCGAACCAGAATTCTTCGGCCATCGGCACTGACGTCAACCGGCCGGACTTCCCACCAGCTCGACTGTTCGAAGCCCAGCTCGGCGAATACATCAGTGACACTGTGGATGCCGGTCTTTGCTGTCCAGATAAATCCACGAACAGGGCCCGTAGCATCGCCGTTGAGCGCTAACTGATAGGTTCCGACGGCCAGGCTGCCGTCATGGCTGGCGTGCATGACAAAGTTCGGCCAGGTATTGGAGTCTGCAAGCTTGCCGAGGTAAACCGTGCCATGATCTTCGTTCCATAACCACGCCTCACCCAAATGCGGATGGTCAGCAGTGGCTTCGTCGCCCTGATCGCCGCCAAGAATGATCGAGCAATCGTCATTACATGCAAAGGCCCATCTCAGTGTCGCACCGAACTCGTCGCGCAAGAACTCCGGTTTATCGTTGACCCAGCGGGTTGCCCGTTCGCGCGGGAAGTTCCCGTCGCCTGGATAATCCACCTGAAGGCCGACAGCAATGCGGCCGTCATTGGATACCGCCTCGCCCGTGCCAGAAAAATAGGGATCTTCACTGGGCGATAATGGCAATTGCCGCTGCCCGGCCTCGACGTCCCACACCCAAGGCTGAACTCCACGAGATCCAGGCTCAAATATTCCCATACCGGTTAAATATTGACCATTGTTTGAACTTCCGGAAAGCCCCGAAGAATGAAAACTTAACCCTGGCAAATCCTGCCAGCCCTGGTCGTACATCCAGCGAATTGGAACAGAGCGATGTTCATCACCTGACTCGGAAACATGCTTCCGCATGGCCACGAGTTCGTCAGCGTCGTCGCGCCATAACATCGTATTGTGAATAATGATTTCCCCGGCGAGCTGTTCGACGGAAGACTCGCCCGGGTGCCAGATCCAGCCGCGTTTCAGCGTGTCAAAGCCAGCCACCTTGCCGTCTTCAGCCAGGGCAACTGCTTGATAGGTCAAACGGGGTTGTCCGGGCGTGATATCCGGCACAGGCACCGGCACCTTTGTGATATTGATATCGTACAGCTCGCGCAATTCAGGTCGTTGGAATGGACACGCCGGTTGCTGCAGGCCGGTCAGCCGTTCGAGTTCCATCGAGCCCGTGCCGTGGCCTGATTCGGTCGCGTCCCAGGCGATCACGCCGCCGTCGCAGTCCAATTCAAGCGCCAGCATGCCCCAGGTGTGAAGTTCGACGTCACCGGGGTCGAATGCCTCGCCAAAGCGGGCCCCGGATGTCACCGCAATATCCGGAAAGAGAACCTGGTCACCTTTGCGCTCGCCGACGCCGGTCAGCCACTGCTGATGGCCCTCATCATCGTAGGTAAACCAGAAAATCAGCGCTTCGTTGCGGCTGAGCCACTGCAGTGAGAAGCCGTGGCCGGATTCATCCGGCTGATACCAGGAGCCGCTAAGCCCTGCGTCTTGCGTGATCGGTTCAAGAGGGTGGCCGTGAATGGGGGTTCGGCAATCCGCGCCCATGGTGTGGGTCAGGCGTTCGATGGCCATCGCCCCCTGTTGGCCGAAAGCATCGTAGGAAAACCTGCCCTGGTGGCAATCGGAAAACCACATCTGCGCTTGTCCTACAAGCTCAATATCGACAGTGTCGGGATCGAATGCAGTGCCAAATTTGCCGCCGGATGTGACGTGGAGTTCAGGGAATTCAATCCACTCACCCTCGTCGCTGCGATAAATCCTTCCTGTTCCAATAAGCCAGCGCTGATTGCCGGATTCATCGTAGGTAAACCAGTACACGTGTGCCGTATGCTCATCCAGGATCTCCAGCGCCCAGCCTTCGCCGCTTCGTGCCGGCATGTACCACTGCGCACTGTGGCCAGGGCCCACGACTTTTGCATCCTCGGCCGGTGGCGGTGGTTGCCCGTAGGCCATCGACGCCGCTGCTATCATCATGACAGTGATGTAATGAATCATTGGGTTTATTAACTCCATTTCAGCGTATTGGATAGGTCGGGCATGGAAACGAAGCCTGGCTTTGATCGCTGCCATACGGGCTCGATACAGTCAATGTAACGTATACTGTCTGAGTCGAAGAGCAAGTGCCGAACAGGAGTGAGGACTGACTTGAGTCACCCGTATTTTTTGCTCCAGTTCTGGCTGGTGATGCCCTGAGCATCAAAATGATCTGTCCAGCACATGCATTCGTTTGAATCATCCCCGCGCCATCCCTGCCTGGCTAACAGGCTACCACATCACGCCAGATGGCTCAAAACCAGAGCCTTGTCAAATGGGGCATGAGTCTAAACGGACTCGCCCGCGCAACCCGGGTTTGCCAGTGCGCGTTCATCCTGCCGTCACTTCCATCGGCTGCGCCTTCACCTTTGATCAATCGACAGCCTGTGGCAGCCGACCCCGTCCAGGGGGAGCAGATACGGCAGGAGGTTAGCGGGTTGTCTGGTTCGGAATCCTGGAGGATTGGCAGGCAGTTGCGCCGCATATGAATCGTTGGGCAATGCTGCTACTGATTGTTGTGTTTCCCTGCCTTAGTCTGTGACGGGTCGTGGCCCGGCAGGGCTGACCGAATGGCTTGAGGCTTGTGCCGCCGGTTACGGGGCAGGGCCCGGATCGTCGGCCGGCGGTTGCCGGTCCCGCTGGTGCAGGGTGTGCCACAGGTACCAGCTGGCCACCGAGCACCAGGGTGACCAGACGGGATGCATGTCCATCAGTTGGATGTCTTCGCCATAAAGTATTTGGGCGGCGCGGCGCAGGCCGGCGTCGCCCGGTGCCAGCACGTTGGGTCGTCGGTAGCCGAACAGCAGTACCATTTGCGCGGTCCACGGGCCAATGCCCCTGATGGCTGTCAGCTTTTTGATGATATCGGTGTCGGAAAACTGCGCCAGTGCCTGAAGGTCAAGCTCACCGCTGCGCGCCATGCGGGCGGTATCAAGGATATAGCCGGCCTTGCTGCGCGACAGCCCGGCGTCTCTGAGCTGGTCGGCCGTGATGCGGGTGAATGCCGCCGGCGTGAAATCCGGGGCCAGCTTGCGAACCCGCGCCTCGATGGCGCGGGCGGCCTGTCGTGAAATAAGCTGGTTGATGATGGCCACCACCAGCTGCTCGAACGGCGGGCCGCAGCGCTCGTGCAGGCGACACGGGCCGTGGCGCTCAATGAGTTCAGCCATGATGTCGTCCGTATGACGCAGGTGCTGTTCGGCCTGTTTTGTGTTCCAGGACGGTGCCGCTGACATGGGTTGAATGCTTGCAGGTGTTGGCCAGCATTCATTCTATGCAATGCCGGCCGGCGTTTGCGCAGGTGTCATGGCACGCATTCTTCGGCAATGAAAAGCGGCGGCGCATCGGGGTCGGGCAGGCCGGTCAGGGTTTCAATGCTGAATCCGGGGCCCAGCTCCAGGTTCAGGTCCAGCTCGATTTGCGGGGCTGAAAATTCCAGCGGCAGCACCGATCCGTCGGGCGTGGCTTCAATTTCAACGTCAATGGTGGCCGGCGTGCCGGACACGGGCCCGGTGGACAGGGTGATGGTTTGAGTGCCGGTATCCACATCGGCGTTCAGCGGTATGTTGCCGTTCATGACGGCATCGACGCTGATGCCGGCCGGCTCGATGCCCGCCGGGATGTCAATGATGATGCGCGTGTCGTCGCGCGGACCGAACACCAAATCGCCGCCAAAGGCCGGCAGGCTGACGATTTCGCCGTGGGCCTCGAACGTGACCGGCTGGTTGGGTCGCACAAGGGTGGAGGTGACGGTGTAGTCCAGCCGCAGGCCCGAAGAGCCGGCCGGCGGCGGAAAACCGGGAATGCCCAGATCGATGCCGTAGTCCACGCTGGTTGTAAACGTGGTGCCGTTACATGCGGGCCCGGGTTTGACTTCGACTTGTGCCGCCGCGCTGCTGCGCGTGGTGTCTTCATTGGCGTTGAATCCGGCGCGCCACGTGCCGGCCACCTCGGTTGATGACGAAGCCGTGAAGGCTCTGGATTTGGTGAAAAACCCCTGCGCGGCCAGCGTGTCGGTGGAATCGAGCACGACGCTGTCGTTTTCATCGGTCAGCCGATGGCGGTTGAGCTGCGTTTCCCCGCCGTTCCATGCGCTGTAGCAGACGGTCAGTGAATCTCCGGGTGCGGCGGTTGCCAGCAGCCAGCCGCTTGTATAGGTCAGGCTGGAAGTCACGCCGTCCTGACAACCGCTGCTGTCGGGCCGCAGCAGGGTGCGAAGCTTGATGTAGGGGTTGTACGAAAGCTCCAGGATATAGTCGGCGGTGGCCTGCAGCGGCCCCGACTGTGTCGTCCATTCCACAAAGCGGGTTTCATGGTCGTCCATCTGAAACGGCGGAATGTCCGCGTCAACGGTAATCATTGAGTTGGGTGCAACGGTGTCGCTGCCCTGATAGGTCGTGCCCAGCACATCGTCGGTGATGACGTGCTGATCCAGGGTTTTGTCTCCGGACCTGTTTTCAAGCTGGTAGCAGATCTTGGCGGTGGTGTCCTGGGTGATCCCCGAGCGATTGTTGATGTTGCAGTCCTTGCTTGCGGGCACAAGGTAGGCGTACAGGGCAATTTCAGGCGCTGTGTCATCGAGCTCAAAACGGTCGCTGAAAATCTCGCTGGCGCTGCCGGTGGCCGGCAGAGTGCACAGCAGCAAAAAACAGGTTGTGGTCAACAAGTGGGGCATGGCAAATTTCCGGTTGTGAATCCCTCTGCATGCTTACGCGCCAAATAGTCATGAAAAGGCTCATGACCCGGCGCTGTGCGGTTGTGCAAGTGCGCACCTGACGGGCTGATCGGGCAAAGACAGTAAAAACTGTGACGCAATGCTTGCAATTGCCGGGCTGGTGGGGTAAGTTATGCGCCAATGTATTAATGCGCTGTTACATTGGCGCATTAGAGCACGGGCCAAACTGACCATGAAACAGACTGCTGCAGGACAAGACAACGCCGAAGCCGCGCTGGACGCTCTGTGCAAGGCGTTGCTGGCGGTGGAAGGCGTGGACGCCATGCGCGCCTTTCTGCTTGATCTGTGCACGCCGGCCGAGCTCGAAGCCATGATCGACCGCTGGCAGGTCGTGCCGCATTTGTCAGCCGGCAAACCCTATCGGCAAATCCATGCCGAAACCGGCGTCAGCGTCACCACCATCGGCCGCGTGGCGCGCTTTCTCAAGGATGGCCACGGCGGCTATCGGCACGCGCTGCATCAGCTCGGCCATACCAAACCCGACAACGCCTGAACCAGGAACTTCCGATGCAAACACGTAAACGACTGCGCATCGCGGCGCAGAAGTCCGGCCGTCTGAGCAAAGCCGGTCTCGATCTTTTAAGCCGCTGTGGCCTGCGCTTCCGGCACGGCCGCGACCGGCTGTACTGCGATGGCGAAAATCTGCCCATTGATCTTTTGCTGGTGCGCGACGACGACATTCCAGGACTGATCAGCAGCGGGGCCTGCGACCTGGGCATTGTCGGGCGCAATGTGCTGGCCGAGGCAATGGCCGATACGAACCGGCACGGCGGGCTGCGCGAGCTGCGGGCGCTGGGTTTTGCGCGCTGCCGGCTGGCGCTGGCCCTGCCGCAGGACGAGGCCTGGCGGGGGCCACAGCAGCTTGAAGGGCGGCGTATTGCCACCAGCTATCCGCACCTGCTGCAAGGCTGGCTGCAGCGCCACGGCGTGCAGGCCGACCCGGTGGTGCTGTCCGGTGCGGTTGAAATTGCGCCGCGCCTGGGCAGTGCCGATCTGGTCTGCGATCTGGTGGAAACCGGCACCACGCTGGCCGCCAACCAGCTGCGCGAAGTGGTCACCCTGCTCGACAGCGAGGCGGTGCTGGCCGGCGCTGTTGCCACCCCCGAAAATCCGCGCAGCCGGCTGATTGAAAGACTGCTGGCCAGGCTGGACGGCGTGCTGGGCGGGCGCGAATCCCGGCTGGTGATGCTGCAGGCGCCGCGCGCGGCGCTGGATGCCATCGTTGCGCTTCTGCCGGCGGCCGTCAGCCCCGCCATCACGCCCATAGAAGGCCAGCCCGGGCGCATGGCCGTGCAGGCATTGTGCAGCGGCAGTATCGACTGGCAGGACCTTGAAGCCATGCGCAGCGCAGGCGCCGAGTCGCTGCTGGTTTTGCCGGTGGAGAAAATGCTGTCATGAAAATGCGTGAATCCCTGATTGACAGCGCCGCGCCGGTCGCGCCGGTCGCGCCAATCATCAGCGACTGGCGGAATCTTGACGCCGGGGCCCGGCGCGCGCTGCTCGCTCGCCCGGCCGTGCCCGAAAACACCGATCTGGAACAGCGGGTGGCCCAGATTCTGGCGCAGGTGGGTCGCGGCGGCGACGGGGCGCTGCGGGATCTGACCCGTCAACACGACGGCTGCAATCTGCAAGCGCTTGAAGTGGAAGCGCGCGATCTGGACGCGGCCGACACGCAGCTGCCGGCAGAGCTGAAGGAGGCCATTCGGGCGTCGGCGCTGCGCATCGCCGCCTTTCACAACGCCGCTGCCGGGCGGGCAGTGCGGGTTGAAACCGCTGCGGGCGTGGTGTGCGAGCGCGTTGCGCGGCCCGTCAGGCGGGTGGGCCTGTACGTGCCGGCGGGCAGCTCGCCCCTGCCGTCCACCGCGCTGATGCTGGGCATACCCGCGCGCCTGGCCGGCTGCAGTGAGGTTGTTTTGTGCAGCCCGCCGGACAGCAGCGGGCAGATTCACGCCGCCATTTTGTATGCGGCCCGGCTGTGCGGCATCCGGCGGGTGTTCAGGCTGGGCGGCGCCCAGGCCATTGCCGCCATGGCTTTTGGAACCGAAAGCGTGCCGGCCTGCGACAAGATTTTTGGCCCCGGCAATGCCTGGGTCACCGA
>Ga0209487_1004041_pt1 | contig 11391 bp, 6 predicted proteins | sample Poulit2012_FD_187524 | JGI IMG/M metagenome (GOLD analysis project Ga0209487, IMG submission 187524) | Agricultural soil microbial communities from Georgia to study Nitrogen management - Poultry litter 2012 (SPAdes) (version 2) | ecosystem: Environmental > Terrestrial > Soil > Agricultural land... | reverse complement strand
GCCTCGGCGAGGCTCTTCTCGGCCTTGTCCAGCCGGCGACCCAGTTCCGTGATCCGGTCGTTGCTCTTCGCCGCCCGGGCGGCGGTGGTGCGGCGCAGCTCGGCCTGCTCCTTCTTCCGGCGGCTCTCGCGGTCCTGCAGCACCGCGTGGCGCTGGACCGTGGCGGGCGGGTCCTCGATCCATGCCGGTCGGACTGCCGCCTGGAAGTCTGTCTCCTCGACTCGCTGCTCATATGCCGCGAGAGCGGACTCCTGTCCCGGGTCGAAGATGTGCTCGAAGCCATTGTCGTGGATGAAGCGGCTCAGGGTCTCGAACCTCTCGGCGTGGCCGCGGTTGAACTCGGTGAAGTCGGCGTGGGAGTACAGCTCCTGGACCGACGTCGGATCGGGGTCCGTGCCACGCACCAGCGACGGGATGCCGTGATGGCGTGCCAGCTCCAGGGTGCGCGAGTCATGCGTGAGCATCACGGCGGGGGTGCCGGCCAGGATTGCGGCGATGTTGCCATGGGCACGGGCACCGAAGGAGAACGACATCGCGGACAGGCGATCCAGCCACGGGTAGGCGTCGATGAACAGTTCGGCTCGTGCCCCGGTGAATTGTGGATGGGAGCGCTCCAGCGGCAACCGCTGGTCGGTGGCGGCATAGGGGTCGCTCGCCCACAGCATCAGTTCGAGGGTGCCGTGCTCCTGCGCGATGTAGGTGGCCGCGTAGTGGCGCTCCGCATCCTCGACGACGTCGCCGCCGAAGGGATCCTTCGTCTCGACGTTGTAGGCGATCGGTGCTCCCGGCTCGAGCGCGGCGGGCACCTCGATCCGGTGCCCCGGGCCGTGGAGGGCGAGAGAGGGGCAACCCACGACCACGACGTCCTTGAACCCGAGGGAGACGAGATAGTCTGCCGTCATCTCGCCCCGCACCGACAGGGCGCTCGAGCCGTTCAGGACCGCGCGGGCGAAGCGTTTGACCGTCGGCTCCATCGCCTTGAGCGCGGCCGGGTCCCCGTCGAGGGGGAGCTGGGCCCCGCCGGACAGCATCACGAAAGGGATCGTGAGTCGCTCGAGGAACTGGGCGGTACGCAGCAGCTGGCCTTCGAACTCGGGCCGGAACGCGTTGGCCAGCGGCAGGATGAATCCGTCGTACTCATCGTTCACGGCAGCGGCCATGCCGGCGTTGATGCGGTAATAGTTCGCGTCCACCTCCGTATCCTTCGTCGAGAACAGCTTGTGGGCCGCGGCACCGTAGATCAGGTTCCCGCTGTTGGTGCCGAGCAGGTTCCGATCCAATGTCAGGAAGGGGTCGACGACGTCGAAGGGAGTCTTGCCCAGACGCATCAGGTAGCGAGTGGTCATCGGATCTCCGTGTCCAAGATCGCGGTGCGGGTGCACCGCGGCAGGAACCCTCGTCGGTCCCCGCCCCTGGAGGTTACCCGGGGTCCGGCGGATCGTGGCGGCGGGCCGGCACGAACGCCCGACGTCATGCCCACCGGACCGCCCCGCCCCGCTCGCGGCCCGTCGGCCCGCCCGCATACAGTGGCCACCATGACCATCCCGCCCGCCGCCGATCAGATCTCCGCACCCCGGGACGGCGACGCCCGGCAGACGGACGCGGCATCGGAGATCCTCTCCTCCGTCTTCGGCTACGACTCCTTCCGCGGTGACCAGGCGGCGATCATCGAGCAGGTCGCCAGCGGCGGCGACGCGGTGGTGCTGATGCCCACCGGTGGCGGGAAGTCGCTGTGCTATCAGATCCCGGCGCTGCTGCGACCCGGCACTGGCATCGTGGTCTCCCCGCTGATCGCGCTGATGGCCGACCAGGTCGCCGCGCTCGAAGCCATCGGCATCCGGGCCGCCTACCTCAACTCCACGCTCGAGCGGCATGAAGCGCAGGCGGTCGAGCAACAGCTGCTGGCCGGAGAGCTGGACCTGCTGTACATGGCCCCGGAACGGCTGGTGCTCCCCCGCACCCTGGACCTGCTGCGCCGCGCCGAGATCGCGTTGCTGGCGATCGACGAAGCGCACTGCGTCTCCCAGTGGGGCCACGACTTCCGGCCCGACTACCTGGGGCTGTCGGTCCTGGCCGAGGCCTTCCCGGACGTCCCGCGCATCGCCCTGACCGCGACCGCCACCGAAGCCACCCACCGCGAGCTCACGGAGCGGCTGAGGATGGAGCGGGCCGAGCATTTCGTCTCCAGCTTCGACCGCCCCAACATCCAGTACCGCATCGAGCCGAAGGCCTCCCCGCGTGAGCAGCTGCTGCAGCTGATCACCACCGAGCACGAGGGCGAGTCCGGGATCGTGTACTGCCTGTCCCGCAAGAGCGTGGAGACCACCGCCCAGTGGCTGGTCGACAGGGGCATCGCCGCGCTCCCCTACCATGCGGGCCTCGACGCGGCGGTACGGGCCGACCACCAGGAGCGGTTCCTGCGGGCCGACGGACTGATCATCGTCGCGACCATCGCTTTCGGCATGGGCATCGACAAACCCGATGTGCGCTTCGTCGCCCACCTCGACCTGCCCAAGTCGATCGAGGGCTACTACCAGGAGACCGGCCGCGCCGGCCGTGACGGGCTGCCCTCGACAGCCTGGATGGCCTATGGGCTCGGAGACGTGGTCAGTCAGCGCAGGTTCATCGACCAGGGCGAGGGCAGCGAGCAGTTCAAGCGCAACGCCCGCTCCCACCTCGATGCGATGCTCGCGTTGTGTGAGACGGTCTCCTGCCGGCGCGCCCAGCTGCTGCGCTACTTCGGTCAGGAGGCCGAGTTCGCCTCCTGCGGCAACTGCGACACCTGCCTGACCCCGCCCCGGACCTGGGATGCGACCGTGGCGGCCCAGAAGCTGCTGTCGGCCCTGATCCGGCTGGATCGCGAGCGCGGGCAGAAGTTCGGCTCGGGACAGGTGATCGATGTGCTGCTGGGCCGGGAGAACGAACGCTCACGGCAGTCCCGGCATGAGGATCTCAGCGTCTGGGGCATCGGCCAGGAGCTGAGTGAGAAGGAGTGGCGCACCACGCTGCGCCAGCTGCTGGCCCGCAGCATCGTCGAAGCGCAGGGCGACTACGGCGTGCTGGTGCCCGGGCCCCAAGCCGGCCCGGTGCTCCGCAGCGAGACCACGGTCGAGCTCGCCGTCGATCGGGCTCCGGCCAAGACGCAGCGCACGCGCACTGCCCACGGAGGGGCCAGGTCGCGCGCGGCCGAGAGCCTCGAGCCCGCTCAGAGGGAGGTCTTCGAGGTGCTGCGGCAGTGGCGCACCTCGGTGGCGAAGGAGAAGCAGATCCCGCCGTACATGGTGTTCTCCGATGCCACGCTGGTGGGGATAGTGCAGGCACGACCGGATTCGGTGGAGACCCTCGGACAGGTCAGCGGTGTAGGCGCGAAGAAGCTCGCCGAGTACGGGGAGGCCGTGCTCGAGTCCCTGTCGGCGACCTCCTGACAGCCCCGGCGTGATCACGCGCCATCGGTCCTCACACCGCCCCCGTGGTGACCGGGTGGTCGCCACGGGGCGGCATCGGGGGGCATCGTGACGACCGGGTGGTCCCACAGGGGCGGCCTCGGAGGGATACGCTGACCAGCACGCCCATATCCCCCACCAGACAGGCACTCACATGTCCTCCTCGGCAGAGCGCCCCTCCCCCGGCGGCTCCTCCCCGGACTCCCCCAGCGGCGGCTCGGCGGCACTGAATCCCAAGGTCATCGGCATCTCTATCGCCGCGGCCGTCGGCGGGTTCCTGTTCGGTTTCGACACCTCCGTGATCAACGGGGCCGTGAACGCCCTGTCCGACGAGTTCTCGCTCGGGGCAGGGCTGACCGGCTTCGCGGTCTCCTCGGCTCTGATCGGCTGTGCGGTCGGTGCCTGGTTCACCGGTGGCCTGGCCAACCGCTTCGGGCGCGTCCCGGTGATGGTGATCGCCGCGGTGCTGTTCTTCGCCTCGGCGGTCGGCTCCGGTCTGGCTGTCGGGGTCTGGGATCTGATCGCCTGGCGCCTGCTGGGAGGGTTGGGGGTCGGCGCGGCGAGCGTGATCGCCCCGGCCTACATCGCCGAGGTGGCGCCAGCGAAGTACCGCGGCCGGCTCGGATCCCTCCAGCAGCTCGCGATCGTGCTCGGCATCTTCACGGCGCTGCTGTCCAACGCGTTGCTGGCCGATGTCGCCGGTGGCTCGGCCGAGCAGCTGTGGCTGGGCGTGGACGCGTGGCGCTGGATGTTCATGATCGAGGCGGTGCCTGCGGCCATCTACGGGATCATGGCCCTGCGCCTGCCGGAGTCCCCGCGCTACCTGGTGGGCAAGGGTGATCTCGACAAGGCCTCGAAGATCCTGTACGACTTCACCGGCGAGCTCGACGTCAACCTCAAGATCGATCAGATCCGCACCTCGCTCGAGCAGGAGCAGCGCGAGACGTTCCGGGACCTGCTAGGCGAACGGTTCGGCCTGCGTCCGATCGTGTGGATCGGGATCCTGCTCTCGCTGTTCCAGCAGCTGGTGGGCATCAACGTCATCTTCTACTACTCGACCACGCTGTGGCAGTCGGTCGGATTCGACGAGTCCCAGGCTCTGCTGACGTCGACCATCACCTCGGTGATGAACATCGTCGCCACCATCCTGGCGATCCTGCTGGTCGACAAGGTGGGCCGGCGCATCATGCTGCTGGTCGGTTCAGCCGGCATGACCGTCTCCCTGGGCCTGATGGCCTTCGCCTTCTCCTTCGGGCAGGTCACCGGCGGCGATACGGTCAGCCTCGACCAGCCGTGGTCAGGCCTCGCACTGGTCGGCGCGAACGCCTTCGTGATGTTCTTCGGCACCACCTGGGGCCCACTGGTGTGGGTGCTGCTGGGCGAGATCTTCCCCAACCGGATCCGCGCCTCCGCACTGGCCGTGGCGGCCGCGGCCCAGTGGGCGGCGAACTTCGCCGTCTCCACCACCTTCCCGGCCCTGTCCGAGATCGGGCTGACTTTCGCCTATGGCCTGTACGCGGCCTTCGCGCTGCTCAGCTTCGTGTTCGTCTACCTCCAGGTGCCAGAGACCAAGGACCGCGAGCTCGAGGACATGGACGATCTGCAACTGGGCCGAGCCGACAAGAGCCGCAGCTCCTGACCCGAGGAGCTCCTGGCCCGGGGAGCTCACCCTGGCCCCCTGATCCTCTGGTCTCCCGGCCCGCTGCCCTTCGAGAGCGACCTAGCGACCTCTGGAACACCTTGAGCTACGAAGCCGCTCCAGAGGTCGCACCCAGAGGTCGCACCGGATTCAGGGACCGCTCTCGAAAGCCGCTCAGGGCCCCATGCCGTGCGAGACCGTGTTGGGGCGCGAGGTGAGCTCGATGCTGCGATGGGCACGGGCCCCTCGACGCAACGACGGCCACCGGCCCTGCGACGTTGTGCCGGGCACGGGCACACTCGTGCTGCGACGGGCTCGGAGAACAGCCCTGAGGCGCGCTGTGGGAGAAAACGTCCGGCATCGACCTGAACCAGGCCCTGCTGGTACCCAGGCCGCGAAGCAAGGCCCCCGTGGTCGCAGTGGTGCGACCACGGGGGCCTCGCGATCATGGGCGTGCTCAGGCTCAGGTAGCCCTCAGCCCTCCAGGGCGGACCGGGCTGCTTCCGCGATGTGGGCCGCGTCGATACCGGCCCAGCCGAGCAGCTCGGCGGTGGTGCCCGAGCCAGGGACCCCGTCGACCGCAAGGTGCTTGACGTGCAGGTCGTTGATCGGCTCGGAGGCCAGCGCCGAGAGCACCGCCGCACCGAGGCCGCCCTCGACATGGTGGTCCTCTGCCACCACGACCCGGCCACCGGTCGCGGCCACGGCCTCACGGATGCCTTCGGCGTCGATCGGCTTGATCGAGTACGCGTCGATGACACGAGCCTTGATGCCCTGCTCCGCGAGGGAGTCGGCCGCCGTGAGCGCCTCGTGCAGCGTGACACCGGCACCGATCAGGGTGACGGCGTCATCCTCCGAGCTGCGCAGGGTCTTGGATCCCCCGACAGGGAACTGCTCGTCGGCCCCGTACAGCACCGGATAGGCGCCTCGGGTGGTGCGCAGATAGCTGACGCCGGAGGTCTTGGTCATCTGTTCGACCAGGGCCGCGGTGGAGGTGCCGTCGCTGGGGTACAGCACCGTGGAGCCCTGGACGGCCGCCAGCATCGCCAGGTCCTCCAGCCCCATCTGGGAGGGACCGTCGGCGCCGATCTCAACCCCGGCATGGGAGCCGACCAGCCGCAGATCGGCCCGTGAGACCGGCGCCATCCGGATGAAGTCGGCGGCGCGGGTGAGGAAGGCTGCGAAGGACGAGGCGAAGGCGAGGTAGCCGCGTGAGGACATGCCGGTGGCGGCCGCCACCATCTGCTGCTCGGCGATGAACATCTCGAAGAAGCGATCCGGATGGGCCTCGATGAAGTCCGCGACGCCGGTGGAGTTGGACACCTCCCCGTCCAGCGCGACGATCCGGGGATCGGCGGCCCCCAGGGCGGCCAGTGCGGGCCCGTAGGCCTTGCGGGTGGCGACCTCCTCGCCCTTCTCGAAGGTGGGCAGCTCCGCCGATCCACGGGAGGGCTCGGGCCGGTCGATCACGGGAGGCTTGGGCCCGCGGACCACCAGGTTGCGCTCGCCGCCGAGCTCGGCGATCGCCTCCTCGGCCTTGTCGTCGGGCATCGGCTTGCCGTGCCAGTTCAGCTCGTCCTCGATCGCCGAATAGCCCTTGCCCTTGAGGGTGCGGGCGAGGATCACCAGCGGACGGTCCAGTTCTCCGTCGGCCTGGGCGAGGGCCTCGTCGATCTGGCCGATGTCGTGGCCGTCGATGATCACGGCACGGGCGCCGAAGGCCTCGACACGTGCGGCGTAGGTGTCCAGGTCCCAGCCCAGCGCGGTCTCACCGCGCTGTCCCAGGCGATTGACGTCGACGATGGTGACCAGGTTGGTCAGCTCGTAGTAGGACGCGGTTCCCAGGGCTTCCCACATAGAGCCCTCGGCCAGCTCGCTGTCCCCGGTCAGCACCCACACCCGGTAGGGCGCCTGCTCGAGGTACTTGCCGGCGAGCGCGATGCCGACGCCGTCGGGCAGCCCCTGGCCCAGGGAACCGGTGGCCACGTCGACCCATGGCACCACCGGGGTGGGGTGGCCCTCCAGGCGCTGGTCGAAACGACGGTATCCCTCCATCAGCTCCTGGTCGGAGACGACACCGGCGGCCTTGTACACGGAGTACAGCAGCGGCGAAGCGTGGCCCTTGGAGAACACCAGGTGGTCGTTTCCGGGGGCCTCGGGGGCGTCCCAGTCGTAGCGCAGGTGCCGCGCCATGAGCGTGGCCAGCAGGTCCGCGGCGGACATGCTGGAGGTGGGGTGGCCGGAACCGGCACTGCTCGAAGAGCGGACCGAATCGACGCGCAGCTGGGCGGCGAGCTCGGGGATCTGGTCGAGGTCGAGTCCGTCGTGCATGGTCGTGGTCATGTGGATCTCCTTCCAGAACCTGCGGCGTTGGAGCGAGGCACTCCGGCAGGTCCGTGACACCTCGTGTCGAACATCCCCACCGTAGAAGGGCGAGCAAGGAGCTCGCAAAGATCGGCGACCAGCCGGTCAGGGCGCTGTGCCCGCTGCTCGGGACGCCCCGGAGGCGACTCGCGCGGCGGGGCCGACGGGCAACACTGCTCGCATCGTCGGGGCGAGGACGAGGGGGCTGATCAGAGGTCGTGGACGCGGAAGGTCACCGCGTACTGGCTACCTGCGGCCGCCCCGCCGTCCTCCAGGATCTCGGGGATGAACACCGCGGGGTCGGGGTGGTCACCGATGTGGCGCAGGTAGGCCTCATGGGCTCTCAGTGAGTCGACGGCCGCCTGGGTGTGCTCGGCGGTGACGACTTTGGCGTGGGTCGGCTCGGGGTGGCCGGCGATCAGCAGGGCGCGCGCCTTCCAGGGTTCCAGGCCCTGCTCCTCGCGCAGCTCGCGGTGCACCCAGGGGTTGGCGGCGTCCCGGGAGCCGTCGACGGCGGCCAGACCCGCCACACGGTGGTCGGCCTGGTTCAGCCCGCCGTAGGCCTCGAGGTCGAAGTTCGCGGTCACCACCAGGTCCGGCCGCACCTCACGGACGGCCCGGGCGATGTCGCGGCGCAGGTCGAGGGAGGAGACGAGCATGCCATCGGGGTGGTCGAGGAACCGCAGTTGCGAGACCCCGACGATGTCGCAGGCCCGCTGCTGCTCGCCGGCTCGTAGCGGTGCCACCTCCTCGGGCGACTCGGCCATGCCTGCCTCACCACGGGTGAGCAGCAGGTAGCTGACCTCGACGCCCGCACCGGTCCAGGCGGCGACGGCGGCCGAGGCCCCGTACTCCATGTCGTCGGGGTGGGCGACGATGCACAGCACCCGCTGCACATCGTCCTCGGGAAGGGCAGGCAGGCGGGCGGCAGCGGGCTGGGCGGTCATGGGGGCTCCTGTCAGAGACGGTGGTGTCACCTCCACCGTAGGCTCCGGAACTCCTGCGCTGGCCCGTAGGCGCCTGTGCCGGCCCCGCTGGCCTCCCTGTGCCGAGCGCGCAGGCACGCGAGGCTGAGCTCGGCGTGCTGCGCAGTCGCGCTCGCGGACCTGCCTTGCCGGGCTCACCGGGCCGCAGGCAGCGCCCTGGCCCGCGCTGCTGGGAGGTCGCGCGTCGCTAGGAGGTTCCCAGCGTGCGCAGCAGCGTGGTCACGGCGGTCCGGCCCGCACGGTTGGCACCGATCGTCGAGGCGCTGGGTCCGTAGCCCAGCAGGTGGATGCGCGGATCCGAGGCGACCGCGGTGCCGTCCATGCGGATCCCGCCGAGCGGGCCGTGCAGTCGGAGCCCTCGCAGGTGCCGCAGCTCATGCCGGAAGCCCGTGGCCCACAGGATCACGTCGAGCTGGGTGAGGGTGCCATCGGTCTCGACCACTCCGTCAGGAACGATCCGCGCGAACATCTCGTGGCGTTCGAGCACACCCCGAGCATCGGCGTCGCGCAGCGCCGGGGTCCAGATCAGCCCCGTCGCCGACACCACGCTCTGGACGGGCAGCCCTGCCTGGACGCGCTCGGCCACGCCGGCCACCGCCCTCCTGCCCTCTTCGGGGGTGAAGGGTCCGTCCTGGAACACGGGCTCGTGGCGGGTGTACCAGCGGGTCCGGGCCACCTCCGCCAGTTCCAGCAGGAAGCCGAGGGCGCTGATGCCACCGCCGACGACCGCCACCCGCTGGCCGGTGAAGTCCTCGGCACGGGTGTAGTCGACGGTATGCAGGTGGTTGCCTTCGAAATCGGCTGCGCCGGGGTAGGTGGGCAGGAAGGGGCGGGTCCAGGTGCCGGTGGCATTGATGACGGCGCGGGCGCGGATCGGGGCGCGTCGGCCGCCGTCGGTCCGCTCGGAGGTGACCAGGAGGGGCCGAGGGGCTTCGTCGGCGCCCGACGCGACGTCGGCACGGGGAGTGCCAATGGCCACCGGGTCCTCCTCGACGCGCAGCACCCGCACGGGTCGTTCGACCGGGGCGGCGTGCTGGTGCTCGAAGTCGGCGAAATAGTCGGGGATCGCCTGATTGGAGGGCACCCCCGGCGAATGGTCGACGGCGGGCATGCCGGGCAGTTCGCTGATCCCGTTGACCGTGGCCATGGTCAGGCTGTCCCAGCGGTGGCGCCAGGCGCCCCCGGGGCCGGGCTCCGCATCCAGCGCCAGGAAGGACAGGTCCTGCGGGCCGGCGACCCGGGGCAGACGGTCGGGGTCCGGTGAGGCGGCCAAGGCGATCTCATCGGCCGGGCGCACCCCGCGGCGCAGCAGGTGGTGGATCGCGGACAGACCTGCCTGCCCGGCTCCGATCACGACCACATCGGTCGTGCGCACCCTGTCTCCCATGACCGGCCGAACCCGCCATCCAGTCCCGGTGTTCCCGATCCGGATCAGGCCGCGTGGTGGATCACACCGCCCCCTCCGCTGGCCGGGCCGCCGCGACGGAGGCGGGCCAGCGGTCACACTACGAGCTGGTCCGCGTTCGGGTGGGTGGTGCGCTGGGCAGCGGCCGCCAGGCCGCGCGAGAGATCCGCGGCAAGATCCTCGAGGTCCTCCAGGCCGATGCTCAGGCGCACCGTGCCCGGCCCCACCCCGCAGGCCTCGCGCTGTGCCTCGGACAGGTGGGCGTGCGTGGTGCTGGCCGGGTGGCACACCAGGGAGCGGGCATCGCCGATGTTGACCGCGATGGCGAACAGCTGGAGGGCGTCGCAGAAGGCGGCCGCGGACTCCTCTCCCCCGACCAGGTCGATCGAGAACACACCCGCGGTGCCGCGGGGGAAGTCGCGCTCGGCCAGCGCCGCGTCGGGACGCCCGGGGATCCTCGGGTGGTCGACCCGCCGGATGCCGGGGGCCTCGTGCAGGCGTGCGGCCAGGGCGGCGGCGTGCTCGCTGATGCGCTGCATGCGCAGGTCCAGGGTCTCGATACCGATCAGCACCTGCTGGGCGCTGGGAGCGGGCAGGGTGGCGCCGAGGTCGGTGACGTATTTGGCGCGGGCGTAGGCCAGCAGGCCGGAGCCGCCCCGTTCGTACTCAGCGGCGAAAGTGATCCCGAAGCGGCCATTTGGTTCGGTCAGGCGCGTCCAGCGCTCGGGACATCGCCGCGGATCGAAGCGACCGGTGTCGACGATCAGCCCGGCCAGGGTGGTGCCGTGCCCGCACAGGTACTTGGTCGCGGAGTGGACCACCACGTCGGCGCCGTGGTCCCCTGGCCGGTACAGCGCCGGGGAGGCAAGGGTCGAATCGACCACCACCGCGACGTCGTGGGCATGGGCGATCGTGCTGATCGCGTCGAGGTCGACCAGCTCCGCGCCGGGGTTGGCGATGGACTCCACCAGCACGGCGCGGGTCTCGGGCCGGATCGCCCGCTCCCAGGCGTCCAGGTCCCACGGGTCGACGAAAGTGGTGCTCACGCCCAGGTCGACGAGGGTGTCCAGCAGGAACTCGGTGGTGCCGCCGTAGAGCTTGTCGGAGGCGATCAGGTGGGTGCCCGGGGCCAGCAGGGCGCCGAGGGCGATGGTGGTGGCGGCCTGGCCGCTGGCGACGGCGATCGCGGCGGTGCCGTGCTCGAGAGCGGTGATGCGCTGCTCGAGCACGGCCGTGGTGGGATTGCCCGAGCGCGAGTAGGCGAAGCCCTGGCTGCGGCGCGCGAACAGATCCTTCAGCGACCGGTGGTCACGATGGCCGTAGGCGCTGGTGGCATAGATCGGCGGGACCAGGGCCCCGTGCTGATCATCCCCGGCCCATCCGGCGTGGATCGCTGTTGTCGACACCTCGGCTCCTTCCCTCGGACTGATCCTCAGGATGCGCCGGATCCGCGCCGAAGCGTGAACTGTGTGTCCGAGTGTTTCGTCGCGCGGTCGGCGGGGTCTGCCGCCCCGGTGGCGACCACACCGTCGCCCTGCTCAGGCGCGCAGGCCC
>Ga0209487_1004040_pt1 | contig 11394 bp, 9 predicted proteins | sample Poulit2012_FD_187524 | JGI IMG/M metagenome (GOLD analysis project Ga0209487, IMG submission 187524) | Agricultural soil microbial communities from Georgia to study Nitrogen management - Poultry litter 2012 (SPAdes) (version 2) | ecosystem: Environmental > Terrestrial > Soil > Agricultural land... | reverse complement strand
ACCTGAAGAAGAAAATAATGAATAACATATAGAAGATAGGAGCTTTCGAGCTCCTATTTTTATTTCACATGTATTGTGAAAATGTAATCATGTTTATCAATTCTCAACAGATTATCAATTAACACGCTTTCATGTTGTCGTATAAGCATTTATATATAATTAATTAATAAAAAATTATCAATTCGCTTGTTTATTGTCAATCGTATGTGATATTATTAATATGATCAAAATATTGGAAGGCAATAAAAAGAATAATTAAGGAGTTGTATTTATGCAAAAGTCAATGGATTCTACCTCTTATGATAAAGCCTGGAAAGGTTTTAAAGGGGATAAATGGAAACGAAATGTTACTGTTCGAGACTTTATCCAACTAAACTATAAACCATATGACGGTGATGATACTTTCTTAGAAGGACCAACAGAAAACACTGCTCAGTTATGGGATCAAGTAATGGATTTAGATCGTAAAGAAATTGAAGCGGGTGGAGTATTAGATATGGATACAGATATCGTATCCTCAATTACTTCGCACGGACCAGGATATCTGGATAAAGATAAAGAAACAGTTGTTGGTTTCCAAACAGACAAACCATTCAAACGTTCATTCCAACCTTATGGTGGTATTCGTATGTCTGAACAAGCTGCAGAATCATACGGTTACGAAATTAATCCTGAAAAAGTCCATATTTTTAATGAATACCGCAAAACACATAATCAAGGTGTATTTGATGCTTATACTCCTGAAATGCGTGCAGCTCGTCGTTCAGGTGTAATTACAGGATTACCAGATGCATACGGTCGTGGTCGAATTATAGGTGACTATCGTCGTGTCGCTTTATACGGAATTGATTTCTTAATTGAAGAAAAAATGAAAGATAAAGATAATTATGGTGGCGGAGTAATGTCAGAAAACGTTATTCGTCAACGTGAAGAATTATCTGAGCAAATTAAAGCCTTGCATGAGATTAAAGAATTAGGACATATTTATGGCTTTGATCTCTCTCGTCCAGCTGAAAACGCTCAAGAAGCATTCCAATGGTTATACCTAGGCTACTTAGCTGCTGTTAAACAACAAAACGGTGCGGCAATGTCATTAGGACGCACGTCAACCTTCTTAGATATCTATATTGAAAGAGATTTAGAAAACGGATCTTTAACAGAAGTGGAAGCACAAGAACTAGTTGATCATTTCGTAATGAAACTACGTTTGGTCAAATTTGCGCGTACACCTGAATATAATGAGTTATTTTCAGGAGATCCTACATGGGTCACAGAAGCGATTGCTGGTATGGGTGTTGACGGTCGTCACATGACTACAAAAAATAGCTACCGTTTCTTGCATACATTAAGAAACTTAGGACCATCTCCAGAACCAAACTTAACTGTTTTATGGTCAGTCAATTTACCACAAAACTTTAAAGATTTTTGTGCAAAAGTTTCTATTGAAACAAGTGCCATCCAATATGAAAATGATGACATTATGCGTCCGATTTACGGAGACGACTATGGAATTGCTTGCTGTGTGTCTGCAATGGAAATTGGAAAACAAATGCAATTCTTTGGTGCTCGTGCAAACTTAGCAAAAGCCCTCCTATATGCAATTAACGGTGGTATTGATGAAGTTTCTAAAGCACAAGTTGCTCCAGCCTTTGCGCCAATTACATCTGAATATTTAGAATATGATGAAGTACAAGAAAAATATCAAGATATGATTGATTGGATAGCTGGTCTATATATTAATACACTAAATGTCATTCACTTTATGCATGATAAGTATAGCTATGAAAGTTCTCAAATGGCGCTACATGATACTGAAATATTACGTACAATGGCAACAGGTATTGCCGGTTTTTCAGTAGCTGTAGATTCACTTTCAGCAATTAAACATGCAAAGGTAAAAACAATTCGTGATGAAAATGGTTTGGTTGTAGATTATGAAATTGAAGGCGATTATCCAAAATATGGGAATAATGACGATCGTGTAGATGATATTGCGATTGAATTATTAGAGAGCTTCATGGCAGCGGTTAAGAAACACGAAACATACCGTGAATCTGTCCATACCACCTCAATCTTAACCATTACATCAAACGTTGTATACGGTAAGAAAACAGGAAATACACCTGATGGCCGCCGTGCAGGTGAACCATTTGCTCCAGGTGCAAACCCATTACACGGACGTGATGAAAAAGGGGCATTAGCAAGTTTAAACTCTGTGGCTAAATTACCATATGAATTTTCATTAGACGGAATTTCTAATACTTTCTCTATTGTACCGAATGCTTTAGGTAAAACAGAAGAAGCTCAAATTAGAAACTTAGCAAATATGCTGGACGGTTACGTAATAAAAGGTGGACATCACTTGAACGTTAACGCATTAAACCGTGATACATTAGTAGATGCTATGGAACACCCAGAAGAATATCCACAATTAACAATCCGTGTATCTGGATATGCCGTTAAATTTATTAAATTAACACGTGAACAACAAATGGATGTTATTAGCCGTACTTTCCACGCAAGTCTATAAATAAAATAATCAGTTAATATTAATGCAGGTAAAATATTAAGTATAAGGATGATTAAATAATATGGCAGAAGAAACGTTAGGATATGTACACTCTATTGAAACATTTGGCTCCGTAGATGGACCAGGTATTCGGTTTGTGGTCTTTATGCAAGGATGTCGACTAAGATGTGCTTTCTGCCATAATCCTGATACTTGGAATATGGGTGGTGGCACACCTTATACCCCCACAGAACTAATCGAACAAGCGGCTGACTATCAAGCTTATTGGGGAGATGAGGGAGGTATCACAATTAGTGGTGGAGAGCCTCTGCTACAAATTGATTTTATTTTAGAACTCTTTAAATTAGCAAAAGAAAAGGGGATTCATACCGCAATTGACTCATGTGGTGGACCTTTTACGCGAGAAGAACCATTCTTTAGTGTTTATGATGAATTAATGCAGTATACAGATTTAGTGCTAATGGATATTAAACATATTAATAATGAATTCCATAAGAAGTATACAATGGCAGAAAATACAAACATTCTTGAGATGGCTCGTGATTTAGCTAATCGAGAAATTCCGATGTGGATTCGTCATGTTTTAGTGCCGGAACATTCTGATTTTGATGAAGATTTAGAAGCATTAAGTGATTTTATTCAATCCTTAGGGTCAGCTGTCAAGAATGTGGAAATCTTACCTTATCATGAGTTAGGTGTTTATAAATATGAAGAACTTGGTATACCGTATCGTCTAGAAGGAATTGAACCACCAACCCCAGACCGAGTAGAAAATGCGAATCGTATTCTAAAAACTAGTTTATATCAAAATAAATAAGTAATATTTAACCCTATATTTGCTCGATTATTTTCGAGAAATATAGGGTTTTTTGTTATTTTTGATGAATATATTTATCTACTAAAAGTAAGTTATCGTACAGTTACACTTTCATTTGATAGAAGGGAGATTTTTTCCCGTATTGCATTATAAGCTTAAAATGAGTATAATATTAGAAACATTAAATAATTATTAAATTATTCAATGTATTATTCTTATCAGATAGAAGGAAGGTGCAATAATGACTATACGTAAAAATACAATAAAATTATTTAGTGCTTTATTTTTTGTTTTCGCACTTATAATGAATAGTATAAATACAGTCAATGCGCAGGAAAGAGTTTATATCATAGGAACCGATACAACATATGCTCCATTTGAGTACGTCGATGAAAATGGAGATTTTGTAGGAATCGACATGGATCTGCTAGAAGCCATTGCAGAAGATCAAGGGTTTGAATATGAGCTGAGAATTTTAGGATTTAATGCTGCTGTCCAAGCACTTGAAAGTAATCAAGTAGACGGCGTTATTGCAGGGATGAGTATTACAGATGAGCGTAGAGAAGCTTTTGATTTTTCTGATCCATATTATTCTTCTGGTTCTCAATTTGCTGTGTTAGAAGATAGTAATGTTGATTCACTAGAGGATTTAGAAGGAATGAGTGTAGCTGTTAAAACTGGAACAACAGGTTTTGATGTTGCAACAGAGTTATCCGAAGAATATGGGTTTACACTAAATGCTTTTGAAGATTCAGTGAATATGTACGAAGACATGCAAGTAGGGAACTCGGCAGCGGTTGTAGAAGATTATCCTGTTATGTTATACGCACATTCTACAGGACGTATTCGTTTGAAGTTTATTGGAGAACAACAAGCTGTTGCAGATAATGGCTTTGCTGTAAACAAAGGAGAAAACCCTGAACTTTTACAAATGTTTAATGATGGACTCGCTAATTTAAGAGCTTCAGGAGAGTATGAAGAGATCATTGCACGTTACTTAGGAGAGGAAGCTTTAGAGGAACAAAGCGAGAACCAAAATATTGTCACTCAATTTGTAAATAATTTAGGACCTTTAATGAATGGGTTATGGCGTACGATCTGGTTATCATTTATAGCTTTTTTCATTGCATTATTCTTTGGAGTAATTATTGGGTTAATGCGAACAAGTGACGTCGGATTATTAAAAATACTTGCTCAAATTTATATTGATATTATGCGTGGAGCTCCTTTAATTGTATTAGCTTTCTTTATATACTTTGGTGTTCCGCAAATGATGGGCTTACAATTTAATGCCAATATTGCTGGAATAATTACATTAAGCTTGAACGCTACCGCTTATATTGCTGAAATTGTAAGAGGAGGTATACAAGCAGTTAATAAGGGGCAAATTGAAGCAGGGAAATCTTTAGGACTAACAAATAGTATTACGATGCGTCGAATTATATTACCACAAGCTTCAAGAATTGCTATGCCATCGCTTATTAACCAATTTGTTATAACGTTAAAAGATACCTCTATTTTATCTGTTATCGGAATTATTGAATTAACTCAAACAGGTAAAATCATTATTGCTCGTACTTATCAATCAGGAAGCATCTGGTTAATTGTAGGTGCAATGTATATTATTTTAATTACTATTTTAACTAAACTATCAAATCGTTTAGAGAAGGAGCTGTAAGAATGACCATTATCGAAGTAAATAATTTACAAAAGAGTTTTGACACAAATGAAGTTTTAAAGTCGATCAACTTGAAAGTCAATAAAGGTGAAGTAATTTGTATTATCGGTCCTTCAGGCTCGGGAAAATCCACCTTTTTGCGTTGCTTAAATGGGTTAGAGCCAATTGATGATGGAGAGATTGTAGTAAACGGAAATAACTTAACGGACCATTCAACTAGAATTGATATCATCCGTCAGAATATTGGAATGGTTTTTCAACAATTTAATCTATTCCCTCACTTAACGGTATCAGAAAATATTACATTAGCTCCAGTCGAATTGAAGAAAATGTCTAAACAAGAAGCTCGACAAAGAGCTTTGGAATTATTAAAAATGGTGGGCTTAGAAGAAAAAATTGATGATTATCCAGACTCATTATCTGGTGGGCAACAACAGCGTGTAGCTATTGCCAGAGCTTTAGCAATGAATCCTGAAGTTATGCTATTTGATGAACCGACATCTGCTTTAGATCCAGAAATGGTTGGAGAAGTATTAACAGTAATGAAAAAACTTGTAGATGAAGGAATGACGATGGTTATTGTATCTCATGAAATGAGCTTTGCCAGACAAGTAGCTGATCGAGTTATTTTTATGGATGGTGGGTATATTGTTGAAGAGAATGTACCAGATAAGTTATTTGATGAACCTTCAGAAATAAGAACTCAAAAGTTTTTAGATAAAGTTTTATAATCAAGATTGAAACATCTTTATAGACTCGAGGTGCATGTCCCCAATTCTATAAAGATGTTTTTATTTTTATGAAATAACACCTAAAATTCAATTATAGAATAATTGCTAAAAACTATAATTTGCTTTAATCTATATAGTGTGAAGATTATAAATTAGGAGTGATAAAAATGAGTAAGCTTTTAGTATTTGGTCACCAAAATCCGGATACAGATACCATTGCATCAGCAATTGCATTATCATACTTACTGAATGAAGTTTCTATTGAAGCTGAGGCAGTTGCATTGGGTGAGCCAAACGAAGAAACTAAATTCGTACTTGATTATTTTCGAGTGGACGCACCTCGAATCATTGAAACAGCATCTAATGAAGTGGACGAAGTAGTATTAGTCGACCATAATGAATCCCAACAAAGTGTTTCAGATATCAGTAAAGTAACAATTAAAGCAGTAGTTGATCATCACCGTATCGCAAATTTCGAAACGAATGACCCGCTATTTTACAGAGCGGAGCCAGTAGGGTCTACAGCTACAATTTTACTAAAAATATTTAAAGAATATGAAGTAGCCATTCCAAGCGAAATTGCTGGTTTAATGCTTTCTGCTATTGTTTCTGATACATTACTACTTAAATCGCCTACAAGTACGTCAGAAGACGTTTTAGCTGCTGAGGAGCTAGCGGAGATTGCAGGAGTATCATTAGATGAATATGGCTTAGATATGTTAAAGGCAGGAACTGATATTTCATCTAAGACACCAGAAGACATTTTAAATGATGATGCAAAATCTTTTCCAATGGGAAGAGAGCTTGTGCGGATTGGTCAAGTGAATGTTGTTGATGTCAATGACGTTCTGACCCGAAAAGCTGAAATTTTAGAAGCGATGAGAGAAGAAACAAGGGAAAATAATTATGATTTATATGTTCTTTTGATTACAGATATCATTGAAAATAATTCGGTAGCTATTGTAGATGGGCCAGCATATCGACAATTTGAAATGGCCTTCAGTAAGCCTATCCAATTAAACATGGTGGATCTAGACGGTGTTGTTTCACGTAAGAAACAAGTTGTTCCTCCATTAACAGAAATTTTTAAAAAAGAATATTAAAAAAACTGAAGTATGTTGTTAAATAAATTAAAAGAAGGGGAGATGATCAAAGTTGATTCATCTTCCCCTCTTTTAATTTTTATGAATGTTATCTCAAATATATTTTTGTTTACTTGTCATGAATTCTGCTGAATAAGTAATCATTTTTCTTAGACCAATGGAAGCTTGATATGAAAGTAAACTTAGGAAGCCAATTTTTCCACCAATTCCATCTAAAATATGGAAAGAGGGAATGAATAATATAAAGCTAATAATCGCAACAACAAATAAATGACCGTATCCTTCTATACGATCTTTTTTAGACATTCCAATAACGGTTCCTGCGAAAATAGCTGTAGTGACTGTATATAGAGTAGCTGGCAAAAGGATTGCCGCAATCAGAGAAATAGACGTCGCAGCTTTGACTCCGCTTAAAAGATTCTTATCCTGTAAAAAATATGTGAGCAATGCACCGATTAAAATAGCGAATAAAGAAGGTATAATGAATTCAGATTCAATGGGTTGTCGTTGCTCCGGGTTTAAAGATAATACTAAGCGTACAGAAACCATTGTAGCCATATAAGGAATAGTCCCTCCGCGTCCACCAATATTTTTAAAATAGGGGATAAATAATATGAAAGTAATTCCAGTCATAATTGCTGTTAACAAAGCAATTGACCAATGCGAACATAAATAAGCACCAATCATTCCAGCTAAACTACCACTATAAGCTTCTGCTTCAAATCTCGGAAAAATAAAGGTAGAAATAAAACACACAAAATTTGCTGAAAATATAGTTGATGTACCAAAGTAGGTGGCGATGAAGTAAGTAAGCATTGTATTTAATGTGATTACGCCTAAAATTTTTACTCGATTAGATAAATTATACTCCTTTTTGAAACTTTTTATTTTCTTTTTAGTAGGTTGAAATTCTTCGCGCAAACCTAGAAAAATAAGGAGACTAATAATGAGTGTAAAAGTTGTCCATATAAAGTTTGGCGCATAAAAACTACTTTGAATAGTTTGATATAAAAATTGGCTTATAAAAAGCAAACTTAAAATATAAAACAATAATGGTATAGTATTTAACTTTAAATGTTTTATCATAACTTCAGTGATCCTACCTTATAATAGTGATTTTATTCACATGATATTTTAAAAATTTTCCTTATTTAATTGTTATTATAGCACAATTTTTATTTTAAAAACATGTATAATCATTAGATTTTTAAGGACAATTGTTCAAATATTCATAAATAAAAAATGCAGCAAAAATAAAATTTGCTGCATTAAAATGAATCATATTAAAGGTTATCAAAAGTATAGAATCCAGAATCTTTTTCAATTAACTTTGGAGCTACCTGTAAAGCACCATTTGCAAAAATATCTTTGGACTGTGCACGATGGGAGATTGTTATTTCTTCATCTAAACCAGCAAAGAGCACATCATGCTCGCCAACAATCGTTCCTCCACGTATAGCAGAGACACCAATTTCTTTTTTCTTTCGTTTTTCTGTTTTATCATGACGATCATATACTGGTACTGAGTCTTTACGGGCAGAAACATCTTTGATTGTGTCTAATAATAAATTTAATGTTCCACTAGGAGCATCCACCTTTTGATTGTGATGTTTTTCAAGCAACTCAATATCATATTCATCAAGCAATTCAGTCGCTAGAGCTACTATTTTTGTCATTACATGCACACCATAACTCATATTAGGGCTGAAGAATACTGGCTGTTTTTCAGCTTTTATTTTTGCTTTTTCAATAATTTCTTCTTTACGACCAGTTGTTGCAATAATAATCGGTAAAGTCATTTCATCAGTTTCTAACATCTCAAGCGTTAAATCAGGGTGTGAAAAATCTATTACAACATCTGCTTCTGGAAAGTCTTTAAAACTATGGACGGTTGTGTAAGGAGTTTCTTCTCCCTCAGGAACCATCACGGCTTCAATTTTATAGTCTCGTTCCTCTGCTAGAGCAGCTACACTTTTTCCCATCGCACCAAAACCAACTAAAATTATTTTCATTAATTATTCATTCCTTCTTTTAAAGCTTCATATGAACGCATTATATCACTGACAACCTCATCTTCTAATGCAACTAAAGGAAGACGTACTTCATAATCGCCAAATCCGAGATGACTGACAACGGCTTTAATTGAAATAGGATTTAATTCTGCACCAATAGCGTCAGTAAATGGAAAGAGACGATTATTTAATTGGAGCGCTTCTTTAGGATCATTTTGCGCTAACATGTAAAGTTTTTGATGTTCACTTGGTATAACATTCGCCACAACCGATATCAAACCTTTTCCTCCTGCTGCATAGAAGGGCAGAGCAATATCATCGTTTCCACCATAAAATGCAAAGTCTTCATCAACTAAATTCAACATTCTTGTTAAATTCGCTAAATCACCCGTCGCATCTTTTAACCCAACAATATTAGGACGCTTTGACAAGACCGCCACTGTCTCAGCTTCTAATGACATCCCGGTTCGAGCAGGCACATCATATAAAATAATTGGTAAGTCAACAACAGCATCGGCAATCGCTGTAAAATGAGCAATGGCACCTTTTTGAGTTGTTTTATTATAGTAAGGTGTAATGACTAAAAGGCCATCTACACCTAATTCTTGAGCTTCTAATGAAGCATCAATTGACCCCTGAGTATCGTTTGATCCTGTACCGGCAATAACGGGGATTTCTTTATTTGCCACTTTAACTGCCGTTTCAATTGTTTGTCTTTTTTCAAAATCAGTTAACGTAGATCCTTCGCCAGTTGTCCCATTTACAATAAAAGCTTGAATATCATTCTCTTTTAAAAACTGTAAATGTTTTTCAAAACTTTCTAAGTCAACTTTCCCATTTTTAAATGGTGTAGTGACAGCGGCAGAAACCCCTTCAAATAATAAACCCATTGATATATTCACCTTTCAATTCTTCTTGTATTTTATTCTATTTTTTATTGTATAACATCTATACTTCTTATGCTTGAATTAATTGTTCTAGGATTTGTACAGCATTAAGGGCTGCACCTTTTAATATATTGTCACTTACAGACCATAAATGGAAAGTATTTTCTAAACTCTCATCTTTTCGAATGCGGCCCACTAGAATATCATCTTTGCCAGCAGCATCAATCGGCATAGGATATTCTAGATTTGTAGGATCATCTTTTAAAGCGAGACCAGGTTTATTTTTAAATGCATTTTGAATGTCTTCTACAGTTGTAGTTTTGTCAAAAGTTACATTCATTGCGATAGAGTGAGCAGATTTCACTGGCACACGAACACAAGTTGCAGTAACTGGTAGATCAGGTAAGCTAAGAATTTTCCGTGTTTCATCAATCATTTTTTGTTCTTCTTTGGTATAGCCGTTCTCCAAAAAGTCATCAATATGAGGTAATATATTATTATAAATAGGATAGGGGTAATTTAATGGTTTTTCGCCTCGTTCTCCACGCTCAAGATCCTCAATTCCTGCCCAACCAGAGCCAGATACTGATTGATAAGTTGTATAAGCCACACGTTTTAAACCAAAAGCATCGTGTAGAATTTTTAATGGAGAAACAGATTGAATCGTTGAGCAATTTGGATTCGCAATAATTTTACGATTTAGCGAGGGTTGATTTACTTCCGGAACGATTAAATCAATTTCAGCATCCATCCGCCATGCACTAGAATTATCAATTATAATAGCTCCATTTTCTTCGAATAGAGGAGAGTAGTGTAAACTTGTACTGCCTCCAGCAGACATTAAAACATAATCGAAAGGTTCTTTTGTCGCTTCTTCAGTTAATTCACGAACTGTGAGTTGCTCACCTTGAAAAGGGATTTCTGTTCCTGCTGAGCGCGCAGAAGCAAAAGGAACAAGTTCATTTATCTCTATATTTCTATCTTCCAATAATTTCAGGATTGTTGAACCAACTAATCCTGTTGCGCCAATTATAGCTACTTTTGTCATTATTTAGTCCTCCTGTAGTATTATAAATTAAAAGTTTCGCAAAGAATTTGTGTTGCTTTTTGATTATTTTCAGCATCAATCAAGAAAGTAATACTTATTTGTGATGTGGTAACTTGAGAAAAAGAAATATCATTTTCAATCAATGTCCGGAATACTTTAGATGCCACTCCATGCATGTCACGCATTCCTGCACCAATGACTGATAATTTAACGAACTCTTCATTTAATACGATATTTAATTCTTTATAAGTCTCTTTTAAAACATTAGTTAATGCTTGGATTTGAATTTTATCATTATGTTTTGCAGTGAAACTAAACTGTAAATGATTTTCATCATCAATTTGAGAAATCATATCAATATTAATTTCACTTTCGTCTAGTAAATTAAATAAGTCATTTAATAGTTTAAAGTCAGTGGTGGGATAGGAGAGAACAACCTGTATGACATCATCATCTAAGGCGACTCCTGTCACTGCTTTTCTTTCTAGCATTTTATCGTCTGGCACAATCCATGTTCCTTTCTCATTTGATAGAGTTTTTCCTATATATAATGGAATATTATTATTAAAAGCAATTTCAACACATCTG
>Ga0209487_1004039_pt1 | contig 11395 bp, 19 predicted proteins | sample Poulit2012_FD_187524 | JGI IMG/M metagenome (GOLD analysis project Ga0209487, IMG submission 187524) | Agricultural soil microbial communities from Georgia to study Nitrogen management - Poultry litter 2012 (SPAdes) (version 2) | ecosystem: Environmental > Terrestrial > Soil > Agricultural land... | reverse complement strand
GTTTGAGTAAAATTCTAGCTTTTCTTGGTTTACAAGGCATAAGCGCCTCTCCGTTTTTGTTAATTACGAATACGATCATAACGTATTCCCTCCTAAAATAGAGTTTGTTTCCCTTCGTTAATGTTATAGTAGATTCCTAGTGCGAACACTGCAGTTTCGGTTGACTATTCCGACCCCTCGGAATGGTTTACAGTGCCGACACAGTTGCCTGGAACTAGGGAATCATTCCAGGGTGTGATCACTAAAATAACGTAGTATCATGAAGCCTACAGATACTTAAACTAGACAACCAGGACTCCGTTCTTCTAAGCCCCTTCAAATTGCGGTTCTTGCAATTAGTGGGGGTGGTTGACAATAATGCTATAATCCTCTGATGTTGGCAGTGACTCATTCTCCAGTTCATAAAAAACATATCCTGAGCATGTTGCAGTTTTATTTCCATCTACCACCAATTGCGCGAGATAATCGGGATCAGCCCCAAATTGCCATGCACTAACAGACTGTGGTTGATTTTGATTCTTCCAATATTCATTCCAATACTCTTGAGCCGCCTGATTCATAGAACTCCTCCATATATGTCTTTTATTTAATTAATTTCTATCAAAAATAGTTTGAGCAATCTACAATCTTATTCCATTAAATGGTCCTTCTATTTAACAAAGGCGTGTTAGCTTATTCAACAATCACGCCAGTTCGTATTATGAGGTTAAACGATTGCTGTAATATCCATCTCCCCATTAGAGAAGCCGATATTCGTTTCTTGTTCAATAACTTCATTTATTATATGGTCGTATTTACTTTCAACTTCTAATAGTTCTGGATCTGAATCTTCGTTAGCGCTGTTATCCTGGCATCCCATTAAGATAATAGGTAATAAAACTATAATTAAAAAAAGTCTTTGCTTAAACAGGTTTATTCCCCCCTTATCAGAATGTTTCCGCGACAAGATGGCCCGATTAATGATTACTTAATAATCAATAGAGCACGAAAGTTTAACTAATCATTCTTATTCTTTTTACTTGATTTACTTGCCCATTCCCATAAATTATAAAATAAAAATGTAGTAACAGAAATGCCTATGTTATCAGCCCATTCAACTGTGTTATTAAATATTAGTTGCTTTATCGTTAAAAACGCAAAAATAATTAATGGTAATGGAATATTATACTTAAGCAAAATCTCCCCCCTGTAAATTCACATTCACTGTTAAATACGCCTTCACGATACACTGTGGATAATGTCCCTATTCTGGCACAACCCTTCTACAACAACTGTGCCCGATTTCTTCAGAAAATAAATGCTAGTAACAGAGCTATAACCAGACTTTGAACTATCACTACCAAAACGGTTCTGATATCTAACTTATCTTTTTTCACAATTAACCTTTGCCCTATATAACCCAAAATTAGTACAGTAAGAAAGGTAATTATAAAAATGAAAAGGAATTCTTGCACCATCGTTTTCACCTCTCTTTATAAATAGGTAATGTTCCATTAAATGACCTGATGCTGGCGCAACTGTGTTCAATTATTACACCCATTTGCTAAATCTTGTTTTATAACTCCTGAATCATTTCCACTCTGTTGCCAAAAGGATCTCTGAATTCAAATCGATCAAAACCTGGTATTGGAACTCCTTCCATTACTTGAATATCATTTTTCTCTAACACACTTTTCCAGTATGAAATATCATTTACTAAATAAGCTACATGCGCCTTTGTTGTAAGTCTATCAAAACTATCTTCCGTACCTATGTGAACCTCTCTATCCCCAACCTGTAACCAAAATCCTCCACGCTTCTTGAGTGAATCTGGCTTTTCTATTTCATCTAAACCTAATAGATTGCAATAAAACCTTTTACCTTCTTCTTCCGTACCCTTCGGAATAGTAATCTGCGCGTGATGCAATCCCAGAATCATGTGAATCTCCCCCTATGTATTAATAGCTTTACTGTAACACTATAAAAAACCTTTCCCCATATAATATGGTCCATTTGGTTTAATATAATTGCCTTATAGGCGATCTCTTATAATGAACGGATATTGCGTGACCGCAATTCATTTGAATCAGGAACGCTTCGAACCCATAATCTGGCCCGATTGTATAATAGAATTTAAGAATGTCCATCAACCCTCTACCAGTGCATAGTATTTCAAGATTTCCCCTTCCAGCTCCACAAGTAATATAGGACCTTCATTTTCTTTAGTTGAAAATATCTTTGCACCAATAGGTAACTTATTCGACATTTCATCTTTAAAGTTTATGTCTGTATCATTTCTTGTTTTTATTTCCCCTACTTGCTCGTTTTTTGTTAAGGTTAATTCTTCAACCCAGTCAATTCCAGTCTGATAAATTACACCCTCAAACTGAAATATATCGGCTTCAGGGTCTAATGTTAAAATCTCTTCTGCATCAGGATTTTTAGTTTCATGAACTTCTGTTTTACCTGTATTCGCTGAATTAGAACACCCAAAAGCAGTTAATAAAATAAAAGCAACCATACCTAAATATAATCTTGGTGCTTTCATGTTATCCCTCCTCGAGATTTTAGACGAATAAAGGTAAAATAAGTTACCTTTTATTCACTACTTTCCCCTCTTCTGGTACAAAGCTACCCGATTAAAGCGCCCGTTTGCTTAAGAGAGTATTAGCGCAATCCTTTCAATATCCCATTTGGTCTAATCCGACTACAATAATAATCATAATCACATCAATAATAGCTAATACTACAGATATTTTTCCAACTGTAGCCCCAAACCATATGGCAAAAATAGATGTTAAAATAGCTATGACACCTAGGATGACTATGAGAATACCAATCCTGTTTCCTAGTCTTTCTCTGTTAACTGGTTCCCACGTTTCCAAACCTGCAAAAAAGGGAAACACCTTTTTTGTCCGAACAATATAGCCAAAGCAAATTAAAAGAGCACCGCTAAATAGGCCAATTCCCATTTCCTTTGTCCCCCCTTAATTTATGAAAAAAAATTAGTAAGAATGTTTTATTTAGGATGACTTTCCGACTGCGCAAAAACCGCTTTGTAATTGATGTTAATTGTGTTTCGTGTACGAACAAAAATAATCACATTCACAGCCGATAAAACTATGAAGCCGGCAAGTCCAGTCAAACCGTTGAGCAATTCTGGATTCCCGCCAGCTACGATCATAATACCGAGGGAAGCACTACCATTGATAACGCCATGAAAAAATGCAGCCGGAAATACGGAACGTGATTTAATTGTAATAAAAGATAAAATCGGTGACATAAGCATACTAAATAGAGTCATCATCAATACACCGAAGATAGGAGTACTTGGATAATTATGTCCTGCAAAGATTGTTAGTGGTGCATGCCATAGCCCCCAAATGAGTCCTATGAGTAATGACGCTTTCCAGAAGCCAAGTGCGTGAAACTCTCGAAGAAGAAAACCGCGCCATCCAACCTCCTCTCCGAAGGCAAAAATAGTGTTGATGGTAATTCCGCCAATTAAACTTTGACCAACGAGTAACCACAGTGGATGAAAAGGCAGTTTCTGAAATAAATCATTCATTGCTGCAGAAGTTGTTGCATCTACGGTACTTAGGTAATTTTCCATCCCTAAATCAAGTGTTACACCTGGGAACAAAATAGCGATTAAGGCGGTTAGTCCAACAAGTAGCAACGGAAGGATCATAGCGAAAGGCCACCACCAATTAGGCCGTGTCGTGAGCAATAACGGTCGAGCGACTGCTTCTTTGTAGATTATTTTTTGGACAATTAATACGGCGATTAATGGAATAAACATATACCCTAACATGAATATAGTTAGGATTAACGCGTTATTTCCAAGGCCACTAAGAAAAAATATAATAGAAATGCCAAAACTCAATCCATAAAGCCATAAAATATAAGTCAAAATCTTTCTTTTATCCATTTGAAAACACACATCCATTCTGAGTTATTCAATGTTTATTTTATATACGTAAGTAAACTTATAAAAATCTAAAAATTAAAAGACAACATGTAATATCTTGAACTTCACAAACTAGTACTATCGTTTTAATTTAAAGAAACAAAATCATACTATCATTATTCAACAAACTGGCGCGATTAAGGCATAACCTTTATTCTGTTAAAGCGCCCTATTGATGAATACCGTTATTTTCTCTTGCGATATATAAAAGTAAAAATCAATGAAATGAGAAAGTATCCGAACACTCCTCCAAGAGTATTCAAAATTAAGTCATCGACATCAAAACTTCCAAATCCAAATATAAGTTGAGTCAACTCAAATGCCAAACTCAAGCAAAATGTTGCTAAAGTAATAATTTTTAAGTTTAAAAACCTTTTTGATAATATGGGCATAAGAAAACCAAACGGCATAAAACCAATAACGTTTCCCGCTAAATTTGCAATTCGTACACCAAAACTCATCTCGGATGCAGAAAAGAAATAATAAAAAATTGTTTTAAACGGGATAAAATTATGGCTCCCCCAAAATATTTCAACTTCAGATTTAAAAGTTAAACGATCTATAATTACTTGTAAAACTACCTCTAGCGGCAAAAAATTAATTAATATCTGTTTAACAAGAATTAATAAATAAAGTAATAATAATAATACTGTAAGAACTTTTACAAAAACCTTCATAATTAACCCCCTTCTATTTGTAGTTCATTTATCTGTTTCGGTTAACTCGATTAATTAAAATTAAGTGTTATTTTTCTTTTCATCTTCTAGCTCATCAACACTCTTTTGAAGGTTTGAAATTTCACTTTTTAAATCTTCTGTTGGGGCTTGAATCCTATGCGTAACACCTTTAATAATTGAAAGTATCGCTATAATAAAAACTATTATTCCTGCCATAACCATCAAAATTAATTCCATAAATCTTCGTCTCCTTATAAAACAATCTGGCCCTATTGTGGAATGGGATAAGCAAATATATTATAATTATTCCAAAAAAACTTGAGTTTGTTTAGGCGATCTTAAAATTATAATTTGTTTTTCTTTAGATAATTGCTCTAGCTTCTTCAAAATTTCTGGTCTTTTTGTCTTCGGATAATCCCATATCCATTTTAGAAATCCGTAGTCAAGCCTTTCCTCACAACCAGCCCCCATATCTGGTCTAGTTTTATTTTTGTACTGTAACATTCTTTTAAAAGCACGATAAACACAGATTGTTCTATGGACATCAAGGAATATTATCGTATCTGCCGCATCAAGCCTTATATCTATCGTTCCACCATAATTTCCATCAATAATCCATTCTTCCTTTTTTACTAATTCATTTTGTACTTCTTTTTGTTCATTCCTTGGAACACCTACCCAATTCGGCTTCCAAAATAGTGCATCTAGGTGAAATACATTTAATTTAAGCTTGGCTCCCAATTGTCTGGCCAATGTTGATTTTCCCGAGCCACCCGATCCAATTAAGATGATTTTTTTCATAAAACTCCCCCTTTTTCGACATAATGGTCCGATCGTATTATAAGGTTAGCCAGTCATTTCTGGTTGACCTGTTTTCTATAGGTTTTATGATTAAAGTAGCCGGGGTAGGATGATCTGGCCCCTGGGACATCGATACCGTCCGCAATACTGTCTACCCTCTACTTATTGAAACATGTTTGAGGCTGGTTGGGACTTTATCCCGTATAACAAGCGAAGCTATGACACTACAAGTGATGAGGGGGCGCACCGGAAAATCTATTAAATGGAGCGTGATTTATATGGAAAATTATCGTTAAATACTTTATTGAATTACCCAACTGCTTTAGACATTCATAAAGTCGCTGATAAGAAGTTAGCAGAAGAGATGCGGCAATTTGGAGCTAGGCGCTCTCATGCATGATTTCTAGACAAAGCACGGCAATTAAAAGAAGACGCAAGACGCAATCCATTTCAATATCAAGAGCATCTATCAAAATTATTAAATGAAATAAGTGTCCTACCAAAGTCTTTTGAAGAATACAGATTAATCCAATCCGTGCCCGGTATCGGAGATAAAATTGCGGCTACAATCATCTCTAAAATTGGAGACATCAACCAGTTCGAGCATCCAAAAAAGCTAGTGTTCTATGCAGGATTGGATCCATCTGTTTTTGAGTCAGGTAAATTTAAAGCCTCCATTAATCGTATCACGAGGAGAGGTTCATAGAGATTGCGACAAACTCTTTATACAGCCATTCAATGTGGTTTAGCCAAAGGACGAAGTAAAAAGATTATTGCTTTTTATGAACATAAAAGAAACGAAGGTAAACCACACAAAGTTGCTCTTATTGCTTGTGCAAACAAGCTTGTTCACTGGCTTTTTGCCTTGTTAAAACGTCAAGAGGTCTTTGTAGATCAAGTGTAAATAACTTTCTCTCTCTTCCTTTTTTTCCTTTAAATCAAAAGGCTTATTTAGTATGTTCACTTTTAGTGTAACATGTTTTTAAAAGTTTTTTAGCATTAATTGTTGACAGCTATTAGCTGGTATTGCAGAAGACGCAACATTACTTTTCTTTTTTATACAAACTGAATCCCAGGATAAAAAGTAATATTAAAAAAGCCAATCCAATTGTATAACCAATTTCACTCCAATTAATTTCTCCATCTTTAAAGATACTAACAATTGATATTCCTACAAGTACACCTAAGATTCCGTAAATAAATTATTTTAACCTTTTACTCAAATTATCCCTACCTTTCAAAAAACTAGCCCGGATCATTCAACAATATGGCTCCTTTTCAAATTAACAATTAGCCATACAATCTGAATAATTAGTGGTATTGTAAACGCTACCAATAACACTATAAAAGCCACTAATTTTAACTCAGGTGTCTGAGTAACACCTGCACCGTCAACTTCTCTCGTCCAAACAACAAAAGATCCTGCTGCAAAAAGGACAATCCAAATAATGTTAGCAATCCACCAAAAAAACCATCTTAGTTTCACATTATCACTCCCACTCTGTTGCCAAAAGGGTCTCTGAATTCAAATCGATCAAAACCTGGTATTGGAACTCCTTCAATTACTTGAATTTCATTTTTCCCTAACACACTTTTCCAGTATGAAATATCATTTACTAAATAAGCTAAATGCGCCTTTGTTGTAAGTCTATCAAAACCATCTTCAGTACCTATGTGAACCTCTCTATCGCCAACCTCTAACCAAAATCCTCCACGCCCCTTAAGCGAGTCCGGCTTTTTTATTTCTTCTAAACCTAAGAGATTGCAATAAAACCTTTTACCTTCTTCTTCCGTACCCTTCGGAATAGTAATCTGCGCGTGATGCAATCCAAGAATCATATGAATCTCCCCCTATGTATTAATAGCTTTACTGTAACACTATAAAAAACCTTTCCCTACATAATATGGTCCATTTGGTTTAATATAATTGCCTATAAGGCATCCCATTGCCTTTAAGGCGATCTCTAATAATGAACGGATATTGCGTGACCGGAATTCATTTGAATCAGGAACGTTTCGCACCCGTAACGGAATAATTACTTATTAGCAACAGCTTCAAATGTTATTGTTTGAGTTGAATTTGTAGGGTGTTTTCCATGCTTGTAGTCCGCCGAGATAATGATATCTTCAAAGCCAATCTGTTCGAGGATTGTTTTAAACTCCTCAACCCCATACCAACGAAGTGGAAATTGTTCTAATTCTGTCCGTGTTAATTCGCCGTTTTCCCATTTTTCGTATCGGTTATGGGAAATTGTATATTGATTAATATAATCAACTTCGACGGTCTTACTTTCCAATGTGATCAAATCACCATTTTGGGTTTCCCAGGTTCTTGTCGATACATCACCAATCCCCAAGTCCGTTTGCAAAAAGATATCGATGATGAGCTTTCCACCGTCAGAAAGATGGTTAAAGAAATTTCTTAAAGCATGAAGCGACTCTTCCCTTTTATGTAGCAGTAAAAATGTTCCGGTTGGCACAATAATTGCTTCGTATGCTGTTTATAATAAAAAAGATTCCATTTTCCCTTCAAACAGTTTAGGATTCAGCCCTCTTTTTTCGCAATTATTCCGACATACTTTTAACATCTCATTGGAAACATCAAAGCCAGCAACTTTCAATCCTTTTTCCAATAATGGAATAAGAATGCGACCCGTCCCTACTCCTGGTTCAAGAATATTATCTGTACAGGAAGCTAATCGATCGCTATAAAATTCCACATCTCCAAATGAAAGACCGACATACTTGTCTATATCATATACCTCCGAAGAGAGTTTATTATAATAACTCAACATATACCTACCGCCTTTATTCGTTAAATTCAGTTTTTATCCTGCTTTTAGATTAAAATAAATTGCATCATTAATAAATTCATTGTTTATACGAATGAAGTTCATAATTGCCAAAACCAGCAACACCGATAGAATATGTATTCAAGAACAGTCCGGTGAAACTATATGTTGTAGCGGTGTCGCACTAAACCAATATTATGAAATTCATTATAGTACTAACCTTTGTATTCGCATCTGATCCTTAACATGATACCCGCTTTTTCCATGAATAGTTTCTCTTATTATATCATCTCTACCCCCAATTTTTATGGGGGCTTATCAGTAAAGTATCGATAATGGGAATCCTTCTATCATTCATCATAAATTTTCTACAAATAATAAATATACTCTGTTCTTTTCTTACCATCATATCAAGTAACTGTGTACTAGAAAACTATTTGTGGGAATAATCTTCCCAATATCAGATGGTATGATGTATCATGAAAGATAAACGATAAATAACTGTGTGGTGAAGTATTTGTTTACTCTTCTATTAATCGAGGATGATGTTTGTTTATTCAATGAGTTGAAAGAGCGATTGGAACAATGGTCATATGATGTACATGGTGTAAGCGATTACGCACAAGTGATGAAGGACTTTACTCACGTTGAACCTGACTTAGTCATTATCGACATTCAACTCCCAAAATATGACGGTTATCATTGGTGCCGGATGATCCGTTCTCATTCCAATGTGCCGATAATTTTCCTGTCTTCTCGTGAACACCCAACAGATATAGTTATGGCGATGCAATTTGGAGCGGATGATTATGTCCAAAAGCCCTTTCACTTTGACGTCTTGATCGCAAAAATTCAAGCGGTTCTTAGACGTGCGTATAATTATGGGACGGAACAAATATCCATGAAAACGTGGAGAAAAGCAACCATTAATTTCAGCAAAAACACGGTAACAAATGATCTCGGTACGATCGAGTTAACGAAAAATGAAATGTACATATTAAACGTGTTAATCGAACAGAAAAACATGATCGTTCAGAGGGATGAGTTGATTGAGCACCTGTGGAATGATGAGCGATTTATTAGTGACAACACGTTAACAGTGAATGTGAATCGGCTTAGAAAAAGGCTAGCATCGATTGGTTTGGACACGTATATTGAGACAAAGATCGGCCAAGGGTATATCGCAACGGAAGAGACGCTCCCCTATGATTAAACAATATATGAAGCAAAAACGAAGCTGGTTGGCACTTTTGTTCGGTATCCATGCATTATTCCTTTTTGTCGCGTTTGTCGATCCGCAGATTCCTTTTACGTCTGTTTTATATATGGTGTTTTTATCTTTTATTGGAACAAATGTGTTTGTCGTCGTTCAGTACGTTAAAGAAACGTCATTTTATAAACGCCTTGAGCAGTGGGAAGAGCCCTATGACGTAAGTGAACTCCGCCTGCCGAAACGACCATTTGAAACCATCGTATATGACCATGTAAAGCAACAAGCAGCCCAGTATAAGCAAGATGTTGGAACATATCGAATGGATCTAGAACTGGAAAGAGATGAAATGCTCGCTTGGATTCATGAAGTAAAAACGCCACTTACAACGATGCAATTGATGTTTGAGAGGATGGATGACGGGAATTTACATAAACAGCTTATGGTAGAATGGCTGCGGATTGATTTATTACTTGATCAACAATTGCATCAAAAACGTATTCCTTTTATTGAAAATGATGTATATATCGAACACGTTGAGCTACAAGATTTACTAAGTAAAGAAATTAAATATATCCAATCATGGTGTATGCAAAAAGGGATTGGTTTTAATCTAGATGTGAATGTCCGAACGGTGATCTCAGATGCAAAGTGGCTTGGATTTATCGTCAGGCAACTCCTAACGAATGCCGTTAAGTATAGTGAACAGACGGATATTCAGGTTCACAGTTATCGTAGTAATGGTCAAACGAAAGTGGATATCATTGATGGAGGGCGAGGCATTGATTCAAAAGATCTCCCGCGTATTTTTGAAAAAGGGTTTACATCGACAGCACATCACCAAGAAATGGTAGCAACGGGTATGGGATTATATTTAACACAAAAAGTGGCTGAAACATTATTCGTGCAGATCGATGTCCAATCTGAACCGAATGTTGGGACGACATTCACATTAACATTTCCAGATAAAAATGCCTTGGTTGACCTGACGAGCATGTGACATCATTGTCACATGCTTTTACTATTTGTTCGCTGAATCGAAGGAGAATCACTGAAAAAACGATTAGTATGGAAATAGAGATGAAAGGAGAGTAAAAAAGATGCTTCAAGCAAAAAACATTCAGAAGAGTTATGGGAATAAATTAAATAAGCAAAACGTACTCCAGGGAATTGACATGCAGATTGAAAAGGGGGAATTCGTAACAATTATGGGGGCATCTGGTTCTGGGAAAACGACGTTATTAAATGTTCTCTCCTCAATTGATCAAGTTAGTCACGGATCCATTCGGATTGACGGTGAACCATTAACGAATATGAACGGTCGCAAACTCGCAAATTTTCGGAAACATCATCTTGGGTTTATCTTTCAGGAATACCATTTGCTCGATACATTAACCGTTAAAGAAAATATATTATTGCCGTTAACCGTACAAAAATTACCTGGGCATGAGGCACAGGAACGGTTTAAAAAAGTTGCATCTGAACTTGATATTGTTGATATAAAAGATAAGTATCCGAATGAAATATCAGGTGGGCAAAAGCAACGGACGTCAGCAGCACGAGCGTTTATTCATGAACCGCTCCTTGTTTTTGCGGACGAACCGACAGGTGCACTCGATTCAAAATCAGCCTCGGATTTGTTGAACAAACTCTATGCACTTCATAAGCAACATGGAACAACCGTTTTGATGGTTACACACGACCCCTCAGCAGCCAGTTATTCTTCCCGTGTCATTTTTATTAAAGATGGGCGGATATACTCCCAGTTGAATAAGGGAGACGGAACGAGGAAGGGTTTCTTAGCAGATATACTCAAAACACAAGCTGTATTAGGTGGCGTACATGATGCGTTTTAAACAACTTATCATCCGTAGTGTAAAAGGAAATCTACAAAATTACACATTATATATATTCGCCTTAACGTTTAGTGTTGCGCTTTATTTTTCATTTGTGACGTTGCGATATG
>Ga0209487_1004037_pt1 | contig 11402 bp, 7 predicted proteins | sample Poulit2012_FD_187524 | JGI IMG/M metagenome (GOLD analysis project Ga0209487, IMG submission 187524) | Agricultural soil microbial communities from Georgia to study Nitrogen management - Poultry litter 2012 (SPAdes) (version 2) | ecosystem: Environmental > Terrestrial > Soil > Agricultural land... | reverse complement strand
TTTAAATTTAGTGTAGGCGACAGGCCATGGATGTAAACCCCTAATATGGTTATAGACTTCTTCATCTGTTTTTCTCCAATCGATTTTTTCCTGTTCACGAGTAATATTCGGTGCAAAGGTTGCTCTCTCCTCTTCTTGAGGAATTCGCTCGTTCGTACGGTTAAAAATAGTCGGTAATGTTTCAATGAGAAGTTTTGCTCCTAAATTGGCCAATTTATCGTGTAACGTACCGACGTGGTCAGTCGTTTTGATTGGAATTTTCACTTGGGATATAATATCTCCGGCATCGAGTTTTTCTTCCATATACATGATTGTAATACCTGTCTCTTTTTTGCCTTGTAAAATCGCATAATGAATTGGAGCACCACCACGTAGTTCTGGAAGTAACGATGCGTGAACGTTTATACTACCAAAAGGTGGCGCATCGAGTAACTCTTTCGGTAATAACTGGCCGTAGGCTGCTGTAATGATTAAATCCGGTTGATAGTCTAATATTGTTTCAAAGTCTTTGCGCTCTGGTTGAAAAACTGGTATATCGTGCTTTAATGCTACTTGTTTTACCGGTGGAGGAGTTAACTTTTGCTTTCGGCCAACAAGTCGATCTGGTTGAGTTACGACTAATACTATCTCTATGTCTATGTCTTCTTGAATTAATGCTTCTAATATAGGTACAGCAAAATAGGGAGTTCCCATAAATACAACACGTTTCATCTATTTCTACTTCTCCTTTACATAAATTGATACGGATTTATATCGATTGTCATTTGCAATCCTTGACGACGCTCTTTTACAAATTGTTGCGATAAATCGTGCAGGGCGTCTAGTAAATGAGGTTCATGACGATATTTGATTAATAATTGAAAGCGATAGCGGTTTTTCAACCTTGGAATCGGTGCCGGTGATGGCCCTAACACAATCGCTTTATTCGTTAAATGTTGACGTAAAAAATTTCCTACTTGCACACTTTTAGCATAGACGTTATTACGTCGTTCGTCGGCTAGTTGAATCCGAACTAAATAATAATACGGTGGGTAACGAAAGCTTCGTCGCAACTCCATTTCATGATGATAAAAAGCTGGGTAATCGTAACGACTTGCTAAAACGATACTATAGTGATCCGGTGTATACGTTTGAACGACAACTTCCCCGGTCAATTCATGACGGCCCGCCCGTCCACTAACTTGTGTAAGTAACTGAAAGGTTCGTTCCGCTGAGCGAAAGTCTGGCAAGTGTAACATCGCATCAGCAGCCAACACGCCGACGAGCGTTACATTTTTAAAGTCCAGCCCTTTTGCGATCATTTGAGTCCCGAGTAAAACGTCCGCCTCTTTCTGTTCGAACTGTCGCAAAATACGTTCGTGGGCTCCTTTTCGACGGGTCGTATCGACATCCATCCGTAACACACGAATTCCTGGAATTGCATCGTACAACGCTTCTTGCACTCGCTCGGTTCCTGTTCCAAAAAAATGAATCGCTTCACTTTCGCAAGATGGACATCGATTTGGTAAAGGTTTTTCATATAAACAATAATGACATTTTAAACGATGGTCACGTTTATGGTATGTTAAAGAAATGTCACAATGCGGACACTCATCGACGAAACCACAATCGCGACAAAGAATAAAATTGGAATAGCCTCTTCGATTTAAGAGTAGGACGATTTGTTCGCCCTTTTCTCTTCGTTCATTTATTTTTTGAACGAGGAGGCGAGAAAACATCGTACGATTTCCCGCTTGGAGCTCGCTACGCATATCGACAATTTCTACTGGGGGAAGGGGACGGTCGTTTACTCGTTTTTCTAGTGTGAGTAAACGATACACATTCCGAGTCGTACGAGCATAAGCCTCTAAGGTTGGAGTTGCACTTCCTAGTACGACCGGGCAGCGATTTAATTGTCCACGTTTAATTGCTACATCTTTTGCATGATAGCGAGGTGCTTCCTCCTGTTTATACGTTGTTTCGTGTTCTTCATCGATAATAATAATTCCTAAATTTTCAAAAGGAGCAAATATAGCAGAACGCGCTCCGACGACGACTTGCACTTCTTTGCGATGAATTTTTCGCCATTCATCATATTTTTCACCAATTGATAAACCACTATGTAACACAGCGACCTGCTCACCAAAACGACCACGAAAACGCTCGACCATTTGTGGAGTTAACGAAATCTCCGGAACTAATACAATTGCTTCTTCCCCTCGGTTTATTACTCGTTCAATCGCTTGTAAGTAAATCTCAGTTTTACCGCTTCCTGTAACACCGTGAACTAAAAAGGTTTCATGCTTATTTTCATCGATACATTTTTCAATTTCTTTTAAGGCGCGACTTTGTTCGTCCGTTAACGGTAACTTTGTCGTTTGCTTTACCGGTTGTCGATACGGATCACGGTATACTTCTTCTTTTTTTAGCGAAAGCACCTTTTTTTCTATTAATGGATTTAAATGAGCACGATTGATCGATAGTTTATCGTATAGTGTTGCTTGCTTAATCGGCTTTGGATGTTTTAGAAAGTATGTAATAATTTCTTTTTGGCGTCTTGCCTGTGGCAACAAAGAATCGAAAGCTTCTTGTAACGTTTCTTCTGAAGCCGGTACAATGATTGTTTCATACCGCTTTTGTTCACGAGTTTTTACAACGTAGTTTAGTTTTACTTGTTTGCTATTAAGTGCTTCTTTAAGAATCGAAATTGAAGGTAATCCTTGGACAACTTCCTCGTATGCGACTTTATTTTTGTTTTTAAAAAACTTCGCTAAATGGGGATGGTCAATAGTGTTTACTTTTTCGATTTCTTTTTTATAGCTTGCCTTTAATACTTGGGGCAACATCGCTTGATAAGTCGTAATATATAAAGATATCGTTTCTTCAGCGAGCCACTTTCCTAACTGTAACAGCTCGTTGGTTAAAACTGGTTCTAAATCTAACACATCGTGCAATTCTTTTAGATTTTCTACCTTTGAGTCTTCTAATAACTCGACAACAAAGCCGGTAATTTTCCGGCGCCCGAATGGTATAACTACGCGCATTCCTCGTTTTACAATTCCGTGAAATCTTTCAGGGATTAAGTAGTCATACGTTTGATTGACGTTTGTCGTTGGTACATCGACGATTACTCTAGCTACTTCCATCCTTCTCATCCTTTATAATCGCGATGAATGAGTTTGATTAATTGTTCAGCAATCATATATTTCGGTGCTTTTTCTAACGTCGTCAGTTCGTGCGTTTTATTAACATAAGTTACGATATTCGTATCCGTACCAAAGCCGGCTCCCTCTTCACTTACATTGTTAATTACAATTGCATCGAGATTTTTTTCTTTTAATTTTCCTTTCCCATATTCGAGGGGGTTCGTCGTTTCGGCTGCAAACCCGACGAGAAATTGTTTTTCTTTTCGTTCGCCTAACGAATGCAAAATATCTTTCGTTCTTTCCATTTCAATCGTTAAGCCACCGTTTCCTTTTTTCATCTTTTCATCATAAATTTCTTTAGGGCGATAATCGGCAACAGCTGCAGCCTTTATAACGATATCGCTCGTTTCATAATAATCCCAAACTGCATTATACATCTCTTCTGCTGTCGTTACATCGACACGATGAATCGCGCCGATGGGTGTATCTAACTGAACCGGACCTGTAACTAACGTAACCGTTGCACCATTTCGTGCTGCTGCTTCTGCCAAAGCAAAGCCCATTGTGCCTGTTGAATGGTTTGTAAAGTAACGGACGGGATCTAGGGCTTCCTCAGTCGGACCCGCTGTAATTAAAACATTTTTTCCTTCGAATAACGATGTTCGTTGTTGATGGTGATAGATTGTATCGATAATTGTTTGGGGCTCTTCTAGACGACCTTTTCCTACGTAGCCACAAGCTAAATAACCAGAACCTGGCTCGATAAAATGATAACCCCAATCGTCTAATTTTTGCATATTCTCCATCACAGCTGGATTGGCATACATGTGCACATTCATCGCTGGAGCAATATAGACATCGGCTCGCGTTGCTATTAAAATTGTTGTTAACATATTGTCGGCGATGCCCTGCGCTAGCTTACCAATTGTATTTGCCGTTGCAGGGGCGACGATTGCAATTTCAGCCCAGTCGGCGATATCGACGTGGGCTATTTTTTTTACATCTTTTTCGATAAACGTATCGACGTATACATCGTTTCGTGATAAAGCTTGAAAGGTTAACGGTGAGACGAATTCTGTTGCGCCTTCGGTCATAATGACACGAACGTTCGCCCCTAGTTGTGTTAATTTACTCGTTAAATCACATGCTTTATAAACAGCAATTCCTCCGGTTACTCCTACTAGTACATTTTTTCCTTTCCACAAGATGAACACCTCTTTTTAAATTGGCTTACCGGTTAAAAATAGTGGAAAACCCTTGCCGGTACAGCAAGGGTTCTTTTGTTACGCTTCTTCTTTAATAAATACTTTCTCTTCGTCAATTTCTTCTAATGCAATACCGACAAATGTATGGGATTTCGGTTCTTCAATTAACGGCTTTTCACCGTCTTGTAATTTGCGTGCACGCTTTGCAGAAACAGCTACGAGAGAATATTTTGAATCAATTTTCTCCTGTAAACTATCAATCGATGGTTCAAGCATTAAAATTCCTCCTCTAAAATTCTTTTATACTCATTTTCAATTCTCGCCCGTTTACAATGTTCACTAATGACGATCGACTTTACTTTTTTGACCGCTTTACTTACATCATCGTTGACCACGACGTAGTCATAGTTTTCCATCATTTTAATTTCATTTTTCGCTTCTTTTAATCGTTGCATTATTACGTCTTTTGTTTCAGTACCTCGGTTAACGATTCGGTTTTTAAGTTCTTTTAAACTTGGAGGTGTTAAGAAAATAAAGACTCCTTCGGGGAAGTTTTTCTTTACTTGTAATGCTCCTTGAACTTCAATTTCCAAAAAAACATCGTATCCTTTAGCTAATTCATCTAAAACATATTGTTTAGGGGTTCCATAATAATTATCGACATACTTAGCATATTCTAACAGCTCATTTCGTTCAATCATCTCTTCGAATTCTTCTTTTGTTTTATAAAAATAATCGACGCCTTCTTTCTCACCGGGGCGCTTTTTTCGTGTTGTTGCAGAAACAGAATATTTCAAATCTGTTTCTTGTTCAAAAAGTTTTTGTCGAACGGTTCCTTTTCCGACACCGGCCGGACCTGATAATACAAATAATATTCCTTTTTGTTCAAACAATAATGCTCCTCCTACTTACATCTCGTTATTCAATATTTTGTACTTGTTCTTTTATTTTTTCTAAATTACTTTTAATTTGTACAACCCATTCACTAATCGTAGGGTCGACTGATTTCGAGCCGATTGTATTTACTTCTCGATGTAATTCCTGAATGATAAAGTCTAACTTTCGACCGATGGCACCTGTTTGCTGTATTACTTGTTCACAGTGAGCTAGATGACTATCGATGCGGGTAATTTCTTCAGTTATATCACTTTTTTCAGCTAATAAGGCAACTTCTTGCATTAAGGCTGATTCGTCGTACGGCTGTTCTTCAGAAAAATGCGAATCGATTCGTTCTCTTATCCGTTCACGATACGTTTCGTAAACAATTTGTCTACGACCGTCAATTTTGCGAATTGTGTTTTCAATCTTTGAAATCCGCCTTTTTATATCTTCAATTAGAAAAACACCTTCATTTCGACGAGTTTCTTCTACTTTTTCCAAAACAGTTTCGATACTTTTTAAAATAAATTCGTCTAACTCTTCCGTTCGCTTTGTTTCTTCATTGATTGAAATTAATTCATCGATTGCAGTGATGATCGAGAGGGGAATTTCCCCTGATAGACGATAACGGGATTGAATTTCTTTTATTTGTTCAATGTACTCATCCATTAATGCCCAATCGACGTGTAATGATCTATCTTCTAATGTGCTTCCTATTGTCGTTATGTATAAATCAACTCGGCCCCGTTCGATATACGATTGGATTAACTTTTTCATCGGAATTTCCAAGTGATATAGCGAACGTGGTATATGAGCTTTAAAATCTAAATAACGACTGTTAACTGTACGAATTTCAACGTGCAATACTGTGTCGTTTTCTAAATGAAAGATTTCATTTCCATAGCCTGTCATGCTCATTACCATGATCATCACTCCATTATGTATAGTATACAAGTTTATACACTTTTTCTCTATTAATTCGCAAGCAACTGAATTTCAACAAATTAAATAAAGATAAAGCACATCTATTATAAAAAATTCCAACTAGTTTCTCAATGTTCTTTGTAAATGATGTGATAAAAAAAGAAGCGTTCTCTACGGACTTTTCTAAAAAAAGTGTAGAGGACGCCTCGTTTTTTTAAATAGTTGACTTTTTTGGAAAACTAAACAACACCGTCGGCAAGGCACTTAATGTAATGATTAACATCCAATCGACCAAGTATAAAGGTGTTGTATGGAAAATCGGTTGTAAAGTCGGTACATAAATGACGACTAAAAGGAGTAAAAAGGACGACAATACTGCTAATAGTAAGTAAATGTTACTAAAAGGATTTCGTGCAAAGACACCTCGTTCACTACGACAATCAAAAACGTGTATCAACTGCGCTAAGACAAGAGTTGTAAAAGCGACAGAACGAGCATAATTTAGATTGTCTGGGGACTGTTGTAACGTGACGACAAAGGCTATAAGCGATACAAGTCCAATTAGTATACCTCGGGTTAAAATCTTTTGCCCTAAACCTCTTGAAAAAATTCCTTCACGAGGATTCCGTGGCTTTCGTTGCATGACGTTAGTTTCCGGTGGGTCGAGGCCTAACGCCATCGCTGGTAATCCATCAGTTATTAAGTTTACCCATAAAATTTGTACCGGAACTAGCGGTAGCGGTAAAGCTAAAAGCATCGCAACGAGCATAACGAAAATTTCACCTACATTTGATGCTAATAAATAGCGAATGAATTTTCGTATATTTTCGTAAATATTCCGTCCCTCACGAATCGCTTCTTTTATCGTATGAAAGTTATCATCTAGTAAAATAAGGGAGGAGGCTTCTTTCGTTACATCGGTACCGCTTATCCCCATACTAATTCCAACGTTACTCGCCTTAATTGCGGGTGCATCATTCACACCGTCACCGGTCATCGCAACGATATGACCTACTTGTTGAAACGCTTTTACAATTTTCAACTTATGCTCAGGTGTTACCCGGGCAAAAATTGTCACCTGTTCGATTATATTTGCTAATGATTTAACCGACATATTATTTAATTCATGACCTTCTAAAACTAAATCCTCTTCATTATATAATCCGATTTCTCGTCCAATTGCGATCGCTGTCTTTTTATGGTCCCCTGTAATCATTACTGTTTTTATTCCCGCTTCTTTACATTGTTTAATTGCTTGACGTACACCTTTTCGTGGTGGGTCCTGGAGCCCGAACAAACCTAGAAAAGTTAAATCTTTTTCTAAAATTGGAATATCTTCTTTCGTCACTCGTTTATTCGGCGGTAATTGTTTGATGGCAACGGCGATAATTCGCAATGCCTTTTCTGCCATCTCGTCCATTTTTGTAGCAATTTTTTCCCGATGTAAAGGCGCTCTGCTACCGTCTAAACGTAAAGCTTCTTTTGACCAAGGTAAAATCATTTCAGGTGCACCTTTTACGATTAAAAATCGTTCTTTTGCTTCATTTTCAACGATGACAGTCATCCGTTTCCGAATCGAATCGAAAGGGGACTCGTGAAGGGTTCGGAACGTATTTGTATCTTTTAACTCAATATTTAATTTTCTAGCTGCGATTAATAGAGCACCATCAGTCGGATCACCATCGACGATATAACGGGCTCGTTTTACTTGTAGGTTTGCTTGGTTACATAAGGCCCCGGCAAGAAGCGTATCATATAGAGTCTTGGTTTTTGCTGTTAACTTTTTGTCATTGAGCAAAAAGGAGCCTGTCGCCCGGTCCCCTTCTCCAGTTACTTCAATCGTTTCATAGCCAATGTAGAGTTGTTGTACGGTCATTTTATTTTCAGTAATGGTGCCAGTTTTATCGGTACAAACAACGGAAGTGCTACCTAACGTTTCAATCGCTGATAATTTCCGAACAATTGCCTTTCGTTTAATCATTCGTTGTACACCTAAAGATAAAGCGACGGTGACGATTGCTGGTAATCCTTCAGGTATGACCGCAACTGCTAAGGATACTCCGGCTAGAAACATATCATACATTAACTGTCCATGGTATATTCCAATTCCGACGGTTAATGCCGTTAAAACGAAAACAACGTAAATTAAAATCTTTCCTAAATCTTTCAATTTTAATTCTAATGGTGTTTGAACTGGTCCAGTCTCGTCCATCAATGTCGCAATCTTACCGACTTCAGTTAACATACCAGTAGATACGACGATTCCTAAGCCACTACCTTTTGTAACTAACGTACTTTTAAATGCCATATTCGTTTGATCTTGAATAGCGACATCTGTTTGGGTAATTTTTGCTGCGTGTTTTGTTACGGGTAAAGATTCCCCGGTTAACATCGATTCTTCCGTTTCAAGATCATTTGCTTGTACAATACGTAAGTCAGCAGGTACCCGGTCTCCTGCCTGTATCCGGACGATATCACCAATTACCGCATGCTCGGCTGGTAGCGTCGTCCATGCTCCATCCCGTAGCACACGCATATTTGGAGCTGAAAGTTGTTTTAATTTTTCTAATGATTTTTCTGCACGATGCTCCTGAAAAAAACCAATTAATCCATTTAATAAAACGATTAACATAATGGCTAAGGCATCAATATACTCTCCTAACAATCCGGCGATTAATGTTGCTGCAAGTAAGATCATTACTAAAAAATCTTGAAACTGATTCATAAAAATGAGCCAACTCGGTTTTCGTTTGCTTTCAATTAATTGGTTAAAACCGTGTGTACGAATTCGTCTCTCTGCTTCCTCCGTCGTCAAACCTGTCGTATGATGTACGTGTAAATGTTGTTCTATTGCATCGATTGAACTTCGATACCAATCCATCCGCATCCCACCCCATTATGTAAATCTACTGATACATATGTATGCAAGGGAAATTCTATTAATGATATAATATGTGCAAGAGGTGAATAGCATGCCCTTTGACGGTATAGTTACAAATGCAGTAATCCATGAATTACAAAGCAAATTAATCGGTGGGCGTATAAACAAAATTTATCAACCTACAAATACGGAACTTCTTTTTACAATTCGTAATCATCGGATGAATTTCACATTATTAATCTCGATTCATCCATCCTACGCAAGATTCCATTTAACGAACACACGATTACAAAACCCAGAAGAGCCACCGATGTTTTGTATGACTCTGCGAAAATATATGAATGGGGCCCGTATCGAAGCGATCGAACAACACGGTTTAGAACGAATTGTCACAATCGATATTCAAGGTCGCGATGAGATTGGTGACCGAATTTATCATCAACTAATTCTTGAAATTATGGGACGTCACAGTAACGTCGTTTTAATTGAGAAGGAAACTAAAAAAATTGTTAACGCAATGAAACATATTCCTCCTTCAATTAATCGGTATCGAACAGTGTTGCCTGGAGTGGATTATAAGCTTCCACCTTCCCAGGACAAGCTTCATCCATTAGAAATTAAGCCCGAACAACTTGTGCGAAAATTAGATTTCAATTCCGGAAAAATGGATCGTCAAATCGTTCAACTGGTGACAGGTTTTTCCCCTTTTATTGCTAAGGAACTCGTTGAACGAACGCATTTAGGGGGCCAAAAAGAATACGAAAAACAATTTAAAAAAATGCAAGAAGAAATCAAAACAAAAGCATTCCTACCTGCAATTTATAAAAATAGACGGGATGATTTCCACGTCTTACCCGTACATTATGTTGAAGAAAAAGAGCGATACTCCTCTGTAAGTGAAATGCTCGATTCTTTTTTTGAAAATAAGGCTGAACGAGATCGCGTCGTCCAACAAGTACGTGATTTAACCCGTTTAATTGAAAATGAATTGAAGAAAAATAAACGAAAAATCAAGATCCATAAAAAGACATTACAAAAAGCCAACCAGCTCGAGAGCTATCAAAAATATGGTGAACTGTTAACTGCTCATATGCACTTAATGGAAAAGGGTATGGAAAAGATTAAAGTCGTTGATTATTACGATGAAGCGCAACCTGAAATTACAATCCCACTACAAGAAGATTTAACACCGAGCGAAAATGCTCAACGTTATTTTAATCGATATCGAAAATTACAAACAGCTCAAAAACGAGCTCAAGTTGAGCTAAAGAAGGCAAAGGATGAGGTACAATATTTAGAGTCAGTTCTGCAACAACTAGAACAAGCTCGAGAAGAGGATATTGAAGAAATCCGTCTTGAATTACAAGAACAAGGCTATCAACGTCAACGAAAACGGGGTCGTCGAAAAGTAGAAAAACCAAAACCAGAACAATTCCTATCTTCGGATGGAACGACAATTTATGTCGGAAGAAATAATAATCAAAATGAATATGTGACGCATCGTTTAGCCAATAAAGAGGATATTTGGCTTCATACGTTAGATATTCCTGGATCGCATGTCGTTATAAAAAGTGCGAATCCATCTGAACAAACACTACTTGAAGCTGCTCAATTAGCTGCTTATTATAGTAAAGCGCGTCAATCGGAATCGGTACCGGTAGACTATACAAAAGTAAAATATGTAAAAAAGCCCAGAGGTGCAAAACCTGGATTCGTAACCTACACTGAACAAAAAACTTTATTCGTCACACCAAAAAAATTAAAAAAACAGTCGGATTAAAAGATGAACTCCCATTAAAGGGGCTGAACAAAAGCAAGCTAAAATACGGTATTCAGTTAAACTGGGTACCGTATTTTATTTTATATCGATTAGAAGGGGATTGGAAGTAACATTGTTCGATTGTCGTTTAAAAGTCTATTGTGTAAACCTTGGTATTTTACTTTGATAAGTTAATTTTATGTAACATGTTCTTCAGTCTTCCTAATAAGACCATCTACAAGGTAAAAATCTAGGAAAGGCTTGCTAATTTGCTCGTTGTAATGCTTTACTGCGTAGGTTCACAAACAAAATTGTTCCAACCTACACAAGGGGCGCCTACACTAGGGATATCTACGACAGAAAGACTTACAACTTACACAGTGGACGCTTCTACTAGGGATGTCCACGGCAGAAAGACTTACAACTTACACAGTGGACGCTTCTACTAGGGATGTCCACGGCAGAAAGACTTACAACTTACACAGTGGACGCTTCTACTAGGGATTAAGTCCATATAATTGTGTAAAAAGGTAAAATGAAGTCAAAAAAAATGGGCCATTATATAATTCCTATGTTACAATGCTTTTAACCACAAAATCATTGAGGAGGAATTATAAATGACCCAATTA
>Ga0209487_1004036_pt1 | contig 11405 bp, 9 predicted proteins | sample Poulit2012_FD_187524 | JGI IMG/M metagenome (GOLD analysis project Ga0209487, IMG submission 187524) | Agricultural soil microbial communities from Georgia to study Nitrogen management - Poultry litter 2012 (SPAdes) (version 2) | ecosystem: Environmental > Terrestrial > Soil > Agricultural land... | reverse complement strand
CTTGGCCGCCCTGGCCGCGCCGGTGTTGCTGCTGAGTGCCTGCAGCCCCAACGAGCCGGAGGCCCCCGGGCCGGGGCCGGCCCCGTCGGTGTGGACCGGTTCGCCGGCCACCGCGCCGGAGTCGCACGACGGCACCGATTCCGACACGCTGCGCGCGCAGCTCTCCGACGTCGACGGCACCCCGGTGGCCACCGCGGAGTTCGACTTCACCGAGGGCTACGTCACCGTCACGATCCAGACCGTCGAGGGCAGCGTGCTGACCCCCGGCTTCCACGGCACCCACCTGCACGAGGTGGGCAAGTGCGAGGCCGACTCGACCGCGCCGACCGGCGGTGAGCCCGGCGCGTTCCTCTCCGCCGGCGGGCACTTCCAGGCCCCCGGCCACCACGGCCACCCGCAGAGCGGGGACCTCACCGCGCTGCAGGTGCGCTCCGACGGCACCGGCTACCTGGTGACCACCACCGACGCGTTCAACCGCGACGAGCTGCTGGCCGGGGAGGGCACCGCGATCATCATCCACGCCGATGACGACAACTTCGCCCACATCCCGTCCGAGCGCTACGTGCAGCTCGACGGCACGCCCGGCCCCGACCAAACCACGTTGAAAACCGGTGACGCTGGTCAGCGTGTCGCCTGTGGTGTCATCAACGCCGGCTAGCGTCCCGGCCCGCATCGACTTCGCCGGGTCACCCCGCCCGACCATCGGGGTGGAGTGGGAGTTCGCCCTGGTCGACGCGCACACCCGCGACCTGACCAACGAGGCCGCCGCGGTCATCGCCGAGATCGGCGAGAACCCGCGGGTGCACAAGGAGTTGCTGCGCAACACCGTCGAGCTGATCACCGGGATCTGCACCGACACCGCCGAGGCGATGGAGGACCTGCGCGCCACGCTGACCACCACCCGCCAGGTGGTGCGCGACCGCGGCATGGAGCTGTTGAGCGCCGGCACCCACCCGTTCGCGCGGTGGTCCACCCAGCAGCTCACCGACGCGCCCCGCTACGCCGAGCTGATCAAACGCACCCAGTGGTGGGGCCGGCAGATGCTGATCTGGGGGGTGCACGTGCACGTCGGGATCCGCTCGGCCGCCAAGGCGATGCCGATCATCTCCGGGCTGCTCAACTACTACCCGCACCTGTTGGCGCTCTCGGCGTCGTCGCCGTGGTGGGGCGGGGAGGACACCGGTTACGCCAGCAACCGGTCGATGATGTTCCAGCAGCTGCCCACCGCGGGGCTGCCGTTCCAGTTCCAGACCTGGCGGCAGTTCGAACGGTTCGTCCACGACCAGAAGAAGACCGGGATCATCGACCGGCTCAACGAGATTCGCTGGGACATCCGGCCCTCGCCGGCGTTGGGCACCGTCGAGCTGCGGATCTTCGACGGGGTGTCGAACCTGCGGGAGCTCGGCGCGCTGGTGGCGTTGACCCACTGCCTGGTGGTCGATCTCGATCAGCGCCTGGAGGCCGGGGAGCTGCTGCCGGCGCTGCCGCCGTGGCATGTGCAGGAGAACAAGTGGCGTGCGGCGCGTTACGGGCTCGACGCCGAGATCATCTTGGACGCCGACAGCAACGAACGGCTGGTCACCGCCGACCTCGACGACCTGTTGACCCGGTTGGCCCCGGTGGCGAAGACGTTGCGCTGCGCCGACGAACTGGCCGCGGTCGCCGACATCTACCGGTACGGGGCGTCGTATCAACGGCAGCGCCGGGTCGCCGAGGAGAACGACGGCGATCTGCGCACCGTCGTCGACGCGCTCATCGACGAGTTGGAGCTCTGATTCACATGGCGCCGCTGCCGATGTTCCCGCTGGAGTCGGTGCTGCTGCCGGGGGAGACGTTGCCGCTGCGGATCTTCGAGCCCCGCTACCGGGAGCTGGTCAGCGACGCTCTGGCCGGCGACCGGCGGTTCGGGGTGGTGCTCATCGCCGCCGGGCGGGAGGTCGGCGGCGGCGAGCGGCGCTGCGAGGTGGGGGCGCTGGCCACGATCACCGAGCACCGCCGGCTCGGGTTCGGCCAGCACGCCCTGGTCTGCGCGGTCGGCGAACGCCTGCGGGTGGTGCGCTGGCTCGACGACGACCCCTACCCGCGCGCCGAGACCCGACCCTGGCCCGACGAGCCCGACGAGCCCGGTGAGGCGGTGGGCGACAGCGAGATCCGGGTCCTCGAAGACCGGCTGCTCGCGTTGTATCAGCGGGTCTCCACGCGGCGGCGGCTGGCGTTGCCCGCCCGCGACGCCCTGTTCGGCCCGCCCGGGGAGCCCGCGGGCGAGCGGCTCTACAACCTGGCCGCGCGCATCCCGATCGGGCCCGCCGACCGCTACGCGGTGTTGGCCGCCCCGAGCGTGGCCGCGCGGCTGGCCGCGGTCGACGACGCGATCGACACCGTCGCCGCGCGGGTGGCGTTCCAGCTCGCCGAGTGAGCGCTCACTGCGGCGGGTCGCGCAGCTCGTCGACGATGAGCTGGGCGTCCATGTCCTGCTCGCGGTAGGCCAGCCGGCCCACCCGGTGGGCCACCACCGGCGCGGTGATCACGGTGAACAGCGCGGTGACCGCCAGCATCCCGAAGTCGTGGCTGCCGCGCAGCCGGATGGCCGCGCCGGCCAGCACCAGAAGCAGCCCCAGCACCTGCGGTTTGGTCGCCGAATGCATGCGCGCCAACGTGTCGGGGAACCGCAGCACCCCGATCGCGGCGGTCAGCGCCAGCAGCGAGCCGGCCAGCACCAGGGCCCCGGCCACGGCGTCGGAGACACTCATCGGCGCTCCCGGGTGTCGGGGACACGGAACCGGGCGACCGAGACCGAGCCGATGAAGCTGATCAGCGACAGCGCGGCCAGGCTGTAGGTGACGGTGGTGTCGCCGCTGGCCGCCGCCCAGGTGCCGATCCCGCACATCGCCATCGCCAGCAGCGAGTCCACCGCGACCAGCCGATCCAAGGTGCTGGGGCCGATGAGCAGCCGGCACGCGGTCAGTATCGCGGCCACCCCCAACACGATGCCGGCGGCGATCCAGATGGGGCTCATGGCAACCACTCGCAGTCGCGTTCGAACGCGTTCACCAACAACCTCTCCAACTCGGCGACCTGCCGGCGGAACTGGGCCACCGAGCGCGCCGATCCGACGTCGAGCACGTGGTAGTACAGGATCCGGTTGACCTGGTCGATCTCCAGCAGGATCGAGCCGGGGATCATCGTGGTGATGTTGCCGGCCAGCACCAGCACCAGATCCGATTTGAGCCGGGACTGCACCTGCAGCACCCCGTTGCGCGGCGGCGGGCCCGGCCGGACCGCCAACCACGCCAGGTGCAGACTCGACAGCACCAGATACCAGCCGACCCGCAGCGTCAGCCGCAGCAGCGCCAGCGGGTGCAGCAGCCCCTGCACCGGTACCCGCGGCAACGGCAGCAGCACCAGCACCCCCACCGCCACCGCCAGCCCGCCGGCGATGTTGGCCGGAGTGATCCGGCCCCACAGCAGCAGCCACACCACCGCCAGCGCCAGGACGGTCAGCACCCGCAGCCCGGCGGTCCTCATGAGCCGCGCTCCGGGGCCAGCACCGTCGACAGGTAGGGCCCCCGATCGAGGATCTCGTCGGCGGCGCGCTGGGTGTAGCCGAAGACCGGCCCGGCGGCCACGGTCAGCCCCAGGGCCACCGCGATCAGCGCCAGGGTCGCGGCCACCATGGACCGCGGCATCCGCCCGACGTCGTCGCGGTCGGCGTAGGCGATCTCCTCGGTGTTGACCAGCAGCACACTCGGGGCGGCCGCGGCCAGCGCCTCCGGGGCGTCGACGCGGGGGCGCCAGAACACCCGGCTCCACACCCGCACCATCACCAGCAGGGTCAGCAGGCTGGTGGCGAGCATCCCGGCCACCAGCAGCCAGGACAGCACCGATCCGTCGACGACGCCGGCCTGCACCAGCGCCACCTTGCCGATGAACCCGGACAACGGCGGGATCCCCCCGAAGTTCAGCGCCGGGACCAGGAACAAAAACGCCAGCATCGGGTTGGCGGCCAGCCCGCCGAGGCGTGCCACGGTGGAGGCCCCACCCTGGCGTTCGATCAGCCCGGCCGCCAGGAACAGCGTGGTCATCACCACGATGTGGTGGACCATGTAGTAGATCGCGCCGGCGGTGCCGATCGCGGTGGTCACCGCCACCCCGAACACCAGAAACCCGATGTGGCTGACCAGGGTGAACGACAGCAGCCGCTTGATGTCGCTCTGGGCGATCGCCCCGAGGATGCCGACCAGCATGGTCGACAGCGCCGCCACCAGCAGCACCGGGTTGAGTCCGCCGCCGGGGAACAGCAGCGTGTCGGCGCGGATGATCGCATACACCCCGACCTTGGTGAGGATCCCGGCGAACACCGCGGTGATCGGCGCCGGGGCGGTGGGGTAGGCGTCGGGCAGCCACGCCGACATCGGGAACACCGCCGCCTTGATCCCGAACGCGACCAGCAGCACCGCGAAGATCGCGGTGCGGATCCCGGTGCTCAACTCGCCGGTGCGGGTGGCCAGCTCGGCGAGGTTCAGCGTGCCGGTCGCGGCGTAGACCAGCGCGATCCCGATCAGGAAGATCAGCGACGAGACCATCGAGACCATCACGTACCCGATCCCGGCGCGCACCCGGTCGGCGCTGGCGCCGATGGTCAACAGCACGTAGCTGGCGGTGAGCAGCACCTCGAAGCCGACGAACAGGTTGAACAGGTCGCCGGCGAGGAACGCCATGCACACCCCGGCGGTCAGCGACAGGTAGGTGGGCAGAAAAATCGAGATCGGTTGGCGGTTGTCGCCGTCGCGGATGCCCTGTCCGATCGCGTAGACCATCACCGACAGCAGCACCACCGCCGAGACGACCAGCATCAGCGCCGAGAACCGGTCGACCACCAGGGTGATGCCCAGCGGGCCCAGCCCGGCGGCGGTGGCGTCCCAGCCGCCGATCGCCACCGCCAGGGTGCCGTCGCGGTCGGCCAGATACACCAGCGTGGCGCCGATCGCGGTGACCGCGGTGAGCACGGTGAGGGTGATCGCGCGCTGCACCCGCGCCCGCGGGCCGCACACCAGGGTGGCCGCGGCCCCCAGGGTGGGCAGCAGCACCGGCAGCGGGATCAAGGCGGTCGCCAGCGTCATGACGGCTCCCCGGATTCGACGACCGCGTCGAGCTCGGTGGGGTCGACGGTGCCGCCCTCGTCGTCCTCGGCGGCGATGGCCTCCTCGTCGGAGAGCTGGGAGACGCGGGTGGCCTCCGGGTCGTCGCCGACCCGGTCGGCGGTGGTCAACCGGAACGACCGGTAGGTCAGCGCCAGGATGAACGCGGCCACCCCCATCGTGATGACGATCGCGGTGAGCACCATCGCCTGCGCCAGCGGGTCGGCGGCGGTCTCCTTGCCGGCGCTGCTGTCTTGCACCGGGGGATTGCCGGCCCGCCCGGAGCCGTGGATGATCAACAGGTTCACCGCGTTGCTGATGAGCAACACCCCCAGCAGCATCCGGGTCAGGGCGCGTTCGAGCAGCAGAAACACCCCGCAGGCGATGAGCACCGCGATCGTGAGCAGCGGGAAGAACTGAGCGCTCATCGGGTGCCCACCAACGGTCCGGCCACCGCGGCGGGCACCTCGTCGTCGAGGCGCGCCCCGAGGCTGCGCAACACGTCGAGAACCAGCCCGACGACCACCAGATACACCCCCAGGTCGAAGAAGAGCGCGGTGACCAGGGTGATCTCGCCGAGCACCGGCACGGTGACGCTGAGCACCGCCGAGGACAGCGCCGGCGCGCCGAACGCCAGGGAGGCCACGGCGGTGCCGCCCACCAGGGTCAGGCCCACCCCCAGCACCTTGCCCGGGTCCAGCGGCAGCGCCTCCCCGAGTTCGTAGTGGCCGCCGGCCAGGTAGCGCAGCGTCAACGCCAGCCCGGCGATCAGCCCGCCGGCGAACCCGCCGCCGGGGGTGTTGTGCCCGCCGAAGAAGAAGTACACCGACACCACCATGATCAGCGGGAAGATGATCCGGGTGGTGACCTCCAGCACCAGGGAGCGCTCCCGCGGGTCGCGGTAGCCGCTGCCGCGCAGCCAGGTGGTGGACCCGATCGCGGGGCTGTAGACGGTGGGTTCGGCGAACTGCGCGGCGGTGGTCGGCACCCGCGGCGCCACCCCGAACCGGCGGTGCCGGAAGACCAGCGAGGCGACCCCGGTGGCCGCGACCAGAAGCACCGAGATCTCCCCGAGGGTGTCCCAGGCGCGGATGTCGACCAGCAGCACGTTGACGGTGTTGGAGCCGTGCCCGCGGGTGTAGGCGGCCTCCGGCAGCAGCATCGCCACCCCGGCGCCGTCGTGGGCGGCCATCGCGAACGCCGCCAGCACCGCCACCGCCACGCCCACCGCGACCGCCAACGCGGCGCGCGGGCCGCGGCGGTGCACCATGGTGGCCCGCTCGGTGCTGGCCGGCAGCGCGCGCAGCACCAGCACGAAGATCACCAGCGTCATCGTCTCGACGAGGAACTGGGTCAACGCCAGGTCGGGGGCGCCGTGGAAGACGAACACCGTCCCGCAGCCGTAGCCGGTGACCCCCACCATCAGCACCCCGGCCAGCCGGTTGCGGGTCACCGCGGCGCCCAGCGCGGCGGCGATGATCAGCACCGCCAGGGTCAGCTGCAGCGGCGAATCCCACCACTGCAGCGACGGCGTCGGGCGGGCCCCCAGCGCCAGGGCGGCCAGCGGCACCGTCACGAACGTCGCCAGGATGACCGCCTGGTTGCCGGGCAGCGAGCCGCGCTGGATCAGCCCGGCCACCCGCACCGCCAGCACGTCGAGGCCGCCCAGCACCCCGTTGTAGACCCGGTCGGCGTTGCCCAGCGGCAGCCGGCGCAGCCGGGTCAGCTGCAGCGGGCCGCGGGTGGCGAACACCATCGTGCCGGCCATCAGCGCCAGCGCCGACAGGGTCAGCGCGGTGCTCGGCCCGTGCCACAGCGCCAGGTGGTAGTCGCCGTCGCCGAGGGTGCTGCTGTAGCCGCGCAGCACCGTGTCGAGGCGCGACGGGTGCAGGCCCAGCACCAGCCCGAGCCCGGCCAGCAGCGTCGGGGCGGGGTAGAACCAGACGCTGGGCCGGTGCGCCTCGGCGACCGCGCGGCTCGGGGCGCTGCGGCCCTTGGCGGCGAACCCGCCCCAGAGGAACCGCAGGCTGTAGATGATCGTGAACACCGCCCCGATGACCACGGCGATGAGCATGAACCACCCGGTGAGCGTCCCGGATTCGTCGAGTGCGGTGAACGCCGCCTCCTTGGCGACGAACCCCAGGAACGGCGGCGCCGCGGCCATGCTGGCCGCCGCGGCCGTCGCGATCAGCGCCAGCGCGGGGGCGCGGCGGCCCAGCCCGGCCAGCCGGCGCACGTCACGGGTGCCGGTGGCGTGGTCGATGATGCCGACGACCATGAACAGCGTCGCCTTGGCGGCGGCGTGCGCGGCCACCACCGCCAGCCCGGCGAGCATCAGGTCGGCGGTGCCGACCCCGACCAGCGCCACCATGAAGCCCAGCTGGCTGACGGTGCTGAACGCCAGCAGCAGCTTGAGGTCGTATTCGCGCACCGCCCGCCAGCCGCCGGCGAGCATGGTGGCCAGCCCCAGGCCGACCACCATCGGCCGCCAGCCGGGGGCGTCGGCGAACCCGGGGGCCATCCGCGCCACCAGGTACACCCCGGCCTGCACCATCGCCGCGGCGTGCAGGTAGGCGCTGACCGGGGCGGGCGCGGCCATCGCGCCGGGCAGCCAGAAGTGCAGCGGCAGGATCGCCGACTTGCTCAACGCGCCCACCAGCACCAGCAGCAGCCCGACCGTGCCGACCGCGCCGCCGGGCACCCGGGCCGGGTCGTCCACCAACGTCGAGAGCAGGTAGCTGCCCGCGCTCTCGCCGAGCATGATGATCCCGCCGAGCATCGCCAGCCCGCCGAACGTGGTGACCAGCACCGCCTGGATGGCCGCACGCCGGCTCACCGCCCGGTCGGCGTAGTGGCCGATCAACAGGAACGACAACACCGTGGTCAGCTCCCAGAACACGTAGAGCACCAGCAGGTTGTCGGCGACCATCAGCCCGAACATGGCGCCGGCGAACGCCACCATCTTGGCGGCGAAACCGGGTTTGCGCCGGTCGGGGCGATGGCCCTGGGTGGGCCGGAAGTACTCGGCGCAGTAGCAGAGCACCAACGCGCCGACGCCGAGCACCAGCACGCTCATGAACGCGGCCAGCGAGTCGAAGCGCAGCGCGATGTCCATCGACAGCCCCGGCACCCACGACACGCTCACCCGCTGGTCGGTGTCGGTGGGCCAGTGGGTGCACACCCACACCAGCGAGCCGGCCGGCACCAGCGCCAACAGGTAGAACATCGACCGGCCCCAGCGGCGCAGCAGCAGGGGAGCCGCCGCCGCGGCCACTGCGTGGGCGAGCAGTATCGCGAGCATCACACTCCGGTGTGGTCTGCGTTGAGCGGACAAAAACGCAAGGCCAGCCCGCGGGCGGGGTCACCTAGGTCGCTATGGAGTCGTCAGGGGTCGTCAGGGGTCACCGGTCAGTTTACCGAGTCGCGGTGGCGCGGATTCGACCCGCGTGCGCGGCCGCGGGCCCCGCTGCGCGTCGAAACTCACGTTTTCGTGCGCAAATGCGCGCGCACCGCACGCAAACGTGAGTTTGGGCTCACTTGCGGGGCGCTTGCGGGGCGCCTGCGGGGCGCCTGCGGGGCGCCTGCGGGGGCGGGCTCGCGGCCGGCGCCCGCTCAGCGGCCGGCGGCGAACGCGCGCAGCGCCGCCACCGCGGCGGGGTCCAAGGAGGGACGCACCGCGTCGCGGGCGGTGGCCAGGTCGGCGGCGGTGACGTCGGCGGCGTCGAGGCTGCGGCGCATCGCGGTCAGCGCCGCCTCGCGCAGCAGCGCCACGCAGTCCGCGGCGCTGTAGCCGTCCAACGCCGCGGCCAGCGCGTCGAGGTCGACGTCGTCGTGCAGCGGCACGCTGCGCGCCGCGGTGTGCAGGATCTGTGCGCGGGCCTGCGCGTCGGGGGGCTCGACGAAGATCAGCTTGCCCAGCCGGCCGGGCCGCAGCAGCGCCGGGTCGATCAGGTCCGGGCGGTTGGTGGCGCCGAGCACCACCACGTCGCGCAGCGGGTCGATGCCGTCGAGTTCGGTGAGCAGCGCGGCCACCACCCGGTCGGCGACCCCGGAGTCCACACTCTGGCCGCGCCGCGGCGCCAACGCGTCGATCTCGTCGAGGAACACCAGCGACGGCGCGGAGTCGCGGGCCCGGCGGAACAGGTCGCGCACCGCCTTCTCCGAGCTGCCCACCCACTTGTCCATCAGCTCCGGGCCCTTGACCGCGTGCACGCTGAGCCGCCCCGAGCTGGCCAGCGCGCGCACCACGAACGTCTTGCCGCAGCCGGGCGGGCCGTAGAGCAGCACCCCGCGCGGTGGCTCCACCCCGAGGCGGGTGAACGTGTCGGGGTGGCGCAGCGGCCAGAGCACCGCCTCGGTGAGCGCCTGGCGGGTGGCGGCCATGTCGCCGACGTCGTCGAGGGTCAGGGTGCCGATCGGCACCTCGGTGGCCGCCGACCGCGACAACGGCCGGATCACCGTGAGCGCGCCGGCCAGGTCGTCGTGGAGCAGCCGCGGCGGGCGGTGCTCGCCGCTGGCCCGCGAGGCGGCGCGCAGCGCCGCCTCACGCACCAGCGCCGCGAGGTCGGCGGCCACGAAGCCCGGGGTGCGCGCCGCGATCGCCTCCAGGTCGAGTCCCTCGGCGGGCACACCGCGGACCAGCGTCTCCAGCAGCGACCGGCGCAGGGCGGCGTCGGGCAGGCTCAGCGCCAGTTCGCGGTCGCACAACTGCGGGCCGCGCAGCCGGGCGTCGAGACGGTCGGGCAGCGCGGAGGTCGCGATGAACGCCGCGCCGTCGATGCTCATCGCCTCGCGCAGCGCGGCCAGGATCGGGGTGGCCACCGGTTCGGCGGTCTCGGGCAGCAGCGCGTCGATGTCGGTGATCATCAGCACCCCGCCGCCGGTGCGCAGCTCGGCGACCGCGCCGGTCACCGCCGCCAGGCGGTCGTCGGCGGCCAGCGCGCCCAGCTCGGGGCCGTCGCGTTCGATCAGCCGCCGGCCGGCGGCCACCGCGCGCACCAGGGTGGATTTGCCCACCCCCGGCGGCCCGGACACCAGCACGCCGAGCTGCGGGTCGGCGCCGAGGCTGGCCAGCAGCTGCGGCTCGTCGAGGGCCAGCTTCAGCCACTCGGTGAGCTTCTCGGCCTGCGGCCCGACCCCCTTGAGGTCCTCGACTGCCAGGGCGGGCGGCTCGGGGGCGGCCGGCACCGGGGTGGGCGGTCCCGGCGCCCAGCCGACCGCGGTGTTGGGCTGCACGCTGACCGGCCCGGCCGGATCCGTCGCGGTGACCGTCAACAGCTCCGAGGTCCAGGTGATGCCGACCGCCGAGGCCAGCGCGGCGGTCGCCGCCGAGGTGGAGGTGCCCGGCCCCAGATCGCGGGGCAGCAGCGACACCGCGTCGCCGACGGTGACCACCTTGCCCAGCAGCGCGTGGCGCAGCGTGGCCGCCGACAGCGCCTCGGTGGCCAGCGCCGAGCCGTCCAGGCTGATCGCGCGGGCCCCGTAGACGGTGACCGCGGCGACCACCACGGGGCTGTTCTCCCGCAGCCCGGCGTTCGACAGCGTCACGTCGTCGAGCAGCGCCATGCCCGGGGCGACCGGGTTGTCGGCGGAGCCGGCCAGCCCGGCGACCGCGGCGGTGGTGCGCGAGCCGGTCAGCGACACCGCGTCCCACTCGCGGATGCCCAGCGCGGCCAGCGCCTCGGGGTGCAGCCGGATCACCCCGCGCCGGTTGTCGGCCGCGGCGGTGTTCAGCCGGGCGGTCAGCGTCAACGTCATCGCCGTGGACCTACCGGCCGGGTTTCCGCAGCCCCAGCCGCGTCATCGACCGGCGGTTGGGCCCGGCGCGCCGGATCGCCCGCCGGGCGGCGCGCCACTCGCGGGGCTTGTCCTCCCAGTTCTCCGGGCGGGCGGCCACCCAGCGGTGGCTGCGCACCCCGAACGGGATGTGGAGCAGGTAGGCGCCGACGAGCAGCAGGATCAGGATGTAGGGGAACAGGAACGCCGCGGCGGCGACCATCGTCAGCCCGGCCAGCACCAGGCTGACCAGCCGCGGCGGCACCGACACCGCGTGCATCTTGCGCATTGGGATGCGGCTGATCACCAGGGCCGCGCAGAACACCAGCCAGGCGCAGACGAACCACTCCGCGGTCCACCAGCCGGTCTGGAACTGCATGAAGGCGGCGAGCGGGGCGATCACCGCGATCGCCCCCGCCGGGGCGGGCATCCCGACGAAGTACTCCCGGGTGTAGGCCGGGAGCTCGGTCTCGTCGAGCAGGGTGTTGAACC
>Ga0209487_1004035_pt1 | contig 11409 bp, 9 predicted proteins | sample Poulit2012_FD_187524 | JGI IMG/M metagenome (GOLD analysis project Ga0209487, IMG submission 187524) | Agricultural soil microbial communities from Georgia to study Nitrogen management - Poultry litter 2012 (SPAdes) (version 2) | ecosystem: Environmental > Terrestrial > Soil > Agricultural land... | reverse complement strand
GGAACGTCCGGCAGAGCGCCCAGCAGATGGCCGATTACTACGAGAAGGAGACATCCCTCAAGCTGAAGGCGGCGGTGGAAGGCATCCAGACGGCGGTAGCGGTGGTGATCACGATCGCGATCGTCTTTCTGACGCTGATCTCGTCGGAGATTGCGCTGGTGCAGCCGTCGGCCACGGGGATGATGGGGATGTAGGGAGGGCGGCTGTTGGTTTGGGGTTGTTGGTTGTTGGTTGGTGGTTGTGGTTTGTGGTGGTTGGTTTTTGGTTGTTGGTTCTTTGACGATGGACGGACGATGGGTGGCGGGGAATGGCGTCGGCGATAAAACCCAGCACCCGTCCCCTCCCTGGACGGGGAGGGGATCAAGGGGAGGGGTGATGACGCCGACTTTGACGATTGACGATGGACGATGGGTGGCGGGGAATGGCGTCGGCGATGGCGCCGGCCTTGACGATGGACGATTGGACGATGGACGATGGGTGCCGGGGAATGGCGCCGGCGTGTGTTTCGGGCGGGGCGGACGGGCCAAAAGGCCGTCCCTACGTCCGGAGATGGCGGTTGTTGGTTTGTGGTTGTTGGTTCTTGGACGATTGGACGACGGACGATGGGTGCCGGGGAATGACGCCGACTTTGACGATTGACGATTGGACGATGGACGATAGGTGCCGGGGAATGGCGCCGGCGATTGTTTCGGGCGGGGCGGACGGGCCCAAAGGCCGTCCCTACGTTGGGAATAATGGATGGCGTTTGAGTATGTCGGATGGCGTGGGGGATGCGAATCGTCTATCGTCTGCCGTCTACCGACAACCGTCCGCCCGGGGGCCGGCTTAACGTTGCGGGTTGCCGACCGATACGTCGGTAGTACGAAATTGAGGTCATAGAGGAAAATGAGTTCGGGTTTCTTCGGTAATTACATCAATCGGTCTGCGATGAAGGTCGCCGCGGAGGCGCGGCGCCGGCGTGCGGAAGAGGAGCGTCTTGCCGAAGAACAAGCGCAGCTCGAGGCCGATGCTGCCGAGGATGAGCATCATCCGGAGCAGGAAGCCGAACAGGGTTTTCTGGAAAAAAAAGAGCAAGGTTCAGCGCACGAGGCCGAGCAGCCTGCTCCGCGCGAAGCCCCGCAGGCACTCGATCAGCCGGTAGCCGATCAGGTGGGGATTCACACGCCGGAACCGGTAGAGGAGAAGAAGCCTGAGCCTGATCCGGCGCCGTCACCAGCTCAGCGTCCGTCGCGGCGCCTGAACTGGCTGGTCAATTTCATCGAGCAGGAAGTCGCGGACGCCGAGCCCGAGCCGACCCAGGCGGCTCCGACGCAGGTCCCGACACCCTCGCCTCAGCATGCTCCTCCGCACACACCGCCGCCATCCCCCGCAATCGACACACGCGCGGATGGATCGCCCGCGCCGGTGCGTCCGGAGGCGAAGCCGCCCGTGCGACCATCGCAGGAAGCGCGGCAGCAAGGGCCCGGCAACGTTGATCCCAACCGAGAAGCGAGCGGCGCCGTGGGCGATGTGGCGCGGCGCAAGGCGGATCGCCCGGCATCGGCCGGCGGGCACCATCCCCAGAAACCGAAGCCCGAAACGACGCAGCGGGACGATGTACCGCGTGCGAAGCCTCCGGCCCCGAGTCGCGAACTGACGCTACCGCCACTGACGAGTCCGGATGCCGACGAGCTGCCGCCGTTGCCGCCGTCGCGCCTCGACATCGAGCGCGGCGAGTCGCTGTTTGAGATCGATGCCGAGACGGGATTTCTGAATGAGCCGCATCGCGACGAGCTTCCCGAAGACATTTACCCGACGGATGCTCTTCCGAAGAACGCCGAGCGCACCGTGGCCGAGGTCGACGACATCGAAGCGCCGGAGCCCGAGCGCTTGTTCGGCGACGGATTTGCCGGGCGCGGCGTCTCGAGTACGCAGCATCATGCGCCGGACATTGAACGCGACAACACCACCGATGAGGTCGAGCCGGCTGCGGAGACGCCGTCCGCATCCACTCATTCCGCATCGGCAGAGGTTGGAGGGGGGGATGAGCCGGAGTACCGCGACGTCTCCTCGTATGTGGATGAGTGGCGCGCGGAGCGGCTGTCTGCGTGGGGGATCTCGACTGCGCCGGACCGTGCGGCCGAGCGTGGGCCGGAAGACGAGACAGGCGCTGATGCCGATCCAGAGCCACAGGCATATCAGCCGCTTGAAGTTACGCCGCCGGTTGAATCATCTACGGATGCCGCTGTTGAGGATGCTGTGGTTGATGATGATGTGGTTGATGATGCCATGGTGGATGACGAGCCGGCCGCCGCACCTCCGCAGAAATACGTTGCCGAGGAGCCTGTTGGTAAGGAGCCTGTTGTTGAAGAGCCTGTAGTTGCGGAAGAGGCTGTTGCGGAAGAGGCTGTTGCGGCCGAGCGGCCTGCGGATGCTGTGCCGGATGCGCCGATCAACGAGGCGCTGGTACAGGAAATCCGCCGCAAGGACCGCGTTGTGGCGATGCTCCTCCGGAAGGAGATCGTAACCGAGCAGCACGTGGCCAACGCGCAGCGCGAGCGCGAGCGGCAGGGGCGCAAGGAAGTGTTCTGGCGGGTGCTGGCGTCGTTGTCCGACGTCGACACCGATGCCGTGTACCTCGAAGCGGCGCGCGTGTACGCGTTCAAGACGGCCGAGCTCGGCGACGGCGGGTTCGACAACGATTTTGCGCGCTCGGTGATGGAGACCTTCCCCGAGGACAAGCGCGATCAGCTGCTGAAGCTTCGGGTGCTGCCGTATCAGGCCGAGATGGAGGCCCAGACGGGCGCCATCAAGCTGGTCTTTGCGACCCACGACCCGACGCGGCCCGAGGTGCACCGCGTGATGCAGGATCTGCGCCTGGAGCGGTTCGAGTTGCGGTACGCGCCCGAGTCGATCGTGCGGGCGTTCGTGGCGGAGGCGTTCCCGAGGAAGAACGAGTACCTCGAGCGCATGAGCGACGGCGGGATGCGCTTTGACCTGGGGGCGAGCTTCGACGATCAATCGCAGCTGATCGACGAGGACGCGCTGGAGGCCGAAATCAGCCGGTCGAGCCTCATCAACCTGTTCGAGGCGACGCTTGTTGAGGCGGTGCGTCGGGGTGCGTCGGACATCCATATCTATCCGAACGCGCAGAAGCACATTGAAATCCACTTCCGCGTGGACGGCCGCCTGGGCCACTGGCACACCGAGGAGAAGGTCCACCCCGAGGCGCTGCTGGCGGTGATCAAGGACAACGCGATGAACGTGGACCGTTTCGAGCGCGATTCGGCGCAGGACGGGTTCATCCAGCGTTGGATCGACGACGCGCTGATTCGATTCCGCGTGTCGGTGCTCCCCATTGCCAACGCGGCGCAGGAGCTGCGGTCAGAGAGCATCGTGATCCGTGTGCTCGACGACCGGAAGGTGATCACCGACTTGAAGAAGCTGGGCCTGCTCGATGTGGCGCTGGAGCGCTTTGAGATGGCGATCCGGCAGCCCCACGGCATGGTAATCCTGACGGGTCCGACGGGCTCGGGTAAGTCGACCACGCTCGTGGCGGCGATGCACCAGGTGGTGACGCCCGAGGTGAACGTGCTGACGGTGGAGGACCCTGTCGAATACATCATCCCCGGCGTGCGGCAGATCAAGCTGAACCATAAGCTCGGACTTGAGGAGGCGCTGCGCGCGATCCTGCGGCATGACCCGGATGTGGTGATGGTGGGTGAGATGCGCGACCGGCAGACGGCCGACCTTGCCATCAAGCTGGCCAACACGGGCCACCTGACGTTCTCGACGCTGCACACGAACGATGCGCCGAGCGCGATATCGCGGCTCTACAAGATGGGCATCGAGCCGTTTTTGATTGCGTACGCCATTAACATGGTGGTGGCGCAGCGGCTGATCCGCACGCTATGCCCTGCATGCAAGACGCTCGATCGAGACCCCGACCCGGTGATGCTGAAGAAGCTCGGGTTTACGGACGAGGAGATCGCGAACACGCCGATTTACCAGACCGGCCACGACCCGCATTGCCGATCCTGCAAGGGGATGGGCTACAAGGGCCGCCGCGCGGTGACCGAGGCGCTGTATTTCTCGCGGCCGATCCGGCACATGATCGTTGAGGCGCAGAACATGATCGACGAAGCGGCGATCCGGAAGCTGGCTGAGAAGGAGGGGATGTTGACGCTGCGCGACTCGGCGCGGCAGATCGTGCTGATGGGCGAGACGTCGGTCACGGAGATGATCCGCGTGGTGACGACGGAGTCGTGATAATTGGTTGTTGGTTATTGGTTATTGGTTATTGGTTTTTAGTTATTGGTTATTGGTTTTTGGTTGCGTGTCCGCCGTGTAGCGACGGGGCATGGTCCGTCTGTACGGGGATGGCGGGTTTGTATTTATGCGTGGTCTATCCCAGCATCCGTATGGGCGTAGCATGCGTCGGGCGCACGTGAGGCGAACGGATGGCGGCTTCCTGAGATGCCTTGCCCGTCCGGTGGGCCAATCGCCGGCTGTCGCAGCCAGCGAGCGCAGACGTGCGCGATTGTCGGCATTGCGTGTGTTGGCGCGGTCGCCCCTCCCCTTGATCCCCTCCCCGTCCAGGGAGGGGACGGATGCTGTTTCTTTGCGGGTGGCGGTATCCTGAACGGGGCGAACGATCCTCTCGTGTGACAATCGCCCAACCGAATGGTGCCGGCGTGCACTGCGATCGATTGCGCTGCGGACGGCGGATGCATCGCCCCTACGGGTGTCTTTATCGTGCGTTGTTGGGCGAACGGTTCGGGCGATGCCTCTCGTGTGACAATTGCCGAACCGTCTCGTGCCGGCGTGCCGCTGCGATCGATTGCGCTTCGGACGACGGATGCATCGGCCCTACGGGTGCCGGAGTTTTTGGTCGTGGTAATCCGTGGAATCGGGCGATGATGCTGTCCTGAACGAACGGGCGACGCATCCCTCGTTCCTTCGACACGACGACAGAACACCGGCTGGTTTTGGCCCTGCCGCCGCGCGGTGTTCGTCTGATGCGTCGCCCCTACGGGTGCCTTTATTGTGCATTTAAGGCGGACTGCCGACGTGCCTAAGGAAGGTCGATATTCTTCCATTTCGTAACCCGCGCCGTTCCAAATGAAATGGATCATCCTTGAATAATCCATGATGCCGGCCTTGGTACCTTATTAACGCTGCTGGTACACCGATTGCTATCGTACTTCATCCAAATTGATGACGAATACCGATGGCACAAACGATGCTTGCCGTTCTCGCATTGATGATGACGGCGACATATGCCTTCAACGTGACGCAGCGTCATGTAGGCATGCAGCACATGATTATTGCCCGCGAGGTCGAGGAAATGGCCGCCTCGACCGCGCTCGAGGTGATGGAGATCGTTCGTGCCAGAAAGTTTGACCAGGCGGTCGATGCCATACCCGCCGGACACATGCTTGACGTCTCGAATCTCACATTCAAAGGCTCTGAAGAACACTTCGATACCGGCAAGGCATGTGCACCGTTCGTGTCGACGGGTGCGACGTGCAATTACATCGAGGACTTTCACAAAGTGCAGATGGATCGCCGGGAGTTCAAGATGGGCGATCACACCGTTTACTTTGATGTCGAGATACGCGTCGAGTATGTGAACAACGCGATGGAGCGCAGCAACCAGCGTGAGATACACAAGCGCATCACTGTCAGCATCCAGGATTACTGGCCGGGCGGAAAGCAGTTTCTGAACCAGCCGATCGAGTTATCACGCGTGATATCCTATACATCATAACCGGATGTCTCGATGATTGCCATCTTTGATAATCTCAACGCAATTCTGATCGGGTCCACGGTCATCCTCGTGATCATGGCGATGCAGATGCGGATGACGGAGATGTCGGTCGAGCAGACGGCCAACTACATGATGAAGCGTCAGGCGATGGATCTGGCGACGTGGATGGAGGACGACCTGTTGCTGATGGGCCAGAACCTGCCGAGCGGCACGACGGCCTATGCGAATCCGAAGGACTCATCGGGCATCACACTCGGCTTCGAGTTTTACCGTGATTCGGTTGCCGTCGTCGGCGGCACGCTCGACACCATGCGCATTACGACGAGGTATGAGCTGTTCAAGACGGGTGTGCACCAGACCGAGAAAGACACTGTCGACAGCTTTCGACTGGAGCGATGGGTTCAGATGGGTAGCGGACCCTGGGTTCGGGAGGGTGGCAGTTCGGCCTTGCTGAGCCACTTTAAGATCGAGATGCTCGACCGCGATGCGCTCCCGGTTTCGGATCCTGTTGCACATCCGAATCAGGTCCGAAATACGAAAGTCAGCTTTCACATGGTAACGCCGTTCGAAACCCGCCGCGCCACACTGCGCCGGGTGTACTACGGCTCGACGCTGATGGTCAGAAACTGATCGACAACCTTCGCCGATCGACCACAGCTTCCTGCGTGTAGCCTGTTAATCGGCGCCATCTTTCACTAACACGCCAGAGGTGTTCACATGGGTAAAGGATTACTGATGCTCGTCACCGCGACGCTGATCGGCGGGACGATTGCCTGGTCCCAGATCAATCGCACGAATCTGGAAACGACCGACCGTCAGAGCGAACGACAGGAGGAGATCCTCGCGCGCGAGATTGCCCGCTCGGGCCTCAGCATGACCGTCGGACTCATGCGGGAGGATGAGCGCACGCACCCCGATTCCACGACCACGATGCAGCTCCGCGTGGACCGCGTGAACGGCCCCGACGGCATGGTGACGGCCGAGTACAAAGGCGGCCGCTACGAGGCTACGGCCGAACGCGTCTCGTTGAATGCGTTTGCGGTGGAGTCGCACGGTTATTACGGCGATGCCCACGCAGTGGTGCGCCTGGGATATGACAGTCCGGCATCCGGCGTCGTGCCGAAAGAGGTGCTGGAGGTGAAAGAGCCGAGTACCCTGCATGTGCAGTTCATTAAGTCGATTGCAGGCTACTGCTCCGCCATTTTCCTGCAGCGCTACGTACCGATCGACGCCGAGAATGGTACGAGCTACCAGGCCCTCGATCCTGAAATGTTGTTTGTGGCTGGGCACAACCGGGATGGTGAAGGCATGGAGTACAAATCAATCGAACTACAGCCGGGCGAGCGCCTTAATTTTATACTTGGCGTTAATCAGAGTTGTAGCCTGAAGCCAACAGAATGGTTTGACGGGCAAGTGAAAAGCGACGACGATCGCTTCAACTATCTGCACAACGCGCTCGAAGAAGGTGTAGAAGAGCTTGATGCAATGCGCGAAGGCAAGTATGCGCTCATCGAGCGGTCGGAGTACAACAGCAATCAGTATCGTATCGCCTTTGAGGACCAGAATCATTTCCGGGATGAACAGTTTGCCGATATCAAAAAGAACGGCTACGGCAACGAGAACAACTGGAGGAATGGCACCTACGGCGGTACCGGCTGGAATGTCGACCCATCGACATCGCCGCATAACTACCGTAGGCTCCACGATTTTGGCAACCAGCCCGACTTCAGCGACCAGGTGATTACCGTCACGATGATCCCGACGGCGACGAGTTGATAGGAGGTGAACCGAAGCGGGTAGGGGCCGGCATTCCTGCATGGAGGAGTGTCGGCCTCTGTTTGTGCAGGCATCGTGAGGCGGCCGCCTCACGGGAATATCCGCACGGTGCGATGCATCACGATTTGAAACAGAGGGTGGTACCTAACGAAACGTCGCACGCCGCTGACGGCGGCTGAAGCCGTCTACGGAGCCGGGTTCAGCGGATGGAACGCCCCTTGCCATGGATGCAGGACGTCGCTTTAGTGCATTCCGTCATCCATGCAGCAGACCCTCCTTGCCGTTCTGGCACTCTTCGTCGCCACGCAGATCGCGTTTAACAACTCGCGCACGGCGACGCGCGGCTACCTGAACATGCTCCGCTCGGAAGTCGAGACCGAGGCCGTCGGCGTGGCGGTGAGCACGCTCGACAGCCTCCGCTATGTGCCCTTTGCCGGACTCGACGATGCGGCCATGGTACCCTGGAAGGCATACGTCAGCGGCTCCGCCGTGAATGACACCATTGTGTTCAACATGTCGGCCGCGGTGGCGCCTCGCCGGCTGGATTCGAGCGGCTCCGGCTATGTGGCTGGTGATACTTCAGATGATTATCGCGAAGTCACGCTTTACGTCTCGCATCAGTTCATGTCGGCGCCGCTCGAGATGAGGCAGGTCTACGCCCGTTCAACGCCATGAGGATGTAACGCCATGCATTTCTTGTTTGACAATGCAGTTGCGGGCATCATCCTGGTGAGCGTGGCGCTGATCATCGCGTACTCGCAGATCAACCAGCAGGCCGCGCAGATCCAGATGCAGCGAGGTTATGCAGCACGCTCGCAAGCGATTCTGGTGGCCGAGGTGTTGAAGGAAGACCTCGCCAACGTCGGCTCGGGCGTCCCGCTCGGCGCGGCGATGGTCGTCGAGCACACCTTCGAGGATTCGCTGACAAAGAGCTTTGGCTTTAACGGTAAGATCAATGCGTCGAAAGCCGAGCCCTACGAGACGGTGCGGTACTCACTGGAGAATCCGGCGACGATCGATGTCAGGCGCGGCGGTTCTCTCGATCAGGTAACTGCGTACGAACTGCGGCGCAGCGAGGACGGTGTGTCGTCTGTATTGGCGCGAAACGTGACCGAGTTCCAGGTGCTGCCGCAGGATCACAGTGGAAACACAACGGCGGCCGACAACGCATCGGCGTTTGTTGTGCGCTTTGTGGGTGCCGTTCCCGATCGGGGCAACAGCTATCTCGAATTACTTCGGTGGCAGACACGTCTGCGACCGGTAAATATGCAGCGATAGATCCGCAGTAGTGCAATTGCGGGATCCATTAACCTCACTTCGTCATGGGAAAATTCTCACTGTTTCTGGCAATCGGTGCCTTCATCGTCGGGTCGTATTACGTGCTTGGCGTCAACGATACCGTCGTCGATAATCAGCAGCAAGTCAGCACGCACACGTATCGCACGCTTGCTCGCGAAGTGGCGCTTACCGGGTTCGGTATTGCCGACAAAAGCCTGAAGGAAGCTGTCGAAGACTACGGCAACCCGAGCCGTTCATTCTCAGGCTCGTACAACGGCGGTACGTATACGGTATCGGTAACAAACCCTCCGCTGGTGGGTGCGGGGCCGGTGATGTCGACCATCGAGGTGGTCGGCGAGGTTCACGGAGAGGCGTATCGGATCCAGGCGACGTATGAAAAGAAGTTGGGCACTGGAAGTGGAGAAGGAGGTGGGGGACTGCCGAAATTTATGCAGTATGGGTTGATCGCTAATGGAACGATTAACTTTAACGGCGGTGCGGAGATTTACCCTCCCGGATATCCTCACAGTCATACATCAAATGCAAACGTTCATTCAAATGAGCGGCTGACGATGAATGGATCTGGAGATGTGATCGGGTATGGGACTTATTCAGCTCCGTTGAATGATGCCGGCATCATCAGCCGCACAGCTCCGTCGTTCAGGCCTGCTTTTAGCCCTGACGGATCTGAGGCATATGATCCGTCGCGTGATCCGGCTTCCTACCATCAGGCACCGAAGGTCGAGATTCCTATCTTCAATGCGAATGAATACAGACACCTGGCCCACGAGCGACATGAGCATGGAAATCTCGAGCTAAGGAATAGGCATATCGAGGGCGGCACTGCAGAGAATCCAAAGATAATTTATGTGGCGAACGAGCTGCAAATCAAGAACAATGTGACGATATCAGGTCACGTGGTCTTTGCGGTCCAGGGAAATATCATCATCAACGGCAGCTTCAGTAACAGGTCGGCAGACGGTATGCTGAGTAACATCGGGTTGTACACGGGAGGGACATTAAACATCAACGGCTCATCCGAAATTCAGGGACAGATACTGTCTCGATGGCTGAATATGAACGGTTCATCGACGTTCTACGGCAGCATCGCGACCCAGGATCATATTAACTTCAACGGTACGACTCGAATCTTCTATCGAGAGGCGAATTCTGGTTTAACCCAGCCCTTCTGGCCCGGCGAGGAAACCGTCGGAGAGCCGGTGATCGTTCTTGCAGATTTCCGCGAGCACAATGTGCTGAAGCCGTAAGCTGCGGAGTCGTCATCGTTTATGATCTCACCGATTGCGCAGGGGTGTATCGAAGGAAGGGTGCGATTCCAGCGGTAACATGGCTCACGGGTTTGCTGGTACCGGTGGACGGCGCGTGATCGGTGCCACACGGCTGAAAATGCACGCTACAGGCACCATCGTAGGGGCGATGCATCCGTGTTTCGAAGCGCATGCCATCGAGACGGCACGCCGGCACGATTCGGTTCGGCGATTGTCACACGAGAGGCGTCGCCCGGATTGTTCAACCAAGAACGCATGCTACAGGCACCCCCGTAGGGGCGATGCATCCGTGTTTCGAAGCGCATGCCATCGAGACGGCACGCCGGCACGATTCGGTTCGGCGATTGTCACATGAGAGGCATCGCCCGGATTGTTCGCCCAAGAATGCACGATACATGCACCCCGTAGGGGCGATGCATCCGTGTTCCGAAGCGCACGCCATCGAAACGGCACGTCGGCACGATTCGGTTCGGCGATTGTCACACGAGAGGCATCGCCCGGAGCGTTGGCCATTTCATGTACCTGTCATGAGCAAACCGCCTGTGACGAGACCAAAATGGCCCCGGTGGAGCGGATAGCTGGGGACAGCTGTCCCTACCGTTTGTTCTTCATGTGATCATCTGATCGAACCGCTCTGTCGATCGGTACGGGCGTAGCCTCTCTCGATCCCGTCTGCTGAGATGTGATCTGAGGAAGCCGCTATTCCGGTCGCATCGCGTTCGCCCGACGGATGCTACGCCCCTACGTCGGGTGGACGGGCGTCATTACGGCCAATCGTCGATCGTCATCGTACGGCGTAGCTGAAAATGCCCGCTACAGGCACCATCGTAGGGGCGATGCATCCGTGTTTCGAAGCGCACCCCATCGAGACGGCACGTCGGCACGATTCGGTTCGGCGATTGTCACATGAGAGGCATCGCCCGGGCCGTTGGCCTATTTCATGTACCTGTCATGAGCACACCGCCTGTCACAAGACCATAATGGCCCCCGGGTGTGAGCGGACAGCTGGGGACAGCTGTCCCTACCGTTTCTTCTTCCTGTGATCATCTGATCGTCCCGCTCTGTCGATCGGTACGGGCGTAGCCTCTCTCGATCCCGTCTGCTGAGATGTGATCTGAGGAAGCCGTTATTCCGGTCGCATCGCGTTCGGCCGACGGATGCTACGCCCTACGCGGGGTGGGCGGGCGGCGTTACGGCCAATCGTCGATCGTCGACGAGACGCCGGACGGCTCGGAGAGCCGTCCGTACCGATCGCCGTTCGCAATGCCCAGGCACCGATCGTCCATCGTCCAATCGTCAATCGTCATTCGTCCATCG